>ERZ1673742.298-NODE-298-length-69918-cov-6.695633_pt1 | contig 69918 bp, 79 predicted proteins | sample MGYA00580208_ERZ1673742 | MGnify/ENA primary metagenome ERZ1673742 (study PRJEB41218, sample SAMN15661774) | gut metagenome | host: Homo sapiens | place: Canada: London | collected 2015-08-20/2019-03-30 | study: EMG produced TPA metagenomics assembly of...
CAATGACAAAAGCTGTCGAAGCCAGCCCATTACAGACCCAACATCTTTATTTTTTTTATCTGATACAGTTCCCAATTTGATTTTTATGGATATATAATCGCAACACCCGCCACATAGGAACATACATAAGGCAAAAAAAAAGCTACCTGATTTTGCGAAACACAGAACTAAAGATTTGCATCCTGTAAGCTTGATTCATCTAAACGGGCTCCATTAAGATTCGCACCATGAAAATAAGATCCCGTAAAATCTGCATTGCGAAGATCAGATTCGTAAAGTGTAGAATCTCTAAAGTCAGCTCCACTCAGATCCGCACCATAAAAGTCGGTCTTGAACAAGTTGGCTTTGCTAAAATCAGCGTCACGGCAATCTGCCATACGAAGAACAGAACCGTATAAATTAGCACCCCGAAAATCAGCTCCATGAAGATCAGCTCTGTATAGATTAACTTCGGGAAGAAAGGCATCTTGTAAACTAATACCACGAGATACAGCCTCTTCTACCGTCTTAGCATCTGTATTATCTACGCAAGAATACTCAAAAATAACACGCCCTGTATACCGATTCTTAATGGTAATAGTAATCTCTCTTTTCATAGGAAAATATAGTGGTTACATACAATTTAACACCAAACTACCTACAACTCTATCCGCGCATACACGGACCGGACACACCACATGCCCTCTATTGACTAAACATCGCATCGCAACGTCGTCGCCAAATACCTTCCGAACAATCCGCGCGTAACGCGAATCACTACGACCTACTATGTGACGCTCTACTTGAACCATAATGCAAAGTTAATAAAAAAATTCTAAAAACAAATAAAAATTGGAAAAAATGTAAAATGGTATATAATTACCCAAAGAATAAAAACCAAAATATTACTTCCACCGACCAATAGCAAGCCACATGAAAGTATTACCTGAATTACCGTACTCTGACTGACCATTAGATAACCTCTTAATATAACGAGGCTTCATGGTAAAATAAGTAGTACCAACAACAGCTGCGCCAGCAGACTCTATTGCAGAATCTCCAAACCCAGTAGACGTTGTATAAACACAATAAGGAGTAGTATAAAAAGCCGTAGCATAATACACCGAAAATGACGTAGTCTGTTTACTCGACGAACCCCAACAAAACATCATACCGTCAGGTGCTTTATAATAACCAGAAGTGCCAAATGACTTAGTCAAGGAAGCATTCGAAAGAGACGTAAGAGCATACAAAGAGGGTTTAACTATTGTGCCTTGTTCATACAACTCACGCTCAATAATAGCATCCGAATCCGAATCAAAATCCAGATTATACAATGTCCCATAAAAAAGATCTCCCTCAATAACACCAATACCATAAATATCAGTGCCATTTTTGATGAGAACACCCCCCCCATTAGCATCCTGAATAAGACGAACACGACCTAAGGCTGTAGCATTAATTATATTTTCAATCCAAGCATCAAAAGTACTCTTTCCGCCTAAAAAATCAGGAGCAGAGCTCGAACCCGCATAAAAAATGGCGTCGGTATCCGTCGCAGACTGCCTATTAGCATTAACCCAACCTATTGCTGAATCAATCTGTGCACCCGTATAACTACTTACATAATCTGCCATAAATCTGTCATATTTTTATTTTACGGATATATAATTACAAGCTACCAAGATACACCACGCTTGGCCTTCTCCTGCTCGAGCCATGAGTCTACAAAATACCAATCTCCAGAATCAATATACTCTTGCGGAGGCGTAAAATCCTTAGGCCACAACTTCCCGGTCTTCTTGTCAACAGCATGAATGTCAAGCTCATAACCCCACGTAAGACCCACACAAGGCTCCGTAACCAAAGGAACCTCAAAATTAGACGGCCAAAAGTTCATAATACGCTGCAAAATACAAACAGCCTTAGCAAGATACGGAATGCGAGAAGCAATCTGAATCTCATCATGAACTGTAACCACAAACCGAGTATTAGCAGCGAACTCCGGGTCCATATCTCGATAACGCATAAGACGAATTAAATCCCGACGAATCAAGTCACCACCCGTATTTTTATGAACAAAACCACATAACGGATAAACCGGAAGACCACTACACATGCTCGGCGACATGATATTATGAGTCACACCCAAAGGCATGGCAAAAACAGCATGAGCCTTCGGCTTCCGACCACGACATAACTTAAAGACATAATCCGTAGACGACGAAGCGGCGAAATCATAGACCAAATTCCAGCCGAAAAGATCACAGACCGAACGTAGAGTCGCGGCCGTGATAAAAGACCGCGTATGGAAACGTTTGCCGCCAAGAAATGACTTTAATAAACCCCAGTAGATGCCCCAATCATCAACAGCAATAGGACGACCCATGTGAGCCAACGCTGCAAGCTGCTCTAAACTAAACTCACCCCTACTAAAAAGACCCCGCAACCAAGACAACCGAGGCCGCTTAAAAGGCTTGCCCATGCGAACCGGAATACGACCACAAGAGTCCAAATCTATAACGACATCGTCTGTCCCATACTTGACGAACTTGTGACCCCTATTACAAACCACAAAATCTCCCGTATTGAAAATGACAACATGAAGCTCCTCCTCGCCGCGGAAAGTAGGAACACCCATCCGACGCACACCTGACAAAGGATCGACAAAGTCAACGCGCTGGCCCGCAAAGTCCTTCCACGGACGATAACTCTTACCATCCTGAGATGGTAAATAAATTGTGTTAATAAGCGAGCCCTGCACAGGCGCGTTTAGTGAAACTCGCTCCGCATAAGCACGCATACCATTATCAGGAGAACTAAGCCACTTAGCCAAATAAATAGTGCGCCCAAAGTAAGTCCGAGCAAAGCCTGTACGCTTGGCATCACGCTTTAAAACTTCCTGCCAAGCCTTCAAACGTGGCATACCTTTATCGTAATCCGAAATAAGCTCCTTAGCTGCCTGAACTGATATGGATAACCGTGAAGCAATCAGATGAGGACCCCCACCATACAACTTACCAAAGGAAACGGCTTTAGACTTAGAACGAAAACCCGGATCACTAACACCAAAACGTTTTTCTGCCACATAAAGATGGACATCAATGTTATGCTTAACTGGATAAAGAAATCCATCCTCCCTCGACAAGTTCCCTGCAACCCGAATCTCTTGGGCCGCGAAGTCAGCCCCTAAAACAACCCAGTCCGCATCATCCTTAGGAGCTGGCATGAACGCACTACGCAAACCAGCCTTCGTCTTATATTTAATCGGATTGCCATCTGAGTCACAAACAGCACCGTCTGGAGAATCCGTGAGACAATAACCCAAAACCGGATGAGTATGAAGATAAGCTTTTACTTCTACCTTGGGACAATTATGAACTATAATACCATTGGCAGCAAAACGATGTGTCGTTGAAACCGTAATATCGTAAACAACATCACGACCAATATAAGATATGGACACTACCTTCTGCCAACTGAAGGTAGACATATCCTGAGCATCCAAACCATTAGGAACCACAAATCCAGACAAGGCTACAAAAACTCCCAATAACTCAGAAACTGGTCTAAACCCAGACTTAGTAAGTATGGGATGATCTAATGTAGCGTCTATAGACCTCCCATTATCTAATGTAACCCTATAAACATCCTGAACACCTTTATTATAAAATGCTGTTACCTCTCTGAAAGCAACGCCATCCCATACACGCGATCCTACTGAAACGCTATCTAAATGAATAGCCCCAGTATCTGAGTAAACCACAGTAGAACCACGTAAACAGTTTTGACCATTAAATGGCTTATAGTAATCATTACCCTTAGAACCAGAGCTACTCATACGACCCGTCAAGGCAACCGTTAGATTGTAATTAATGCGAACAGGAGTGCCACGCCAACTACACATCTTAGAGACAAATGACTTAATGTAAGTGGAAACCTCCGAGTACTCAAGAAGCAACTTCGCCAACGGATGATCAATAGTCGCAAGCACATTCTTATCTACCTTCAATCCACCCCTCTCGGTGCGAACCGTAAGCGTCACAAAACGACCCAAAGCCTCGGCAATCTGAGGACCGCTGTCAACGTTGAAGGAATAACCTACAAGCTGATAAATCTGCTGACGCAAAGACTCCATCTGAGCATTCGACCTCCGAAGCTCTGCATCCAAAAAGTCATAGTCCAAGTAAATCTCCTGCTGAGTCATCCGACGAACAGCCTCGCCACACTCGTTATCCAACGAGTAAATCTTCCGAATGTTGGGATAATCACTCCATATCTTCAGACCAAGAAGAGCAGTCATAAGAGGATCACCGCCCGAATAAATAAAACTAACCTCCGGGTCGGTAGACGCAAAGTCATTATTCTCAGCCTCATTCTCCTCATAAGAAATAGTCTGGAACTTCAAGAAACGCTTCGCCCAGTCCTTCAACTTCGGCATACGGTCATTGAAAACCTCATGAGCCATGAACTGGATGTCATGCGTCTTGCCTACAAATGGTGCCTTAAAGCCATCCTTCTCAAGCATCGAAAAGTCAAAGGACCTATTCCACCATGCAGTCATGTAGTTATCAACAACAAACTGAACGAACTCCATAACCTCCTTAATGGGCAAGTTGCGAGAGTAACCATAATGACGAAGCGGAATGTAATAACCTACATAATCCGCCTTGCTATAGGTCCTACCTGTGGATAAGCAAACTCCAACAACATAATCGCTTACAAACGAGAGCCCTGTAGTTTCAGAGTCACAGCCGACCAAAATATTAGCATAAAGATTTGACCTTATAAAAGCCAAATCCTCAAGCGACTGAACGAGAGCAACCTTATAACCGTTAAAGGAACCCCAAAGCATAACTACTACCCCCGCTTCTTCTGATACGGAATCACCTCGCGAACAACACTCTTAGAAACAAGAGAAACCTTAAAAGGACGTGTGACAACAACGTAGCACATTTCAAGACTAAAAAAGATATACACATCCTCAGTATGACCATCCACATGAACTAACGTCTTCATTTGAACTCAACCAAAAAATTATAAAAATCAAAACTCCCTAAAGCAACACCCGGCGGAACATCCGATAACGAAGCATAGCGTAAACGTGACGATCTAACCGAACTACGAAGAAGAAAACCCGTATCCGGAACAACCCCAGACATACTCAACCGCTTCAGACTATCAGGATCAAAGCATTTAAGCAAGTCAAACACGGAGTAGCTCCTGCCGCAACCATAGCACTTTAACCAATTACCGTAAAGCTTCGCAGCCGGACTATCCACATTATGGTGAAAAGGACAAAAGGCATTACCATATGGTAACTCCTTGCCGAATATGCGCTGATACTCATCCCGGAAAGACAGATTGGAATTAACCCACTCAGCTAAACGAGCGTAAGACGACATGGCTAAGCTCCCTCTACAACACAACCCGGCAACCGATCAGCAGCGTAATCACCAACAACAGACTGCTCTGAAGCCTCAAGTAAAAAACGCTTCGTATCCTGAAGGCATACAAGCCACCAAACGCAAGCACTCTTACCTAACCACCCACAAACCTCTGACGTATTCAAACTACCATCAACAGTACCTGCCAAAAGCAGATGCTTAGATACAAAACCATGAATACTATCAGAGCACCACAAAGAAGCAACATTAGAAGGTACAGAATCTATATTCTCAACATCAAAAAACTCCTCAGGAGAAGCATAGATGAGCACACTAATAACATCTACACTATCGCAACCATCCTCCTCGATCACACCACGCATGCCACGACAAACAAAACCATGAGACTGATAAGTCCTATCATAACGTACATCCACACCCGTAGCATACGACGGTATAAAGTCTAAGTCCGACGACGAATCCGGAGCCACGAAAGACAAATGCAAACGAACTCCACCAATAGGGCACGTGTAAATGCGATATAAAATTGTAGTCATAACACACAAAAAATTAGGTGCCACGGAAACCATCCATAGCACCTAATCTACGTAGGTGGAAAAAAACCTACAAAAGCATGATGTAGATATCTGACTTAGACCCACACTTAAAGCAGGTCACCTGCTTCCCGGCAGACAGAGACTCGTCAAAAGGAGTGGTTGACACAAGACAAGAACCTGACGCACCCGAAAGACCATCCAACTTAAACGAATCAGCTACCTTCTGAACGTCATCACATACCCAATAGCTATCTGATAACTTGCGCTTATAGATATCTAAGCAGTACAAATCCAAAGCATCCATAGCCAAAGCAGAATCCATGACCTTAGAAACCTTTGCCTTCGCAGCACGACTGCCTGACTTGCAGAGACTCTTATAAACACTCGGAGTGAGACGCTCGCCAAGAACATCCGACGCTACACCAAGAACAGAGTCTAAGATACGCTTTGTGTTACGAATGCGACGAAAGGTGGACGCCGTATGAGGAATATCAAACGTATTAGGTGCTCCATCCTGAACCCTATCAACATCAATCCCCACTACAACACTATCCTCTACAAGAATCTCCTTCTCCTCGAGAGCCTTCTTAATCTCACTCTCTATAGAATGAAGAACCTCCTGCTTGGCAGCATCAGACAGAAGACTATCGTCATCCATCACCTCCTCGGGCCACGTGTTAAACAGAGAATAAGTAATCTTACCGTCCTTAATAAGCTGCTTGAGTCGCTCAAAAGCCTCGCGCTTATCCGAGAAACGAACAGCCTCAGCGCGATCCGACGTCTCACCGTCTTCAGACATGTACTTCTTATCACGCCCAAAGGTATCGGCCATTGCTACAATAAACTTACCATCCTCGTCGTCTTCGACTCTAACGTAACGAAAAGCATCACCTCCAGCCTGCACCGCATCTAAAGCACGTAACAACCCATCCTTTGATTCAAAGTCTACATAGACTCCATCAACACCCGTAGGGGCCGAATCTGAAACCTCCGGTATATCATAAATCTTATGAGCCAACTGAACAGCCGCATCACTAAAGTCCGACGCAAACTTAGAAATCGCAGAATCAGACGTCTGATAGAAGAAAGCTACCGTGCCTACATAAGCCCCATCAGGACGTACATCTATAAACCGCTGATTCTTGCAAAGAACACGAGGAACAGACGGATCAAAACGAACCTCCAAGTGCAAAACCTCCAACCCGGCAGACAAAAGCTCACAAGCAGTCTGTAAGTTAACATCCGTAGGCTCCTGTGCAAGCTTGAAACTGTTATCTAATACCCACTGACGACAAGTGTCGCCAATAGCACCCCAGTCGATAGCTTCCGGTGATCCTGTCTCAGAAACTCCCTGCTCCTCGACAATCTCCTCAGAAACAGAAGAAGAAACTTCATCACCAGCAGCAGCATCCTCAATATGAACATCACCAGAGACTACATCTGCACCTATCGCGCCAAGAGCCTCGCCGATCGCATCCGCAGACTCGGATATAGCCTCCTTAAAAGCATCCAAATGAGATGACAAGTAACCTACTGCCTCGGATACAGGAACAATATCGGTACCCTCCTCCGTGATAAACAGAACTGAACTGTCAGCTTCATAATCTGACCCATCATCATAGAAAATACCAACAGACGAATCCGAGTTGGAAATATCTACACCTGCCTGAACAGCGGAAAGAATCTTATCAACATCAAAATCAACTGCCGAGTCTGAAACATTAAACTTACGCGGTGCCAGATGGCGTGCTAAATCAAAAGCTACTGTTTTCCAGTCGCCGTCGTTATCCATGAGGTTCAAACCTACATTACCCTGCTCCGAGCGACCAATACCCTTCAAAACGTAATGAACCTCGGACTCTTTATTGGGATTCGGCTCGAGGATAAGAATACCCTCATGTAAATTACCATCAGACCCCAAGACTGTAATAGCAGCGCGCTTAGTCATACCGCCTGAAACCTCCGGAAGAATAGACTCCAAAGCCTCGGCATTCTTACGGATGATATCATCCGACAACGCGCTATCGGAAGCTCGGAAAGCATCATCAAGATCTACAAGGGTAAATACCTGAGGACCCAGCTTCTCCTTGATGAACTCCGTGACCTTGTCTACAAACAGAATGCCCTTCTCGTCATCACTCAAACCTCCCGTAGGAATCATCAAACCTCCGCAATCAACGGTACCCTCAAATACATGAGCACTTATATTATTGGGATTACTGCCGTCTACGTGAAGCGAAAAGTCAGCCACAAGAGGAATGTCGAAAATATCATCATCCTCATGACCTACACAACCATCGCGTAAAATACCCCGAAGCTCCTGTTCAAAAGGTGTATTGCCAATAGCATCCTCGATCTTCTCGTCGTCATCCATCATAATGCTCTGCATATAACCCCCCTCCGGAGCAGGCTCCTCAGCAACAGGCTCCTCAGCAACAGGCTCCTCAGCAACAGGCTCCTCAGCAACAACCTCCGATTCCGCAGAATGACCATCTAAGACAACAGGACTCCCGTCCGCCGGAAGAACAACAACATCGGTAGAAGCAAACGTATAATCGGCATCTGAACCCGTAAAAGCTCCGTTCGCAGCACGAACATTGAAATACTCAATAGGAAGACCCGAAACAATAACTGAACCATCACCCACAGATGTGATAACACCAGTATACAGGTTGCCTAAGTAAGACACCTGAACCGACGAGCCAACCGGAAGCGGAAGACTCGGAATAGAACAACTATCTTTAACGCGCTTATTCGCAACTCTATGCTTAGGTGTAGTATCAACCACAGGCTTTGAGGACCGTTTATTCTCTGCATACTTCTTGGCAGAAGAGTCAACCACGGGACGAGTAGAAGACGAGGCTAAAGCATCTAAAGAGTCTGAGACAGCCTGATGCAGCCTATTCTTTAACACAACACTCTGATCATTAGATAAGTTTAAGCGTGAAAGAATAGCTAAACATGCCTTCATAACAGGAGACTTCCAATCTGAACCATCACCAACAAAAGCATATGAAGGACCACCGTGAGAAAAATACTTTGCGTAAGAACGAGTAGGATAGAGACTCAATAAGATGTCATCCGGTGCCATACCAAGCCCATATCCCACAACTGTACTTGAATCAGAATCATAATACTCATAAAGGCCTTCCTCGCCCACACGACCATTATTAACTACAGAATTAATAGCGTCTATGAAAGAAAAAATCCTCCCAAAAACATCGCGCATAGAATTGATAATAGAATCACTATCCCCGCGGTAAAGAACAGATAAACCATCTGAAAGAGATTCTAATGAATCATCGATATCTGACGAAAACACAAGCTGAGAAACATTAAGAAGCGAAGAAGAATCATCCTCATCTTCATCTGTAAGAGATGACGTCGAAACTCCGTCGGCGACTACACGAACTCGACGGTTGGGAACACGACGAGGCTCCGAATCCCCAACAGTACGAACGCATTTCATATTAGGAACGCAGGCCGGAGCAGAATCACCTACCTCGACAGAAGCAGTCTCCTCGACAACCTCGTCATCATCCTGAGCAGGATCATCTTCGGACTCCACATCTGCCTCAACAGGCGGATTATCTACAATCTCCTCAGACGCCTCCTCGGCTCCTCCTGAAACCTGACCCGCAACAATATCGCCCAAACCATTCGTATACATGGCGGAAACCTCGGTGGCAAAATCCTGCGCCATGATAGCCGCCTGATCACTCAAAGCATCTAAAGCATCTAAGGCATCCCCGTAAAGCTTCTCGCCTGCAACAGACGCCTCCTCAACAACATCGTTGAGAGCATCCTCCTGAGTAGCTCCACCCTCCAAGAAAGCGGCAACACGCTCATCATCCTGAACAAGACGATAAGGACCTAACAAGGACTGAGCCTCCTGAGCCTCCACAGAATAACGATTCTCAACGAAGGCATCGTAGAACCGCTTAACCTCCTTCGGTAACGACTTGTAATTCTTCTTCAAAATGGCGTAACCCTTCGGGTCCTCATTCTCAATAACGGCATTAATGGCCCAGCAAACCTCCGGAGTATACTCAATACAAGAATCCTGTACTCGAGCATGAATAGCCTTGCACTCGGCTATCAAACGACGACGGGTACTACTATCAGTAGCCTCCAAAAAAGCACGACGAGGACCACGACGCTGCGAAAGCAAAGAACAAGAAAGCATATGAATCTCATCATCCGTGAACCCACGACGTGACGAACTCCCCGCAGAATCCGAAACACGACGGCGTGAACCACGTGCAGAATCCTGCAAATACGAACCCACAGAGTCACCAACACGACGAACAGACGCACCCGACTCCGGAACCGTATCAGTAGACGAATCTACCGCTACAATCTGCTGATAAAAACAATCTCCCATAGCTATATAAAATTAAGACACCATGTGACGTCTGAACAACAGACCTCACAGGATAACGGATATATAATTGCGTGCTACCAAAACCATTACTTGTGATGGCGAACCTTCCGGTTGGGAATGCAAGACAAGAAACCCCAATAAGGGATACGATGCTTCCAGTAATCCGGATCATCCTCGTGATTATAAGCCTCTGTCTCAAAGCATGTGTAATAATAAGCTCCCGGATAAGGAGGCATGAGAACCTCAATCAACCACGACAACCCATAGCATATCCAGAAGGCAAACAAAATACCCACAACAGACAAAGCCCAAGCCCACCATACAAAGCTATAATGAATCCCAAGAGGAATGAGAATAGCAGCAAAAAGAACTGAAAGCTCAAGTGAGTGTAAAGTATGCACAAACTCATGCCTACGTGTACGAGCGGACATGTGGAAATTCTTGTGCTTCCGAGTAAAGCTGAAAATATGAAAAGTCAACCACCCGAACCCCTTAAAAGGAATGAATTTGTTGTGAACCTCAATTGGAATCTTCATGGCACTTACAATTTTATTGGATATATAATTGCAAGATGCCAACCCACTACAAGCTTCCTACTAAGTCACCCATTAGGTCCGAACCACCCCCACCAAAAACTCCACCACCATCACTAATGGCCGCAAACTCATCCTCGTAAGAGATATTCTCAACATTGGAACCTACAAGAAGAACGCCCGGCAAAAACTGAGTCGTGACTGGCTCCGGCAAAACTCGACCCAAGCGATGTTTTAACATACACACGCGAGTCTCCTGAGCATCGGCAAGGTCGGGAGGAGTGTAAAGAAAGATGCAATAAGTAGACGACCGCTCAATTTCATTAAGGTCCGAAATAGACATCAAGTCATACTGACCATTCCGACGACCAGCACGAGTAAAACCCTGACGGTTACACTGAACAGCAAAGATAGTGACAGGATGCACATCGGCCTGATTGGTGAAAGACAAACCAGCAGCACGCAAATTGACGATAATCGTATTACCAAGACTCTGACCGCGCTCCACAAACAAGGCATTCAATTGAGTGATATGATCATAACAAATAATATCCAAACCACCCAAATACTTACTCGTAGCCTCGTAAACAGCAATAATCTTCGACGGGTCCATGAATACACCCTTCGTGAAAGTAGACAAGTCTAAAATCGTGATATTATCACCAACCAACTTATGAAACTCGTCATTGGACGCCAAGACCGCAGCCTGCTTATCACCCGACAGCTTATGAAAAATCAAGTCCTGAGAATTAATACTCAACCCCTTCTCCTCATACAAAAAACGAGTCTGGAACATCAACCACACAATATTGGGATCAAGCTCCAGAGAAACATATAAACACTTCCGACCAGAACGAGCTGCCTTATAAAGACTCGAGAGGCATAACGTGGACTTGCCTTGACCCGTATAAGCACATATACTGGCTATGGTACTACTCTGAAAACCGTTAGTCAAATCATCAATCTCCGGAACGCCCAACTTAATACCCTCCGTGTAAGGACGCTTGACCTCCTCTGCAAAATCCCACTTCGTGAACTTAATATCAGACAAATCAGACACCTCATCCTCCGTGGCTGCAATGGCCTTCTTTAACTCCTCACGGTAATCCTTAAACCGAAGAGACTCCGTACCCGCAGCAGTCACCGTACCCATAAGAGCCATACGGCGATACATGTCGGAAATATCCAAAAAGGCAACACCAAGCTCCCCAAGATTATACTGATGATCCGGAGCAGAATAATAACGACTATAATAATCCCACGGAGGATAAATACCTACCGCAGAACAATCCAGAGTATACTGCAGAATCGTCCTATCCTGAGACGATAAATTAGGAAGCTCTAAAAAACGAGTAAACCAATCATCAAAATCCGGGTGCGACTTATGACCCGCACACTTATAAAAGAAAACCTCGAAACCTATCATCTAAATATCCACAGCTAAAGAGTATCCGACTCCGTGAAATCCGGCAACTCCACATCACTCATAGAAACACGAACCGCCGGAGAAATACTATCAGCTGATATAGACGTCCCCGAACGAACAACTGGTGATACAGGAACAGACGACAAAGACGGTGAGGCGACAACCCGAAGCGTATGTGACTCGGCAGGACCTGAAATAACCCCTCCAGCTGACGATTTTAACTCAAACCAATCCTTGCCAATCATAGGCTTCAACCACGACGTAAGCAGAAAAACAACCCCTCCTACAGAACGAACTAAGTTAATGAATGAGTCAACCATACCCATAGCCTTCTCCGTCCGGCCATTCCCGTTATATATTTCGAGAAAGTAAACACTCTGCTCAAAATCAAACTCACCACGATTGTAAGAATAACAGCTGCTAATGACACTCTCCAACGTGAAGTACTTAACAGGAGAGCCTCCAAAATCCTGAATAGCACGACGAACAGCAAAGGACTTCAACCGATCTGCAAGCCACACATACTGACTATTCTTATATAGCATGTCGGACGAAACAATCTGGGAAATAACACACTGACCCCAAACAACACTCTGAGACGGAACAAAAGGAGAACCAGACGAGTGTCGAACCGTAACAAAACGAAAAGGCTGTAAGGGCTGAGCACACGCAATTAAATGATGCTTCCGATACAAAGAACAAGACCGAAACACAACAACAGAGCAGTCCTTACAACCCGCAGACGCCCGGTACTTACACCCAAAATCAGACATGACTAACCTCTGAAAAAAGATTGCCATAAAGGCGAAACATATCCATCACTTTAGACTTAATGCGGTGTGTAGGGGACTCGAACCCCTGACCCCGTGCGTGACAGGCACGTATTCTAACCTGCTGAACTAACACACCAGATAAACCCATAAACGTAGCAAGACTACTTAGAACGCTTACGCTCCTTGCGACTCAAACGCCGACTACCAAACTCCTTCTTCTTAGGACGAACATGACCTACTGGACTCGTTTCGTTACCTCGACCCGTGCATGTAGAACCATTAGGAGTCCTCCGTGACGGAGGACCATACAAATCAGAATCCGATGCACACGTCGAACTTAATGAAAGATACAAAGGAAGCAAACTCCTACCCATAATCACATCAATTAAAAGCTACCCTCAAAACCGTGACCTAACTCCCAATGCTCGTCTACAACAAACTCAAAGTCTGACGGAATGTCAAACTCCTCAACAAGAAGAGCCCGAAGAATATCCTTGTACGGCTCATACCAACTACCAATGTTCACTATGAAATGATCATCATCAAAGGTAACTCGACCCCGAGGAACATCCTTGAAATCCTGATTATAAACAGGATTATTCCGATTCCGAGGACTAAAGCGTGCCTTATCCCACCAGAACCTATGAGTCTTATCATAAGCCAAATGGCCATTGACAACCCTACGAGGATCGAAGTCCTTCGTGTGAACCTCGAACAAACTCTCAGAATCCTCGTCAAACCAAAAGATACCAAGCTGTGGAACGGCTGACGTATCAGCATCGAAAACTCGCATCTCCTCTATAAAATCTACATAATCCATAACACAAAAATAGTGTAATTAATTTTATAATCCAAATAAAAACAAAAAAAAAGAGACCACGATGCCACCATGATCTCCTGTCAGCTCCCGATCTCCGAAGCCCGATGATATCCACATGCGACAGGAACATCTTTTGCCGTCGATATTAACCTAAATCAATCAAAAATGGGAGCATACAACATGAGCATGCCAGTCGTCCTGCGTTTTTATAACCTCCATGCAGGGAATGGGCGGAGGGGCATAGCATTAAGACTCCAGCAGACTCTAAACAGGAAACGCTGAAAAGTAAAACCCTCTGAAGCCTTAGAACAAAAAGCGGAGAGTGAGAGATTCGAACTCCCGGTACATTGCTGTACGCCTGATTAGTAGGCAGGTGCTTTAGACCACTCAGCCAACTCTCCAAACCTTAAAAAAGAGGGGATGGGATACCCACTTATACTCTCCCCCTCATAGAGTCTGTCTCCTCCGCTCCGACACTCGCCTATGGAAAAAGTCTGTGTTGCTGCCTCGGAAACAATTTGTTTGGTCTTACGACCCAATTGGCTGGTGTCTGGACTTATACCGTTTGGAGGCCAAACTCCGATCCCCCACAGCCGGGGATATGGTAAGTTGTAGGAGAGTTGAACACTACTCATCTCCGTAACATAATTCCATTTCGGAAACCGCTACAGTATTCTCACAATTAAAATACTACAACATTGTCGCCGGAGAGCCCGAAGACTCTAACGAGAACACCAACAAGCAATTCGTGCGCACTCTTTGACTCAAGTGTCCCCTATACCGACATTCAGAACTCAAAGAACAAATGTATGACTACTATAAACCAAAAGCGGAGGAGGTAGGATTCGAACCCACGCGCCGGGAGCTAACCGACCTGCCGCATTTCAAGTGCGGTCTCTTCAACCTCTTGAGTACTCCTCCAAAAGAGCTATTACTTCGTAAACTCCGACAGGTGTAAACGTACATTAAGGAACCTCCCGCCTATCTTCAACATATTACTTCAATAGCCCTAATAGTAGAGACCACGGACTCGAACCGTAAGATACTAATCACTTTCATTGATTCATGTGCACCTTCCACAACTTCCATGAGAGTTCTCTTAATTCCTTTGTCAGTCTAAAACAAGAAAGTACCTAACTTGCAATTTAAGCACTAACCGTCTCGCTGTTCAATTAGTCTCCATATGTCAAAAAACTTAGGGCTTAGGAGAGGACTCGAACCCCTCTATCGAACGCCACTCGTATTATTCCCGAAGGTCAACTTTTACGCCCTGCTTTGCCTGATAAGCTACTAAGCCTTGTGATGCCTTACTCCTATGGGTACGAGGGCAACTGCTCGGCATGTATTTTAAGTGTGACTGCTCCACTTACATCCTACCGCGATGCATGTATCCTCTATTGCATCCTTACCACAATGTACCAGCATGAGGAGCTCGAGACTCTTACGGTAGAATGGCCTGTAACGGGAGGAGGACTCGAACCTCCGACCTTCAGGTTATGAGCCTGACGAGCTACCAACTGCTCTACCCCGCGATATAACTCTAACACTAAATTTTAGCGTTGGCGAGGGCAGGGGGATTCGAACCGCATCCGTCACCCAAACTCAAGGCTACCCTTTACAGGACCTCGTAGACTTACTGGGGCACTACCAACTGTGCTACACCCTCATATTATTCTAAAGAACCTTGATATATTACAACGTTTCTCAGAAAGAACCCAAACCTCCAGCCAATGCCTTGAAATAGTCTTTCTATATAAAAAAGCCTCCGCTCCTATTTGCCTGTTCCCCGTTTTCCGTGACTTAGGAAACACCATGACGGCTAAGACGACAAGATGTATTTTACGCGATCCTGTGAACGCCACCGGGGCGAGCTGCCGAGGCTATGCCAAATAAACGTAAAAAAGTAGAAACTCTTATAGTCAGAGCAGTAGGTGAACAGATAAACCCACCAATAAAGTAATTACTCCATAAAGCGGTCGTAAACCCTGAGCGAAGCGGACGCTAAACCCAGCAAGGACTAACCATATGTCTGTTACTACAACCGCACCAAAAGAACCTCTACTAAGCTAATCGCCGTGCTACTCCCGGACGCTCACCCCGGATATTCAGCTCTACAAACGGTGCCCAACAGGCAGGATAAGCACCTCAAGCAACGCACCCCCCATCTGCATCCTCACGGAACTCTATAATCTTCGACAGAGCAAATCAATAAACCACTCTCCTGCCATCTCAAAGGAGTGGACTCCCAGCTGAGCCAACAGCCAAGAAGCGTACCGTCTCCGGGAATCGAACCCGGACGCCATAAGCACCGCATTTTGAGTGCGGCTCGTCTACCAATTCCGACAAGACGGCAAAGATAAAGCAACATCTAAAGAACGAAACCGAAAAAACGCTACTCGTTATCCGCGGCCTGGAACTGAGTGTAAAAGGCAATCTTATTCGACAAAGCCTGCCGAGACGCAGCCGGAAACTTACCCTCTTTATTGTCACGAACGTACTCCAGAAGCGTAAGCATATCCTCGTAATCTCGAAATATCTCCAGAGCATCGCAAGCCCCAAGAAAATGGCTAATACGCGCCGTCGATAAATAATCAGTAAGCAAACTTACACTATCTCCAAAGTTTCCCATCACAAACAGTAATCGTTTAACTACACCGCAAAGATAATAACATTAATTTTATTATCCAAATAATTGTGACAAAAATGTGATTTTTATTTCAACAATCTAAAAGCCTCCTGTAACCCATCCGCAAGAGCATCGTCATAATGCTCAAAGTATCGCACACCAGAATAAGAAACAAGAGTACAATGATCGAAAAGATCCCAATGAAAGTATCCTGACGCAGACCGACGATCCATAGTAACGGCTACAAAAAGACCTGTAGTCATAAACAACATCTGACGCAGGTCCTCCTGATAAGGAAGAGGATAAACCGTAACCAAATCTGAAGCCGGAAGCTTCTCGGAACCATAAGCAGAAGCACACGGAACATCAGACGGATAGACCTTCAACACCTCCAGAATGCCTAAAGCTACTGCTTCCTTCGAAACATCAAGTGAAATGCGACGCATAGTATAATGAATATTAATTAAACAACAGCACGTACTCGGAGCGGGACTCGAACCCGCACAACCCATTCGGGTTAAAAGATTTTAAGTCTTTCGCGTAAACCTATTCCGCCATCCGAGCAACCTAAACCAGACGCCTAAAAACTACTCTCCGAAAAGACGACTCTTAGCGTACTGTAAATCATCATAAGTTTGCTGAAGAGCTCCCTGTGTACGACGAAGCGCATGAAGAGTAGCAAGATCTAAAGGATAGGTGTGAAGAAGACGATCAATATCCCGGCTGATGCGACGCAAGGACGAACCCGCATCAAGCAACTGTAAATCCAGAAGCTTCTGTGTCCGGGAGACCATATACTCAATATCAGACGGACTAACACCTGCTGACGAACTTAAAAGACGCTTGGACGCATAGTCTATCATGACAGGAGAAGAACCTGAATCATCCAAGCACAAGGCCAAAGCGGACGAGGAATAATCCTCGAAGGAGGCGTCTTGAGACGTAAGAAACTCTTCGGAAGTTGACGACTCCGACGGACAGCAATTGGAGGACGAAGCAGTCACACCAAAATCAACATTCAAGTAGTACTCACAGAAATTGTCAGCCGAAAAAAGAAAACCACGCAACCCGACCAGCTCATAAGCTACAGAGGTGCAATCTCCAAAGGCAGACGCATCGGAAGCGTATTTATAAAAATACAACCGATAAATCTTATAAGCCTTCTTGGCCCCTCCATACTTAGACATCAAATCTAAGCTCAAAGGCATATGATAATCAAGCTGAGAATACTCGGACATAAAGCAAGGCGGAATAATATGAACCTCATTGCCTGCCTCAAAGTGACTCGGAGTAGGAATATTCTTGCCGTGAACATCCAGCAAAACCGTGTGAACAGGAGTCAAAACCACAAAAGTACGATCCTTTAACTTTACAAGCTTCGACATAGAAAAATAAAGATAAAAACAACCATGAATGTCTGGACTACAAAGATACGAAAATTGAATTAATTGTCCAAATTAATCGAATAAAAAGTCGTAGCAATTATGAATAGAAAATGTACCCAATAACAAAAAAAAAGCACGCGAAATCTGCTGAAACTCTGGACGCAATGAAAACAACAGACTCCGCGTGCTCATGAAACTTAAAGGCTACTCCGTCTCGCAGCTCGAAGGACAATCAGACGCCTTCGGGGTTGGAAACAAAGTATGATAGATGTGCTCCAAATCTGCAATACGACGCTCGGCCAATTGGTAAGCATCATACAACCCCAGAACAAATTCAATATCCAAAGGAAGCTTATTCAAACTATCCATGTATTTCCGATAGCGAGTATCACAAGCTTCCTTCGCATCTAAAAGTGCAAGCTCCAACTCCAGCCGAGTGCGCTCCCGATGCCGATAATCGTCGAAAGACTCGGAGCCCAAAGCCTCGGACGATAGATTGGTATTCACATTATCAGAAACCTCACCACCACAGCTGCACTCCGAAACAGGAGGCATATCTGGCTTGGATTCAAAATCAAGTGGCTTGACATCAAGATCGTCGTCGGAAGCATACCGCCTGTTAAAGTCTACATTCAAGTAGTACTCGCAAAATAAATCTGCCGAAAACAAGCGATCACCGCAACCCATCAACTTATACATAACCCTTGTGGCGTCGCCATAACTCGAACGACCTTTGGACTCTACGCACTCAGGAAGTACATCCGCGATCGTATATGACTTCCCGCCATAAACATCTATCAACATCCGAGCCCCAAGAAGATGATAAGTAAAATCATCGTCCGTATTAGTCACAAACCACGGAATAACCGTAACACGATCTCCAACCTTAAAATGATGGGGGAAGGTACCAATAGCAGACGAAAAACAGGTTGAATAATCCGGCTCCAAAACCTCAAAAGTGTTCCCTTTATACTCTACTAATTTAGACATAATAAAAAAACTTTAGACCACCAAGACCTCAAGAAATTGTATAGATAAACGTAAAAAAAAACGGTGCCTAAAAAGGCACCGATAAGGCTCAGGATGTAAAAAGCAACACAACAGGAACTAACTCAAACTACCCCTGAACCTTCTTCTGCTTCGACGTAGGCTTCTTGGCAAACCAAGCATCAACCCATGCCTTAATGGTAGGAATATCGTAAATACCATTACTCGACAAACCCGTGACAACACACAAGGCTACGACGCCAAGCCACTGAGGATCACCCATCTCTACAAGACCAGCGAAATAAGCCCCAACAGAAAGACCGGACGCCAGAACCCATGCCACAACCTGAGGCCAAATACCCTTCTCGATCTTGAAAAGACCATTCACAACCCCAGCAAGCAATACAGCAGCAGCAGAAATAACAGGAGCAACCCACCAGAAGCTCTCCGAAAAAATACCCGTAATATCCATAAACTAAAATGTTTTGGTTTGCAGGATATATAATTGCTACTTCACACCCGAAGTGGACGAAGCGTTAAGTAGCCGCTTCTTATGCAATATATCGCGCAAGCACCGTCCGTCAAATGTTGACGCATAGATCGACTTCGTCTTAGAAACCGAAATGCCTGCAAACCGGGCTGTCTCCTCAAAAAGAGAATGCAAAGTACAATCACCTAAAACAACATCCTCCAGATGAGTATGCATAAACCAAAACGCAGCACGCGCCTGAAGTAAAGCATCCGCAACAAGACCCGAAATCAAAAGATAGTTTTGAACCACAAAACGATCGTGACCCAAGTAAGGACCCGTGTAATCCAAAATGAACTCCAAAAGCTCCTCGCGACGATCGTCGGAGAGAAACTGGTAACCCCGGTAAGTGTATAAACCTTTCCCCATGATCTATTGCATAGACACTAACTCTAACTCATCAGAAGACATAATCTTAAAAGGGTAAAGAGCATACTAAAACCCTGCATAATGTAATAACCAATCCGTAAGTGCATCTGCAGACTCCTGAGAAGCACCTCGAAAATAACCCGGATCAGATTTTACATGCTTCGATAAGGCATCCATAACCTCCTCCTCATTAGGCTCCAAAGCTGAGTCAGGAACCAAAGATATGCCCTGACAAGAAGCATCAGCCTCATCCTCACAAACAACATCTACAAAAGCAATATCCTTCTTCATAATCACCAAAATTAATAACATACCACAAAGATATGAAAATTAATTTAATTCTCCAAATACCATCAAAACAATGTGCCCTGCGGAGAAGCAGGCGCGTCCGGTCGCTTAACCTTCTGAGGCTTCAAGTCATGCCATAACAAAACCCGCTTAGCCATCTTCAAGTGCTCTCCGTCAGTCATCGCCTTAACATACTCTCTCGGAAAATTAGGAACCTCAAAGGATATACGCTCCTGCATGTAAGTCTTAAAACCAACCAACCGAAGCTTATACTCACTAATGTCACCACCATTGCGAAAATACCAAGCATGAAGATTGCCTAAGAACTTGCTCGACCGACGTGTAATACGACCTACAAACTGGATAACCGAAATAGGGACTACCGGAATGTCAAACAGAATAGCGTTATTCAAAAACGTGAAATTCGCAGACTCTGTAGCCGACCGAGTCATGATTATAAAGTAACTCCTAAGAGAACACATCGACTCGGTAACCTGATTCTTCTTCAAACCAACACGCGACGACTGCTCAACAACAACAATATCCTTCCCGTTAGAATCCTTAATCCCAGAACGCCGTAAATGATGAAGCAACACATCAACCGTAGTGTAGTAATCCGCGTAAATAAGAGCAGACTCATTACGGCTCGCAATATCACGACACAAGTCAATAAGAGCCTTGACCTTGTTGCCGCCTTTCGTGCCAAACGTGCCGTCATCATTCAAACACCCATCCGTGACAGCCTGAAGATAGATAAAACGCGACGAATGACGCTCCAAGTCCTTCACTGACTTAACATCTCGGGAAAGAATATCATCCCGAGACAAAGCACGCTTCAACCACGACGTGTCATCCTCATCATCCGCCCCCGACAACATAATGCCATTAGCTACACGAGCATACAAGTCTGACTCCTCCTCAGACATCGTGTAAGGAACCATATGAACATGAGCCTCAACAGGAGGACTACCTACAACCAAAACCGACGAACAGTAATCCATCAACGCCTTCGGGTCCTTATAGTCAACAATAGTGTAGACCTTCTTCAAGGAACCATCCGGATTCCGGCCTATGACCTTAGACTCCATACGACAAAACTGATTCTGGAAGCCCCGAATAGACCGGAAAAAACGTGGATAAACAAAGTTGATGATATGATAAGTGTCAATACAATTCTTCGACAAGATCGTCGCTGTAATACCCCACAAAGCGTAAGTGTTACGAAGCAAAAGACTCATTGTCGTTGTAAGCTCCGTCTTAGGACTTTTGAATGCATGCGTCTCGTCGCACACCGTCAGAATCCGCAACTTTGTCCCCAGCAAGTAAAGATCCCGAAGCAAAGCGTAATCTGTCTTACAATGCGTATGCTTCCCGTAAAGAACATCCACATCACTAATAGCATCCTCGACAGACTGCCCAGACGAAACACGCTTCTTCAACTCATCAATAGACAAACAACGCAAGTTAGTGAACTTCTGAGCATCCTTCAACCATATCTCCTTAGTGTAAGCATTAAGAGGTGTGAACACAACCATCAAGTCTACACTATTGCGAGACCGCAGATAACTATAAGAATACAGACAACAAACCGTATTGTGATTCAAGCAACCATCGCTCACAAACACATGCCCATCCGGAACCGTTAGGTCGTAAACATCCTCTATCGTCTCACGGCGCGAAACAAGCTCGTCGAACTCGCAACCACTCAACTTAATCAACGCGTCAGGAGGAGTAACCCCAACAGACGTATACGCGGAAATAAGAACGTTTAGAGTCCGCGTACTCATGGTACCTGTCTGATCAATACTGCTAAGCCAGCTCGCAACCTCCTTTGGTAGAAAGCCCTTCGGAAAACGCTTATTAAAAGCACGCAAGGAAGCAACAAAAGACGATGGCAAAGCACGAACAAAACTATAAGAACCCCGAGAATTAGCTGTCGCATAATAATCCTCTATACCAATAAGATTTCTCCACGGACGGTGAACACCGGACGGCAAATCCTGAAGAAACGGCATAATAAGATTACAATACCGTAAAAACAAAGAAGAACCTCCTCGATCACATACAAGATGATAAGTGGTACCCTTCTCCGGACCAGAATCCATATCATGATAAAAAGTCACATTCAAAGACTCCAGAAGATCGCTCAAAGAGTCAACCATAGACGACAACCGAGACGCAAAAAATATGGTGGTATAGATAAAATCATAACCAACAAGATAGCCGTAAATAACTAAAAACCTATAAACCGCAGGAAGCGCAAAAACAGCCTCGCAGACACCATCGGATGTTGAAGTGACCCAAGCCCCCAAACAACTCGATTCTATGGGAATAGAAAGGCTCAAACCATGATCCTCGGAGGCGAAGTCATACATGTCCACAAACGCACCAGTCAAGGAACACTCTACGCCTCGAATCCATGATAGCAAAGGCTTATAACCATAATAAGTCACACTCGAAACAGACGTAGGCGCATTCGTCAGACGCGACAAATATATGCCATACAAAATACACCTATGGGCTAAAGAAACATCAAGAGACTCCGTATCAAGGTCAAGCATAAAAGACGGACGAAGAATATAATCACCCGCAGACAAAGACGACATCTTGTAAAGACGAGGAACAGACTTGCCGCGACGTAATGCTAAAACCTTATGATCCGCAGTGCCGTTAAACTCACGACCAGACTTACAAAGCCAATGATATAAACGACAATTCGACTCCTTGTAAAAAGACGACGCAGACGCAGACTTACCATCCCACTGATAAACAGACCCAGACAAATCCGTAAAACCCTCAGAAGCCCCGGAAACTAAGTCCTTCAACTTCGGATAACCCCCATTAAAAAACAAGCGACTATCACCTGACTTACACTTACCATTGCCTACAGCATCCACAAATAAAGCACGACGCTTAGAAATAAGCGAACGACAGCAGTCAACCTGATGCTCCATCAAAGAGCAATTATCCTTAAGAAACTTACGCATGACAAAAAAAGCTACGTCTGACATTAACGTAGCTCACACAAAAAAGTTGTAATAACGCCTAAACGTTCCGGTAGATAATCTCCCACGGTAAAGACAAAGTGGTATCCCTCTCCTTCTTGATGACTTCTGCAGGCATCGTAAACACAAACAAACGCTCATTACCTGTTTCCTTGCCCGGCAAATAATTGAAGGACGGAACACCTGGCAAGTTGCCCTCACTATGACAATCAAGATTGCCACCAAGCAAAAGACCAAAACCACCCACAACACCGTCACCTACAACAGGAACATCGGCGGTAAGTACAGACGTCACCAAAACAGACGAACCTAAAGTCTTAGACGTGACAGAGTCGACAAACGGCTCCGGACTCCCGACAACCAACCCATAACCAACAGCAGTACAATAAACAATATACGACTGAACCTGCTCAAACGTTAAATCAACGGAAGCAGACGACGTAAGCAACTCGCCAATACTACTGTTGAAGTATAAAACATTAGTCAACTGCTGATACGAGATATTAGTCTCTACTCCTCCCAGTAAACCTATAAGACGATTTATACCCTCTGCGCAAATAACTCCTACCTCACCATCCGATAAGGCGGAAACACTACGAACCTGTATCATGAATCTTCCTTAATTAATGTGAAACCCTCGTTCGACTGAACATAAACAACGGTAGAATCCCCACCCTCTCGAACAATGACATTATCTCCGTCAGACGTAACTAATAACTCATTCTCGGAAGTCATGAAGTTCAAATCCTGAGAACCCTCAATCGGAACATCAATATGAATCGTAGGCAAAAATACCTTCTCGTCCGCACTCACACGAGCAAACGGACCAACACCACTGCCACTAACAACCCACTCCGAATTGGATAGAATATCTACAGTAGTAGAGCCCGCCACCGCTCCAACAGAAATAGTCTTAGTGGAAACTCCCGAACCTCCGTCGTCAAACAAAACATAAGGAGATAAATCCGGTGTGTTAACCACAAAACTCAACTCTACACGAGACGGACGATAGTTAAACTCTATCTGGACCCTAACGCCTATAGGGACCGAAGCCGATAATATATCCTCAAGACGACGTATAAAAGCATCGCACTCAGATTCCGACGAAGCCAAACCACTGGCCAGAAGCATAGAATAAAACTGAGCCTGCGAACAGCCGAAGGACAAAATAAGACGATCAATGGAACCAGCATTCAGGGATAAATCATAATAATCCTTCGTAATACCATAAGAAATAGACGACGCAGACGTAGCTGAATCCGGAGTAACAAGAGGAATAGAAACAGGATCGGCATCAGAAACAGGAGTGCCAAAAACAATACCCTCAAAACCAGCATAAGGAAGCAACTCCGACGAATGGTATATTTGAGGAGGAACACTATAATCAGACGTCAACTTTGCAGACCAGCCTCTACCTGCTGACGAACCACCACCATAACCAACCTTAAAAGAACCACCCGGAGCTGACGACGTAGACGCCTCCTCCGAAATAGTAGTCTCCGACGGAGACGCCCACACATATCGAGACGACGGACCCCATGCACTCGACGAAGCAGGATAACCTGCAAGATAAATGAGCTTCGACCCCGGAGAGTTGTTGCCAACAACCCAAAGCTTCTTGTCGTAACCTACAATACTCCCATACTTGGCGAAAATGGCACGCAAAGACGCAGACGGAGAATTAGACGATACCACATTATCACCAGTACCCCACAAGTCGTGAACTGCCGACACAAGACTATCCTCAGCAGCCACCAACCCTACAAGTTCAGAGTAACCACTCCCGGATAAAGGAGCAAAAGAGTTCAAAGCGTCTAAGACCTGACGAAACTCAACCCAAGAATCCCACTCTACGGTAGTCGAACCTAAGTTAGAACCCGCTACTAAGTAAACCCTAAAAGGACAAAGTGTGTAATCAATCCCAAGACCAAAAAGACGCCGAAATAGAGAAACAGCATAAGGCGAAACCCCATACAAACTATTCCCAACACCTGACGACTGACGAGCACCAGAAACGAAAGAAGCATTAACACCATCAGGAACACCAACGAGCTGAAGACCAACACAAGACGGGTCCTTCTTAGTCTCGGGAGAAACTAAAGAATCAGACGAAGCATGAAGATAATCCCACACCCGAACAAAGAAGCAACACGGAGTAGACGCGTCATACTTGAACAAATCAACAGACGAATCCCAAACAGCGTTCTCACTGACGAAAGAAGCCCAAGCGTCGCCAGAAGCTAAGAGAGCCTCTAAAGTAACAGTATCCGGAACAACCCACAAGGAACACGTAGCCCACGACGTAAGAACTCCGGACCCATCCTTAACATCCTGAAGCATACTCGTAACACGAGCCTCGCCAAAGTCATAATAGGTAGTAGCCCCAAAGGGCATGTTGAAACCTAAAAGAGTATAGGCATTCTTATCATCTTCACCATCCTTATGCTGATAAACCTGAACAAAGGAGTTGCTACTCTCGAAAAGAGAACCAAACGCCGAAAACAAAAACTCAAAAGGAACACCCGCAGACTGAAGATAGTGAAGGGCACGAACATCTAAGGCCGAAACAAGAAGGTCTATATACTCCGACCACCCCGGATCAACACGAAGCTCATCTATAAAATAACGCCTAAAAGCCTGCCTTACTGAATCCATGAACTAAGACGAAATTTAACTCTCTACAACAACACTACTCAACAGCGGATATGTAGAACCTCCTGACAAGGTCGAACCAACCTCATACTCAACATAACTACCAGACGAACCTCCAAGACCATAAATAATACCAGTAGAGTAATCTACACTCCCCGCATTGGTCAAAACATACGAACCAGCAGTAGAAGCCTTAAGAACCCTATAAGACGACAAGAAGCCATTACCTATACTCGTATAAGAACCATGCCAGAACACATATGACGACAAGGACGACCCGCCTCCAGACGGAGTGCCTACAAGCGTCAAAGACGTGCCAGAAACACTGACAATGGAATCTGCGTAGGGAACATCGAACGGCTCCTCCTTGGAAATGCTATAACGGAACTTGCTAACCGTATCTGAACTAATGACAAAATACACTAACCCCAAGTAACGCTTCGAATCTCGCTCGTAGATCATAACCATGTACGTGGGACTCACAACATGCATGCTCAAGACGTTGACACCAAGCAAGGAACCCACAGAATCGCTGCCCGAAATAAGCTCGAGATCTAAAGACTTAGACCACACCGAGACGCCTGCCTCATTCGTGACACCGAGACCCGGAGACGACTCATTATGAACCAAGAAACCTGAAAGACTACCTGTCGAATCCGACGAAAGAGGCATATACCAAACACCGTCATAATAAGACGAAGCAGACGCAAAGGACGACGTGGTATTAGCCAACATCATCGTCAAATCCAAGTAGTACTCAGAACCAGAACGACGATAGCGTGCTAAACCATACTGAACAGGAGAACTACTAACACTTAACTTATAGCTTATAGACGCAATGAGAAAATCAGAATCTGAACCAGAGCCACTTACCCCCAAAATACTATAAACACTAACTGTCTCGTAAGACTTCAACCTAAACAAACCAGACGGATCAGACGACGAAACAGGAGTAATATAAGACGGACGCTCAAACAAGGAATAACGACCCGCATGGAAAATAGACGAATCCCTATAAAGACGGAACGAAACATCCTTGTCACTCCCACTCCACAAAGCAAGAAGACCATCCGAATAAGGCGCAAACTGAGCAGACTCCGCAGCAAAAGAAACAGACGAATCCGAAAGAAGTAAGCGACCGTCGAGAAGCGAAACAAGATAACTTACATTATTCCCCCCAAGCCAAACATAATCACCAACTCCAGACACCATAACCCCCTCGGAATTCAAGGACGACGCAAGCGTACTACTCAACTCAACATACTCCTTAAAGCGACCGTCAGAATCAAAACCAAGAGGCAAACCACTGCGATCCCGCAAAACAATAGAACCAACGGCAGGCAACGACTGAAGCGTAAAAGAACCACCCGTATCATCCGGAACAGACTCCCGAGCATACAACGTAGCAACAATCCCATTAAGACCCTGAAGCGTAAGCTCCTGCTGAACCAAAGCACTCGAAACCCGTGTCGACAATGTCACATTGGCGTAAGAGTAAAGCTGACGCAAATAATTCTGAGCCTGAATCAACGACGACGAACTGTCCGACGTAGACGCCCGAAGAGAAATAATAAAAGGTAACGCTGTAGCTACAGAAACACTATAACGAATGCCGCTAACACCATACTGATATAAGTAATCGGCTATGAAACCAAAAGCCGTATCACCCTCCGTAACAGGCTTGACATAAACATCAACAGACTGCGGCGAAACAGACAAATAAGTACTCTGGACACTCGGAAAAGATAAAACAAAATTACGAATCTGAGTCTCCGTAACCAAACCACTATCCCGAAAAATAGACGAAATAACATAGTTCCGAGCATAAGACAAACTCGGAGACTCCCCGTCAACCGAACTCACAATGCGAAAACCAACACCCGACTCGGAACGCGAAAGCTGCTTCAACGACGAAACAGACGACGCACCCGTAACCTCAAGAGACAGACCACTCGTAACCGTGAAACGAGTATAAGTCCCACGAAGCCAAACTATACAATAGTCATACTGGCTCGGCAACACAGGCTGAGCCCAATTGCTGTCACCAAACAAAACAACACAACTCTCATCCCATAAGCTACGAACCTTGTATAACTTAGCAGACGGATTCGATAAAGACGCATTGTAACTCGTGTAGGGAAAAACAGGACCATAATCGGAACCCGACGTCCCTATAGAGCGCGCGAAAACCCAAACACTCGACGACAAAACATCCGAACCAAGCTTCACGTAACTGCTCTGATAACGACCCTCACGAAGCTCCAAATATAAACGCCACGGACCCCCATCCGTCAAATCGGACGCCGGAAAAGGAAGTGACGACCTAAAGTCCGAACCCGAAATAACATACTGCGGAACGCCCTGATACAAGTCAACCTCACCACTCGTATCGCAATAACCAATATTATAAAACGACGAATTGCCTACACGCAAGCACAACGAGAACGGCGCAAACGTCTGAGGACTACTGCTCGAGAACCCGGAAAACGATATCTTAACACTCGCAGGACGACTCAAGTCAACCGGAACCTCATTCGTGTAAGCATACGAAAGCAACTGACGAAGATCATAGCGTGACAAGTCGAGAACCCCATTAACACTATCCGACAAAAGCTCCGTAGCACTAACAATATTGGCACCCGCCCACAAAAGCTCCTTGCCTACAAGGCTGTCCTTCAACGACGACCACGACGAACCACTCCGAGAGCCTATCAACTCAACAAGCGAATCATAAATATCCTCTATATCGCGAGCCATGAAACACCAAGATTAAAAACTACCCAAACTATACTCAAAATCAGACAACGAACCCCGATAGGAAACACGAACTATAACCCGATCCCCGGAAACAACTACACTCTCGCAAGAACAACCTGAAAGCTGCTCGATAGTCGCACTAATACCCGCCTGAAGCAAACCACCATCAATAGTATGTGGAGCAACTCGAGAACCCATAGCCGGACTCTGCAAAAAACGACCGTACTCCGTCTTCAATAACAAATAAAGGGTCTGACGAAACTCATCATACCCGTAAACAAAACTCAAGTCCCTAACATTCGGAAGATAAGCAGGTATATCCACACTCTACAAATTTTATGGATATATAATTGCATTACCCCAAAACAAAACACCCGGAACATAGAAATGTCCGGAACGTAAAAAAATATAGACTACAACGCTAACTCAAACGAACAACAAAGCACTCGCTGAAAGGCAAACATAGACCAAGACGCAAAGTATTAATGCAGTCTATGTGATAAACAAGCAAAAAACTAAAGAAGACTAATGGCAACACGAGCACCCTCAAGAGACTCACTCAGGGTATCAAGACCTGACTTCACGGCAGGCAACTCCTGAATCCCCAAGTCCGACAAAACACCAGTCAAAGACGACAGCAATGAAACACACGTCGAAACACCGCCCGACAAACTCGACTTCTGGCTCGACTTAACACCCGAAACCAAACCAGACGCATCAGCAGTACCAGCACCAGTAGAAACTGCAACAACCAAAGCCGTATTCGTCGGCGTAGTCGACATAGTAAGCATACTCGAAGCACTCTGAGATAAACTCTTCAAACCATCCTGAATCTGATCGTAATAAACCTGAGCCTCCGAAAGCTTCCGATTAATAAAAGCACGAGACGCCTCCGTCAAGATAGACTTGAGCCTATCACGAGAAACTGAATCCTCAATGGCTGAAAGACTATCCCCGTACTTAACATCTACACACTCAGCAACGTCTATACCCAAAAAAGCCATAACACCCTAATGCAAAAAGTTCTTATCCTCCAAAAAAGGATCGTCCGTACCAAGCCACTTAACTACATTGCTGCCGCTACCTACGACTGCAAGGTCCTTGACCAAAGCCTCCACAAGACTACGAATGCGCGCGACGTTAACAACACCTCCATTGGAACCATCGTGAACCGTAACAACACCACCGTCGCTACGAAAAACAAAACCCGAGCTATTCTCAAAGACGAAAACATCGCCCTCCGTGTAAGCAACACTCCAAGACGAACCGTCCGAACTAACGCTCTCCCACAGTAAGCTGAAACCCGAACCAAAAGAACTACCATGCGTACGCCAACTCCTATCGTGACTACGACCAAGAACCAAAGGACTATCAACTCCGCAACTGATGTCTACAAAGACAATGTCACCCTCATTCAAAGCAACATTCCCTACAACTGGTATCCGCAAGCTACGATCCCATAAACCACTCGAACGCAACTCAACCCTCCCGAAACCAAGCGGATCACTCGACGAACCGCCTACAACCTCTGCCTTAACCAACATCGCTAAAAGCTAATCTACGCGTACAACGTCTAACTCGATATCCTGAACGTCGCCGCAAAAAGACGAACGATATCCTACACACACAAAGTGCTGACCAGCGGAACTACCGTCAAGGTAAGTACAAGAACCACCACAACACAACGTACCGCCAACAAGCTCAACACCCCGAAAAGTAAAACTGCGACTCCGAAGGTAACTACGCCAGTAACCATTACGACTCCGCCACTGACGATCCAAGCTCAACTCGTCATTCGACAAGTAACTCTTATAAACGCCGACCAAGCTCCCGGACGACCCAAACGTCAGGTCAACGCCATCCGAAACACCTCCGTCACCGTCCAAATACATCCGAAGACGACCCGGAACGTCCGGCTCAGACAAACGACTCGTACTATAGCTCTCATTACGACCCCGGAACCCAAAACAACTCGGCATAGACCAAGACGCAAGCAAATCGCAATAAAGTAAATCCCCACCAACGGTATAATGAAGGGTACTACACCCACCACCGCTACAAGCACCGCCAAGTGTTAACGTCTCGAACAAGTAGGAACCGCGAAGAGACCCGAAGCACCACCAATGACGAACAAGACTACTCAAACTATGAAGACTCCGAAAAGGCAAACCCAAAACGCTACAAACATCCGACAACGTATAATCACCACACACGGGCTGACGCAACATGCCACACATCTTCCAGTAACCCTCCGGATAACTCAAATAACGATACGAATTGACTCCCAAGACCTCTACGGAAACAACAACGTACCTACAACCAGTACCCCGCCACTCCCAAACATCGCCCTGAAGAAGCGTAGGCAACTCCATCCAAACCTCGCTGCTGAAGCTCCACACACTCTCACGAATACCCCACCGAACAACAGGATACAAAACACCATCGCAATCTACACGAAGCTCCATAACATAACCCTATGACAAGGAATTCATACTAACAACGTCCGGACTCAGGTAAACAATACTAACACCACCGGGTAGACTAAGCCAGTCTACACGCGGATTCAAAACCAAAAGTATCCGACGGTAGTAACTCGAATCGCTGCCGTAAAGACGACGACACACAAAAAGAAGATTGTCACCATCACTCGAAACATACGTCAAATAACCATAACTCTGATAAGCCTCCTCGATAGTCATAACACCTCAAACTTAAAAACCCGTCATACGACCCGAAATGCTGTCGAACAACATATCACTCGTGGCAACCCGAAGCGTCTCAAACGTAAGACTAACCTCCATAACCTGAGGAAACCCACCACTATAATAAAGCTTCGGTATACTAACACCCAAACTCTTTATATATACATTCGACACGAAGCTCCGACCGTAACCTACGGACAAACCGCTATTAGTACTCGGATAATAATGAACCTCGACACCATTAGACAAGGTGCGACTATCGGCACCGACGCCGCTCTTACGACCTCCAGTAACCCAACTAACAATAGGACTCCGAAAAGTAGGAGGTGCATACAAGCTATAAACATCCCCGAAAAGACCGTTGAAATTCTTGCTAACCCAATCAACAGCTCCCGAAATGCCCCCAGAACCACTATTACCCCTAAGTAAAAAGTCTGCCAAACTATACCAAAAGCTATCCTTATGCTTCTCAGCATCCTTAGCAAAGTCCGACGCAAACTTCGAAACACTATCCGTAATACTCTTACTCATCTCATCACCACGCTGAGGATAAGTCAGGAAAAACAACCGAAGCAAAGGATCGTAAAAGTCGCTAACAACGTCATCCTCCAAAACCAAGTAACACTTACTACTGAAGCTCAAAGGACTCGTACCCTGAAACAAAAACTTACGACTATAGTCCACCTGCGGTACAAGACCCCAACCTATCTGAGCAGCACCTGACAGAAACTTACCAATATTAGTAGAACCAACACCGCCCGGAATAAGATCCTCGGTCGTAATGCCAGCGTCCAAACCAAGACCACCCTCGCTATACATCGAAAACTTCCAAACACCAGCACTACCCATGCTCAAACGACCCGCAGGATCGCTACAGCACGTAACATACAACGACAACTTATTTAACTCGCGCAAACGCTGGATGTCCAATGGCATGACTAAAACATTTTATGGATATATAATTGCATAACCCCAAAAAACACTCAAAAAACATAACCATAACAACAAAAAAACGGATATAGAATTGCTCGAAGCAAGCTCTAAAGTAAAAATACCGGATATAAAATTGCTCGAAGCAACAACCTTGAACTCTATACAAACGCAAATTATAGGATATAGAATTGCTGAAAGTGACGACCAATCTGCTAAAATAACGGATATAGAATTGCTCAAAGCATCGACTAAATCTAACAACTACACCTGAAGCTAAACTCTAAGTAAACGCCGAAAGGCACAGATAACCAAATGAATATAAACGCCAAAGGCGAAGCAGAAGAACGAGTGACGAAATACCAGAAGCTCCTACGATAAAAGAAGAAGGCCCGGCCCAACAAGACACACCACCCCGGACCCCGGATAACCCCCTAAAAGAAAAAGAACTCATCTAATAATAGATAAGCTCCTAAAATCTTCCTTTTACGTATTATTTCAGAACCTTGAAATGCAGATAAAATAAACAAAGTTGTGAAAAACAAACCTTTTGAACAGAAAACAAGGAAAACGCCATTAGGTAAATCCTGAAATATGTGGAAATTGGGAACAAATAAATTATTTTTTAATCGACTAAAACTTCTGAACATTAGGTAAAACTACCTCCTCCCGTTGATTATTGTAACCATAATTACGCTCCCGCAAAACAGACGTTACGACACGCTTGGCAACCTCCGGCTCCACAACCGTACCTGACTCCTGCTTAACAAGACCAAGTAACACATTAGTGGCTGTATCAGCATCTCGTAAGTCTATAGGATGATCTGAACGAACACCAACATAAGAAGCTACGTTAGAAGCCCATGCCGGAATGTCGTCACCAGCGTAAGCAGGACGACCTGACATGTTGCCACCAACATACATGCGGCTAACATCACCTAAAGTAACCCACTGACCATTAGAACGTGAAATATCTCGGCGATCCTGATAACCAAGCAATGTCATATAGGCAGCCCGCAAAGATAACTCTGGCGACGAGAACTTAACAAAACGCCTGCCATCAGGTAAGACCTTAGTGCCAGTACGACCCTTCCACTTGACACCAAAGTCCTGAACGTTGGCAATATTATTAGTCTGTTTGGCAAGGATGGAACCTATAGTAATACCTGTGGACGACTGCTGAGAGATCGGTGAAATTTGAGGCGTTTCCGTGGCTGAGGTGACGATTCCTAAGTCGCTGGAAAAGGTGACAGGACTGACGCGCGAGCCAGACTCGTCTCTAAAGGTGATATGTAAGTGAGCTCCCGAAGTATGCGAGCCTGTGTTGCCTGAAATAGCTACCACATCCCCTCGTTTTACTTCTGCACCAACAGGTAAAACCGTATTACTACTTAAGTGAGCCATACCTATACGACGCCCAGACTTCATCCTAACAATAAGAGAAAGACCCCCCGCATCATTATTGGTACCATAAGCCTTCTCAATAACACCCGGCTCGTCGAACGGCCACCGAAGCGGCGTTCCTCCTGCAATGCGTAAGTCAAGACCACTATGAGCCTTAGAATGCCAACTATCAGTCACACCGTAATAGGTGGACACAGCACCCTTCTTCTTATCGCCGTACTCCTCGCCCACAAGACGCTTGTAAAGCTCCTCGCCAACAACCCCCTGTGCCATGCGCTCAGTATAACCAACTCCAAGTACCGCCGAGGATACAGAGCCTGAAGCAGAACCTGAACGCATGTCGGAAATCCAAGTCGGCTCCAAAACCCAATCAGCGGTCATGGAATTCCCGTCTCCGTCTTTAGGCTCCGCTAAAGAAGAGGCTGCACGCTTAACCAACTTGAACCCTCCCCACAAAAGAAGACCCCATACTGCTGCAGAACCCACAGACTTGACAAGCTCAAGTAAGGCTAAACCCACCTTAATAGGCGCAGGAAGCAACATAGAAGCACCCTTAGACATCAACCAGCTAAGAACACCCCCATCCTCATCGTCATCATCCTCATCATCACCCTTCTTGAGCTTAGCAGGATCTACAGCATCTAAAGCCGACTGATCGGTCACAGACGCAGACTCCAAGAACTCCCGTAAGGCACTAAGAGACATCTCGCGCCCATTAACAGACAAGTCATCAGAATCCGAGAGAGCCGATACTGCTGCAAGCCATACGTCAAGAACAGACGTAGAAAGCTCCGTAAAAGCCTCAACACCCGAACCTATAATACTCCTATCCATAGATGACTAAAAGTTGCCCTGACGAGGCGAACCAGCATATACCGTAACATCTGAAGAAGATACCACAGAATTGTTACTTTGACCACTGCCACTCTCAAGAAGTTTAAGAATCCTATCTGTAGCTGCCCGCTGCTCCCTTAACTCCGTTAACGTCGCCTCACTAACCAAACGCTGGCGATCAGCCTCAGTAGCCATGCCGCCTCCACCTGCAATACCCATACCTCCAAGCGTTAACGCATTATGAAGATTGGCATCCCGAGCTCGTGAATCCTGCTCGGGAACTGCTACTCTACCAACAGCATAGGCTATACTTTCAGAAGCAGAACCACGAGAAGGTCGTATATAAGAAGGAAGCAACCTATCAGTAGGATAAAGATTGCCAACCACAGTATTAGACCCTCCAGACGTTACATATGTATTAATATAATCAGCCAGCTCCTGATTTGTAAAAAAAGAAATAGGCCGATTACCATACACCGTTCGCTGATCCCCATAACCTGTGACCTGTGTATCGTCTACCAAACGTACAGACCCCAACCTGCCTGCCATTAATAAACCTGCAGCTGCAGAAGAATTCATCCTAACAAAAGACTCCTTTTCTCCATCTGATAAATTGGAAAAACCTTCTAAAAAATAAGCTTTTCGCTCCTCGGCAGGCAAAGCATTCATGGCATCATTATCTAACCACGAAGATCCATGTAAAGGAACACCAGCGTCAAATAACCCCTCCGCTACAGCAGCCTGCCGTGAAGCAGTTCGAGCACGCTCGTAAGAAGAAATCAGACCAAAAGCCGTACCCGTCTTCTCCTCCTCGGTGAAATCATTATAAATTGACACCCCAGACTCGTCTGCTATCTGAGCCAGCGATATAAGCTGTGGTTCATTGTAACCATCGATCATGAACCACCCCGCACCCAAATTATGCTCTGCCACATACTGAAACATAGCACGATTGTAAGCCGCAATCATATTCTCCTTCTGAGCATTACGAATCGTGGCCCAAATCATTGTAGCTGTCAATCCACCAAGAGCCCATCCAACAGGACCTGACGTCATCACTTTTTTGACAATAGTTCCAAGACCAACAGTCTTGGAAGCCCCTAAAGCTAAACCTACTAAGCCAGCTGCCTTCATGCCACCAGCTAAATATGTCTGCCACAAAGGAGCATCTGCTGAACTCAAACCAGATATATCAACAGACGGAGCTTTCTCAAGATTAGTCTTAATTGTATCCACCTGTGAAACCACCGCTGGAATCTCGGAAAACCCACCCTCTTTATTAGTATACACATCATATCCCTGCTTGGCGAAACCCTTAGCAAAATCTCGAGAAGAATCTGTCATCTGAGCAATCTTAACAACCTTCTCCCAGATATCGGTAATTTTAGAAACCCAGTTATTCCTCCCATCCGGATCAATAATATTCTTCTTAATCCAATCCTGAACCTTCGGGATACTAAGAATACCATATAAGGCCCCTGCAGTGCCCGCAATCCCGCCAAGCAACTTCAAGGTAGACCACCAACTACCATGATCCTTCTTAGGCTTCTTCGGCTTAGAAGCCTCGACGGTAATATTAGTGCCGCCGCGCTGCTTACCAAGAGCTGCCAAAATAGCATCAGACGTGGACTCAATAGTAGCAACAGCCTCCTCGAACTTCTCCTGACGATCCTCTGCTGCAAGCTCTGTAACAAGATGATCGCTATCTCCACCAATGCGAGAGTCCAGACCACTACCCAAAGATAAAGTACTCTCCTGCATATATGACATCATACTCTTTCGAGATGGTGCAGATCCAGAACGAGACGACCAGTCAAGAAGAGGACGAAGCTGAGCAGGCGAAACCTGTGAAAAAGTAGGCCCCAAACCCGACTTATTAATACCAGCAGACAAAGACTGTAAACTATTCCGCTCAGAAAGAGATAAACTCGGAAAAGACGACGCTGCAGTCCCTCGACGAGTCAAATCAACAGCTCGAGCCTCCTGACGCAACAAGGAATCAACAGAACCACCACTCAAAGCAGTAGTCTTAATCTGAGACAACAGACTCGCACGAGCATACTTCTCACCCGCAGACGCTCCAGACGACTCAATAGCTTTAATCTTCGAATCCAAAGAATCCGAAAGACGAATACAATCCTCCAGAAGCTTCTGGTTAGCAAGTAAAGACTCCCGACTCAGATTGACCTTGTCGATCTTCGATAAATACTCATCTAAGGCCGCATTCAGGCCGCTAATTTTGAATTTCTCGTCCGCCATGATATAAACCCCTCCAATTGTAGACTACTCGCCGGAATTCCGCAGATTAAGCTCCATCTGGGAAAGCTCCGGCATCGACAAATCCAGAAAATCCTTGAAAGTAACCATCCCCGACAAGCTCATGAACCTGTTGACAATCTTCGCAGAGTCCATAGTGGTCACAGCCGCCGTAAAAGGAATTATAACCTTAATATCACCACCACAATGAGCACACTTGCCAATAGCATACTGAGGAACCCCATGATAAGTCATCTGACTAAACAACAATGCCGAAAAGTAAACATACATAGGATACTCGTCAACACGCTTAATGCTTTCGGCAATCTCTGACACAGACCCGATAGGCTGACCAAGAGTAGCCGCAATAAAAGCCTGCTCGTAGCGCAGAGTGTAATTCTCGTAATCGGCAAGAGCGTAATTGATAATCTTCTCCTCATCCGGAACAGACAAGAAACGATACGTTACATCCATATCAATCCCATCCCAACGCTTCTTAACCTCAACAGGAGTACCCTCATCCAAAGCAATAAGCTCCTGCTGCGTAATATCATAAACAACACTATTGGTGACCGGATTCCCATTGTCGTCCTTGCACAAAGGACATACAAAGTCAGTGCTAATCTGATTCAAACAGACACCAGACGCAGCAACATCAAAAAGAAAGTCCCGATCACACAAGGTCATCTTAGACAAGTCCTCCGGACGCTCCAAAAGCATCCGAACAAACTCCGTCTTCAACTGCTCGTCCGTATAAGACGCAGAGTTAATACTCCGAATATGGCCCAGCTTCGGCGTGTTCAAAACAGTCTGGTGCAGGCCAAACAAACCATTAGAAGGTAACGTTATAATCATAATAAAAACTATTTTGCTGACTTAACCATTGGATAAACTCCAACATTTCGCTGACGCGACGGATTCAAAAGCGAGTTGACAGGCCACGTGATAAACCGATACCCTATCTGCTGAGTGAAAGACATCGGCGAAACACCCGACGGATTAGGAGATGGCGTAGGCGTGCCAAAAACGCAACCTGTAAACTCACACAAGACAAGCTCCTTGTCAGCAGAAACTAAATCTAAATCCGGACACAAAGCAATAAGCTGAATAGTAGGGCGATTATACCGAGGAAGCGTAGAATCCGACGAAGAGCCAAAAACCTCTGTGGAAGCGGAATTTATAGCCGCTTCTGTCTCAAGGCGAGTATCAAAGTCAGCATCCTTCAGAGATTTATCATATTTAGCCACAAGATCATTATAAGCATCCCGTGTCGTGAATGTACGCTCCACAGGCAACCGCAATAATCCATCCGACGTGAACTGAGCATCATATAACAACAATGACGGAAAGCTAACCGACGCGGAATTGTAGTCACCAGAAATGTAAAATGTTACTGATAAATAATCCGTCTGAACCGACGGCATAGGAACTCCATACACAGAACCATGTGCAGACCACGACAAAGGAGACCCCAATCCCGATAACCCCGTCAACAAAAAGTCAGTCGAATCATATGTCTTACCATTAGATATAAAACGAAGAACAAAATCACCCTGAAGCAACGGCGCAATAGGACGGTCCTGAGACAGAAGACCTGAACCAAGAGACCCCGACGACTGACTCATCAACTTCACACGACTGGCAATAGCCTGCTTAACCAAACTGTTTAACCTCCCCATGACTCTAACCCAAAGGTGATAACTTCGAAATGTAAGTATAATGAACCTTCACGTTCCACACAATAGCCTCCGTGGCTGATGACGTCTTAGAAAACTGAGCAGGATCAATGCCCTTAATAAAAGCCTTCTCCAGCTGAACAGCCGTAAGCAATGATGCAGATGTCATAGAACCAACACGTGCAAGAGAATTCAAAGCCCATCCGGTACCAAGAACATCCAGCATATTGCCCATTATCAGTGTAATGGTATGCATCTTACGCTCATAGAAAGCACGCTCAATCTCATACCGAACAGTAGTAAACACACTATCAGGTATCTCGAAGGACCAATCACCCGGCTTGAAAACATGAGTCGGAAGCTCTATGTCAACTCCCCTATGAGGAACCGTAACCGTGGCTAATTCCTCCGTGGGAAAAGTAAGAGCCTGAACCAAGATGGTAGACTGAGGTAACGCAGGCCACACCATCGTGATATCGCGCTTCGTAAGCGGTGACGTAACAAGTGCCTTAAAAGCATCTATGCGATAACTCATGAAACCTAAACAAAAAGCTGTGAGCGTGGGACAATATAAACCCACAGCCCACAGCGGTTAATTAAATGCAATCGTATAATGCCTCTACTACTCTCCCCCCGTAATAGAAGCATTGTTCATCGGACCAAATACCTCATCTAAATGAGCATCTGCCTCGTCGTAACCACAATGCTCCTCGTGGCAGAACATCACGGCATCAAAGATGTCATCAATCTGAGACTTCGTCGGATTAGTGACCGTGTACTCTTTAGGAGCCACACCATAGTCGCCAAACTTCTTGAACAGCTGAACACCAATCGTCGAAATATCAGCTTTAGCATAGAAGCCATCAATACCCTCCTCGTCATACAAAGCATCCAAACGAGTCTCGTCGCCGTCCAGAGCATCTTTGCTCTTGGCATAAACGATCAGCATCGCTTCATCGCCCTGATCATGATTGTCAAGTTTGATCTGCTCCGACCAGAGAACATAATCCTCCATCGAGTAATCAATGCCATTCTTATTGAACGCCTCCGCAAGAGTATCGTAAACAACCTCCTCCGAAGCATCTGAAACCTTCTTGCCGCGATAAGCACTGCCAATGCTGTCGCTTATTTTAGCATTCTTAAGTTTTAGATCATTATCAAGATGTAATACAACCTCATCTGATGACAAATGCTCCTCCGAGCAGAACAAGGCAGCATTAACAATCTCTTTAACCTGATCAATAGTAGGATTAATAATGTTCCATTCTACAGACGGACCATTATCTGATTTAACATCATAAACCTGAATACCCAAAACCTCCAAAGGAGCCTTCTCATAGAACTCCGGATCAGAACCTGACTTATACAAAGCGCTAAGCTCATCATAACGATCTTCGAAAGCACCAGCGGCCATACCATAAATCTGAATCTGACCTGCGTCTTCCCGATTGCCATGACCGTCAAACTTCTGCTCGTTCGTCCAAATAACATAGTCTTCAAGATTATAAGGAATACTGGCAGCTTCCAAGGCATCCGCCAAATCAGCATAGGTCGAAGTCGCATCGTCTTTAACACACGCCTTCTTAACTGACTTGCCTACATGCTCTCCGACAATCTTAGCAACCTCGGCCGAATCCTGAACATACCCAGAAGCAGACGTCGGAAGGGCTTGATCCAACGCAACAGCCGCATCCTCTGCCGACGACTCCGAGCCGCGAACATCTGCAACAATCTTCGCAACAGACTCAAACAAGTCCTTAGACGGATTCTTCCACATCCACTCCTTGTAGAAGTCTGACTCGTCGTCAATAATCTGAACAAGTAAATACTCCGCAGCAGTCTCAGCAAGTGCCTCATCCATCTTAAAGTACTTAGAATGGCTTCCGCGGAAAACCTCTTCTCGAGCCATAGGATCCAAACCGCCTACGCTCATATCCAAGCGAACCTCATGACCGTCGTTAATCCATGAATAATTACTCCACATGACACCATCAGCAAGCTGCATGTCAACGTCATGCTTCCGAGAGAGAACCACAGCATCCGTATAAGAGAACGGTACAACCTCCTCCTCCGAATCTGAAACATGACCGCGCTTGTGAGTCGGGACTGAATCCGAAACACGACCACTCCGGTTAGCCGAGACTGAGGTAACGTCGCCTACAACCTCAGTATAAAAATCTACATTATTCATAAAAAATAAGTTTAAATCCACTAATAATGCAAAAGTAAAATAAATTACTGAAACTGTAAACTATTTACCCCGCAAATTCTTTTCCTCAAGCCACTGATATCGGATAACCCAGTCGTACCGGAAGTTCGTCTCCACGCTCTGCTTGTTGAGCTGAATGTCATTGTGACCCTGAAGCCATGCACCATGAAGAACTACACAGAAAGACTCAACGGAATTCAAATCCCGGCAGGTAACCGTAATATCCCGCCACAAAGAAATGTCAGGCGTGAAAGCTCCAGACTTCTGGTTCCACATCTGAGCCTTGATGGCGTTCAAGGCAGCACCAATAGACCCGTCATCCGTCTCAGGAACATTGAAACCCCAAGTACCGCTGTTCTGCGGAATGGTCGGGTAACGAACCTCCTCACCGTCCATATATAAGACCGTAGTCCTAAGCTGCTCCGACGGAAAAGTCGTAGACTGAACCGTGATGGCGTAATCCTCAAAACCCGGAATATCCAACGCAAAGTTATGCGTATTCATCGGATTCGAGATGACATTCGTAAAAGTAGATATCTTAATAGACATGACCTAAATGTATTTATCGAATTAACAACCTCTATAAAAGACTACGCTGACATCGAAACATCTGCCGAAACAGAACCGTCACGTGCTACAACCGTAATGAATACCTTCTCCGTGAGACTCATGAAGTAGCAGACAAGCTGAATGCGCAAGTAACGACCTCCATTCGTATTCACATCGGAGTTCAACTCATCACCCACATTGGCATACGACTCCACCTTCAACTCCTGACGAGCAGCAAAATTACCAAGAAGCGTATTCAAACGACCCTCCAAAGCAAGACGGTTTGTCCGATTGGCAGCAACGTCCGTATGAATGACCTCCTCGACCATGTCAAAGGTCTGAGAAAGCAACGCCGCCGTAACACGCATAACGTTCAAGCGTGCAAAATAAGACTCACCAGCACCATACAAGTCGCGGATGCAGAAGATGTAGTTGCCAACAGCCGACGAGTAAACAGACCCGATGCCATCCTCATCATGCATAGCAACAACCGTATCGAAATCAAGAGTCCGAACAAGAGACCCCGAGAATGAACCATAAGCCTTGTAAGACGGAAGCTGGTTGCGATTATGAAGTGCATAAGCCGTAGCACATATCCTGCCTGCCCAAGCAGCCGTGCAATCCAAGTCGAAGCGTTTAACTCCAAGAGTAGTGCGCAGAGTATAAGTCTCCCATCCTACAATACCTGACGTAAACATGCGGAGGCCCGCATTGCTAATATCCGCAGAATTAAACCAAGCAACAGCATTCGCACGTGTACCTGTATCAGAAGCACCACCTTTAGGCTTCCAGTAGTAAGTATTAGTTATGGTAGGAAAACCAACCAACGAGTTGCAATCCTTGCGAGCCTCTGAAACCGAGGACATGGCCGACAAAACAGATGCGTAATCTTCAAAACCATCCGTCGCAGAAGTAGCAGCTTCTGGTACCTTCCCGGAATCCATAGACGGAATAAAAGAGCTCACAAGCAACGTGGACGAAGAAATATCCCGATCCCCGAACAACTTATAAGCTGACACAAAAGCCGATGATGAATAGGTAGGAATAGACATCTCCACATCTCCCGAACCCTTAGATACAGAGTAGCCCTGAATATCACCCATACCAACATTCGTAAACGAGGAAGCTACAGCCCCCGAAGATGTCGTATACTTAGACTCATTCGAATATGCCCACGTAATATCCGTAGTAAAGTAAGCTGAATTGTTCGATATCTGATCAGCATAGAAGTATGAAACCCCACTGGCCTCTAATTCCTCCAAAGTAAAGGACAACGTCTCTAACGTGTTATTGAAAGATGGAGTGGACTTGCCGGAAGAATCATAAGTAAAGCCGGAAAAAGCCGAAAGCGTGAGAGTAAACAACTGCTTCGTCATGAAAGTCTTGGATGACGACAAAGACACACGCATCGGAAAACCTCCCGGATAACGTAACCGGAAAGCAGCAACAGAACCCTCTTTGATCGGATTATTCTCACTCGCTATAACAGAAGTGAAATCTGTGGCCTCCGCATCATTAGCGTAAGTAAACCCAGCATCTGCAGTCAGCTTGCCTGTACTATCAATGCTAAAAAATACCCACGGCTCCGAAGCAGACGTATCCTTACCAAGACGCACAACCTCAACATATGAAGCACCCATCTCAAAAACACGAGTGACAGTAGCTAAAGACGAATTTAACCGACCAAGACCCTGAGGATTAAACAAAGTCCGATAAACGCTACTATTGCAAACCGTAGGAACACCAACAGGACCCCAGTTCGTATCTGCTACAACCCCGACGATATCTGAACCGTCCGAAACAGAGATGTAGTTAGTCTCATCTAAAAAATCGACTTGGATAAGATTCGAAGCCATAATAAAAAACAATTTAATTTAACGGATATATAATTGCTTCTGATTACACAAAGAAAAAGCAGGCCCCGGGCAAACCACCTCCCGAAACCTGCACATGTGTACTGCTACACAAGTTATCTCTAAACGGAAACCTTCAAATCATCAACCGTAGGCTCCACACCTCCGATAGGCAGATCACCCTGCGCCACTAACCACTCCTCGGCCTCCACGCCGTTGGGAACAATGTAAATTCTATACCCCAACCACCGCATGGCTTCATCATAATCCTCCAGCTGAAGAACCGAACGCCAGCGCATAGTCAAAACACGACGCGCGCCCTTCCGATCCAAGTTGTCACGCTCTGACTCCACACGGAAAGACAAAAGGCGCATACCCACATTCAAAAGCCAATCGGATCCCTTCGGACGAACATGAGCATAAGAGTCATAACTCCAATGTTGACGTATAGCATTAGCAATAGCCCAAATATCTGACTGCTTCTCCGTGACAAGCTTCGCAGTATAAATCTGATCAAAAGGAAAAGTCCGGATACGCTGAAGATTCCCGTCCGCATCCGTCTCGTAAGAATCATAAGGAACGCCGGAAACAATATCGCTATCCTCACGTGAATAGATCAACGACGGATACTTAACAATAGCATCCTTCGACAAAAGCTTGTCAATGTCATCTGCATAAATCATCTCACGCAACTTAGGATAAGCTGCATGAAACCACTCTAAAACCGCCTTCTCGTACTGAAGCAACAACATGACCTATGCAATATAAGCTAAGGAATCTATAAAATCGTCATAACTGGAGACACTTGACACAACATCTAAAACATAATCAAGGAAAGACCCAAAGTCCCCATACGACCAAGACGAAGCATCAAGAACTACTGCATCTCGATCCACAGACGGCTTAGCAATCGTAATCTCGTCGCCAGAAAACCAAATCCTAAAAGAATCTGAGCCAGAATAAGGCTTAACAATAAAGGATGTACCTGACGACGAACCCTCCACAACTGAGATATCAGGTATAATAGATCCAAGAACCCGCGCCAAAACCTCTGCAGACGGACGATCTGACGAAGCCGCGTCCGCAACCTCCTCACGAGCCCGCTCCCGCAAGTCCTCCAAAGACGGAACATGAGCATCTGCACCTCCACGATGACGATGATACTCCGAGAGACCCAAGCCTATCTTGCGACCATCACGAGCCTTCTTATTAACTGACGCAGCATTATCACTATCAATCACATCCTCAAAAAACATAATAGAACGCCCCAATTAAATTCCCGACGAATAAATGAAAATGGACTCCTTCAGCTCCTCGTAGCGACTCCGGCATGTAGACGCAAAGTCCGACAAGGCATCCAAGTTGACCTGACCATTATCTGCATCCAAAACAACAGACCGCAAAATAGCCAACTCCTTCTCAGCCATCTTGCTCAACACATACATCAAGGCAAAAACAAGCTGGTCGCCTGCCAAAGTATCAAGATCAGACAACCGCAAATAACGACGGTAAGTAACACGAGCAGGAACATACCGACACAGAATCTGATGAGCACCACGATCCAACTCTACGCGAACACTCCTGTTACCCTGAAAAGGAAAAGTCAGCTTCGCGTTGACAACAGCAAAAATATCCTCATCAACATGCGTGGTCATGGAATTCAAAACCATGTAATCCGTGATATACAAGTCCGACCGAAGCTCATCAACACAAGACGCTATAAGAACATCCAAATCCGAAACCGCCTGCGTAGTCACACCGTCACCATACCAACAAGACACCGTCTGCGGAATGACATACTGAGACCATAACTTATCCTTAAAAGTAACCGCCATGACTAACCAACATAAGTCCTGCTCGTGCAGGGTACAACATACATAATACCATCTGAGTCAAGTAAACCATTGAAACCTGCCGCCACGGACGTAGACGAGCCACAAGGACGGCCTCCAAAAGTGAAGCCCGCAACCTCCCCTGACTCGCTGCGAATAAACAAACGTGACGCCTTATTCGGGACCAAAACAGACGACGTCGGAACAAACGGAATCCACGTCTTCTTATCCCAAGACATCTCGATAGGATAGCCACCCCAGATAATCTGCATAGCAACCTCCTTGCCCCAAGCATCCTCTAAAGAGACAGGAACAAAGTTGCTATGAAAAGACACAGAATAAATAGCAAGAGAGTCAATGAAATCCCGACGCTCCGGGTAAACCAAACACTCAATAACACCCTGAGAATCTCGATTTAGAGGCTTAACGGCAGAAACAGAATAAACAAGACCCTCAAGCAAAAACCTATCATCAAGCATAGGTAAGCGCGGCAAACCTGTACACGACATGTAAATAACCCACGGAATAATATCGCCATCCTGAACCAAAGCGTCGTCGCCAAAAGACTCCTGAACGTAAAACATGTCCGGATTCTTCTTAACAATACACTGCTTCAAGACCCGAGCCTCCTCGTGAGAGTGTCCATCCTGATAAATGTCAAACTCAGTACAGTTAACTATAAAGATACAATCACGCCGAAGCGGATGCCGGGAAATCCGAACATCCGCCATCTTAGCAGTATATTGCTCTAAAGCACTAAGTCGAGCGTCCATGCACAGATCCGAATTTCTTGGATATATAATTGCATAACCGCCGAAGCAAACGACCTATAAAAACAACAACGTCGCAAAGAAGCCACAGCACTGCAATAACAGGGATCAGGTACATGAAAACCCCAATAATGAAATCAGCCCACATAACAACTACTCTTCCAGTGCAACCAACTGGCCCAAAAAATCAGCACACCTAAACGGCACAACCATTGAATTTGACTTCAATCGCTTCGAACGACGACACAAAGGATGAACACGAAGATAATCTCTAAAAGAAACACCAACACAAGAAGTCTTACTAAAAAGACGCCTCCGGCCAGTAGAAGCCTCGTAAAAAGTCATCCCTAAGCAGACGCTATCAGGGCAGAATGCAACCACACACGCCCTAATATCCAAACGCTCATTATCTCCAAGATGACAAGCACGAATCAAGTAGTGTGAATCTATCTTGAGATCCGAATAAGACACCATAGTTGATTGTTGTAGAAATTTACATAGTCGGCAACGCGCCTAAAGCAACCTAAAGCAACCTAAAGCTCCTCTAACAGGTCAATCCCAATAGAACCAAAACAAAAAACAGAGTCACACAAGGAAACAGAGGAATCAATAGCAATAAAGTGATAACCCCTGTCATACAAATCCGAAACGACATCCTTTCGATATATAGACATATCAACAGGACGCCCACTCATGTCTATGACATCCGTAGATATAACAATAAAGGGAGACGTCTCATCAGCGTGAAAACCCACTGCAACAAGATTGACAAGTGCAGGTTGGTCATAACCAACCAACCCATTGAAGATATAAGTTCGTCCAACCTTCAAATCTGAAAAAGAAAGCATAATCGTAGAAAATTAAAAAACCAGAACCCGCCAATCAGTAACCTGCCTTCGTCTGACGTGTATTAGCAACAAAGTGCTTGTTGGAACCCTTCAAAACAATAGGACCAATAGGCTCCCAATCGCCATTCGACCATACCTTCGTAATTGAACCTTTGGCATTATGCTCCTTCATAGCCTTCTTAGCAGCAGACAGAGAATGAAAAGTCTCGTGATAACCCGTCTCGTGATTATAAACCGAATAAATCTTCATGACTTAAAATGTTATATTAAATTCAACAATCAATCGTAATCCATATCGATCACAACACAAAGGTAGGAAAATTAATTTTATTCTCCAAGTAAAATGAAAAAAAGTTGTGTTAATTGTGAGTCTCCTCCCGAACCCAAGCTTGCTTGGCCGTATCCCATCGAACAGTATAAAAATACTCCTCATCACCATGAATAGACGTCGTCAACTCATAATCAGGCAACCGCTGCTTCTGCCAACCCGAGTAAGTAACTGCCAAGAACAAAGTAACCAACAAGGATACCTCAGAACAACTCCAGCGACCTTGCGCAATAGACAAAACCCGATCAATATCAGGCTCCACAATCTCCGGAAAACCATCATGGCCCCGGTAAACATAGACAACATTAGCATACTCGTCTATGAATCTAATAGAAGCTCGTGTACTCATGACTATTAAAATAACTGTCGTTGGCGCTGATGCCACTCTAATCTACTAACAGCATCAGCATAATAATCTGAATCAAGCTCTATGCCAAGCATCTCGAAACCAAGACCGTGGCACGCAATACATATAGAACCACTCCCAAGATGAGTATCCAAAATACGAAAACCCGGCTTAGCGTAATTATTCAAAACCCACCCATACAATACAACTGGCTTCTGAGTAGGATGGATACGCTTCTCCTTATGCTTCATGTTACCCTGAAGCATACCCTGCCAACGGTAACTAAACATACGAACCGACGACTTAAAAGACGTCCACGCAAGCTCACAATCCGCAAAGTCATTCAGGCCATTCTGCTTATCCCAAACAAGCCAACAAGACGAGGGTGGAAGAAGATCGGCAAAGTAATTACCACCCCAGATAATCTGATCCTTGCTGACACGACGAAGCTCCTTAAAGTACTCCGCAGACGGACGCTCACTATCCCATGACTTGACAGCATAATCAGACGCCTTAGCCAAGACACCTGCTCCACGCGGACGATCCTTCTTAATACCATAAGGAGGATCTACAACCGCCAAATCAAAAGAGTTATCCGCAAGACCTCGAAGTACATCCATACAATCCCCGCAAACCAACTCTATATTACCTAACTTAATGCTCATATAAAACGTCATCAAAAACAATCTAAAAACACCCATTCGAGAACCAATATTCATGACCACAATGTCTGCAACAATGAACCTCATCCCAATCGTGAATTGTCCCATCAGGACCACCACTCAAACGCTCATTGCAACAGATAGGATAGGTCTTAGAACCAACCACATAAAAGTCATCTCCACTCTCATCAACATAACCACAAGTGGGACATGCATAGGAATTAGAACCAGAAAAAGGTACCGATGATAAGTCTATAGTAGGTAAAAACCACAAATGATAAGCACTAAAAGAACACATGACGAAAACACCAACTAAGCCATAGAACGTATGGACAATAACCACTCACGCAAGGAATCATCAGTCTCCGACGCAAGAGCAGCATCCAAAGACTGCTCCAAAATAGATAGATCAACCATGAAAACTCTAAATGTTAATATTTCAACAATCAACGTACAAATAGACAAGAATGTAAGCATCAGCAGAAAAGCAAAACAACAAACTACTCACAAGAAACATCAACCTCCAGAAACAACATTGTCTATGAACATAAACCTATAAGGACCTGCATGAACACGATCTCCACGACATACGCGTTGAATATCACGCACAGATAACCCTAACTCTACAGACAGCTCCTTGACGGTACCACGACAAACCTCGTTCCCCGAATCCGTAAAACACAAAGCCATGCGCTTAGAACTCCTAACAGTAGGTACATAACCATTCTCACACAAAGAAACACGTGAGAACCCAGACGAGGCATAAGCATACACGTGATCCTTAATTAAAACCCATGAAGACCCCTGATGAGAATTAAACGAACGAACTATATGATGAGCAAAGATACCAAACTTCTGTGCTATGTTCTCTCTATTCTGAAACTCACCTATAAATAAGCCACTGTATCTATCATAAACAAGCAACGGCTCTGCTCCCTGAACCCGAGACATCTTATCCTTAGATGCATCTGTATGACGTCGCCCTAAGGACTGTAATCGCTTACACTCCCTATATTCTTTAGTGAAAATAATACTATCCGGACGAACCTTCCGACCTCTATTCTTCGCCGCGACTTTAGCCACAACCTCCGGTGGACGTTTACGACCACGTAAAGCAAGACCTGTCTTAATAGAAGCCTCTACAGATCGCTTACGACCCGTCAACTTCTTCGAAATACGAGCCCGAACCTCTGCTGAAATAATCTTCCCCTTATTACCTAAACCCAGTTTACGTCGTGTCTCTTCTGAATGTCGATAACCGCCTCGACTATTCCCTCCACGCGTAATGTTATAACCATGATGTTTATCAGCTGTTTTATAACACCAAATAAAGTACACCTCCAAGGCATCCAACCATACACGAAGATCAATCCTATCTTTCGCATTGATGGTAGCTAAAACAACCTTACGCCACAACTTCGGAGGATATTTCTTACGAGCATTCTCTACAGACCTACCACCATATGGATGATTAACACGAAGGAAATCATTATCCCTACTATCAAGATTAACGGCCTGACCAATATAGCCCTTACCACTTGGACTAATACGAAGGTAAATAAATCCTGTAACCATAACAAAAGGAAAATCCTCCAACAGAACCATGCTCTCTACTTCATGACCCCATTGAAGGACTCCAACTTAATAAACGTATAGCACAACGGTAGAGAGAAGCTATACAACATCACAAATATACAACTAAATTCTAAATAAAACAAAAAGTGGAGAACATACATGTTCTCCACCTAAAAGAAATCGTAAAATAATATTATACGTAACGGACGGTCAAGCGAGTTACGGCCTCAGGGAGCCTATACTTGTACGCCTCCATAGAAACCATTGACTGACGAACAGTTACACCAAGAGCAACCTGATCCGTCGGAACGATCGGCAAATAAATGCCCATAACAAACGGCGCTGACCAAAATTCACTTCCTCGGAACGACATCATAGCTGCATCATCTGCACGCCAAGGATCATAAAAGACAACGAATCCGGCAAAGGTACCAATCTTCCGAGCGGTTGACCACTGAGCCTGATACTTCTCGGGCTGGAACCACGTGTTGGGCAGTGACTCGAAGAAAGCCTTCAGGTTCTTACCAACAACAAGACGGTTACCCTCACAGATACCCGTAGCCAGCTCGATCTGCGTAGCATAACGCTTCAGCTGCTGAGCAACATTAGCTGCCTGTACGTCAAGTGAGATTGACGTCGACTGCGGAATCTCGATCGTTCCGGTAGCTCCGGTAGCGAACGTCCACATGGTGTCGAGAATGTAGCGAACCTGATACTGATACATGAGGTTCAGTACGCGCTTCGTGTTCTCGGTGCGGATGTCGGTACCGAACTGCGACTTCTTGAGAGCTTCAGCAAAGATAGTCCACTCCATGCCGATAGCACGCGGAATGGCACGCATCTCGACCTTCTCGACCTGCTCCTTGACCTTCGGAATGTTCTCCTGAATGGCGTAGTCGAGGTTCCAAACGTAGTTGGCGTTGATGCACGGAGCCGTCAGAGCACCGCCTGCATCGGCTGCGGCGATGAAGATACCACCCGAGCTAATCAGCATGTACGACGCCGGAGCCTGAGTAGGTGCCGAAGCCGGAACAAGGTTGATCTTGTCACCGATAACGCCTGCGGGAATCATCGAAGCCTTCAGCTCCTGACCGTCGTAGATGTCCAGCTTGAACTTGTCGATGTAGTCGCCTGAAACGTTCAGAGCGAAATAAGCCGTAACAGCCGTAATGTTGTTAGAAGCGTCAACCTCCAGCTGATCCGACGGAATGGTCTCGCCCAGAATCTCACCAGTCGGGTAGTAACCATTGATCTGACGCATACCCGTAGCGGTCTCAACGGCCTGACCTACAATCGTGGGGGCCTTGTTCGTGCCAGTAACGAGTTTCGAGAAGAACAGGAAGGCAAGGTCCTGCGACATATCCTGAACCGAAATCAGATCCTTCAGCGGGAAATCGGGGTACCAAGCAGCAACGATGGGGAATACCTCCGGAACGTAGGGACCGAAGTCACTCATCATGTTGACCTGCTGACCACGAGTGGCGGGAGCGTCAATCGAGTCGCAAACCTTCTCGCACTCGCGCTTGAAGGTGTTCAGAATACCTGCCTGAATACCACGATCCTTAACCGAAAGGGTCATGCCATGCTTCTTGGCAAAGGCGTCATACCGATTCATGTACTCGGTAATACGCTTGCTCTTACGAGTGAGGGCGATACTGTCAGTAACGCGACTCATCTCCTGTGAAATAATATCAGCCATAAGATAAAAACTTAAAAAATGTTAATAACCAAAACCTAACGAACACCAAGACTCCGACTAACACGGTCCTTCAACCGCTCCAAGTCCGAAATAGCCTTGCTAATGTCCGCCAATAAATGATCGGGATTATAAGCATCGTCTACAGAATCTCGTAACTGATACATCTGCACAGCTTCTCTGAACAGCGGAGACGCCATAAGAGAATCCGAAACCTTCTCCAATCGAATATCCTCAAAATTAGGTGACCGAACAAGATCCCATGTGATAACATAGTAGTTGTTCTCATCCAAGTACTCCGAAATAGAGTCCTCCAGATAGTCACCCAAAGCACGAGTACTACAACCCGGACGGAAGCCTACGTCAACCAAAGCCTTAATAGCACAACCATCCTCGTTGTTAAGCAACCCGCAATCAATGTATGGATCATGTGAGGCGTCATCAACCCATGCACGCAGCACAATGTGCGACGCCTTATTCAAAGGCGTGCGCATATACTCGGAATCATCAAGAGGATGCTCAATCATCCCAAGCATGTCACGACCCTCAACACGCTGCTGAAGTTGAGAATCGTTGATAATCTTATCCCAAAAACCATTACGATACCTATAACCCTTCTGACTCCTAACGTCACTATGAGACGCCGCACCACGAATGATGGGTATCTTAACTCCGGTGGACGGATCCTCCTTCGAGTCTATGACGCGGAACGAACTGCGGTATGTAGATAAAACCTTGTTAAGCATCTCTGAAAAAGTTTAAGGGATATATAATTGCTTAGAATGCCCTAAGCCTGCGCCGCCGGAGCAACTACCCACGGCAAGTAGACAACCTGATTCACACCCTCCGGAACAATAGTCCCCTCAATGGCGGTATAACCAGTCGCCTCAGCCTTGTAAGATACCGCCGTGCCTGACGCCAAAATGGCTACCGCACGATCCTCAACACCCTCGTAGGCTACATCCGAAATCGTAACCTTGAAACCTGCGGGAATAGCCCCCAACGAACTCTGGAACACAACTGCCGTCTGAGGCTCCTCGAAATCAATACCCGCCTTTTCCGCAAGAATCGAAATGTTGTAAGCCACAACATCCAGCATAGCAACAGGCGACGTGAAACGATCGCGCTCCATGCGTCGCAATTTTTTATCTGCCATAACTAACTATAAAATTAAAAAATGAAAAATTACTTCTTATTGAGACTGCTACGCGTCGACGCATCGACAACCTCCGGCTCCGGCTAAGAAGCAACAACTGCATCCAAAGTAACATCAATAGTCTGAGTCGAAGAAGCAGTCACCGTATCTGACTTGGTAACATAATCAGCTCTGGAAACCTCATACGAAACCTCAGTCCCTTTGTCAACCTCAATGGTCTTCTGCTCCACACCATTCAGCTTAACCGTAGCATCAGTAGGCGTAGGATTAATGGTAATGGTCACCTTCTCTACAGGAAGCGCCTCTAATGTCACATCAACCGTCTTCGTCGAATCGGCTACCACAGAACCACTCTTCGGCGTGTAACCCGTCTTCGAAACCTCATACGAAACAGACGAACCAGAAGCAACTGAAACCGATGACTGAACCGTGCCGTTCAATTTAACCTCCGCGTCCGACGTAGTGGGATTGATGGTGATTGTGAACATCACAGGATCCGGTACCGGAACGGCAGCCACAAAACGAGACAGCTGAACCTCCACATTCGCCTCCGACGCTACAAGAGAACCTGTAATATTCTCAAAGCCTTCAGAACTGATGGTATAAGAGACTGTCGAATCACGCACAACCAAAGCCTCAGCACGACCACCAACAGACGTAAAACTGTCGGACCCAACAGTTACCGTGTACTCATTGCCATCGCCAAAAGCACGATGGAAAACAACAACCGAGAATAAATCCGAAAAAGTCACACCAAGTTCTTCAGCAAGAACCTTCGTATTATAAGCTACAACATCCAACATAGCCACCGGAGAAGTGAACTGTGACCTAACCATCGACTTTAACTGTGCCATAAAAAACAATTTTAATTTCACGGATATATAATTGCTTCACCTTCACAACAAAAAAAAGACTTCCCTATAAAGAGAAGTCTCGAAAAATAAAAATACAACGAGATGGAAAACTACTTCCAGCGACCAAAAGCCGTGTAATAGTTGTTTATTTATATCTATGCAAAAAACATTAGTGTAAAATTATATGCAATCACCATCGAAAAAACTACCCGTAGCATCCTTCCACAAGGAATGAGCTTCAGTGTCCGAAAGCTCTACGATAGTAGAACCATCCAATGTGTGATGCGGAAATGTGTCAAAGCAATCCGCAGCAACAAGCTCCTCGCCATAACGGCAGGCGTATTGCATGAAAACATCAACGTCAGTAACCGACTTAAAAAGAAGCCGAGACCTGAAAGAATCTGAAAAACGAATAGCAACACTCATGAGACAAACCTTTAAGGACAACCTACCTATTACTATTATCAGTATCGAAAATATACCGCCAGCCAACAATACTCCAGCCTCCAAAAGGAAATACGTCACCGGATGTAGTTATCCAATAATCAAAACTCCTATAGATCCCCAACACAATAAGATGTTGGCCATCTTTGTATAACTTAAGTAAAACAGTTCTATTGGGCTCAGGACACCCATCAACATTGGGATCATACCACCTAATCATAAAGTTATAGGCCCACATGGCCCCATTCTCGAAATCCATGCTGGCGATATTATTAGACCCACCAGCATAATCAGACGACGAAGACTTTAAACTGTCTAAGAAATCCATATTAGTAAATGTATATTAAAGTGAAGCTAACAACTCACGTGTCTTAGCGACACCATACAATCGAGAATAAAACAGAAGCTGATTGCGCAAAAAAGTCTGACACCCACTACTTGTCGGATCACCGACTATCGCATAGTAGAAATCCCACATCTCTGACTCCGTAACTCGCATCTCGCCGTCAGAATCTATGTCATCCTTGAAATAATCCGGATTGCTCGCCTTGACAAAACCATAAAACTTAACCATGCCCACAATCGCAGAACGAGCATCCTCTGAAAGCAAATTAAAACTCTTTGCGAAAAATGCAGACGAATCTAACTTAAAAGAACAAGTGAAATTCGAACCTTTAACCCAATCTTCCATAATATTAATCTTCGTTACTATCCTGTATTAAATGCCGCGCTGAATTAGGACCCATCAAATGATAATCAATAGCCGTATCATGAATCCACAAAACCAAAGCATCAGGATCATGAACAGGTAGACCATTCTTAACCATACGCTTGTAAAACTTAGATGGAGCCAAACGCTTAAAGTCATTAACCGATAACACGCGATAAACAAATCTACGAGCAGGAGAAACCCTTAAAGCTGTAAAACCAGCGTAATCCCTATCTAAATCATGCTGATCATACTCCGGCTCAAAAACATGGTAAGGATCTTCGGTCAAAATATTAATGAATCTCTCAATCGTTAAAGCAATATCGCCTAATTCGATATCATCCTTAAGCTGAGAAAGCTCAAAATCAGCATAAGCACACTGAGCTACAAAGACATACATAAACTACAAAAACTTTAACGTACCTACCGTCATCGAATAGGCAAAATCCTCAGCATGACCCTTGCTGCAACCATCCTCTAAAGCTCCAGCCAAAAAAGCCTCATACATCTCCCGAGTCTTAGCATCCCACGAATCCATAACCTGCCGTCGAGCATCCAACCCCGACGAAACATCAACTATACCCTCATAAAAAGCCATAACAACCACGAATTAAATTACAAAGACAAAAATAAATAAAATAATCTTAAAATACAAGAGAAAATGAATAAAATTACTTTAACGCGCGGCGGAAATAATAACTCTAAGCATTAAAAAGACTGCAACAACAATGTAGCTCTTAGTCTACACTAATGTTGCAGTCAAAATCATTCAAAAAAAAATGGCGAAGAATGTAATTTCTACAAGTCTATCTTTATACGCTTAGCAGCCTCCGAGATAGCATCCGTCACCTCTTTGACTTGATCCATATTATCTGACCAATACTTCCGTAAGAACTTAGAAATAGATGGTGCCCAGAATGGAAGAGCCATACATATACTACGTATATGCTTGCAAGAAAGGCCACGCAACTTTGGATTTCGTATTTTAGGATAAGGAACCTTCCAAGAACCAAAGGCTGCATAACCCTTCTTTACGGCAATATACTGGAATCCCCAAAACAAGAAGCTACTGCACTGGCAAAAAACTTTTATCCCCGAGTCCAGCAGCAGCTTATTCAGATTCGTCCGCTTATTAACAATCAAGTCCGGACTCAAAGGATTGAACTGCAAAATGACCGTGTACTTCTTACCCGGAGTAGTAACAGAGTTACATTGAAAGCGAAGCTCATTGGCAGCAGCGTCAATACTAATAAGGTCAATACCGTTGACCATCATGGAACGCTTCTTGACCTTTAGGAACTCCGTCTCCGAAAGTATCTTCTTGTAAGTGGTCGTAGATAGCTTAGACTCCGGCTTCATCCGAGACGACGGCTTAGGAAGCGTGCTTCCACTTTTACGAGTGGACGCATACTTCCGAGTATTAGCCTTCGTGAGGCGAATGGGTTTATTAACCTTTGCCATATCACCCTCTATGGTGATTATACACAATTTAACACTAAACTGCCTACAACTCTATCCGCGCATACACGGACCGGGCACACCACACGCCCTCTATTGACTAAACATCGCATCGCAACGTCGTCGCCAAATACATTCCGATCCATAAGGCAAAGCTAATAAGAAATTCTCGAAAAACAAACAAAAACCGAAAAAAGTGTAAAATGGAATATAATTACCCAATATATAATTAGAACGTTAAATTAACCCAACTTCTCTGACGTACTCCGAGCTCCGGGGAAAACGTTACCCGCTAAAAAGCACATCCACTCATTATTCAAATCGCGAAAAAATACATTGAGAAAAGAAAACCACTCAGGCGATAAGGTGAGTAAAAAATGCAAGTAATTAAAAGACGGAACACAAAACAAAACCTGACGCAACTTCTCAATGTCTAAAGTCGGAATATTGACCTGCGGAATAAACAGCTTATTGCAGTAATCACTCAAGAACCGAAGGAAAACGGAAACATAAGAACAATGCCACAAGTCATAAGTCCCATCCAACACAAAATCCTTCACGACACGCAAAGAATACTTGCTATCAAAGTCTACATAATCAAAGGAATCTCCAAAGATCAAGCAGTCATTAAGACCTTCTCCAGAAGCAGGACGCCGCTCCTGAGTCCAATACAAGTATCGTAATGGTGTGCCAGTACAAACCCGGAGAGCACCATTTAACCCATGAGAACTCTTAGCCCACATGATAATCGTAGCATCATCGCGTGTAGGACATCGAAACCCATCCTCTAACGACTGAGAAATACGCTGAGCATCCACAAAATTGTAAATGCCCCGATCACGCAACTCTACTGCTAAAACCCGAGAACCGCGAACCACAAGAATAGAAGCCGGATCAGACTTCCCCCAATATGTGGCAAAAACAGACGGACTATATACCTTCTTATCCGTACCCAAAATGTAAACACCATCTGATAACATAAGATCATCTAATTACAATACAAGGCAAATATAATAAATAAAATTGATTGTAAAAAATAAAAAGCAGAAAGTTTGGGACTTTCTGCTTCAACAGGACATAAACCTATACCTACTCCGGAACAGCGGACGGAGCACCCGCGTCGGCAGCCCCAGCAGCTAAAGCGGCCCCAGCAGCTATCTCCTCAGCATCCATACCTGCAGACGCAGCAGCCTCTGCAGCATCAAACCCCGGAGGAGTGGGAACATCGCCCGACGCAGAAGATTCAGATTCCATAAGCTCCTCGGCGGCAGCCTGCTCACGGTCAATAGCATCAAACTTATCATTCACATACTTGCGAATCTCCTCAAGCCAACTCTGAATGGAATGAAGATTTGACGTATCATCCAACAAAGACTCCAAAGACGAAATGCGAGCTAAAGCCTCCTCGCGTGTCTCACTTGCATTCAAAGTATCAAAGAAGGCATTCGAGAAATCTGCAAAATTGGTGAGAGTATCAACAACATCTGAATCCTCGGATGTAGGAAGCTTCACGAGACGGAAAAAAACATCCGACTGCTCCAGAACATCTGCCGTAGACCGAAACCAATGATTGATAGTATCCTCCATCAGAGACCTACAAGACGCTACCATGCGAGAGTAACGAATATCTCCTCTAATCAACGAAACCGTGTTTGAGTCAAGCTGCTGATTGAAATCGGCATACGTCTTAGGAAAACGCATGGCAAGAAAAACACGCCCAAGAGTGTAATCCAAATCAGCCATCTCCTTGATATCAAAGGACGGAATATCCGTCACAATCTCAGGCTTACCAACACCCTTGCGATGAGGATGGACGGGAATACCATCATCGAAACTTGCATTAGGCGTCATGGTAGTCTGTAACGACAAAGAATCGGCATTCAAAGTCTGAGAAATATCATCAATAATCTCCTGAGTGCGATCACCCTGAGACGTGCCAACGTCAACAGTAGCAAACCTAACAACTCGTGCAAGCTTCTGACGATAACTATACATCGACCGCTCAACAGCGTACAAATCCTGAGCAACGGAACTTATATTCTTTAACTGAATAGGCTCCGGAATAACCCTATACTGAATCTCTGACCAATCAATCCCGTCAACATCATCTGAACTCATATCCGACGTGATAATCTCCAAAGACGACTTCGAGTAATTCAAGAAGACCAATACATTCTCAAGAACATGCCCATTGCCATCATAAATGATAATAGTACCATCCCGACGCATATAAATGCCAACGTCCTCAATAAAGGGAACAAGCTTAGCCTTCTTCCGACGGGCAACAGCATCATCATATGTATGCAGAACATACATAGACAACCCCGTCTTCAAAAGATCAATAGCAGTCCACTTAGCAATACCATTCAAGGCGTCGCACAAGTCAGAAACACGCTGCTGCAAGACAACACTCTTGATGGTATCCAAACCCGAAACATAGACAGGAGAACTACCTATACAAACATCGTCGGCCGTAATGTCAACCATCGAGTTGATGAAGTCATGAGTCTCAATAGCATCAGCAATCCCTCCAGTCTGATTCACCGTCGACGACTGACCGTTAATACCCGTGTAAGTCTTACGAAGCGTGACACCCGGAGCAATACCAAGAGTCCTACCAATCATCAAACCGAAAGCCTGCAACGCGCCTGTGTACATAAATCAATGCAATTAAATAGACTATGTGATTATATACAATTTTGCACTGTACATATTGGCGTTTCACCGACTTCGTAACCTCCGTCTCCACGCCCATTGAACCGTCCCACCGACGGCAATAATTTTGCTAATCCTTCTTTTAGAATGTTGGTCGCTGCGTTAAGATCCCGATCATGGATCGTACCACATTGCGGACACGTCCATGTCCTATTACTTAACGTAAGTCCATCATTCTTGAAACCACAACTACCGCAAGTCTTACTGCTCGGAAAGAAACGGTCTATTTTCATAACCGTCCTACCTAACCAACGGGCCTTATAAGCCAAGACACGAACGAACTCAGACCAACATACACTCTGGATGGATTTAGCTAACCTATGATTACCCATCATACCCTTAACATTTAAGTCCTCGATAAAGACGGCTTGGTTCTCGCCTAATATATCGTTGACCGTATGATGGATAAAATTATGAATCAAATTGCGCTTCTTAGCATATAGCTTGTTAATTTTTAGCCTTATCTCTGCGCGACGTCTACTGCCTTTTTGTCGGCGTGACTCGATCTTCTGCAGACGTGATATACGACGGTCTAAGACCTCCGCGAAATGCGGATTGGGTATCTTACGACCGTCGGACGTAACGATGAAGTCCTTCAAACCCAAGTCGAGACCAACGCATTTAGACTGGCTTGTAATAGGTTCTGGTTTTAGTTCTTGAACCCTTGTCTCTACAAGACAACTAACCCAAAAACGACCGCAACCGTCACAACTTACCGTGACATTACGTAACTGACCCGCAAACCGACGATCCTGCTTATAGCGTACTAAACCAATCTTCGATAGTTTGATATGCCTACTTTCCTGATCGACACCACAATGGGTGGACGGAAAACGACAGGATAGCTTGCTCCTATGTTTTGACTTGAACTTAGGATACCCTTGCTTGGTCTTGAAGAACATCCGGTAAGCACTATACATATCCCGAACCGACTGAACCAAGCAAACCGCAGGAACGTCATACAACCATGCGTACTCGGACTTCAGGCCCGTCATCAAGTTAATACATTCGAACTCCGACAAAGACGTCTTATCTGTCTCGTAAGCCTTAATCTTAGCATCAAGCGTAGCGTTATAAACAAACCGACAACAACCGAAAGTCTGACGCAACAACTCCTGCTGCGTCTTGTTCGGATAAAGTCGATATCTATAAGCTCGCTTCATAGCACAAAGATAGCTATTTATTTACATCTATGCAAGACGTTGGTGTAAAATTGTATGTAATCACCATAGACTAAACAAACCAAAAGCGGCGGCAATAAACCGCCGCGATGAAAACTAACCTATGACCTTCGTATGACACTTGCCGTCCAACTCACTGAACTTGGCGTTCATGCGAGAACGAATAACTGCCGACGGACGCTGGCCACCTCCCGTAAAGGTCCGAGACTTGATGATATCCGACGCAGACATCTTAGCAACCTCGCTGCCACGAACAAAAGAGCCAGAACGCTCGGCAATAAGCTGAGACATACTAACACGCTCACCCGGAGCATGTGACCCCGACCGAGAAGCAACAACGTCAGAAATATGACCACCAACACCAAAGTCGGTAGTAGGCGTCGAGACGTGCACAGGCGAGACATCTACAACACCTGCAGCTATCGGATCAGGAAAAGAAGCCATAATATCATCATCTGATACAGATACATCCGACATATCCATAAATGAATCGTCTGGAACAGCATCTGAAGCAAACGACGTATCATCCGACATCATATCCGCCATAGACTCACCGCCTACAACAGGCGATACTGCCGGAATATTGGGAACTACCGCCGGAGCGGAATCCATAACAATGTCTTCAGGAACACCACCCCCATCAGCAACCGACGGCGAAACAAAAACATCCGACTCAGAAGAAACCTCAGTAACTTCATCTGCCGACGAAGAAACACCTGAAACAACATCTACCGAAGCGGCGGTAGATACACGAGCACCTTCCGTAGAATGTGCAGCTTTACGAGCTCGTCTAACCATGTGATTATATACAAATTTAAATTATACATATTGGCGTTTCACCGACATCGTAACCTCCGTCTCCACGCCCCTCAAACCGTCCCACCGACGGCAAAATCTTCGATAAACCCTCACGCAAAATGTTGACGGCGGCGTTAAGATCCCGATCATGGACTGCACCGCAAACCGGACACGTCCAAGAGCGGTCTTTAAGTGTAAGACCGTCGTTCTTGAATCCACAACTACCACATGTCTTACTGCTCGGAAAGAAACGGTCTACCTTGAAAACCGTCCTACCAAGCCACCGGGCCTTGTACTCCAAAACACGAACGAACTCGGACCAACAGACACTCTGGATGGATTTAGCCAATCTGTGATTACCCATCATACCCTTAACGTTCAAGTCCTCGATAAAGACGGCTTGGTTCTCGCCTAATATATCGTTGACCGTATGATGGATAAAATTATGAATCAAATTGCGCTTCTTAGCATATAGCTTGTTAATTTTTAGCCTTATCTCTGCGCGACGTCTACTACCTTTCTGACGGCGAGATTCTATCTTCTGCAAACGTGCAATGCGACGGTCTATAACATCCGCGAAATGTGGATTAGGTATCTTATGACCATCCGACGTCACAATGAAGTCCTTCAAACCCAAGTCAAGACCAACACACTTAGACTGGCTTGTGATGGGTGCTGGTTTAGGCTCTGGGATACCTGTCTCCACAAGACAACTAACCCAATAACGGTCACAACCATCGCAACTCACTGTAACATTCCTTAGTTGGCCTTTAAATAGTCGATCCTGCTTATAACGAACTAAACCGATCTTCGATAACTTGACATGACGGGTTTCTTGGTCGACGCTACAGAATGGTACCGGAAAACGACACGATAACTTACTCCGATGTTTGGACTTAAACTTCGGGAATCCTTGCTTCGTCTTGAAAAACATCCGGTAGGCTCCATACATATCACTTATCGCCTGTGGTAAGCAAACGGAGGGAACGTCATGCAACCACTCATTAGTCTTCTTGAGTCCCGTAATCAGTCTAATACAATCAAACTCAGACAAAGACGTCTTATCTGTCTCGTAAGCCTTAATCTTAGCATCAAGCGTAGCGTTATAAACAAACCGACAACAACCGAAAGTCTGACGCAACAACTCCTGCTGCATCTTATTCGGATAAAGTCGATATTTATAGGCACGCTTCATAATACAAAGATAACTGCAATACTCTAATAATACAAGTAGCTGAAATAAAATTATATACAATTACTTTAAAGGATATATAATTGCTTAACGGAATCTCAGTCCGACGGTGCATCCATAGCATTCAGAATGTCCCAAACACCTCCTCGACGACGGGAACGCTGACTCATAGCGACAACATCAGACGAGGTAAAAGAGGAGCCTGTAGAAGCTCGACCTGCAATCAAAGCCCGCATCTGAGAACTACCAACCTCCGGAGCATCCTCCGCATAACCAGAAACACGCGAAACACCATGCCGACGATCGAATGACATTCCCTCATAACCAAGACGCTTCATCATACTCTCAATGCTCGTGGCACCACAAAGATTTATACGACCATCGTACAAGCTACTAAGATCGCCATCCTGTGTGCAAACCGTCTCCGACAAGAAGAAAGCACCAATACAAGTCTGAAACTGGTCGTCAGTAGAACCATCGCGCTTAACAACCCGATGCTTTGCAACGTCATGAACAGCCTCCCGAATCTCGGTATCCTGACGCTCCAAATACTGCATATGAATACGAGCATCAACAACCATAGAAAGCCAAAGCAAATGCGGAATATCCGAACTATCCAAAGACATGCGAATATTCGGCAAATCCAGCCGCTCACAGACATTTTGTCGTAGCTGGGCAGACTGGAATGCATCGGAACTAAAAACAACGATATTTAGCCGATCTGCAAGCCAATAAAGTAAATCCTCAACCTTGGAAATCTTAAGCATCCCCGGAAACTGAGGAGGAACAAGATCTAAATTGAAAACCTCTGAATGCTCCGCACGCCCGTCGGCCATAAAACCATCGAAACGAACACAACATAATGATGCATGGTCACCCGTCAAAGACAAGTCAAGACACAAGGCATGAGGCTTATCAGTATCCACAAACTTGCGCTCATCAAAGACAGACCATAAGGGAACATCGTCCTGATCCGAGACAACTATACTATCCTGAACCAATGGACATGCCCGACGAAGAGAATCAGAATAACAAGCCTTAACAGCGTCATAGTTCGTTATGAAACCACCCTTAGACGCCGTAGACCGCCCACAATGGTTCTGGATAGCCAAGTAGATATTCTTCTTAAACTGAGGCTGCAAATCAACAGGAACCTTCTCAAAGAAAGTCTGAGCCTTAGGACGTGGCAAACCAATAGAACGAAGTAACGTATCCTTATGGGCCTTGCTCTGAACAACACAAGGAGAAAGCTGCTGATAACCGCAGAAAACCTCGAACATCTTCTTAGAATAGTTCTGAGGACAAATCTTATACTGAACTGCCGTGACAACACGAGCATGTGGATCACCATCTAACTCCGAAATCTTCTGCTCTATAAAAGCTGACGCAAAGGATGCTGACGAGATATAACACATAAAAGAGACCAACTTACCACCATCCCGAGTGAAACGAGAACGCATACGGTCTTCCAGCTGCTGAGCCAAACGCTGAACCTCCGTATACTCTGAAATAGTGCCATTACCAACACCATTGCGAAAGTTGGCCTCATCAAGAATAGCTCCTACAACGTTCAAACCAATAGCATGGCTCTCACCAGACGCAAACTCAATAGAAAAACCATTGCCAAACTGAATGGACGACTGGATATCCTTTCGGCGCGGAAAGTGCTTCTGGAACCACGGAGCATTATCTATCATCTGACGAAGCTGCTTAAACCCAGAACGCTCCGCTGCCTTCATTGAAACTGAAAAATATAAAAAGTAAATAGGAGAACCGCGAAGAATACCAAAGTAAGTATGCAAGTCACCCTGACTAAACCAACGATATAACCTGTAGCAAGTCAGCATGTTAGCATAAGAAGACTTGCCGCCAGCGAGGCTGCCTGTAAGAGCTACGGAACTATAATCTGCATAGTCATGCTTAGACTCCTCTAACCAGAACGGGTAAATACCATCCAGAGCCAAGTACTGAGGATCGGTAAGAAACGTATGAAAGTCTACAAGCTCCTCGTCTCCCGCACCCAAGAAGTCCTTGACCGCAGAAACCACAGACCCCCCACTACGCTGCTTAAGTATATCGTCTATCCGACCCATACATCTAAAGAAAAGCCCCAAAGGAGGAGGGCCTGCACTCCCTCACTCCCCGGAGCAATACACATCCATCAATCTAATCTACTATCTGGCAGAATCCTCGTGCAGAAGGACCATGCATAAAAACTAAGAGCGCAAGTCAGCCAAGAAGTCATTAAGACCCGACAAATGATCATACTCATCGGCCTGAATGCCCTTAACCATACGCTCCGTCGTATAATCACCCAAATCCCGAGACAAATCAATAATCCGCTGATAATGACGAATAGCGCACTCCTCAGACTCGATATTCTGCTCCAGTATAGGAATAAGCTCCGAAATATTCTCCGGCGTGTGATAAGAACACTCTGCCGTCGACTGAATATTAGCAAAGTCGAAAATACGCGTTGGAACATACTGAAGCTCATTCATCCGATTGAGAAGCTTCACGAAATGATCATCAAGCTCGTCCTTAGCAGTATCATTGAAAAACTCCTCAATGTTTGCTCGCTCCTGACCCACAAGATAAGGAGATACGACGCGATAGCCATAAAAGGCTAAAATTTCTTCTGCTGCTGCAATTTCAAGCTCCTTGCAAATAGACAGACGAGACTCGTTCGGCAAAATATCATCTAACGAGTCGGAAATATACGAAGCAAAATCCCTGACCATGTTACTAAAAAAAATATATCCGATAAACCCACATTGGATTTACCGGATATATAATTGATTGTCCCCTGCAATCTACATGCCAGCAAACTCGTCGAAATCCAACGCACCACTCGACGCATGAGCAGAAATAACAGGCTCTGCAACCCCCGGAATTGACGAATCAAAGCCATCAATAACAGGAGGCTCCGGAAGTGTAACACCAGCCGGAGCAGGCTCCAAATAATCAGCAGGCTCATCAGTAGCCTTAGGCTCAATAGCATCCTGACGAGGAGCAACAGCCTTACCTTTAGACTTACGAACCTTCTCATTCGGAACCTCAGTGGCCGACGTGCCTACAACCTCGGCAGGCTGCACAGCCGAGAATTCGTCATAAGAGACATGATCCTCCGAATCGGCTGAACCAACAGGAGTATCGAACCCATTCTCCGAACCAAACTCACGCTCGATAATAGCCACAAAGCGATCCTTCTCCTCACGAGTCTTGAGACTCGAGAAAAGAGCAAGCAACCGACGATCCTCAGGAGAGAACGTGTCCTCAGGGAACAACGACTTGCCCTGAGCAATCTTAGCCTCCAACTTCACAACCTCAAGAACGCGCTTCATGAGAATGTCGTACTCATCAGAACACTCCACACGAGTAAGCGTAGGCAACTCCTCAGCAAGAAGAGTGTTGTAACGCTCATCCAAAGCACGCATCAAAGACATGCTCTCCTCAGCCATACTATGCATCTTCTGCAACGCAGAACAAGCCATAGTAGAGACACCAAGCTGAACCGCCCGAAGCGCAACTCCCTGAGCCTGCTCAGACTCCATACCAAGACGTACCAACTGCTCCAAGTTCATGACAGGAGCCAAAGACTTATTATCCTCCATAAAGAAAATTAGTTATTATTACAGAAATCTACCATCATATCCAAAACAGCCTCTGTAGCCTCCAACTCCGACTGGCGCTTATGAAGCCCACGCTGGCAAAACACAAGCAACGACGGCACTAAACGCCGCGGAACATCAATACGTGAGAATACAGCATCACCAGAAAGATAAGGAAGCAAATCTGAAAGCTCCGACGGTACAATCTCCGAAACCTTACCCTTCGACGGCGAAACAGACTCAAGCCTATCTTCGCGGTTCAATCTACGTAACAAATTACCAGCTTCATTGCGAATCATCGTATAAAGATAGTTATACGGTGACATCGACTTATCAAAACGATCGTGACGCTCCATAATAGTCATCAAAGCCTGACTACGCAAATCGTCAAAGTCTTGATAGTACTTCCCAAAATGCGTATTCAAGACAATACTTATAACCTTGTGAATCTCGTCAAGCTCCCGCGACGTAACCTCAGAAACAGGATGAAGATAAAACTGAAGAAGTATCTTCTTATCTATCACAACACGAGCGGTAGAAGAACTGACAAGTATCTCTGACGAATCACACATAGCTGTAGTAACTTTTTAGATAACCCAGAACCCGAAGCCGCGTAGTCCTATCAGCTAAAGGCCACCAATAAACACGCTTCAACTCATCCTTATGAACATTAGGCTTGCATCGATAGTCCATAGGTGTCCACGAACGCGGCTTGAACATACGTGTAAGATTGGGCTTCGTAAACTCCTTAATGACATCAGACGTCCTCAAAGAGGAAGGCAACCAAAAAGGCCGTGTATCCTCAAAAGATAAACACAAGCCAATACGCTGATGCGTAGTGTAATAATGCTCCGCGCGACATATCCAACGACATATAATCCTCCGTCGCCAACTACCAACACCACTCAGAATACTCCAAACTATCCTCTTCATCTCACCTATGACAACCTTAACTTTTGACTGTATAAATCCCTCCAAAAACCAGTTTTCGAAGCACGACTCCTCTACCTATTTCCAGACCGCGTGCTCGCAGTACGCTCTATTAACGACCTAAGCAAAACCTCAACACCTACCTCTGACCCCAAAGCCTGCTGAGCCAAAGGCGAAAAGAAGAAACCAAACAGAGTCTTACCCAAACCTGCCTTCTGAAGCCGAAACTCAACGGAACCCTCATCTGTAGTAGCGTAAATATTACGCAACAACAAACCAACGGACATCCGAACATCTATAGTCGGATACAACAACAAATCCGAAAGAAGAGACGACGGATCTGTACCCCCAGACTTCGAAAAACAAGCAACAATGAAATCACGGAACTTGAAGTAAGAACTATCCAAAGCACGCGGACCCGCAAGCTCATAGAACTGAAGAAGCTGAAGAGCATTACGCATATGACCATCCGACTTCATAGCCAAAATGTGAAGCTCATCCGCAGACAACCGAGTACCACGACTCGCAGCGATCTTAGCAACATGAGCCTCAACCAGCGGAAGAGGAATGGTGCTAATGTCGATATTAACACACCGAGACTTCAAGGTCGGCGAAATGTCCTCCGTACCACAAAACATGAAAATAGTATTAGGAACACCCTCCTCAACCGTCTTCAAAAGAGCATCCTGAGAAGCCTTACTTGAGCTCTGAATCTCGTCAATCGTTACAACACGACGACCTTCGGGAACAACCATGAGCTGCTCCTTCAACGCACGAACACCATCCACGTTGCCAACACGTGTGGCATCAAGCTCCCAATACAGACTCGAGTTAGACGCTGAAGCCTCCTGACACCCTGCACACTCATTACAAACGTCGTCCTTGTGCTTAAACTCCGAGCAATTCATAGCCCTCGCAAAAATGCGAGACAAGCAAGTTTTTCCCGAGCCCCACGATCCTTTCAAAAACAAGGCCCGGGCTGCTATCCCGTCTGCATGGGCTATACGCTTCAGAGTCGTAACGGCCAACTCCTGACCCACCATCTCGCCGAACGTCCTCGGCCTATACAAATTAGCTAAATTCTGATCCTGCACCATAAACTACTCCTCCGGCTTGAACAAAGAGTAAAGAAGATCTGCGTCCAAGGAAACCCAGAAATCTATATCAGCATCATGAAAAACCTCCGAGTGTGATATCCACTCATCCGTGTCACGATAAACAACTTCAATAATAAAACCACTCGTGAGAAAAGCAAAAACCGAAGACCCAATACGAGGATGTTGATCAGAAGGCTTATAAGAACGCACATCCGGACCGAAAAGATTCTCAAGGACCGCCATAACACCTCGGCGACACGAACCATAACTCAGAAGCCGATCCGACTCCGAAAGCCTCCGGGCTATCCCATCAACAAATGAATCAAGCTGCCTCATTACCACAAAACAAAAATATAGGAGTTATAATTGCTTATCTCTCAAAAACGCATCAGAATCTAAATGGAACTGATACCGGAAAAATCTTGCGACCCATAATCGAGTTCCTGCCACGAACATGCAAAGCCGTATCGATAACATAAACAGGCTTAACGCCTAAAGCCTTAGCTGCGTCTTCCGGAGTAATACACCCATAAACAAGATTCCCATTCATATCATAAACATCAACGTAACTCAAAGCTCGACGCAAAAAAGAACCCCGCTCTTTGAACACTATCGACTCAAGATTAGGTAAATCAGAAGCCAATAAACAAAAATAATCACCTATAGAACGCTTGTCGCGGATGGCAACTGTTACCTGCGGCGGCTTAACATCTAATAGTTTGGCCATCTTCTGAACAGACGACTCAGATAAAAGCACATCGCCCGCACGTGAAACAAGAAAAACCTCCTTCGGAGTACTATCATATACCTTAGCCTCTCGAGCAGCTTCAAGACGGGACGGTAAAAGATCATAATCATGCTCGTAAATAAAAACATACCCTCCAGACTGCCTATTGCGTGGATTACCTTTACAGCACTGAATAATAAGACCTCGATTAACATCAAGACTCCGAGATGCCTCAGCAGCACCATAATAAAAACCAACTAAATCTCCATCTAAAGTGAATGCATAAACTCCCTTATCATGACGATAATAAGACTCCAAAGTTCGCAAGTTAGAACCACGTTTCCCTGAATAGGTGGAACCTCCTAATGTTCCATTATAACCATTATGGAAACTATCATAATGAGAAATAAAATAAGACTCCCAATTATCTAACTGTATCTGTAAAAACTCTAAATGAGTAGATACAAGAGTTAGAATTTCCGAGTATGAAAAAGAATCAGGGCCATACTTACGGCGAGCATTATCTATCTTTTTACCTCCATAAGAAATAGATAATTTGTGGAACGCCCTTTGGCGCAACTTAGGACACACAGTCTGACCTACATAATACTTGCCAACAGTAGACTGATACACATAGATATAACCTCTATACAACATAAAAAAAATCCTATAATTTGTAAACGGCTACCACTCCGAATACAAGCTATAGGATATACCCGAATAAAATCGAGTAACTCTTAAACGTATAGCAGCACTAAAGTGGTAGACGTGCTAAATTTTAAGGATATATAATTGATAAAACAAATAGACTACCCTCGACATACAAATAACTTCTCAATGTTAGAAACAGCTGACCCTCGCTTCGAATACATTAAATTTCGCTTCTCATTAGACCACAAAAGATCCCAGTTGCCTAAGGTAGGGGCAGTATATTCTGTCATATACACATCACAATCATTATTCTTAACTAAATCCACTGACCATTCATACAAAGCCTTATGGTCAAAATGATTGACAGCTCCAGAATCAACCTTATACTCCGCAGTACCAAAATAAGGAGGATCGAGGAAAACCATTGATCCTGAGGGTATTACGAGATCTCGGTAATCCCCGCTGAACAACTTGACGTCACGCATGCCGCTATGATACTTCATAGTAAACTGACGATAGATAGACGCACGGTTCCGGTCCTGATACATCTTCCCAGCGTAGCCCTGAAAGTAAGTAGCCTTAAATGAACAACAGAACCCAACATAAGCTATAAACCAAGACGGATACTCGTCCTTATGAGCCCGGATGTAAAGATAATCCTCCTTAGAAACCTCCTCCGGAAAGGTGTCAGCAGGAAAGCACCACTCACAAGTACGCTCATCAAAGTAAACCTTCTCCTGAAGATATTTGAACATGTCAACAATGACATGATTATACTCATTGCCCCAACGAGGACCACTCATGGCGGTAACAACATTGAAACCACCACCAAAGGCATCCACAAATAACTGATCCGGCGAACGCCTACGAGACTCCAAGATTGGAATTATCTGCTCAAGGATGCCTCCCTTGCTACCCATGTAAACCACTGTAAATCTGTGTTTTATAAAGTTTAACTAAACCTGAACTTCAAATTGGACAAAAACTGCTCCGTAAGATCATTAAAGGGCATGTCTGGAAACATTAACGTAACACGCTTCCCATAACTGTTATAAAATGACTGAACCTTAGAACCAGCACGAAAACCCGTGTTCAGCTCCTTGCCAAAATCATTATCACAACAATAAGAAATATCATCAAACAAGGACAATACAATATGAGTAGCTTTCCGATTGCCTGCCAATGACGTAAAGCCTAAGACATTCCGATCTGGAAAACACATCTTAGCAGATAGGTAATCAGAAACACCCTCAGTGATAATAACAGAGCGATCCTGAAGATTCAATAACGAAAGACCTACAAGCCCAAAATGATCTATAACCGTATCCTTAACCTTTGAACCAACGGAGCGCGTATACCAAAAAGATACCCGCGCTCCAGATGGATTAGGAAGCCGCTCAATCACATCTACAGAAACACTATCCGTAATCAGGTTATTACGAACCTCAACACCTCCGCGAACCCCGCC
>ERZ1673742.308-NODE-308-length-68369-cov-7.714905_pt1 | contig 68369 bp, 57 predicted proteins | sample MGYA00580208_ERZ1673742 | MGnify/ENA primary metagenome ERZ1673742 (study PRJEB41218, sample SAMN15661774) | gut metagenome | host: Homo sapiens | place: Canada: London | collected 2015-08-20/2019-03-30 | study: EMG produced TPA metagenomics assembly of...
AGCCCTGTTGCAGCATGTCGACAAATTAGAATAATAAGAGTTAAGCGCATTGACAGACGAATATCCCTGAATGATTTTTCTATAGATATTCTCCGCATCTAAATCTGCACAATAATCGTCATTGCCAAAAGTTGTAACTCCGTTGTCGTTTTTTTATGTGGCGTCTCCTAACCAACCAGCTAAATACGATACGTTTTCATCTGACGAGAATGTGCCAATATTTGATCCAAAATCATCTAAATCTAATTTATAAGCCAACCGTGCCGATAAGGTTATTTGCATATGAGCAAAATCGGGGGTTGTGGTATCGTCATACGGATTAGCATTGCGACCTCATTCGTAAAACCGAAAGTTTGAACTAATTCGTATGTATCTCTATCGTTATAGTTGCCAATATCAACGTTACCGCCACAGCTATACGAATAATATCGCATACCTTCCGCTGCAAAAGCGGAAGCGTTTTCATCGAGTGTCATTACCGATGCAGTTTGTTCTACAGGTTGTTCCTCATTGTTTGCTGAAAGAACTACAATTCTGTCTTTGCTGATGCCAAACACCCCGGTCAGCCGCAGCTTGTGCTTCCTGCATAGTGCAAGACTTCCAACCCATATGGTTATCAGTTTTGATAGTTTCATAAACAGTCTTAATATCACCTTGCGGCAATGCAACACCCCTATTGTCAGATATAGCTCTTACAGTACTAATGGAATCTTCTGTCTGTTCGTGTTTTAATGTGTTTTCTATTACATTATTATACTGTTTCTTGTTCATTTTTTATCATACCTCCTATTACAATATATTTACGGGATAAGGCACGGCAGCCAGCCGTGTTTTTTTCCGCATCGTTGCCAAAGCTGTTAGAATGAGAGCGTCTTTTGATTTGTTTCCATAACTAACGTCCTTTCAATATATTCGTTTTCACACACGGGAAGAACCGCCATGCTATCAGCCGCAAACTTGCCCCAATTAACCTTTTCTACAAACCATGAATATTATATCATTTTTAATCACAAAAAAGCGACGCAGGGCGCAGATAAATACTGCGGCTCGTGTCGTTTTCAAAATTTGATATTATAGATAAACCCTGGGTTATATTTTTGACGCCCCATTATTATCACCTCCTGTTACTATATATTTGCCCCTTGTTCATGGCAGCCAGTCATAGGCATGGGACATTTCGTTGCCTAAACTGTTAGAATAGTGAGGCAATGGTTTGACCTTCACCTCCAGGGGCTGCCCGTTGCGCTAATACATGGCGAACAGGAAGAAGGGAAGCATGACCGGAATCCTGCAAAGCGCCGCCGCTCCAAAACAAATCACCTGCCGTCTGGTCAGCCCGAACAGGACCTTGCTCTGTACCCGGCTCAGGTCCTTCGAGATCGTTACATAGGCGATCGAAAACACCTCCTGTAAAAGAAAAACGCCTTTCCATTAGGAAAGACGTTCTCTAAAAATGGGTTATTGATTTTCTTCTTTCGGCAGCCGTTTGAAAGTTTTTGGGTAGTTGCTGGCGCCGTGCGCGATGTGGTAAACAAAAACCGTATCCGCAATCAGCCGGTAGACGCAGATATACTTCCCGGCGATCGCCAGCCGGTAGCCGCCGTTACGCAGTTCCTTGTCCTGCGGGATATGCCCGGACAGCGGGAACATCTCCAGCCGGGAAAGCGTATCTAAAATGAGGTCGGTGATTTTGCGGGCGGAGTTTGGTCCCACCAGGTTCAGATGAAGTCGGGCAATCTCCTCCAGCTCCCGCTGTGCAGGTTCCAGAATAACCAGTTTAGCCACGTTGGTAAATCGCCTCCAGCCGCTTTCTGGACTCCTCCGGCGTGTAGGTAGGCGCATCGGAGAGTCGGGCTTGTTCCGCCGCTTCCAGCTTGGCCCGTAGCTTCAAGGTCTCCTCCCGCTGCTCAAACGCCTCAATGCTCATAACCACCAAATCGCCTTCGCCGTTTTTAGTGATATAGATTGGCTCCGCTTCTTTATGCGCCAAATCAGAGATCATGCCGTAGTCATTGCGGAGCGCAGTGGACGACTTAATAATCACCGTCAACACCTCCTGTATTATTCTGCAATAATTCTATCAGAATTATTCATCGTTTGCAAGAGGTCAATGCGCTCCGAGCTTTACCAAAACTGCCCACAAGAGACGGCTTAGCTAATGGACAGTTCGATGCAATGATGGAAAAAGGATATAATCAGGCGAAGTCTGGCGAAGGTCTGTCCATTGATAAAGCTTTTACCAAAATTCGAGAGAGTATTTGAAACTGCGGTATGAGGTGAAGCTGACTGCACAGGCGATCGGACAAATTGAAGAAACGGTGCAGTATCTCTCCAAAATTCTGTTGGAGCCGGAAATTGCACGAAAGTGGGCAGATATTCTGCAATGTGAAATCGGGAGGCTGGATTTTATGCCCTCAAGAGATCCCCTTACGGAGGAAGAACCGTATCGCACAAAAGGAATTCGGAAAATGCCCGTAAAGAATTTTCTTGTTTACTATTTAATTGACGAAGAAAAGATAACTGTATGGGTTATGGCAGTAGTTTACGGGCGGAGAGATCAGATTACAGCCTTGTTGGATATGTCACTGAATGACACAGAGTGATTAATCGGATTTTTTGAAGAAAATTGATGCAAAAATCTATTATCATAAAAAAAGGATTGCAAAAAGCAGAGCTCCATATTAAAACTTCTGGTTGCTCTTAAATGATAATTCATTTATAATTTCTTCACAGGTAATCTTTAAAAATGGTGGGGCCAATGAAAGGAATTATAACAAAACTAACTTGCTGTATTGTTATTTGTTTCTGTTTCTTTACTATTATTGTGACTTTTGATGGAAAACAAACAGGGATAAATGTATCAGCGGCAGACAGTACACAGAACAGTGACGAAATTGATATTTCTGACCTCTGGGATGTCCAGCCCTGGGTTGAAGTAACGGTAGAAGAATATACGAACCGCGTTATTATTAAAACATATGGTCCATTGCACAAACTGGGAATGCTTGCAATTATAAAAAAGGGCGATCCGATTATCTACACTGGTGATAATTGCACAGTTATTTATTCATTTGTTCCGGAATCTCCCAAAGGGACACAAGTAGTAAATGATTATGGTGGATTTTATCCTTTGGATCCTGGCACATATTATGTTGTAGTTTTAGATGAACACAATGAGGTTTGTGTCGAACCGGTTTATTTTGAGGTAAAGGAAATTGTAGCGACGCCGACGCCTACCCCGACTCCGACACCGACGCCAACTTTGCCTCCTACAGCAGCTACTCCGGAAGCAGAAGCTACACAGACGACAGAAATAGAAAAAACACTGTTACCTACACATCAGCCTACAAAACAACCGACTCTTCAGCCAACAGATGCTTCCAATCATGCAGAGGAAGAAAATGCTCCTGTTTGGATAATCTGGATTAGTATTGCAGCAGTAGCAGCAGTCGGAATCATTGTTGCAGTCTTAGTTGCACGAAAGCATAAGAGGAAATAATCGTTTTACACCCTTAGAAGAAAAAACATCAAAAACGGTATACGAAAAGGCAAAGCGTCAATAAGGAATGCTTTGCCTTCTCTCATATTAATTAAAAATACTCGCTTTATTCTTCGGAATTTTCTCAATCGCTGTTTCTTTTCCTTTCTGTATTGTTCGCAGAGCATTTCAATCTGACCGTCCTGCATTACTTCTATTGGAAAAGACATGGACATTGAAAATGCGGGATAAAAAAAGTATAAGTTCTTTCTCTTCTATACGATATACAAGCAACCAATCCGGTTGAATATGACATTCACGAAAGCCGGCATAATTTCCTGTTAGTTCATGATCTCTATATTTTTCCGGAAGCTTTTCCTGCTTCGCTATCTGGCTTACTACTTCATCCAGTAGCTCCAAACGATAGCCGCGTCAGGCAGCAAGCTTCAAGTCCTTCTTAAAATGATTGGATCATACAGTATCAAGCATCGGACAAAACCTCGTTCAGCGTTTCGCCGAAAGACGAATAGCGCTTATATTTTTCCGGATGCTTCTGCGTCTCAAAAAATTCATTCATTGCTGCGCTTGTTTCAGCATTCGGATTCTCCCTCTTGATTTCAAAAGGAATTCGCTGTTCCCGCACGGCCTGTTTCAAGAACAATGTGACTGCGGTTGTCAAATCCAGCCCTAAATCAGCAAACAGTTCTTGCGCTGTTTTTTTGAGCTCCGGATCGAGATTGATATTAGTGCTCACTTTCGCCATGTTATCACCTCCGCGCAAGTGTATTATGGCATATTATATGCAATTTATCAATTTATTGCACATATATCACGCATATAAATTACAGGCCGCTGGGTAAAGAAGTAACCTGCCTGTTGTCAACAGTCTGCCTAAAAGCCCAGTGAGATCATCGATAAAAACAGCCGTATTGCACAAGCTCCTGTTTAGCTCTTTCCGTTACCGGCAAAATATGGCGTTTTCAAATTCTGATGTTCTTGTATTTTTGCCGATAGTGTGATATACTATACAAACAGAGGTTGTATAATATGAAATATTTATCCGTTACAGAAACAGCAAAACGATGGAATTTATCCGAGCGAAGCGTCCGCAATTACTGCGCTCAGGGAAAAATCGAGGGAGCCTTTTTGACCGGAAAAACGTGGAACATCCCCGAAGATGCGCAAAAGCCTGACCGAGTGAACAAAAAAGTTACTGAGCCGGTTACGCTGCTCGATGTTCTCAAGGCAGAAAAGGCAGCAAAGCTTTCAGGCGGAATTTATCACAAAATTCAGATCGAACTGACCTACAACTCGAATCATATCGAGGGCAGCCGGCTGACGCACGATCAAACGCGATATATTTTTGAGACCAATACGATTGGTCTTGAAGGAGCTGCAGTGAAGGTTGACGATATTGTAGAAACGGCAAATCACTTCAAATGTATCGACCTTATCATTGAAAATGCAAAGAAACCGATTACAGAAGCTTTTATAAAAGAGCTGCACCGCACGCTCAAAAGCGGCACGACAGATGCAAGACAGGAATGGTTTGCCGTCGGTGCCTATAAGCAGCGGCCCAATACGGTCGGTGATCTGGAAACAACGCAGCCAGAAGAAGTTTCCATTAAGATGAAAGAGCTGCTTGCAGAATACAACAAAAAGCAGGAAAAAAGCTTTGATGAGCTTCTGGACTTTCATTACCGGTTCGAGCGGATTCATCCCTTTCAGGATGGCAACGGACGAATTGGCCGGCTGCTTTTATTCAAAGACTGCTTAAAATACAATATTGTTCCGTTCATCATCGGCGAGGATTTGAAGCTCTATTATTATCGCGGCTTAAAAGAATGGGCAAATGAACGTGGTTATTTACGAGACACTTGTCTTGCTGCACAGGACCAATTCAAAAGATACCTTGACTATTTCAAGATAAAATACAACACTTAATCCATTGTAGATTTGAGGAGCGTCCCAAATAGTCTAGCATTTCAGACAAGCGCAACACTTTTTCAAGTGTATCTCGCACAAAGTTAAGCTCATTTGCCTTTTGAGCAAGTTCGGATTTTGTATATTCAAACAAGGGATTCGCCTCCTTCGTCCAGCAACCTCATAATATCATTTGGAATATATAAGCCCCATTCATTAGAAAAGACAGGATTTTCATATTTTAGTTCTTTATACAGATATCGCATGCTTTTTTTGCTGTTGATTTTGCATGTCTCAAAGAAATTCTCACTTAGTTTCATATTCGGATAATAGGAAAGGATGTATCCGGTCTTCTGCCAAAGGAATTGATTATCATATATATTGAGATACTTAATCAGCTTGTTTTCCGAAGCATAAGTCACCATTAAAAGGCATCGAAGCAATTCTTCCAGCCCACCGATTTTTGTAAAATCTTTTATGCTGTCAACAATTGTTCGCTCTATATCTGTGACGCGGATTTTGCCAATTTTTTTTATGCCTTCGTTTGTTTTTGAAAGCACTCTCGTATAATGCTTTCCGTCAAATTCGAAATCATTAAATTTTGTGCTTGAAGATACATAGATTCTCGAAAACACCTGATTTGCCATTCCATGATACTCAAATGCAGAATGGTGAGAGACGTATGAATCCGGCGAAATACTGGAGGCGATCTGATAAGGTGTACATACAGGCTGATTTGTTTCAAGACTTATCACCGCATAAAGATTGCGTCGAATAGATACAATAACACCCTTCTTTTTGTAGGAATATAAAACACTATCAGCCGTGCGAATATTGCCCGTAATTTTGGCAACATCTTCACGAGTAAAGCAACCCATTTTTAACAGTTGAATATATTGTTTCATGGTTATACCTCCATAGTTGTTATAGTATATCACAATGTTCTCAATATTATAAGTACTTCGAGAATTTTTTCAAATTGTATTTTTATTTTATTCTCGTTATACCTGTAATCAAAAGTAAAACGAGAACAAATTAACAAAGATGTTGTTGATTTGCTCTCGTATCATCTCAAGCTGTGTGTTGCGATAAACTATAGATTTTTGATGGGTGCTTTATAATAGTCAATATGAATGGAATGATTTGCATAGTATTTTTATATGTGCATAAATAGCCAATATTTAACCATACTCTATAATAGAAAAATGTGTTTAGTTGCATTTTTCTATTATACAGCCTTGACTTTTTGTGACAAATTTTGATTTTGCTTCCTTTAGGAATCTGTAATGTAGTCTCTTTGCCATTATCATCCCTTTAAAAAAAACATCAAAGACAGGATCCAAAAAGGCAAAGCGTCAACCATGGGCTTTGCCTTCTCGCATATTGATTAAAAACACCCGCTTTATTCCTTGAAATTCACTCGATCTCAGAGGTTCCGGCTTTTTTATATACGATGATTGTGGAACTGTATTTCCGGGGAAGCTTGATATTCAGGCTCCTGCCGCCGATAAAATTTTCTTTCGTATCCAGGTTATAAAAAGCATATTCGCCGTCAATCTCGTTCAAAGATATGGAAGCTTCCGCGTTTGGAGAGTTTTTTCTCCTGAAGGCCATGATCATGCCCTCGTTGGAAGAAACATCGTGGTATTGCCAGATCACCCATGCGGAAGGATCCAATTTATCCGATCCAAAATTGTAAAAATGCCCGAGAAAATATTTGCGAATGGAAATATATTCCGCTACTACCTCTGAAAGCCATTGGATTTCTTCCTTGGACATCGAACAAGCGGATGTAGCGTAACCGCTATACCCCCAGCTTGCAGAATAAGTACTCCTTACTGCATATAAATCCATTTTTAATTTTGTGGAGCATCCTGTGGCCGGCAAATACCTTGAAATATTTGTATTATGGGTATTTGTAACATCCGGATCGGGATTCGGGATACATTGATAATCTGAACGGTACAGGGTGACAGAACGCTTTAGCATTTCAATATCAAGTCTTCTCCCTCCGCTTGCACAGTTGTCAATAATAAGGTCCGGAAATTCACATAACAATGCGTCAAAAAGCTTATAAAGCCCCAAAATATGGTATATTTCAGTGATTCCGCGCCTCCCGGGCCGGTCTGCAAACTCCCATGGAATATCCGGAGGAATATTAAAATCCTGTCTGTAACAGCGAAGATCCAGCATATTAAAGTAAGTTTTTAATAAATTAAAAGCATATGCCCACGCAGCCTCGCTGCCAAGATTGAGAAGCAAAAATTTCTCGCCGTTATTGATAAAATATTCTGGATGTTCTTTTACGATCGGTGTGATATTTGTAGCATGTTCCAGCTCAAACCATAGCATAAGCGCTGCGCCTGCATCCTTTGCCGCCTTTGAAACATTGCGGAGCTGATCCGGATGAATATCTTTGTTAAACGCCCAGTTGCCGATTTCGTCGGCCCATGAGCCGTCAAATGTGTTTTCGCTGTTAGCGCTTTGCCCATTCCAGGCCGCGTCGATCCAGTATTCTTCAAATTTTGCTCCGCCTGAATAAAGCTTCTTGATTCTATTCGTCATTTCATTTGACGGCAGGCTGCCCCATAACAGCGCTGCTAAAACGCCGGGATGCTCCTTTGCCGAGATTTTAGGGGTGTAATATGTTTTTATAAGATCACGAAACATGTTATAACGATTCTCTTTTGCGTCATAACTCATGATCAATATCGTAGCAGTCCTGATTTTTTCCATGGGCTTTAAATAAAATTCGGCGCAGCGCAGTCCGGCTTTCATATGGATTCTTGTCTTTTCTCGTTTAAATTCGACTCGCCAGCATCCGGTCCAGCCAATCGCGGCAACATACCCCTTCCCACTGCATGCGATTTCAAAATAAGGCATTATTTGATCCGAGCTGCGTCCTTTATTGTTTTCATATGCTTTTTGCATGCCGTTTTCGAAAAGATAATCCGTATGAAATGCAAATTCCTGCGCCGATCTTTCGTCGTTAAATGAATATGCATCGCCTTCCAGACAGCCCTGCATCCATATGATTTTGGGGGCCTCCTCGGTGATTCTCAGGGCCGGCGACGGGCGGGCGTATTCCGGCAGATCAAGCAAAACATCGCAATCATAAATGTTTGACAGGATTTTGCTGTTTTCGGACGATGTGTTTTCATAAAACACGTTCCATTCGACAGCATTGAACTCAGTAAATTCACGCTTGTTTACAGTAGTCTTTATGGGATTATTTTCTGCTTGCTTGTAAGGCAGCCCGTCATATAAATAAGAAAAATCAGGCTTGATCATACGATTAAACTCCACAGCTTCAACCCAAAAACAGGCCGGGAAAATTTGAAGCGTCACGTAGCCGGCGCTTCAGGAGCCGGTGTGGCGAGATTGGGATCCGTCCTTGAAACCAACGTCGGGTCATTTGTAATATATGCCAATTGACCTTCTGCTTCCGGCCATTTAACCACATAATAATTGCTGGCTTCCTCAAGAACTTCGATGGTTTCTCCTGCGGGAAGCTCGCAGATAATATTCTCTGTTCCGACAAATTTTGGCTCGCTTCTGAGTCTTGTGACAGAAAGGATCCACATGGTAGTGGTAGGACCGTTCGGATCTGCAGTCGAAAGCGGCGCCGACTCCATTTTGTCAGGATCTTCCTCTGACGTATAAGCTACGCCTGAATTTACATATGCATAATCATAGCCGTCCTCGAACCAAAGAATTTTGTAATAATCTTCGCCTGTTTCAACTACGTCGATCAATTCGCCGTAAACGCAGGATCCTATAATATTGTCAGTTCCGGAAAACACAGGCTCTGCTCTTACATTTAAAACGTCGCAGATAACATATCTTACCGTTGTAGCAAGCGTCGGTTCGGCCGCGGTAGCCGGCGCCTCTGTAGCCGGCACGGCAGTAGGAGTCGCCACAGACGGAGTGGCTGTTGCTTTTGGCGTCGGATCGGCGTTTATGTTTTTCGTGTCTCCGCAGCCTGAAAAAATAACTGCCAGGAGTATAAACAATACAACAACTGTTAAATAGCGTTTTCTTTTCATTTTTGGCCTCCTCAATCATTTTTTACGATCTTGTATTTAAGAAGTAACGATTGACGCTTGTTGGGAATGTGAAGGCGTAATCCATTTTCCGCTAAAGACTTTCCCTGTATCGTCGTGATTTCATCCGTGTCGGCGTTAAAGAAGACGTATACCGAATCCGGCGAAACGCCTCCCAGCTCGACTACAGCGTTGTCAAACGGAGATTTTGCCCTCCTGAACGCAAGAATGATCCCGCTTTCTTCTTCCGGACAGTCATACTGCGCCGCAGCCCAGGATAGGTTGTCATGCGGATTGGAAATCAAAGGATAAAAATCACAGCTAAAATACTTACGGATCGAGATAAATTCGTCAAAATACTTCTTTGCCCAGTCAAGAGGCTCTCCGCTGGCGCCTACTTCCCACTCAGCGTCTGCGTGTTCCCAGGTCCGTACGGTTATCGCGCTTGTGTATGCGCTGCGGAAGCTGTAAGTATCTCCCAGTGTCGGTCCATATCCGACGCCTGAATAGGGAAGCCAAGAGGCGTATCCCAGGTTGTGCATCTGAAAGACCTCGGGACATGCGTCCCATCTCACATAATAATCGCTGCGCCACAGAGAGACAGACCGCGAAAGCATTTCAATGTCGATTCTATTGCCTCCTCCCGCACAATTGTCAATCAGTAAATACGGGAATCGCGCAAGTAAAGAATCCCAGAAATAATACAAATTATTTATGTACTTTATTTCCACCATTCCTTTTCTTCCGGCTTCGTCATTATAATCCCAGACCTCGGGAGCGTACATGTTGAAATCCTGCCGGTAGCATGTAAGAGACAAATCCCGAATAACGCCGGAAACAAGTTCTATCACTTCCTCGGCAACGGCGTCGTCATTTAAGGCGATCAGGTTGTTCGGACTGTCTGGATTTGGATGCTTAAGATATTTCGTCCAAGGAGGAACCGTGTTGCGAATCCGTTCGGGCTCCATCCAGACCAGCATTTTTTTGTTGTTTTGAGCGAGGAATTCTATAACCTCTTGATATCCGTCGGGATGGTATTTCTGATTTACCTTCCACATGCCGACAGTAAGCCATTCCAGCCTTTGCCCGTCGGCTGTCTCGGCAGTTAAGGGCTCGTACCAGCCCGCGTCGATCCAGCAATAGTCAAAAGGCAGCTCGGCTTTTATAATGCCTTTCCAGCGATCGATCAGCGACTCGCTGGTAACGCCGCCCCAAAAAATTGCTGAAAACGGGCATTCCGCAGGACGCGCCCCTTTGCCTATAGGAGAAAGCACTTCTTTAATGTATCTTCTCCAGACGTTATGACCTTTTATTTGTCCATTGTTATATTCGAGAATCGTAACGGAAGAGGTTCTGAATTTTTCCCCTGGTTTAATAAAAAAGTCTGCATTTTTAATGCCTGTTTTTATTCAGCATTCCTGCTCTGTCCTCTGGAATGACGCATTCCAAACCCCCGTCCACCCAACGGCAACAATAATCCCTTTCTCTTTTCTGTTTACATCAAAAAAAGGCGCTCTTTCTCCGGCCGCTATGTTACGGGTATCTCCGGCCCATATTCTCGTAGGAACGGGATTAAAGTCGTCATCCGACGCATGCGGCGCTTTGGCTTCAAAAACCTGCAGCGTTTCCGGCTCCCAGGTCAGCTGGCGATTACGCCGCGTAACGGGCGGATCAGGTTCAAAATAAGTAATAATATCACAGTCATTCAGATCCGTTATCTGAGCGCTGTTATTCTTTCCGGGATTATACCAATGATTTACCCACCTTGTCACACCGTATTTTGCAAATTTCTCAATTTTACAATCCAGCTGAACTCCGTCGGGCAGTATATATCTGATTCCTTCCGGCGTTGTTTCTTTCTTTTTTCTTAAAAGCGAAAACGGCACGCCGCCATATTTAAAGGACAAACCCGGCGCCGCCGAAGCGGGAATTCTATAGGCGTACATAAAATCGTTTATCGCTTCGCAGGAAGGCTGCGTGCTTCTCAGACGTTCGATTTTTCCTCCGTCGTAACGGTAAAACAGTCCCTCCGTATCGGATTTGCCGGCGTGCAGAAAAATGTGTAAAGGATTTCCCTTTGGACTTTCCCGTGTAAAAACAATGTCTGCCGGCCGCAAATCATCGATTCGCTCAATTTTTGTAAAATGATGCTCTATACACCAATTGGTGAATTGCGGACCGCTTACGCATAACCCATAGACATGGGGCTGGTCGGTAAAGCCGAGCCTGTAAAGCATCCAGCCGATCAGCCTGTCGCAGCTTGCGATTTTTGCATCATGATTTACGGCGGGGTTCATCGGGGCGTGCCCATATGTAAACTGCTGATCGCGAGTATAGTCGCAAACGCATTTTGCTTCATACAGCAAATCCGCGGCAGCTCTCCCGTACGGGGCAAAAATAATATTTCCCTCTGCATCCGCTACGCAGCTGCCATAAACTGAATTTTGAATCGCATATTTTTTTGCTTCCTCTAAAGAGCGCATTTCCTTCCAGCACTCATAGCCTGTTTCCGGAAGCGCTCGGACATAATAACATTCGCTGTTTTTGTGAGCTGTTTCACTCATTACGCAACCTCCAAAAGCCAAAGGGGAGCATCGTCCTGCAGCCTATTTTGTATAAAAATTTTCAGTATCGCGAAAAACATACGGCAGCGCTGTCTTTCGAAATAAATTGTATAACCGTTCTCCAAGTTTATATTGCACGGAACCCTTTGCCGTGATGTATTGCAAACGTATTTACAATGCTGCATATCTCTTATATAATTGAAGTATAACATAAACGACCGCGTCGAAACATGCAATGTTTGTCTAAAAACATGACTTTTTTATCAAAATAGAAGGTTTGCTGATGAGACAATATATTTTGCTTGAAGGAAATGAAAAAGACATATCTGCCGCCGGATATGAGCATTTTAAAATGATTCATGCTTCCAGAGAAGTATATAAGGATGATCCTACGCTGGATAAAAATCACATTCATGATTGCTATGAAATTTATATAAACATAAAAGGCAACGTTTCCTTTCTTGCTGAGGACACGGTTCATCCGATTTCGCCCGGAGATATTGTAATATTTAAGCCAAACGCCTATCATCATTGTGTTATAAACGAAAAAACAGTTCACGAGTGGATTTGCATTTGGTTTAAAGCGAAAGATCCTTCGTCTATCCTTCCTCCGTTTCTTTTATCCGACTATTCCGCAAGGCTTACGCCGTTTGAGCTTTCCGGGATGCAGGAGCTTTTTTGCCTGTGCGGAAAGCTTGCTGCGGCGAAGGATGAATTTGAAACCTTGACGTTCCTTTTTAAAGCGTTTTATTTTATTCAAACAAAATACATTGTTTCTTTGCCTCAAAATATCGGCATGCCGTCTGTTCTGGTGGAAATCGTATCTGAAATTAAGCATAATCTGAAAAACATACATTCTTTAAATGAAATTACAGATGCTTTTTATATCAGCAGCAGTTCGCTCAACCGTTACTTCAACAACTATCTTGGCATTACCCCATCGAAATATATCGAAAATCTGAGAATTTCAAATGCCTGCAGATTGCTTGCCGAGGGGGAATCTGTCCAGGCTGCATTTGAAGAAAGCGGTTTTGCAGATTATTCTCATTTCATACAGATTTTTAAGAAAAGAATCGGGATAACGCCTGGAAGATATCGAAAAGTGGCTAAATAGCAATGTCGCTTACGGAAGGAGACGCCCTTGCGCAAAACCTGCTGATCCTTGCCTATGAGAAGCCTCTTACAGTCAGCGCGCTGTCAAAAGCAATCGGTGTTGCCACTGCTTATGTAGAACCCGTCATCAACAAATTAGTGGACGGCGAATTGATGAAGCGAATGGGAGACGGAAAGATATACACAGACTTTATCATCTATCACGCAAGCGACTATGTAAAGTATATACACGAGGCCGAAGCATTTACACAGAAGCACAGCGGCGCATACATTGAACCGCTGAAGGCTGCGATCCAGGAGCTGAAAGCTACCTCGTTCTACAGCAAGCGCCTTAAACGCTTCCTGATGCTCCCGATCGCAGCAAGCGGTCTTTATGAAAGCATGGAATCGGTCAGAGAAAAAACGCAGATTTTTCCGGAGCGTCCCAATGGCGGAAGGTGGATTGCGTTTGCTACCATCTATTCCCCAAATTACACAATTCCCAGGGACCGGAGCGGAAAAGAAAACTATATGCTTGCCGCCGCGAATCTGAAACGATATAACTTCAAAACCTCGCTCGATCCGGCGGTCTCGAAGAAACATCAAGGATAGGGTTTTCCTCTGCTTCAGGAGCTAGAAGATAATATGCTGAAATTTTTCTATCTCATCAAAAAGAAAATCGATCCGGAAACGGTAGATCTTGATGCACGCATGATAAAAGGAATTCGGCTTCTTGAAGAATGCGGTTTCATCACAACAGAAAACGGCTCCCGGCGCTTTTGATCCCCGTGCTTACACACCGGCAGGAAAAGCTGTTTTTCGAAATCTGCAGGAAGGCGCAAAAGGTATTTGGAGATAATGTCAGAGAACCTCTTGCACAATACTGTAAAACACACAGGAAAGAGATTCCTCCTCATCTAAAAAGCGTACCGGAGCAAAAGCGCACAATGCCTTATGAACCAAACGGTATGATGTTTGCGTACGAAGCGATCCGGCAGGGCGTGCATCCCCGTAATCTTGGATATCCCTGCCCTGAAACCGTAGCTGTTTTTGATGAGCCGGCAATTTCGCTGAGAACGAAAAAACACAGTGTGAACGGCAAATCAAATCCGCAGATCTAAGATCTGGCTTAATATGTTGATTTTTTGTTCATTATATGATATCCTTTTTATGAACGGGGTTACTTTACAGCATGACAGAATTTATGCCGCTGCCGAGCAACTCCATATTTTTAATATGGAATTTTAACACGCTTCCGTGCGGCGCATGCGATTTCATCGCTCGTTTACAGCGATATATTCTATTTAAACAGGTGATGTGAAATGAACAATCGGGCGAAACATGAGGCAATAACGGACAATCTCTTGAGACGGCGCATTCCTGCGCTCCTTCTGGCTTTCCTGTTTGCGGTTTCTCTTGTTGCGCCGGATCATCATTCTGATTTTTCTCAGGCTGTCGTTAAGGCCGCGCCGGCAGATGACGGCGGACTTGCGGATCACGTCATCGATACCGTCAGCCCCAACCATGTCAAATTCAATCTGTTTGATTATTGGGTGAACACGCGCGACAGCAACTATACAAACGGCTGGGATGTCCAAAACGGAATTAATCAGGGACATGTGTTCCTTTTCGGAGCAAGCCAGGGGATGGGAACATGGAACGTCTGGACGGGCAACTCCTGGCATTATAATAATAATGCAAACAGAACCTCCGGCGTCCGCTACGGCGAATATCAGGGCGTTGTGAGCAATATTCTTGCGGACGGATACCCGATTCTTACTCTTGAAGATGATGTGGCAGATCCCTTAAAAGGCCGTCCCGCATTTATAAACACTTACGGACTGGGTTCAAAGCTTACGGAATCCCTTTCCTATCTGTTCGACCCGGATATTCAAAGCGAATATAAGGTCTCCTATGAAAATGTGCAGGGGCTTGTAAAATATGACGGCAACGGCGGATACATATACAACAGCCATGAAAACTACGCCGCGTTTCTGGCGTCGGAGCCCGGCACGCTGGGCACGAACGGAGAGGCGAGCGACGGGTACTTTGAGGTATACGACAGCTGGGCAGTCCCCAGCGGCGGCCTCACCTCTCCCAACGGCCAGTTTTTTCCCTTTGACGGGGCGTCCGAAGTGTTCCAGACAGACTCAAGCGGCAATTATATGGTAGATGCGGGCACAGGAACGCTCGTTCCCAAGACCAATGTGCCGCTGCAATCGGGAACCACTCTGAACCATTACATCGGCATGACCATGGAGACGGTGTTTTTGCAGCCGGAGGACGGCAGGATCGATGCCAATACGCCGATGTACTTTACCTTTTCCGGCGACGATGATGTGTGGATCTTTATCGACGGCGTACTTGTCTCCGATCTTGGCGGCATCCACGACGAGTGTTTTACCATCATCGATTTTGAAACCGGTACGGTCTATACGGGGCTCACGCCCATGATAAGAAACGACGGCGGCACCTTTTCCGAGGATATCCCCACGCTTGAGGAGCTGAAAAGCGCGGAGGCAGGCACAAGCACACAAACCGAATGGACATGGTGCGACAAGGCCGCGGATGGACAGCCGAATATAACCGGTACATATGCGGATTTCAAGACAGCGCACGGCATACAGTCCACCACGCTGAGGGCGATATTTGAAGCCGCTGAGCAGGAGGACTATCAGTCATGGGGGGACGGGATGGAAATGTCCGCCGATACCTTCGACCAGAACACCCAGCACGAGCTGAAAATGTTCTACTTGGAGCGCGGCGCGGGCGCGTCCAACCTTGTTTTGTCCTTCAATATGCTTGCCGTTCCCGCCTCCGGTGTTACGAAAACCGACCAGGACGGGAACCCCGTCTCCGGTGTGGAGTTCGAGCTTTGGCCGGCGCAGGTGAGCGATACGGAAAAGGATGAAAACGGCAACGCGGCGCCGCTGATCGATCCCGAGACGGGACTTTATATTGCGGATATAAGCGCGGGAGAGCCTATTTGCAGCGCGGTGACCGATGAAAACGGGCGGCTCAGCTTCGTCACGGACACACGAAAGATCATCAGCTTTCAGGAGCGGGCGCAGGACGGCTCCGATCCGCAGTTTTACTATGTGTTAAAGGAAACGGGACGGCCTGCGGGTTACCGCTCCAAGGGGGATATATCCCTTTATTACAGCATATATAACAAGAACACAAAAGAGGGCGTTTTGCTGTCGTATAACTACTGGCAGACAGGCGCGTACACGCAGGCGCTCCTCGATGTCACAATGACAAGCGAGCTGTATGCGTATTCCACAGACGCTGACGGCAGCCCTGTTGCTGGAGAGCGCATTGCGCCGTCGGATACGGCCACAGAAGATGAAATTCAGGAATATCTTGACAACGGCATCATATTCGCCGTGCCGATAAAGCGCATGAATATGTCGGGCTCGCTCTACGACGACGCTAATTTTAACGCTTTGTACGGTACGACGAATACCGGCTGGACGCTGATGACCGAAAGTATTGCGAATAAGACTACGGTACTGGAAGCGGCGCAAAAAATGGTGCTCGTTATGCAGCAGACGCGTCAGACAGGTACGATTATAGCGGAGCGCAACGCGCGCCAGCTGTTTCAGGTGACTATAACGAATATACCCGGTGATGTAAAGCTGTCTTACCCGTATTTAATGGGAACGGAAAGAGAAAACGAGAGTGAATATAACATCGCGTTTTACTTTGCTCCCAACGCAACCTCTCTTGACAGCATTACCGACGCTTCGTCTATCGTGCGCATCGCGACCTCCTATACGAACGGCGGCGATACGATACGCTTCGACCGGCAGTACGCCTCGCAGTTTTATATCCCGAATATGTTTAACCGCGTCCGTGTACAGAAGCTCAATTATTATGGAGAGCGCCTTGCGGGTGCAGAATTTACCATGTTCCAGACGTATTCCTATCAGGATCGGGACGGGAATGGAACACAGTACATATGGGACGCAGGCAGGGAAATGTACCGCAACACCGCCGTTGTAAACGAGGACGGCTCGCTGAAAACGCGGGAAGAAATTCTCAGTACGAAAGCGTGGGACACGGGTACGACAAGAGCAGAGGGGGCGACTGGCACTCCGGGCGCTCTTGATCTGGACGGTACGCTCGTCTTCCCAAGCAAATTTGACGATTATCTTCATGAATCGGCATCTGCCGAATATCAGGTTAATATAAACGATACCTCCACCTACATGGAGGAGGGCGAATATGTCATATTCGAAACGAAAGCGCCGGCGGGGTATGAGGTAAATGAAACGCCCATTACCGTTACGGTAAATGACGACGGCGTATTTGCCGACGCGGGAGCGATCAACGACGGCGTACGCGTAGGGCAGTTTCCGGGATATATCTCAAACGCGCTGACAACCTTCGCTTCCGAGGGAGCGGTGAACGAATCGCTCACATTCATTGATACGACGCTCAAGGTGTTCGGCGCAGACGGGACGCTGCAGTCCCCGATAGAGGGCGACATCACATGGATGTACAAGTACAGCAATGAAAACAACCGATATATCTTCTTTGCGGAGGATGTGGGAAGCTATGTCACCGCGGGACGAAACCTATTCCAGTTTACGGACGAGGGAACGCCGGCGCTTATCGTCACGCAAAGCAGCGATGTGAAAGCAAAGGCCATTCTTTTTGACGGCGATTATAAAGGCTATACCGGCGCTGTGATGGTAAATAAGAGAAACGCTGACGGCTCTGTTTTCAGTTTGCAAAGCATGGCGACAAACGGAACGCTCGGTTTCTGGCTGCGTAAAGCCGCAGCGGGCGCAGACGGGCAGACGCTTGACAGCGTGTATATCGGCGAAACCAAACTCCTCGAGGGAACGGATTACCATGTTTACGAGCCGACGGTGAGCGACTTGAGCGGATATGAAAATTTGTCCGGCCTGTTGTCGGTGGAGACGCTCGTTCAGGTTTATGATCAGGGGTACGGCAGTCTTTCGGTGACGAAGAAGACGGAAAATACGCCGGACGGCTCGGCGGCGCAGAATGAGATATTCCATTTTCGCGTATACAGCGTGTTTGAAAACGCCACAAAGCTGGTTCTTACAAAAACAGACGCAAGCGGAAGCCCTCTCTTCGACGGAAAAACAGGAACTCCGGTCACGGTGGATTTTACCGGCACGCTGAATGTGCGTTTGCGCCAGACCTTGGCCTCTGCGCAGCCGGATCAGGATACGGTCACGAACATTGCGGTTGATTTTCAAAACGGCGTCGGTATGTTCTACCTTCAGCCGGACTACGAGGTCGAGTATGTCTATATACCCGAAAACCGCAGCCATGCCATATTCAGCGGCCTTACGGCCGATGAAAGCGTTGTTGGCCTGGTAGAAACACGCGTTACCTTATCCGACAGCAGTCAAAACGGCGACGGCACGGTGTGCGCCGTCCATGTTGCTTTCCGCGAGATGACGCATGCGCATACGGTTACATTTACGGACGGAGCAGGTACATTTTACCGAAATCCGGATTACGCGATACAAAGCGTGAAGTTTGCGAACGGCGCAACTTATAAGGTTGATGCCGCAGAGGGAGAAAACGGCTTGACGGCGACAAGCCGCATCCAGTATACGACGCTTGCGAATATCCTGAACGTCCCCGTCCAGGGCGAGGTCGACGTGGCATTTACCGAGGCGGACAATACGCCAAGCCCGAATAACCGTGTTGTGACAAACGCAGCTTTTCCGCCGAGCAACGGCGATTTCGGATCGATTGAGGTAAACGACGGCGACGTCACCGTGTACGCGGACGCGGACAGCGGCGGCTATAAAATTGCCTACAGCCTCGCGTCCGACACATACAAAGACGCGTCGGTCGCGCAGTTTGCGCTATATTCCGGGCAGACGATAACGATAGAGGGCTTTCCTGCCGGTGCGACATATTATGTTTACGAATACGCGGTGGGGGACGGCAGCAGAGACTTAAGCGACTGGAATACTGTAATCACGGCGGATGCCGCGGGAGAAGATTTACTTCCCGAATACGGCTACCGCGCAGCAAAGGGAACCATCCTGTTAAATGGCGGTACGCAATCAGTCATCTTTACAAATTCCGCTCATGTGGGGCAGCTTACCGTCTCGAAAACCGTGTCGGGAGATCAGGCGACGGAAGCTGACAGAGAGAAGGAATTCTCCTTTACCGTCACGATAAAGGATAGCGACGGCAAGCCGCTTGCCGGTACCTATGCGTATAAGGGCGGTGCGGCTGACGGCGCAGCGGCGCCCGCGGACGGGACTTTGACGTTGACTGACGGCTCCGCGGTATTCACCCTTAAGCACGGGCAGAGCATCACCATAGGCGAAATCCCGAAGGGCGCGACCTATGAGGTGCGGGAAACAGACAGTACAGGTTATACCGTCGTCCTGAACGAGGATGAGGACGCCGACGGCATCGCAGAGGGGACGATCGTCAAGGACGGGACGTCAAACGCCGCATTTACCAATCTGAAGCTGAGTGCGCTCAGCTTTACAAAGGTGGCTGCGGAGGCGCACGATACTGTGCTTTCGGGCGCGCAGTTCCAGCTGTTCCAGCTTGAATGCAATGATACAAGCCATGACCATTCGGACGACCTTGTTTACGAGGCAGATGACTGCTGGAAGCTTGTGAACACGGGCGAGAGCGGTACTGACGGCAGGGTGTCGTTCGGAAATCTGACAGCAGGAAGCGAATACCGTCTCGTCGAGACAAAAGCGCCGGATGGCCGCGTCCTGCCGGAGGGACAGTGGAAGGTCACGACGGACGCAACCAACCTGATCGAGATCGCGGCGGTCGGCGCAAGGGACGGACGGCTGCCGCTGGCGTTCGCGGTAGATGAAGCGACAGGCGCGCTTCTTCTGCCGAACGCAAGGCCGATGGATATCCCCTCGTCCGGCGGATTCGGGGAGCAGCCGTTCCTGATTACCGGCGGACTGCTGATGCTTACGGCATTGGGGATCATTCTTATTAAAAAGCCGCGCGGAAAGCGTACGGCTTCAAAAGAAAAACAATAATTTCATATACGGGAGGAAAAAGCAATGAAGACAAACGGAAAGGGATTTAAAGTGTTGGCGTTTTGCCTGATTCTGCTGATGGCGGTCGGCCTGTTCGGCACGACGGCTTTTGCCATTGCTTCAAACGGCACCGGCACGATTACGGTGAGCGGCGTGGAGGACGGCGTGACCGTCAGCGCCTATCGGTTGATGGACGTAAAGGTTAACGAAAACGGTCAGCCGCAGGAGCCGGTCTATACATGGGTTGATGCGGCCGCAAGCTGGGTGCGGACGAATTATTCCGCATATATCGGCACAGGGACTGATAACAGTGTGCAGGCGGCTTTCAGCACGGCGTCTGCGGAGAATATCGCCGCATTTTATGACGCGCTTGCCGCAGCGATTAAGACGACGAACAATCCGCTCAATATCCCTGTAGCAGGAACATGTACAGGAAGCGGAAGCATTGCAAGCCTTACTATGGGCAACTACCTGATCCTGATCGAAAACGGCATGAAGGTATATCGTCCATCGGCGGTCAATCTGGTACCGGAGTGGAAAGATACGGAATGGGTTATGTCTGACGCAGAGGTAACGGTCAAGTCCAGCGAGCCGACCATCACAAAGACGGTAAACGGCAAGAAAGCCGACAACGCCAGCATCGGCGATACGGTATCCTTTGTCATCGAGACTGACGTTCCGCAGTTCCCGGCAAGCGCTCCTGCGAAAAATTACGCGGTAAGCGATATCCTGCCGGCCGGGCTGACGCTGACCGGGTCTATTAAGGTTTCCGGTGTGACAGGAGCGGAATCCGATCCTCTGACAGAGGGAGACGGTAATGATTACACGCAGGGATCCGCTCGCCCGAACAGCGGCGGCAACTCTACCTTTACCCTGACCTTTGACTATGCCAGGATCAGCATTTATGAAAAAATCCGCATCGAGTATACCGCAACGCTGAACGGAAACGCCGTTTTGGGAGAGACGGGCAATGTGAATAACGCCTATCTCGATTACAGCAATAACCCCTATACCCAGACGAGCTGGGAAAGCAAAAGCGACAGCGCGACGATTTATACCTACGGTATGGATATCAGCAAGGTGGACAAGGACGATCATGACACTTTCCTTGCCGGCGCGGAGTTTGAGTTGTATGCGACCGAGGAAGAAACGGCTGACAAAACGAATGCGATTGCATTTGTTATGCTTTCCGAAGGCGTGTACTGCAAGGCAGCGGCAAGCGATACGAGCACGACAACAACGCTTCAGGTCGGCGCAAAGGACAGCTTGACGGGGAAGCTTACCATTAAAGGGCTCTCCGAAGGAACCTGGTATCTGAAGGAAATCACTGCTCCGGACGGCTATAATTTGCTGGCTTCCCCCGTTAAGGTGACGATCGAAGACAAAGACGGAGAAGCCCTTGACGGAAAGGTGAGCGGCGCGGCTGCGAATGCAACCGGCGAAGCGGTCGCTCTTGTGACACTGACCGTGGAAAATGACGACGGATTCCAACTGCCGGTTACCGGCGGCATGGGAACCATCCTGTTCACTGCGGTGGGAATACTTCTCATGGGCGTGGCGGTTATTCTTCTTATTTTTGCTGTCAGAAAGAACAGAAAACAAAGCTAAATAAGAAATACAAACAGATCGATCAGGGCGGGGCGCGCTGCTCCGCCCTGACTCATAAACGCAGGACTATGAAAGAGGTGAACGGCCAATGCGGGAAAAATCCAAGCGCGGGGAAACGGGCAAAAGCAAGATCAGCCTGTGGGCTGTCGTTTTTGCCGCCTTGCTGTTCCTGGCCGGAGCGGCCGTGTTTCTGTACCCTGCAGTCAGCAATTGGCTTGCGGAGCTTCATCAGTCCAGCGTGATTCAGGAGTATGAAAAGGAGCTGGCAGCAGAAAATGAAGCGTTTTATGCCGCAGAATGGCAAAAGGCGCGGGAATATAACGAAAGTCTTGCGGGAGATCCGGTGCGGGATCCCTTTATCCCCGGAACGGGCTACGCTCTGCCGGAAAATTATCTGGAATGCCTGAATGTAAACGGCGTGATGGGATATCTTGTTATTCCAAAAATCAACGTCCGGCTGCCCATTTATCATGGGACAGGCGAGGAGGCCCTGCAAAACGGAGTGGGGCATATTGAATCTACCGCTTTGCCGATCGGAGGCGCGTTTACCCACGCGATCCTCACCGGTCACCGAGGTCTGCCCAGCGCCAAGCTGTTTACGAACCTGGATCGGCTTGCAATCGGAGATCGTTTTTATATTTATGTGCTGGATCAGATTTTAGCGTATGAAGTGGATGAGATCAACACCGTGCTTCCGGATGCGCTTGAGGAGCTGGAGGCCATCGAAGGACGGGATCTGGTAACGCTGATTACCTGCACGCCTTACGGCGTCAATACTCAGCGCCTGCTGGTGCGCGGCTCCCGCATTCCCTATGTGCCGGAAGAAGCCGAGGCATACAGACAGACCATACAGATGGCAGCGATTTCCGGACCGGGCGTAAAGCTGCAATATATAGGTGCGGCGGCAGGCGCCGTTTTTTTGATCCTGATTCTGATGATTGCTGCGCCGATCCGCAGGCGGCGCAGGAACAGGGAGGCGCGCCATGCAGAGTGAGGGAAAAATGCGAAACCGCAATCGCTGGCTGATCGTGATCTCCATCGTAGTGTTTCTTACGGGACTGGCGGTGCTGCTTTACCCGGCGTATACGGATCGCCTTTACAGAAAAGGAGTCCAGCAGCAAAGAACAGCGTTCGAGGAGCAGATCGAAGCGGCATTTGAACGGCAGATCGAGGCCGCAAAGGAGCGCGCTCCGGAGGAGCCCCTCCCTGCGCTTCCCTTTGAAGATTTGTATCAGGAGCTGAAACGCCGCAATGAGACGCTGTTTGCTGAAAAACAGAAGGATCTGAAGGACCCGTTTTCCTATCAGCAGCCTGCTGTGGCGCTGTCTGAATTTGGCCTGGAGGGAAATATTATCGGCTTCATTTCTATTCCTAAGATGGAGATAGAGCTGCCGATCCTGCTGGGAGCCAATACCGAAAATATGCGGGAGGGCGCCGTCCATCTGACAGAAACCTCGTATCCCATTGGTGGAGTGAATACCAATTGTGTTCTGGCCGCACACCGCGGCTCCAGCCGGGCGGCCATGTTCCGGGATATAGAAGCCCTGGAAATCGGCGACGAAATTTACATTCGAAATTTCCGCGAAACCCTGACTTATCAAGTGGCGGAGCTGCGCGTCATTTCCCCGACTGATGTGCAGGAGCTGCTGATCCAGAACGGACGCGATCTGGTGACACTGATCACCTGCCATCCTTATCGGCACAACTATCAGCGGTACGTGGTGTTCTGCGAGCGGGTACAGCCGTAGAAACCCCGACCTGATACATAAACTCGGCCTGTATTTTACTTTGATTTAACGAATAAAATATTGATTTTTGCGGCATTTTTCAGAAAAACCGTATAATATTATGATATAATCGCTCGTATTTTCTAATTTATTTATATATTGAATATTTTGTTAAAAATTATAATTTCGTCAAATTTATGTTATACTTAAACTCGCTGAAAGGCTGACCTGTTTACTTAAATATAACTGAAGGAACGTTAAACGCTATGATCGAATTTATGAATTTGTTTTTCCCTCCAATGATTGCAATTTATATTTACTTCCGCAGGAAGAAAGAAAAGATTGCTTTCTCTCTGCCGTTGATTGTAAAATATTGTATTGTTACGGTTCTTGTTTTTGCTTTTGCAAAAATCCTTTCCCAGATTGTCAATATATTTTATCCCTTAGCGATTCCGCTGGATCGCGCGCCGTACACCCTGTTTGCAATCGTCGCTTCGGTGCTGCTTCCGTTTCTCATTGAATTTGTTCAGAGATATTTCCGGTTTGAAATAAAGGTAGAAAGCAATGAAAATGAAGAAAAATAAAGCACGCCGTTTTTTGCCGATCGCGGCCGTCTTTTTCGGAATTCTTTTTATACTGGCCGTCGTTGTCTACATCCTTACGCGATGGGTAGACGCAACCTATGATGTTGACTTCAATACCTTGATCTATACGATGCTGTCGCCCCTGAAGGGTACGGGGAACAGCGTAGTGGATTCGATTCTGCAGGCATGTCTGCCTTCTGTTATTTTCTGTTTGATTCTGTATATTATATCGGCCTTTCTGCTTTGCCAATCCAGAGTATCTGTATCTTTGTCTGTCGGGGCTAAGCGCAGAAAATTCGATCTTCTTAAATGGCTGCGGCGAATCGGTGCTGCGGCCTGCATCGCCTGTCTTGCTGCGGCCTGTCTTTTTTGCAATCAGGTGCTCGGAATCGGGAGCTGGTGGAAGAATCAGAAACAAAATTCTACGATCTATGAGGATTATTACGTCGATCCCGACAGTGTGAGCATCACGCTGAACGGGGAAGCGAAGAATTTGATTTATATCTATTTGGAAAGCGCGGAAACAACGTATGCCTCCGTAGAGGAGGGCGGCGCGCAGGAGGTCAATTATATCCCCAATATGACGGCTTTGGCAAAAGAGAACATTTCCTTCTCGGATAAAGACGGGCTGGGCGGGTTCCGGCCGTCCGTCGGAACCGTCTGGACAATGGGAGGGATTTTCGGCACGACGTCAGGAATTCCGTTTGCGTTTCCTATAGAGCGGAATGAAATGAATAAGAGAGAAGTGTTTGCTTCCGGCGTCACTACGCTGGGCGATATCCTGGAGGAATACAACTACCATCAGGAATTCCTTTGCGGCTCGGATTCGGATTTTGGCGGGCGGCGCGACTATTTTGAACAGCACGGCAATTATGAAATATTCGATTATTATACGGCAATCGAAAAGGGATATATTGCATCCGACTATTATGTGTGGTGGGGCTTTGAGGATGCGATCCTGTATGAGATCGCCAAGGATGAGCTGACGCGCCTTGCCGCCGAGGACCAACCGTTTAATTTTACCTTTCTGACGGTGGACCAGCATTATCTCGACGGATACGTCTGCGAGCTATGCGGAGACGAATATGATGTCCAGCTTGCAAACGTTCTGGCGTGCTCCGACCGTCTGCTGGCCGATTTTATAGATTGGTGCAAACAGCAGGATTTTTATGAAGATACCGTGATTGTCATTTCAGGAGATCATCCGAGAATGGATACGACCTTGGTAGACGGGATCGATTATGCAGACAGAACAATTTACAATTGCTTTATCAACACGGACCGGACGATTGCACTGTCGGAAAAAAACAGGGAATTTACGACGCTGGACATGTTTCCTACGGTGCTTTCTGCGCTGGGCTTTGACATTGAAGGCGACCGCCTCGGACTGGGCACCGATCTTTTCTCTTCGACAACAACGCTTGCGGAAGAGCTTGGCTACGAGTATCTCCAGCAGGAGCTGTCAAAGTCTTCCCTGTATTACATCAGTCATTTCGCCTGAAGCCTGGGGGAATTGTTCGAAATATAATTTCGCCAGGTCTGCCGGCTCCGAAGCCATCGTTTTTTTATAGATCGAACGCAGGCGGCGCGCGGAAAACTCTTTTGTATCGGGGCTGCCGTAAACAAGGGCGGCAAGCGCGGCCGTTTCCGCAGAAGACAACGCATAACGCCGTCTGAATTGCGTCAGCGCGCATGCGGCGGCTTCCCGCGTCTCGGCCGGCAGCAGCGTTTCCATGCGGTTCCTTCTGAGAAACGACGGCAGCAGCCATGCCAGCACGCCGCAGATCAAGAAGCAGCCGGCACAAAGAAACGGAAGCGGGACGGATCGGAAAAACTCCGGCGGTACCCAGCGCAGGAGGCGGAGCACGGCATGGAGCAGGAATCCGGAGCTGCACCAATACAGCAAATGCCCGCGGCCGTAAAGCAGCGTAGGAAAGAAAAGCACAAATACGGCACAGATCGACTCCGCAAACAGAAAGGACAGCAGAGCCGGAAGGGCGGAGGAAAACGGGAAAACCGGCAGCAGCGCGCTGGCACTGGTCAGAAGAAGCAATCCGCATACGAGAATCCGGATTGCTTTTCTGTCAAAGAGCAGGCCAAGCAGAAGTCCGGCGGGGAAAGAAAAAAATCCGGCGATCCGGACGATCTGCTCTGATGGAGCGGAAGCGCCATCGTACAGCGCCTGAAAAATAAAAATCTGCAGAACAAGCAGCAGCGCAAGCCCCGCAAACGAAGCAAGCCACAGGCTTTTCATATGCCGCAGCAAAAAACGGGGCGATCCGTGAGCCTGCTTTGTCTCTGCGGCATTTCTGTAATTCAGCAGAAAAACAAACAGGGGACAAACGGATATAACCGTAAATTGCAGGGGAAATGAGATCCTCGGAAGCAGCGGAACTAAAACGGTATAAAGAGCCTGTCCGGAGGCATATAAGCCAAAGGCAACGCCGAGCTTCAAATAGCGCCGCTTTTCCGGGGCGGCGGACAGAAAACGGCTCAGGCAAAAAGAAAGCAGCATTCCGGAAAACAGTGCAAACGGAATCAGGATGAGCCAGTGAAAGTTACAAAGCGGAAGCAGCGCCGTAAAGGCAAATGAAATCAACGGGATCCAGCTGCTCAGCTCGCTGAGATAGCTTTCCCAAAGCCCGTATAAGAGAAATCCTGCGCCAAGGAGCGTAAATGCCGCTGCTTTTTTCACATCCGTACAGCTGTCCGCTTCCGAGATAAGCTGCTGGAGGATTCCCGTACTGCATGCGATCATGCAAAGCACCGTATATTTAAGCGAGCCCTTCTGCTTCATACAACACCCCATGACGATTAATCCTGATTGCTATTATAGAAAATCCATATGGCGCCGTCAATGTACAGTTGGTTTCTATTTTTTTTCTAAATATTGGTTGTTTTTTAAAGCTGTTTCTTAAAAAGGGGTGCATCCGGCCGGTTCCGCTTCGGACGGGCCTTTGCCTGCCGTGAGCGCCTGCAGATATCTGTAGAGGAAGCTCTGCAGCTTCTCCTGCGTTCTCCGAAACAGCTCCGGCGCCTCGTGGCGGCCGGTGAGTTCATTATTTGATATGATTCTGATGCCGATGACCGGAATGTGGTACAAACGGCAGACCTTGTAGGCCGCGGCGCTTTCCATATCCTCACAGAGCTGACCGAACTGTGCGTGGAGCAGATCGATGCGGTCCGTTTCTCTGGAAAACAGATCTCCCGAGCCGAGTCTTCCGCGCAGCAGTGTTCCGGCGTAAGGCGTTTGCTCCGCCGCCCGGACCAGCTTCGGATCCGCCTCCAGCGGGGCGGCTCCTTTCGTTTCCAGCGGGATCCATTCGAGCGCGTTGCTTCCGGCCCCCTTCTCTCTGATTGGAGATTGCATGCTGTTGATGTAAACGGCCGTTTCTCCGATCACGATGTCGCCGATTTCCAGCGTCCGTACGTGGCCTCCTGCCGTTCCCTGATTGATCAGAGCGTCGGGCTTATATCTTTCGATCCCAAGCATTGTCGAAATACAGGCGTGAAGGATTCCGACCTGCGTCAGAGAAAGAATGATCTTCGTTTCGTGCAGCCCCGTTTCGTAAAAGGAATATCCCTTTTGTTCTGTCCAGCGGCCGCCCGGCAGCATTCGAGCCAGAAGCTCGATTTCTTCCTGCATGGCGCCCTGCACTAAAATGGTAGACATATTCTGCCCGCCTCCGTTTCAGATTTTATGCATTGTATCATATTTTTCGGCCTTCGGGCAAGCTTCGGAAGAGATTGAATTTTGCGGCGCGGTATGATAAGATTCCGATATTAAATAGATCCTGCCGCAAAGAGGTTGAATTTAGATGAAACAGAAATTTTTAATGGGAAATGAAGCAATCGGGCTCGGTGCCGTCCATGCGGGCGTCGATCTCGTGTGCGGATACCCTGGAACGCCGTCCACGGAAATTTTGGAAACGGTCGCAAAAATAAACGACACGCTGCAGCATAAGATATTTGTAGAATGGTCCGTCAATGAAAAGACTGCCGTAGAAGTGGCGGCCGGCGCCTGCCTGGCCGGACGGCGCGCGCTTGTGACAATGAAGCAGGTCGGTCTGAATGTTGCCGCAGACCCGCTGCTGAGTCTGGCCTATGTGGGGATTAAGGGCGGAATGGTCCTTGCTGTAGCCGACGATCCCGGGCCGATTTCCTCTCAGACGGAACAGGATACGCGGACCTTTGCCTCCTTCTGCAAAATTCCCGTATTCGACCCGAGCTCTCCGGAAGAAGCTTATGAGCTCGTCCGGGAGGCCTTCCGGTTTTCAGAGGAATACGGAACGCCAGTGCTGCTGCGGCCGACAACGCGAATCTGCCACGGCTGCGCATCTGTAAAGGTGGAAGACTTTGCGGATGTGGAGCGGCCGCAGGAGGGCTTTATAAAAGACACGGCGAAATGGGTGATTTTCCCGAAAACTTCTTATCTGAACCATGCAAGAATCGAAAGAAGAAATGCAGAGCTCGAGGGGATCCTCTCAAAACGGCCGTATAACCGCATCGTATCCGTCGGACAAGGCGCGCCGATTGCCGTTGCCGCCGGAGGGATCAGCTATGAATATGTCCGGGAAGCCGCAGAGCTCCTGCGGGCAGAACCGGGAAACGGAGAAATTTCATTTGAAATTCTTAAAATCACAACACCTTTCCCGTTTCCGGCCGATTTGGCTCGGGAATTTCTTGAAAAGCATCCGAAAATTCTGACGGTCGAAGAGCTCGATCCCGTGATAGAACGCGCACTCGTTTATCTGTGCGGCAAATACCATATCGACAGCGAAGTCCGCGGAAAAATCACCGGCGATCTCCCGTCCGCGGGGGAAAACACCGTATCAGAGATTCTGAAAGCGCTCCGGCAGTTTGCCGGCCTCCCGGCAAAACCGGAAGCCTCGGAGGCTTCTGCTCTTTTACCGGAGCTTCCGGTCCGTCCGCCTGTGCTCTGCGCCGGCTGTCCGCACCGCGGATCCTTTTATGCCGTGAAAAAGGCCGTAAAGGAATTGGGCCGCAGCGCCGTATACAGCGGCGATATCGGCTGCTATACGCTTGGAAATGCGCGTCCCCTGGACATGGTGGACACCTGCCTTTGCATGGGAGCCGGCGTGACGATGGCGCAGGGCTTGCAGATTGCGGAGCCGGGCGTTCTGCATTTTGCCTTTATTGGGGATTCCACATTTTTTGCCTCCGGTATTCCGGGCGTAATCAATGCGCTCTATAACCGAACGGATCTTATTCTGATCATACTTGATAATGCTACCACCGCAATGACGGGGCACCAGCCGCATCCGGGAACCGGCGTTACAATGATGGGGGAGGTTTCCGAAAAGATCAGCATCGAAAAGCTTTTGCGGGCGGCGGGAGTAGAACGCGTCATAACGGCAGATCCCCTGCGTATCAGGGAAGCGGCAGATGCCGTCAAAGAGGTCTGTGCGGGAACGGGAGTGCGCGCCGTGATTTTCCGTTCTCCTTGTATCGCGAAAATTCGTCCCGCTGCACCTGCCGAAATACGGCAGGACCTCTGCATAAAATGCAAAAGATGCATTACGGAAATCGGATGTCCGGCAATTACGGCAGAGCCCGGCAGGATTCAAGTCGACAGCACACTCTGTACAGGCTGCGGCCTTTGCACCGGTGTATGTCCCGTAGGTGCGATTGAGACGGGAGGAGACGCAGAATGAAAACGAATATTTTACTGTGCGGCGTTGGAGGACAGGGAACCATTCTGGCGTCAAAGCTGATCGCGGAGGCGGCAATGCGCCGGGGCTTTGCGGTGAGGACGGCAGAAACGATCGGTATGGCGCAAAGAGGCGGCTGCGTTGCGAGCCACGTGCGGATCGGGCATGAAATCCATTCTCCGCTGATTCCGAACGCAAGCGCCGACCTCATCATCGGCTTTGAGCCTGCGGAAGCGATTCGCGCTCTCCCGTATTTGAAAAAGGATGGCGCGGTGGTTGCCTCGCGCAAAAGGATCCAGCCCGTTACGGCCGCGCTTGGCGGAAAGGCCGGGGATCCGGAGCAATACGCCGCGTATCTCCAGAAAAACATTGCGGATCTTGTTCTTGTGGATACGGATGACGTCTGCCGCCGGCTGGGATCCTATAAAATCCTGAATACCATATTGCTTGGCGCCGCCGTACAGGCCGGAAAGCTACCGTTTACGATTAAGGAGCTGGAAGAGGTCATCCGAGGCAAGCTCCCGGAAAAATTTCATAATATTAATATAGAGGCGTTAAACGCGTCGGATATGCAGAGGTGTAAAAATGAAAATGAATGAAACACAGTTCCGGATCATCAAGGAGCAGCTTCGAAGGCTTGCCTCTCAGGAGGGCTTTTACCGCGAAAAGCTCAGAGGCTTTGACACGGAGGCCGTCCGGACGCCGGAGGATTTTGCCAGCGTGCCGTTCACATGGAAGGGCGATCTGCGGGAAGCGTATCCGCTGGGGCTCCAGGCGGTGCCGGACGAACAAATCGTGCGCATCCACTCTTCGTCGGGCACGACAGGCGTGCCGGTAATCATTCCTTATACAAAGCGCGACGTGGAGGATTGGGCGCTGATGTTCAAGCGCTGCTATGAAACGGCCGGCGTAACGCCTCTGGATCGGGTCCATATTACTCCAGGCTACGGGCTTTGGACGGCGGGAATCGGATTTCAGGCGGGAGCGGAGCTGCTGGGCGCCATGGCGATTCCGATGGGGCCGGGCAATACCGACAAGCAGCTGAAGATGATGATGGATCTGAAATCGACTGTGCTTTGCGCCACGTCTTCTTATGCGCTGCTGCTTGCGGAGGAAATTGCAAGGCGCGGCATCGGCGACAAAATTTATCTCCGGAAGGCGCTGATCGGCTCCGAGCGATGGGGCGAAAAAATGCGCCGCCGGATTGCACGCGAGCTTGGCGTAAAATTATACGATATTTACGGTCTGACAGAAGTTTACGGACCGGGAATCGGCATCAGCTGCGACCACAGCTGCGGCATGCATTATTGGGACGATTATTTTTATTTTGAAATCGTAGATCCCAAGACGGGGAAAAACGTTCCTGACGGGGAAATCGGCGAGCTTGTGATTACGACGCTCCGGAAGGAGGGCGCTCCGCTGATCCGTTATCGGACGCATGATCTGACGCGCTTCCGCACGGGAGAGTGCCCCTGTGGGAGCAGATATCCCAGAATCGATACGATCTTGGGACGAACCGACGATATGGTCAAAGTAAAAGGCGTCAATATTTTTCCCAGCCAGATCGATGAGATGCTGCTTGGCGTAGAGGGAGCTTCCAGCGAATACCAGTTTATGATCGATCACCTAAATGGAAAGGATCTCTGCACGCTGTTCGTCGAGGCGGAGGCCGGCGTCGACCGGGGCCAGCTGGAGGAGTCGGTCAGAGCGGCATTTAAAGCAAAAATCGGCATTTTGGTCAATGTTATGCCGGTAGCGGTCGGCGAGCTTCCGCGCAGTGAAAAGAAATCCACCAGAATTTTCGATAACCGCTATTGAAGCAGAATGAGAGGAACCGATGAAACGTGCGTGTTTTTTAAAAACGCTGTGCAAAATACTCGCCTGCGGGACGCTGCTGCTCACCATTGGGGTGTTTTTGGAACGCAGCAGAAAGTATTATGTGGGTTCTGAATCCGGCGGTGCGCGGAAGCTCGTCTGCGCTTCTCTGGAAGAGGCGAAAGAGCTGGCCGACCGGAACGCCGTGTACGGCTGGAGCGTCTTTGATTTCAGCGGCAGCGTTGTTTATACGACGTATTCGCCCCTGGCCGCCGATATTTTGCGGGAGGCCAAAAAAGTGACGGATTATGTACGGGAAGAGGCGTTTACCTACGGCGATGCGCCGATTAATCCGGCGATCGACTGCAGCGCCAAAAAGGTCAGCTGCGACAGACTCGTCGGATGGGTGATGTATAACGTCGGCTTTACGGATCAGCCGGAACAGAGCGGTCTTTTCGTATACGCAGGTGGAGATCCGCGGGATCTGCCTTCGTGGTGCGAGCGTCACGGATTCATAAAAATCACGGAGGTATCGGAGCTTCTGCCGGGCGATATCGTCTTCGTCCATCCGCAAAAGACGGCGTCCGGCACCGTATATGCGGGGCATACTTTTATTCATGCCGGAGCGGGCGAAACCAGCGGAGAATATTACCGCTATGACTGCGGCACGAATGAACGCATCAGAAGCGTTCAGCCGTCCAGCGAGCCAATCGTGAATTTTATGTATGCCTATAGGCCGGTGCGCGGATGACCGCTTGCTTGACAGCTAGACGGAAGTGTGCTACTATATCTGGCGATACCGCTTTCGCGGAAGCAGGAAACTCCAACCGCTCCCATGATTGCGGCGATTTTGGAAATAAAGGAGATTTGTTATGACAAAAGAAAGAAAACAGGAAATCATTGCGGCGTACGGGCTGCACGAGGGCGATACGGGTTCTCCGGAGGTACAGGTTGCGCTGCTTACGGAACGCATCAACCATCTGAACGAACATTTGAAGACGCACAAGAAAGATCACCATTCCAGAAGAGGCCTTCTGATGATGGTCGGACAGAGAAGGGGACTGCTGAACTATCTGATCAAAATTGACGTCGAAAGATACCGCGTTCTGATAGAAAAGCTCGGACTCAGAAAGTAATCGGGATCACAGGCGGAAGCCTTGCAGAAGCAAGGATTCCGCTTTTTTACAGAATTTATTTACCGAGACAGCGCAGGTAGAGCGTAGATTGTACGTTAACGGACGGAATTTCCGGCGATTAGCGCAGAATCTACAAGCTACCGCCTGTCCGGGAAAATTGAAAGGAGAAATTATGTTTAAAACTTATTCAATGTTGCTGGCAGGCAGGCCGCTGACCGTCGAGACGGGCAAAATGGCCCTTCTTGCGAACGGCTCGGCGCTCGTGCGTTATGGGGACACGGTTGTAATTTCTACGGCTACGGCCTCCAAGGAACCCAGAGAAGGAATCGATTTCTTCCCGCTCAGCGTGGATTACGAGGAAAAATTATATTCCGTAGGGAAGATTCCCGGCGGCTTTATTAAGAGAGAGGGGAAACCTTCGGAAAAGGCAATTCTGACATCGCGCGTCATCGACCGGCCGATTCGCCCCCTGTTCCCGAAGGATCTTCGCAACGATGTGGTGATTATCAACACCGTGCTGTCGGTGGATCAGGATAATTCTCCGGAGATCGCGGCTATGATCGGCACGTCCGTTGCGCTGTGCATCTCCGATATTCCGTTCGGAGGACCGATCGGAGGTATTGTGCTCGGCCTTGTGGACGGCGAGGTTGTCGTTAATCCGACGGAAGCGCAGCGGGCAAAAAGCGAAATGTACGTGACGCTCGCGGGCACGAAAGAGAAAATCACGATGATCGAGGCAGGCGCGAAGGAAGTACCGGAAGACGTCATGCTTGGCGCGATCATTAAAGGACACGGAACGATTCGGAAAATCTGTGACTTCATCAGCGGGATCGCCGCAGAAATCGGCAAGCCGAAATTTCAATATCAGTCGTGCGAGGTTCCGCATGAGCTGTACGAGGACGTAGAAAAAATCGCGCTGGAAGAAATGCGCAGCGCTGTTCTTGCAACGGACAAAACCGTACGCGACAACAACATCGACGCTCTGACGGCAAAGGTCAAGGAAGCGCTTGCCGAAAAATATCCGGAAGCGGACGCGCAGATCGGAGAGGCGCTGTATAAGCTGGAGAAAAGCGTGGTAAGAAACTATCTGCTGAAAGAGCACCGGCGCGTGGACGGGAGAGGCCTGGAAGAGATCCGCCCGCTCAGCGCAGAGGTAGGCCTTCTGCCGAGAACGCACGGCTCGGGACTGTTCCGCAGAGGACAGACGCAGGTTCTGACGGTGGCAACACTCGGCCCGATGTCTGACATTCAGATGCTGGACGGCATTGACAACGAAGAAACGAAACGCTACATGCATCACTATAATTTCCCCTCCTACAGCGTAGGAGAAGCGCGTACCTCCAGAGGCCCGGGACGGCGGGAAATCGGACACGGCGCGCTGGCGGAACGGGCGCTCGAGCCGGTGATTCCTTCGGAAGAGGAATTTCCGTATGCCCTTCGCCTTGTTTCCGAAGTCCTGATGTCCAATGGCTCCACCTCACAGGGAAGCGTCTGCGGCTCCACGCTGGCGCTGATGGACGCGGGCGTACCGATTAAACGTCCCGTTGCAGGAATTTCCGCGGGACTCGTAACAAATCCTGAGGACGAAGACGATTTCATTACCTTTATGGATATTCAGGGCATCGAAGACTTCTTCGGAGATATGGACTTTAAGGTTGCGGGCACGGAGAAGGGAATCACGGCGATTCAGGTTGACATCAAGGTAAAAGGGCTTTCTTACGAGGTGATCCGCCAGGCGTTCGAGCTGACGCGCAAGGGCAGACTGCAGATTATTAACGATATTATCTTGCCCTGCATCGATAAGCCGCGGGCAACCGTTTCGAAATACGCGCCGAAGATGTTCCAGATGAAGATCGATCCGGATAAGATCCGCGAGGTCATCGGAACGGGCGGAAAGGTCATCAACCGGATTGTCCAGGAAACAAACGTCAAGATCGACATTAATGACGACGGCTCGATTTATATTGCGGCAGTGGATGCGGAAAATGCGGATAAGGCGATGAAGATCATAAACGGCATCGTCGGAGAGCTTGAAGTCGGAAGCGTCTTTGAAGGCAAGGTCACGAAAACGCTCCAGTTCGGCGCGTTCGTTGAATTCCTGCCCGGCAAGGAGGGGCTTGTGCATATTTCCAAAATGGCGAAGCACCGCGTGGAAAACGTAGAAGACGTCGTAAAGGTCGGAGACGTCGTGAAGGTGAAGTTTATCGGCCTCGATAAGCAGGGGAGAATCGACCTGTCCATTAAGGACGTATAAAAGAACATTTATCGGAAAAGAACGCCGCATGCCTGCCGGAAAACGGAGCATGCGGCGTTTTCAATATTCTGTCTTTTTCAGCAGCAGAAATGATGGAATCCGCACGGCACGGTTTGTATTTTTCCGTTGAAATCAACCCGGGCGGTCGCGCCGAACGGGACTGAGACATACAGCTGCGTCTTGCCGTATTGCTTCAGCCATTTTACCGTAATCGGCCCCAGAGGCGTCTCAACCTGCGCGTGCGCAGACAGCAGCTTGCTGGGGAAGTACGGCTTTACCGTAAATTCCTTCCATCCCGGCGCGTCGGGGCGGATTCCGCAGAGATAGGCGTAGAACCAGTAATCTACGGCGCCGTACATCGGATGATTATGGGAATTCATACCGGGATTTTTTTCAGCTCGAAGCGCTCCCAGATCGTTGTCGCCTCGTTCTGGATCATGTATCCCAGGGAAGGATATTCTTCTCTTGTAATGAGTTCCCAGGCGCAGTCGATTTGTCCGTATTCCGTCAGTACGTCGAAGAGATAACGGGTACAGAGGTTTCCCGTGGTAATCCGGTATTGATTCGCAGCGAGGTCTCGGACGAGAACATCGACTGCTTTCGCGGCGTGCGCCTCCGGAATCAGTCCGAGCCACAGGGGGAAAACCTGACAGGCCTGCGACCCGGAGGCAACCTTGCCGGACTCCGGATCAAACCATTTTTGCAGAAACGCTTCCCGGATCCGGTCGGCCAATTCGGAATAGCGCCGGCAATCGGCCTCCTTCCCGAGAATCCCTGCAAGCCGCAGGAGCAGTCGGCAATTGTAATAGGAATATCCGGTAGACATCAGGATTCCCGGAGTTACGGCTGAATTGGCGCCGTCCTCTCCCACGCATGCGTAAGCCGGCGCCGCCCAATCGCCGTAATAGCTGTAATGAACGATATATTTTTCGCTGTGCGCAAGCAGGCAGTCCTCCCAGGCCCGGAAGCCGTCGTAGGCTTCCCTGATAATGTCGATGTTTCCGGTGTGGAGCAGCGCTTCCAGTCCTGCGATGAGAAAGGAAGAACAGACAGGATCGGCCGGCCGGGCGCCCACGACGAAGGGCGCGGTGCATGTGATCGATCCGTCCGACTCCTGAACGTCGAGCAGATCGCGGATCACCTTGGGAAACAGCCTGCCGATATCGAACTGATACGGCGTCGACTCGAACCGGACGGTAGCGTCATTCATCCAGCCCATCCGTTCATCGCGCTGCGGACAGTCGGTCAGGATTCCGTGAAGATTTGATTTCTCACAAAACACCGCGTTCCTGTGAATCTGGTTGACGAGCGCGCTTCCGCAGGTAAAATAGCTGTGCGGCTTTTCAATATCGGTGTAAACGGAATATGCCGTCACATCCTCCGGCGTCAGCGGCTCCGCGTAACCGGTAATCCGTGCGTATCGAAAGCCGTGGTATGTAAAATCCGGTTCCCAAACGGGACGCCCCGTTTCCAAACCGGAGCAGAAATAAGTATCTGCGGCTTTGGCCTGACGGAGCGGCTCGGTGAAAAGGTCTCCGTCTTCTTTCAGAAGCTCCGCATAAGAAATCGTGATTTCCTGTCCCGGCCGCGTCCGTTCGGGCAGGCGCAGCGCGGCAAAGCCGGCCATGTTCTGGCCGAAATCCACAAGATACGTGTCCTCCCGCAGCAGCAGTACAGAAAGCGGCCGCCACGATTCTTTCCTCCGGATCGGCTCTAAAGACTGTGCGCACATTTTACCGCCCGGGGCCGCGGTCATCCGCACGGGACGCGGCGGCGAAAGCGGAATGCGCGCGTCATAGACGCAGCCGTCGTACAGATTATTTGAAAGCAGCGGTCCGTGGGACCACTGCCAGGCCGCATCCGTCGTCATACGGCGGGACCATACGCCGGAGCATTTTACATACAGCATGGCGGACAGCTGCGGCATGCCTTCAAAGCGCATCCTGCGCGCACCGAGATGCATTTGGATAAATGCGCTGTCCAGACGCCGCCACCCCTCTCCCACGCAGACCGAAACGGTATTGCGGCCCGCCTTTAAATAAGCGGACAGCTTCGGCAGAACGGCGTAATAGCAGGTTTTCGAGTAATCGGAATATGCCGGGTCGAGCAGAGAAGCGTCAACCGCGCTCCCATTCAGAAAAACTTTATGGTAGCCAAGCCCGCAGATCAGCAGATAAGCATCCTCGGGCGCTTCGTCCAGCAGAAAATCTCTGGTAAAATATACCGCTTTTCTGGGCGCGTCCTCCGACGCGGCGATCCAATCCGCATCCCAGCGCTCAATCTGACCGGCATAGAAGAAGTCTTCCGCAGGCAGGCTTTCCCGGTCCGTCTGATCTTTGATGCGAAGCTTGATGGAGATCCGTTCGCCGACGGGAAGCGGCGGGCCGGCATAGCGGGCGGACTGCTCGGAAGAGACGGTCCAGCCCGAATTCCAAAGCAGCCGGTCTCCTGCGGAAACCTGGATCTGGTAAGCGCTTTGCGATTTGGCGATTTTATCCGGTAAAACGGCCCAGCCGATCAGCGGCGCCGCGGAGGCAGAGATCCGCATCCGGGCGTCGCCCCGGAGCGCACCGCAGTCTATTCTGATTCCGTATGGTCTGAACATCTGCGGACCTCCTTTACGGCTCGAGCCACCCGAACATCAGACGGCGGAGGAGCTCGTTGGAGGCGACGGCATCGTTACGGTCCAGGATTTCCTGCATTTGCTGCGAATCGATTCTTTCTGTAATTTTTTCAAATGTCTGCATCCATTTTACGGTCTGTGCAACGGCGTCGCGGCTGTTTTCCCGGTACGGATACTGATCGGTCGAAATGTATCCGCTGTATCCGAGCTTTCGGAGCCAGTAAAACAGTTCAATAAACTCTATCGTATGAACGGAGCCCGCGATCATATCGTCGTCCCAAAGCCTCCAGTTGTCGTTCATATGGAAGTGGAACAGCCTGCCGCGCGACATCGCGGCGCAGGCGGCCTCCGAAACGTTTTCGTATGCCTCCAGAGAATGGCCGACGTCGATCGTTACGCCCATGTTCTTCGCGCCGGATTCGGCGATGAGCGTAAGCGCTGCCCATACGTTTGGCAGGAAACAATGATTCCGCGGTTCCTTCGGCTTGTATTCCAGTGAAATTTTTTGGTCCGGTATGCGCGCGCAGCATTCTCCGAGTCCGTCCGCCAGCCATCTTGCGGCGTCGGTGTAATCAGCCTGCAGCGGATAGTCGTATCCGTCCTGACCGTTCCACAGGCTGAGCATCGGGCAGCCGATTTCCCGCGCAAGCTCCGCCATCCTTACCGTTTCTTCCACAGCCGCCTTCCGAACCTTTGCGTCCGGAGCCGTAAACGCGCCTTTAGACCAGATCGGCGTTCCGAAGTGATCTGGAATAATGGCCACGGCTCGGAAGCCGTACTGCTTTTGCAGCTCGGCGATCTGATGAACCGTTTTATCGGACAAATGCCAATTTCCGATGTATTCTATGCCTGTCACTCCGGGAATCGAAGCGACGCGTTCAAAGAGCTCCGGGAGCTCAAACGGCCTGCCGTAGCCGCAGGTCATGTACCGGTCGGAGCATTGCCCGACATTTCCTAAAATGACCGAATACTGAAACATAAATTCCCTCCTGCAAAATGAGTCGATCCGCGGCGCTTTCTCTGCCTCTTTCCTGCTCCGGCCGGAAGCGGGAAAAAAGAACCGTACGCCGCATCCGCATATTTTTAACGATTTCATCCGGTGTCATCATATCGTATTCCGGCAAATTCTGCAATGCGGATTTGCAAGGTTTTATGAAAATCTGTCGACCGTCTGTCGACGGTTTTTTCGCCATTAATCATATCCGGCGAGGATCTGCTTCGCTCGTATCTTGCAAGCATCCCCGGCTGCCCAATTTCTGCAGCAATTGGGAAACTGTGAATATATTTTGGATGGATCACATAATGGAAAAGTACATTTATAACGAGCAAAACAAACGGCCTGCGGCATGCGCTGCGGGGCGACTATTACATTTCTTGCTTGAATTACCCGCCGAAAAAGAGGCAAGGCATATCAGCGCATGGGACAGCGGCATTTGCGGTATCGCTTCAATGCTTTCTCGTTTATCGCAGTAAGCTGATCGCACATGGCAGATACACGGATGCTGCAGGCGGGGGTTATGATAAATTTTGCAGAATGAGCCTGCAACGCTTTCAACTGCAGCATACAAGGTTTATATATGCCCCTTATATGCTGCGCTCTAAACTACCATTATTATGGGGCGCTTTCCCGAAAAATCGTTGCAGCTTTGCATTTTTGCTGAAACAGTATTTTCGTCTTTCACAGCAGAGCTCTTTGCTTTTCAGGATCGGCATGATATAATGATCGAGCCAAACGACGCTGTATGCTGTATAAGGAAAGGCTTTATTACGGTGGGATTCTTTCCTTTTGTATTTGCCGTCCGATATGAGTTCGCCTGTGCGACTCTACTCAGATAGCAATAGGTTTTTCCTTTTCTGTCTAGGCTTTGCTTGGCAATAACCCGAGTTTGCGTTTTGTGTACTTCGGATACGCATATTCTTTATTAGGAGGTATCTACGGTGAGAAAACTCTTGCATTATTTGATACTGATAACGATATTATCCGGAATATTGCTCGCCGGTTGTAATCAGGAACCCGCTCAAGAGACAACAGGCGATATGGAGAATAACGGGCCGTATGCGGATATTGAAGACGGCTTAGTCGGAGAAACGAAGGCGCTTGCGCAACAAATGGCTGAATTTGCCGAGAGTGAAGAAATTATGCTATATACAACCGATGCCGACATTGCTGAAAACATCTCTGCATTTGCTTCTGCGGTACTTCAATGCAATGAGCCGCTCAGTGCGACAAGATATATTGTTGACAGAAACAGTATCAGCCAAAACCCATCCGGCGGAGCGATGTCGCATGAGGAAATTCTTTCGTACTGCGCCCAGTTATATCCTTCTATGATTAACCAGCGCAGTAGCGTTGCCGCTATGACCGCAGCATCTATACTCAATATAGAAACGGCATATCCATTGCCCGCAGATTTTACTGGTATTCAAATCATTGAATTACGCTACACGCCAGATGTTGGAGTTTTTGCCGTTTATACGGAAACCGAAAACGGAACCGTGCAATGCGAGGTGTCGCCCTTGCTGGGAAAAATTGAAGAGAATGATAGCTTTGTTAATATTGCTTCATCCGGGAACATTGGAATATCATTTCAAAGCGATGTATCGAACTGCGATCCTACAGTATCCTGCTCAATACTTGAATGCGAAAGGAACCGTGATGCCAATATCTTTTCTTCGGAAGATCCGGAGGTTGCTATTGCGCAGGCTACCGTCCGTCTGGTTGGTAAACGTGCAAGCATCGCTTCTTTAGGAATAATAGATGGCTTGGAAGCATTATCCGAATATTGTCTTTCCTGCCAATACACGAATAATGCTCCGACAAGTGCTATAATATATCCTACTGATAATTTGCATGAGCTTTATGGTCTTGACAAAAGTTTAGTGGACGATAATACGCCTTTCAAGGAAAACCTTGTACTGATTTGCCCCAATTATTTATGCGGACGCTTTGGAAACGTAGAAATGCTGGCATCGCAATCTATAATGGGAGTAACCACTTCATTTCAAACGGACAGAAGCATCGAGTCCGCTGTTGTTTGGCTGATATATGAAGATGAGAATGATATTTCTGCCGGTGTGGTATCAATTCTTCCCGTCTCAAGTGATTGTGTGCTGGTACATGCTGCTCCGCTATGGAATTTGCCGGTAGCAGCTGAGGTCCTTGCTTTTTACGAAACAGGAGAACCGATTAACAAGTATTACAAAGCGATGAACAATTGGCTCGCAAGTGGGGAATATGTTGAAATCCAACAAAAATAATGTAACGCAGCCGATGCTGCAGTCAGGCCCTTTGTAACAGTATGGCCGAAAAATTTTGTCACGCGCTCTGAGCCTGATAAGGCGTTTGATCCCTGCCGAAACGATGAGGGACGCACGTGATTATACGCGACAGATGCAAATTCTTTCGCAGCCTGATAGAGTGCGTCCTCCTTCAGGGCATTGATTATCGTTCCGTTGGCGCGCCGCCATATGGGTCCGGCATTCTTCATGCGGCTGGCTGCACCGCTTTGAAATACCGGCTTTTGAGACGGCGGCACTTTTGTAAGCGCCCCTCTTCCTTAGGAAGACGGACAAGCTTCTTTTTTACTCCGGCGTGTGATTCTGAGGTATCTTATTAGCCGCTTTCGTATAGCGCTTCAATCTACGCTCGTTCCACAAGAGCAGCGAAGAGGACTGCGCCGCGGGGCTACTGGACAAGGCGGTCTGCGGAGAATAAAAAGCTGCCCTTGCTTCGGCTCGTAAGGGCAAAAACAAGGGCAAACAAATAAGGCTTGAACTGAAAACAGGTGTGAGGCCTTGAAAAACAATGACTTTTAAGGATTGGATTTACGGTGCTTTTATTTCCTGTTTTCCTTGATTGCCGCTGATGCGGCTGTGCGTTAAACGGTAAGAATTCCGTTTTCGCTTTCAAGAATCAGCAGTACGTCGCTCTCTACGCCTGTATCCGCGTCGATATAGACGAGAACAGGGTGTCCAAGCGCAGTACACTTAAATTCATACGCGTGATATTCTCCGCCGTACTCGTTCGGGACAACGACCTCCCGCATCGATTCCACAGTCAGATTAGGACTCAGCACGGCTCTGGCATCTGCCGCCGAGATGGAGGCCGGCTTGACGCGCCCTGCCTCTGTACTGTGGCAGGCAAGATAGCCGTGTCCCTCAAAGCCCACGGGCGAGCCGTTGTCCAGCGCGATTTTAACCTTTACCATGTCCGGATAATATAAAATGCCGTCCTTTTCATACGAATAATTTACGGTAATATAGCCGTTTTCAATCGTATAATAAGAAGGCGTCATCGAATCCAGACCGATCGACTGAAGAAAGCTTCTGCCCGCTTCGATGCCCTGCTCCGCAGAAAGATTTGCGCTTTCGCTTGGACGCGATATGATCAGGGAATAGAGCAGGCCGCCGGTTTTTGTAACATCAAGATGTGCGCTGGCGTTTCCATAGCTGAGCGTAAAGCAGAACGTATCGATGTTATGGTATGAGTTTTCGCCGCAGTCCTGCGATCCCACCTCGCTTGCCTGGCAGCCGCAGATCTGCGCAAACAGCTGCACCGCTTTTTCCCGGCACGCTTCCAGGCTCAGCGGCGTTCCCGTAAGGCCTTTCGGCTCAATGCTTGTCATATGCTCCGAAAACGGGCCGTCGTAAATCAGCGTAGGATATTCGGAAAACGGGTCGCTGAGCTTGCTGAGCGTGGAATATTTCGACTGCAGCGAGCTGTTGTCGAGTATTTTACTGCTGTCGGCGGAAATATTTGCCCAGGAATATGATTTCTGCGACAAATCGTCTGCAAGCGTGTATAAGCCGCCGGAAAGATCCTGTGCGTAGCCGTACAGATCTGCAAGCGTTTCATATTCATCGGCATTCAGCGCGCCGCCGTTTACGGCTCTGCGGCTCCAGGTTTTGGCGATATCCCCGAGCTGCACGAGATAACCGGAAATTTTTCCTACGAGACGCTGGTCGATCGGAAGGGACGCAAGACACGACTCCGCCTGTGCGGAACACTTGGATGCTTCCTCCAGCATTGCAGACATCGTCCCGGGTGTGCTCGTAGACAAGGCCTTCAGCAGATAGTTTTCTGCGGAACTGACATAATCTGCCAGATCCGTAAACGTGCGGTGATACTGGTTCTCCAGCACACGCTCCGCCCGCTCGGCTCTGATGTTATTATAAACGCCGTATACCGCAAGACCGATTAATGTAAAACAAATCAGTACGGTCGCTACGATATGACTGACAGATATATTTTTATTAGACTTTTCCATATCAGTAAAATCCTTTCAAAAATTTTTACGCGTTTATTCTGCGCCAAATTGACAATTAATATGTATGAAGCTATAATACGAAAATAAAAACAAAGGAGATGCAGTTTTATGAAAATAAATGTGCAGGCACACAGAGGCGCCTCGGCTTACGCACCGGAAAATACCGCTCCTGCGTTCCGGCTGGCCGTTTCCATGGGAGCGGACGGGGTAGAAAATGACATCCGCCTTACGAAAGACGGCGTATACGTTCTGAGTCATGATTCCAACATCAACCGGATGTCGGATGGAAAGGGCGAGGTCGGCGAAATGACGTATGAGGAGCTTTTGCAGTACGATTTCGGCGTCCGCACGAACGCCAAGTTCAAGGGGACAAAAATCGCAACGCTTAAAGAGTTCCTGGAAATTGTCAAGGACATGCGCGTCATTAATATCGAGCTTAAGCCGTTTGCGCCGCATGAGGACAAAAATTATGCGTTCAAATACCTGCACGATGCGCTGCTTCAATTCGGCTGTACGGAGCGCACGATCATATCCAGCTTTGACCATCAGGCGCTCAAGGAGCTCAAAGCGGCATATCCAGATCTCAGGACGGCGCTTTTATATGGGCACGGCATGTCGCCGGAAGAAACGATTTCCTTCGTACGGAGCTATAACGCGGACATTATCCATCCGCAGCTCGGAGCGGTCAATGAGAAGATTATGGAAGCGTGCAGGAAGAACGGAATCGAGGTAAACGTCTGGACGGTAGATTCCAACCATGATATCAAGCGCGCGATGGAGCTGGGCGTCACGGGAATCATTACGAACGTGCCCGATAAGGTATTGAATGTGCTGCGAGAAAACGGAATGCATGACTGACATGGAGAAGCCGAGCCCTGACAGAAAACCGATCGTCGGACTTTTACCGTCAGTAGATGACATGACCGGCGCGACAAAGCTGTCCGCCGCTTATACAAAAGCGGTGCTTGCGCATGGCGGCGTGCCTTTTCTCTTTTCTTTTTTGCAGGAGGAGGCGGATATGCGGCAGCTTGCGCAGCAGTGCGACGCGTTCCTGTTTACGGGCGGAATCGATCCCGATCCCGCCTTATACGGAGAGGAAAAGCTGAACGATACCGTAGAGATCAGCGATTGCCGGGACCGGCTGGAGTTTCCGCTTCTGAAAATGGCTCTGGAGCTTGACCGCCCTGTGCTGGGAATCTGCCGCGGCATACAGGTTTTAAATGTAGCGCTTGGCGGTTCGCTTTATCAGGATCTGCCCGCGCAGCTGCCGAACGATCCTGTCTGCCATAGACAGAAAGCGGGATATCCGCAGGACGGCCATTTTGTGCAGATCATGGAAAATACGCCTCTGCGAAAAATATTCGGAGAAGCGCGCGCCTTTGTCAATACGTACCACCATCAGGCAATCAAGACGCTTGCGCCCGGGCTTCTTACCATGGCTTCCGCAGACGACGGCATTGTCGAGGCGGTCTGCATGAAAGAAAGACCGTACGTTTTCGGCGTGCAGTGGCATCCGGAGCTGATTTACGGCGAAAGCAAAGGCTGCGATGCGATTTTTTCCTATTTTATCGCCTGCGCCAGGCAAAAAGAATCCGGGAACGGCTGAACCCGAAGGTTCAGCCGTTCCCGGAAGAGTCTGTGTAAGGAACAGCGATTAAAGCAAAATCGGCTGAATCTGTTTTCCTTCGAGTGCGAAAGAGATCGTTTCGTTTACGAGGGAAAAGTCTGCCATGAGAGAAAAAGGCTTTTTGACGCTGTCATCCTGGCGGAATGGAACAAAAAAGAAATTCTTCATACCGAGAAGCGCGCCGATGTTTTTGGCGTTGGCGGCCAGACCATCGTTTGTAGAAACCGCGATTACTACAGGGCGGTTGTTGCGCAGGTGCGATTTACATGCCATTAATACCGGCGTATCGGTGATCGCATTTGCCAGCTTTGAGATCGTATTGCCGGTACAGGGCACGACGGCCACAATATCGAGCAGCTTTTTTGGACCGATCGGCTCCGCTTCTTTAATGGTGCAGATCGGCTCGTGGCCGGTGATCCGCACCAGCGTGTCGTATAATTCCTCCCTCGTCATGAACCGTGTAGATGTTTCAGAAGAGGAATACGATAAAATCGGATAAACAACAGCGCCGCGCTTCACAAGATTGTCAGCGACGGCGGCGATATTTCTATGGGTGCAGAAAGAGCCGGTCACAGCCAGCCCGACCCGCAGGCCATCGAAGCATTCGAACATTTTACCAACCCCTTATATAAATATTTACATGTTTTTCTCGTGGAGTATATTGTATATAACCTTTTGTATGATCTGCGCCGCGCCTGCGGGCGCGACCTTTCCGGGAAGAGAAAGCGCGTGGATCGTCCGGATGCGGCGCTTGGCCGCGTATTCAAAATCGGTGCCGCCCGGCATGGAGGCAAGATCGATCAGAAGTGCTTCCCGGTTCATGCAGTCCAGTAGCTCGCGGTCAAAAATCAGAGCCGGAACGGTATTGTATACGAGCAGCGCTTCCGGGAGAATCCTGCGCAGATGGGAATACGTGCAGGACTTCAGGCCTTCTGCTTCACAGATTGCAAAATCACGGCTGCTTCTGGCGGCTACCGTTACGTCCGCTCCCACACGCTGCATCAGGCGTGCAAGCGTAGAGCCTACGCGGCCCATGCCGCACACAACCGTACGAAGTCCTCGAATCGTATAGGGCAGCTCCTCCATAGCAATCTGCAGTGCGCCTTCCGCGGTAGGAACCGAGTTTAAGACGGCAAGATCATCGCGCTGCAGAAGATCCGCGGACACAGCGCCGACGCCGCTCAGGGCAAGCGGAATGCGTCCCCCGATCAGGAGGCCGCCGAAGCTGCTTTCCCGTATCACATCAGCGATTTTGGCAATTTCGATTTTTTCGGGATGGAACGGGGCATTCAGATAGGTTCCGTCACCTGAGGTAAAAGGCATCGGTCCTACAGCAATATCAGAAAGCGCGAACGCTTCGCGCAGATCGGAGCAGCGCTGCGAAATTTTCCCCGTATTGTCCAGCGCAAACGTATGGACCTCATGTCCGTCTTCCGAAAGAAGCTCCGATAATTTCACGTTTCTCATGTCTCCGCCGATGATCGAAAATCGGTACGTCTTCTGTGCGTCCATTCTCTCTGCCTCTTTAAAACAGCAATTCACTATATAGTATGAAGCCGGGCGGCGAACCGTTCCCGGAATGCGGAGGAATCGTTTGCAAAAATAATGATTAACCGGTTGACAATCTGATAGATCTGTATTACAATAGCCCGGACAATTAGTTAATCGATTAACTTACTTGTCCAATAGAAAGAAGGAAAGGAGCTGATTGCTTATGAATAAAAAGAACGGCGCAAAAATACCGCCGCCGCTGGAGGGAAACAACGGGGCGGCTCTGCAGTGGAAAATGCGCAATATTTCGCATGCCAGAATGCATGTGGTAACGGATATGCTTTCCGAATACGGCTTGCATTATACATATCCCAGGATTCTCGGAACGATCCGTTATCGTGCGGGCGCCACGCAGAAGGAGCTTGCAGACGAACTGAATACTTCGCCGGCCGCAATGTCGGTCTCCGTAAAACGCCTGCAAAAGGCCGGACTGATAGAAAAAATGTCGGATGCATCGGATTCCCGCATCAATATCATTCGTTTAACGGAGAAAGGGCTTCGAATCCACGACGATACGTTTGATAAGACGCTTGCGATCGACCGAAAGATGCTGGACGGCTTTACCGAAGCGGAAACGCAGGAGCTGTTTGCATATCTGGACAGGGTCCAGAGCAATATTGATAAAATGAGAGGAAGGGAAACGGATTTATGATCAAGAGACTAGCGGCCTATTTTAAAAATTATAAGCTGCCCGCCATCCTGTGTCCGGTACTGATGCTTTTCGAGGTGATGGGAGACGTTGCGATGCCCTGGCTGATGGCGCAGATCCTGAACCGAGTAGACGTATCGCGCGCGGCGGAATTTACCACGGCGGATATTTATTACGTACTGAAGATCGGCGGACTGATGGTGCTTGTGTCGCTGATCGCAATGTTCTGCGGGGCGTACAGCAGCCGGCTTGCCGCAATCGCCTCCCAGGGCGCCGGAGCGGAGCTGCGGGAGGACCTTTTTGTAAAAATACAGAAATTTTCCTTTTCAAATATCGATTATTTCAGTATCCCATCGCTGATTACGCGCCTTACGACGGACGTCAACAATCTCCAGCAAACGGGGATGATGTGTCTGCGCATGCTTGTCCGTTCTCCGTTTATGTTCCTGTTTGCGCTGATCATGTCGATCTCGATTCATGCGGAGCTTGCCTGCGTATTTTTGATCGCGATTCCGCTGCTGACCATAGCGGTCGTGGTGATTATGAAAAAGGCGCACCCGCGTTTTATGGCGTTTCAGGATAAAATCGACGATCTGAACACGTCGGTACAGGAAAACCTGACGAATATCCGCGTCGTTAAATCCTTTGTCCGCGGCGATTATGAGAAAAAGAAATTTAAAAAGTCTAACGACGATCTGACCGCGACGGGAATCCGCGCGGTGAAGCTTGTCATTCTGAATATGCCGATCATGCAGCTGATCGTATATATCTGTATTATTGCAATCCTGTTTTTCGGAGGCAGAGTCGTTGTAGATACGGGCCTGGCGGAGCTGACCGGAAAGGTTTACGAATCCACGGGGCTGCAGGCAGGCGACCTGCTCAGTCTGATTTCTTATGTAACGCAGATTCTGTCGTCGCTGATGATGCTTTCGATGCTGTTCCTGCAATTTACAAGAGCCAGAGCCTCGGGACAGCGCGTCCTGGAAGTCCTGGATACGAAAATCGACATTACGGATCCGGAGAATGCTCTTACGGAGGTTCCGGACGGCTCGATCGATTTTGAAAACGTGTCGTTCCGCTATCGTATGGGTTCCGGAGAGGATACGCTCAGCGGGATCAATCTGCATATTCGATCCGGGGAAACTATTGGAATCATCGGTTCGACCGGTTCCGCAAAGACGACTCTGGTGCAGCTGATTCCGCGGCTTTACGACGTTACGGAGGGGCGGATTAAAGTCGGCGGCCACGACGTAAAAGAGTATGCGCTGGAGCCGCTTCATGACGCGGTTGCCATGGTGCTCCAGAAAAACACGCTTTTCTCCGGGACGGTCCGCGACAATATGCGCTGGGGCGATCCCGACGCGAGCGATGAGGAAATTCGTGAAGCCTGCGAGCATGCGCAGGCCTGGGACTTCGTCAGCAAGCTTCCGGAGGGGTTGGACACGGATTTGAGCCAGGGCGGAGCGAATCTTTCCGGAGGTCAGAAGCAGCGTCTGTGCATCGCGCGGGCACTGCTGAAGCATCCCAAGATTATTATCCTGGACGACTCCACGAGCGCGGTGGATACCGCAACGGACGCGAAAATCCGTCAGGCATTTTCGGAAGAGCTCGGCGGAATTACGACGCTTATTATCGCACAGCGAATCACCTCCATCTCCAACGCGGACCGGATTATCGTGCTGGACGATGGTAAAATCAATGCGGTCGGCACGCATGAAGAGCTGATGGAAACGAATGAAATTTATCGGGACGTATACACGTCGCAGCAGGAAGGAGTGATTTCCGAATGAGTACTGAGCCGAAGAAAAACTCCGGCGGCCCGGGCGGCCCCGGCAGGCACGGCTTTCGCAAGCCGAAGAATACGAAAAAAACGCTTTTTCGCATGTTTTCCTATCTTTCCGGAAACGTGCCGCTTCTGACCGTGGCATTTATCATGATTATTTTGAGCGCGCTGGCGGGCGTCGCGGCTTCTTACATTCTGAAGCCGCTGATCAATAACCTGACCAGCAACCTGAAGGCATATATCGACAGCGGGCTGGCCAGCGATGAGGCGCGGCGCCTGATCCTTACGGATCTGGGGAAAAATCTTGCCGCGATGGGCGCCATTTATCTGACCGGCGCGGTCGGCACGTACGTTTCCAGCCGCGTTATGGTTTCCGTTGCTCAGAAAACGGCCAACAAGATGAGAAAGGAGCTCTTTGAACATCTGCAGGATCTTCCGGTCAGTTATTTCGATAAGCATCCCCACGGAGAGATTATGAGCCGTTTTACAAACGATATGGATAACGTCTCGATGGCGCTGGAGCAAAGCCTGTCGCAGACGGTTACTTCACTGATTTCCGTCGTCGGAACCTTTGTCATGATGCTGGTGCTAAGCCCGTTCCTGACAATATTTGTCGTTCTGATGCTGCTTCTGATGCTTTTTATAGTAAAAAAGATCGGCGGCAAAAGCGCGCGGTACTTCCGCGGACAGCAGGCGGCGCTGGGCGATCTGGACGGCTACATCGAGGAAATGATGCAGGGCCAGAAGGTTGTGAAGGTTTTCAATCATGAAAACGCGGCAAACGAAGAATTTATCAAGAAGAACAACAGCCTGAAGGACGCAGCGGTGAGCGCGCAGACCTTTGCCAATATTATAATGCCGATTATGGGAAATCTTTCTTACCTGCATTACGCGCTGACGGCGACGATCGGCGCTGTCATGATTGTGAATCCGATGGGATGGGGAATCTTTGCCGCCACAACAATCGGCGATGTCGCCGCCTTCCTGCAATATACCAGGCAGTTCTCCCAGCCGATCACGCAGATTTCAAATCAGATGAATATGCTGCTGTCCGCCCTGGCAGGCGCAGAGCGAATTTTCGAGGTTTTAGATGAACAGGTGGAATCGGACGAGGGAAAGACGGTTCTCGTTCTTGCGGAGAAAAAACAGGATGGCACACTTTTCGAGGTTCCCGGAGATCCGTTTGAAAATTTTGCATCAACCTTTGAAAACGAAAGCGGAAAATTCCTGGCCTGGAAGGTGCCGGAGGAAGGGGGAGACCGGCTTGTGGAGCTGCACGGCGACGTGCGCTTTACCAATGTCGTATTTTCTTATATCCCTGGGCATATTGTGCTGAACGACGTTTCTCTGTACGCAAGACCGGGACAGAAGATCGCGTTTGTCGGCTCTACAGGCGCCGGGAAAACGACGATTACGAATCTGATCAACCGGTTTTACGAAATTCAGGAGGGAACGATCACGTACGACGGAATTGATGTGCGCGAGATTAAAAAGGACGATCTGCGGCGTACGCTTGGAATCGTACTGCAGGATGTCCATTTGTTCCGCGGCACGATCCGCGACAATATCCGGTATGGAAAATTAAACGCTACGGATGAGGAGATCGTGCGTGCCGCAAAAATTGCAAACGCGCATTCCTTCATCAAGCGTCTTCCGGATGGGTACGACACGGTGCTTACTGCAGACGGTACAAACCTGTCCCAGGGACAGCGCCAGCTGCTTTCCATTGCACGCGCCGCCGTTGCGGATCCTCCGGTTATTATCCTTGACGAGGCAACCTCTTCCATCGATACAAGAACGGAGCATCTGATCGAGGACGGCATGGATAAACTGATGATGGGACGGACGACGTTTGTGATTGCCCACCGGCTTTCTACGGTACGGAACTCTAACGCAATCATGGTGCTTGAGCTCGGCAGGATTATTGAGCGCGGCGATCATGACGATCTGCTTGCACAGCGCGGACGGTATTACAGCCTTTATACCGGAAAGGCAGAATTGACGTGAGCCGAGACTGATCGCAACGCAACCCCGGATGCGGCGCAGTATCCGGGGTTTTTGATTAAAAATTTTACGCGGCTTTGATCAAAAACGGATTGCTTTTTTCTTCGTATTTTTTTATAGTAAAGAGTGTACAATTATAAATAGGCAGGGAGTGAATCGTTATAGATATTTTAAGGGAAAAACAAGGGTATATCTGCGATATGGACGGCGTCATCTATCACGGGAACCGTCTGCTTCCGGGCGTCAAGGAATTTGTGGAATGGCTTTACAGAGAAAACAAAAAATTTCTGTTTCTGACGAACGGCAGCGGATATTCACCGAAGGATTTGCAAATGAAGCTGCGCCGGATGGGGCTGGAGGTCGACGAAAGCCATTTTTATACGAGCGCGCTGGCAACGGCAAAATTTATCAGCTCCCAGAATCCTGGCTGCAGCGCCTTTGTAATCGGGGAGCCCGGTCTGTTCAATGCGCTGCACGACGCCGGGATTACGATTAATACGGTCGATCCGGATTACGTCATTGTGGGGGAGACGAACAATTATAATTACGACAGTATCTGCAGGGCGGTGCAGCACGTATTGAACGGCTCCAAGCTGATCGGCACGAACACGGATCTTACAGCTCCTTTGGAGAATGGGATCGTACCGGCCTGCCGGGCGCTGATTTCTCCGATTGAAATGGCCACGGGGAAATCCGCCTATTATGTGGGAAAGCCGAATCCGCTGATGATGCGTACGGGACTGAAAATGCTGGGCGTCCATTCTCAGGACGCCGCAATTATCGGAGACCGGATGGATACCGATATTATTGCCGGCATCGAAAGCGGTTTGGATACCGTACTTGTCCTGACCGGCGTGACCTCGCGCGAGACCATGCAGCGCTATCCGTACCGCCCCAGACTCGTTCTGGAAAACGTGGGAGATATTCCGCCGGCCTCGGACCGGGCGCCGGCGCTTTAAAATTTTTGGCAGCGGGGGGGATTTTATGACGCTGAAAGAAAAAATGGCAGGCGGAGAAATTTATTTCTGTTCCGATCCGGAGCTCATGGCCGAACAGGAAAAATGCCTGGAGAAATTATATGATTTTAATGCAACGCGTCCTTCTGAGCATGAAAAGCGCGCGGCGCTTCTGAAGGAGCTGTTTGCATCGGTGGGAGAGGGCTGCTACGTCGAGCCGCCGCTTCACACGAACTGGGGCAGAAATACGCATTTCGGAAATCACGTATATGCAAATTTCAATCTCACGCTTGTAGACGATACGGATATTTATGTAGGGGATTACGTAATGTTTGGGCCAAATGTCACAGTCGCGACGGCCGGTCATCCCGTAAATCCCGAGCTGCGCCGCAAAGCCGCGCAGTTCAACATTCCCGTCCGGATTGGGAATAACGTCTGGATCGGCGCGGGCGCCGTGATTTTGCCTGGCGTGCAGATCGGTGAAAATTCTGTGATCGGCGCAGGCAGCATAGTGACAAAGGATGTGCCGCCGAACGTCGTCGCAGTAGGAAATCCGTGCCGTATCCTTCGGGAGATCGGCGAGCATGACGCAGTATATTATTATAAAAACAGGAAAATCGTGACGGAGTGAGGATCTCCCATGCTGGACGCTGATATCAGGGAGCCGCTTTTTTTATACTTGGAAACGCGGTACGGAAAGGTGCGTATTTTCGAAGAAAAAAATATTGGAACGTCGCGCGCCGATGTGATCGCCATAACGGACGGAGAACTGATCGGACTTGAAATCAAAAGCGACGGCGATTCGTATGCGCGCCTGAAAAGCCAGATCCGAAATTACAACAAATATTGCGGGAAAAATTATCTTGTGGTAGGCGCAAGCCACAGAATTCATGCCGGCGAGCATATTCCGGACTTCTGGGGAATCCTTGTCGTATCGCGCGATCCGGATACGAGACTGCCCAGAATCGAAGAATCCAGAGCGGCGCAGCCAAATCCCAAATGCGATGTAAAGCGCCAGCTGAGCCTGCTGTGGCGGAACGAGCTTGCAAATCTTTTGCGGAAGAACCATCTCCCGAAATACAACGGGAAAAGCAAATCCTTCATTTGCGAAAAGCTGGCGTCAAAGCTCTGCGCGGAAACGCTGCTGCGCCAGCTGACGGACGAAATCTTTGAAAGGGATTATACCGTCTACAATTGAAAAACCGGAATTTATAAATAAATTTTACCTAAAACCTGTGGACATCAAGCACCGACAGTGTTAAAATAAAGCCGCTGTTTAAAACTAGTAAATGAAAGGAACTTATGTATGAAAAGGACAAAAAGCAAATTGCTTCCGTTTCTTATCGTGCTTCTGGCTGCTTCGCTGTGTCTGACGGCGGGCTGCTCGGAGAACCAGGATGGGACTGCCGATCCGACGGCTTCTCCTTCCGCTACTGCAAAGGCAACGGCTTCTTCGAACACGGAGGCTACTCCGACCGCGGAGGCGGAACCAACCGCGCCCGCATCTCCTACGCCGCTGAAGCTGACGGATCCTCCGGAGGGATATGATGCGAACGATAAAGCCGCGGCGGCCGACCTCCTCGATCTTGTATTTGAAGATGGGGAAGCAAAGGATCAGTCCGCAGCGCAGCTGGAGCTGACGCCGATCAACGATCCGATCGTTGAAACGGATCCGCTGATCAACAAGACGGCGGCGGAATTTCTGGGCAGCGGAGACGCTTCGATCAATGAGATTTCTATGTACGCGGCATACGGATTCGGCTCGGATTATCATGCGACGCTGGAGGATGGCTTCTCGCTTGAAGTATATGCGAAGATCACGGATGACACGATGTACGGAACGCTGCTCGGTTATATGCAGGGCGGCGGCTTTGGGATCGATTTCGATCCGAACAATGCCGAAAACGATCTGAACGGCGGCGCAAATGCGTCGATTGGATTCTGCATGTACGATATAGGCGCCGGCGGCTATGTCAACCTGTACCATGAAGAGCCTGTAGAGCTGGACCGCTATTATCATGTAGTCGGGACGTTTGACGGAAGCACGATGTCTCTGTACTACGACGGCCAGCTGATAAAAAGCACGGAAATTACCGGGCCCTTGCAGTTTCCCCAGGAAACTTCGCAGTACCTTGGAATCGGCGGAGACGCCGGACCGACAGATCAGGGAGAGCTCGGAATGAACGGCTCTCTGGCGATTGCCAGAATTTATTCCACTCCCTTGACTGCTTCTCAGGTATATAATTTGTACCTGGATGCGGTGCAGTAAGCATACGGCGGAGTATTCTCTCACGGCGGAGGGCGGCAGGCCTTCCGCCGTGATTTGTTTCATTGCCATGCAAGGCAGCCTTATGGTATCATTTATAAAAACAAGACGGAAAGAGTGGCAGAAATGATAAAATTATCCGGTCCGGAAGAGCTTGAAATGTTAAAAGAAACGCTTGGCGAGGAACTATACGCGCGGATCGCCGCCTGCAGACGTATATGCATTCCTGTGCGCGAGGGGTATTTCCTTTTGTTCTCTCTTCTGGATTTGAAAAATGACAGAAAGAAGGAAGATCCCGTTTACCTGTACTGCAGCAGGGAAGATGCGTTCTTTTTTACGCGCTCCGTGCGCTGCCGGGAAATTCTGGAGGACGGCGAGAAACAGGAAAACGCGCTCCGCTGCGTAGCGCACTTTTTTGCAGCGCTGACCGCGGAGGATGTCGACGGCCTGGAACGACTGGAGGCAGAAATCGAAACGCTGGAAGACCTGCTTCTGACGGCGCGGAAGCCCTCGGATAATACGGAGAAAAGAATTATCCGGATCCGCAAAAAGCTGCTGCGGCTAAAACGCTATTATGAACAGCTCAGGATGATTCTCGGAGAACTGACGGAGGACGACGCGGAAATTTTTGACAAGGAAACGCGCCGGCAGCTCCGCTTCGCCGATCGGCATGTCAGCCACCTTCTTGACTCCGTCTTTCATCTGCGTGAATATATTACGCAGGTGAGAGAGGCCTATCAGGCACAAATCGAAATCGAACAAAATCAGGTCATGAAAGTTTTTACAGTCATCACGACCGTTTTCCTGCCGCTTACTCTGATCGCCGGATGGTATGGCATGAATTTCACCGCAATTCCGGAACTTGAATGGCGATACGGATATCTATATGTGATTCTGCTGAGCGTATTCGTCTGTTCTCTATGCATTCTTTTTTTCAAGCATAAAAAATGGTTCTGAGCTTATTAAAATGCGCGGCTATTTCGTAAGATTTTTGAGACTTTCCGGCTTCCCCATTACGATCAGCGTTTCGTTTTTATTGAAAATATGATCCGGAGGGGGAAGAGGATTCATTTCGCCGTCCTTTTTTGTTGCAAGAATGCTGATGTGGTAACGCGTTCGAACTGATTTTTCAATAATGCTTTTTCCGCACCAGCTTTCCGGAACAGCCAGCTCGTAAATTGCGATTTCAGGCGTAAGCTCGACGTAATCGAAAATGTTTTTTGCGCCGTATTTGATGGCGAGTCGTTCCGCCATTTCGCGTTCCGCATAAACGACGTTGTCTGCGCCGTTGCGCAGCAGCAGCTTTCTGTGTACGTCGCGGCTTGCACGCGCCAGGATGAACTTTGCGCCGTTATCCTTCAGAAGGACCGTTATTTCAAGCGCGCTCTGAAAATTATCCCCAATCGCTACAACGCAGATATCAAAATTTTTTATCCCTAAAGACTGCATAAAGATTTCGTTGGTTGCGTCCCCGATTTCGATATTGTCAATGATATTGATGGCATTATCCGCCCGCTCTGCGTTTTTCTCAATTGCGAGAACGGAATTGCCCTCTTCAATAAATTTTGCGGCCATATGTCTTCCGAAACGACCGAGACCGATAATTAAAATAGATTTCATATGTTTTACCTCCGTAACTCTTAACCGATCTGCACCTTCTCAAGCGGAAGAGAAGAGATCTTAATATTTTTATTCGAGGAAAATGCGAGAAGCATCGTCATAGAGCCAACCCTGCCGAATATCATCAGAAAACAGAGGATCAGACACGATACGCTCCCAAGCGTTGGCGTGAGTCCTACGGAAAGGCCCACCGTCGCGATAGCGGATACCGTTTCAAAGAGTGCATCCAGGAAAGCGATGCCTTCGATGCGCGATATGAGAACGGCGCCTCCGCAGGAGAGCAGCAAATACAGCATAAATACGCAGGAGGCCGTCCGTGCAATGCCGTCTTCCATCCGGCGGCCGAACGCTTCCACGGATTTTCTGTGGCGGAAGGTGGTTATGATCGAAAGCATCAATACGGCAAACGTCGTCGTTTTGATTCCTCCCGCCGTAGAGCCTGCCGATCCGCCGATCATCATCAGGCATATGAGGATAAATCTGCCGGCCTCCGTCATCTTCGCCAGCTCTACGGTGTTGAAGCCTGCCGTTCTGGCGCTGACAGACTGAAAGAAGGAGGCCGCCATTTGCTCTGAAAGGGATTTATCATGGTAGGCGGCTCCGCCGTGCTCTGTCAGGAACAAAAGCAGCGCGCCGCCCAGGATCAGAAATGCAGTTACAAACATCACAATTCTTGTATGAAGCAGCATTTTTTTATATTGGAATTTTGAATCCAGCAAATTCCGCCAGACGAAAAAGCCAAGCCCGCCGATCACGATCAGCAGCATGATGACGAGATTAACATACCAATTGCCGACGACGCTGGTCAGCGAGGAATATTCGCCCTGAATCCCCATTAAATCAAATCCGGCGTTACAGAATGCGGAAATGCTGTGAAATACGGAATACCATATGCCTCTTCCGAGCCCCAGCAGGGGGCAGAAGTAAAACGCAAGCAGCAGCGCACCGATTCCTTCTATGAGTAGAGTCCCCAGAGAAATAAATTTCGTCATACGGACGATCCCGCCCAGCTGCGGCGCGGAAATAGAGCTCTGCATCAGAGATCGCGATGCAAGCCCGATATTTTTCTTTGTCAAAGAAAGCGCAGAGATACAGATTGTCATGAATCCGATCCCGCCGATTTGAATCAGCACGAGGATCACCGCCTGGCCGAACAGCGTCCAATTTGTGTAAGTATCGGCTCTGATCAGACCGGTCACGCACGTCGAGGAGGTTGCGGTGAAAAAAGCCGTCAGAATGGAATGCTCTGAACTGTCGCGCACGGCAGCGGGCAACCTGAGAAGTACGGTGCCGAGAAGGATGATGAAACAGTATCCCAAAAGTATGATTTTCATAGGCGAAAGCTGCCTGAAATAAGATACAAGCTTTTTTGTTATGATGCCTGATGCCTCCTCTTTTACAGCGCACTATTATACATCGTTTTTTGTGAAAATCAACTATAAATAAAAATGCGGCCATACTGTATGGCCGCGTCTTTCCTGCTGAGGAAGGGCTATCCGATATTTTCCTGAATGTATCTGTACACGCTTGCGGGCACCTGCTCTTTAAATTCGTCCATCAGCTGTTCCTCGGAAAGCCAGCGGATATGGGAAGAGCGCAGCTCCAGATGACTTGGGATCAGATGGAGGGGGATCCCAAGCTCGATTACTGACTGGATCAGCTCCACTTCCTTCTCGATGTTAATGGTCGGGTGGAAGCTCCTGGCTACGCCGTCCGCGCCCAGCGTTTCGATGGAATGGGCCAGCCAGCCTTCGCTTTCGATATAGACGAATACATTGTCAAGCTTTTCCTCCGCAATCGCAGCTTCGATCAGACGCTTCATGGTTTCCGAGGGAATCCATCTGTTCTGTTCTTCTGATTTCAGCGTCATAATCACCGCATAAACCTTATCGCTGCGTTCGGAAAGATATTTCAATGAATTCATGTGTCCGGTCGTAACCGGATCGAACATTCCCGGAAGAATTACGGTACCTAAAAATTTCTTTGCCATCGAAAGCACGCCCCTTTATACAAATTTTTATATTACATATATATTATCACATCGGACAAAGCGGTTGCAACGCCCGCGGAAAAATATTTCATGGCGCTTCCTGAAGGAGCCGCGCGGATTTGATAAAATATACGTCTCCTTCGGCGCAATTACTGAAAAAATCAACCCGGATCGTATGGATTGTGCCGGACCAAAAGCGCAGCTGTGAAAAATCCAGCACAAGCGTGTGCCAGCTTCCATCCGCAGGAAAGGAGGCGTAAACGGATTTTCCCGCTTCCGGGGCGCCCGTTTCTCCGGCGGCGAGAAAGAACTCCGTCGTATAGCTGGCCGATGAATTTTCCGGCGGTGCCATGCACGTAATTTCAAAATACCGATAGACGTCTGCGGAAAGAGTCTCTTCGCTTCTGGAATATAGGATTGAGAAATAGGGATCCGTTGCATCCGTAACCGTGAAGACATAGTCGCTTTCCGTTTTCACGCCTTCGCAGCAATGATACGTTCCGAGTACAACGGGCTCGTAATTTTTCGCAAAGTCCAGCGAGGTAAAATCTGCTTTTTCGACGGAGGCGCTTTCGCCCCATTCTGCGTTCAGCCATTCCAGGCGGTTCTTCAGCCAGCCGGACAGAAAGCGCGCCGCGTCTGCCTGACTGGTATAGGAGGTTACGCTGTCGTGCTGGTGAAACAGCAATTTCTTGCCGAGCAAATCCCATTTTTGATAGTTTCTAGCAAACTCTTTCTCGTATGCCTGGCTGAGGCGCGAAATTTCTTCGGCATCCGCAAGCAGCGCGGGATATTTTTCCCGCCAAAGTGCTCTTACGCGTTCCCGGAACCATCCTGCGCTGTTCAGCATAACATACCAGGAGTTTGTACGTACGCCGTCGCTGTAAGAAAAATTAGCGGCATACAGCCCATAGGGAGAATATGTGGTGTCATAACGAGTATTTCCGAGCGCAAAATCAAAATCCCACGGCGCTGCAAAGGTCAGCAGACCGGAGCCGGAGGGGCTGAGATCCACATACATATTAAATGTGCCCGCGTCGAGATTTTTGACGATTTCGTCCAAGACATACATCCTTACGGCAGATTCCAGATCAACCAGTGCTCCGACCGTCGCCTGCTGCTTTTCCGATTTCGAGGCGTTTTCCGGAAAATCCGTTTTGCGCCGCAGCGTGCAGTCCGCGCCGACCGTATAATATTCGTCGAGATAAATTGCTGCATAAACCGCTTCATATACGGCGGAGCACCAGTCCTCGATGAAACGGATCTGTTCCGCAGTGTAGTCGCCGCCGGAAAGAGAAAAAATCATGCTGCCGCAGCTTGCGCTGTCCCCGTTTAAATCCGTAACAGAGACGCTTGCATGCGTCCGCATGGTATTCGGCTCATCCGTTCTTCCGCCCTGACCGATCATCAGATAACCGATCTCCGTTCCCTCGTCCCCGTCTTCCTTTTCAAAAATTGCTACCCGGTTCGGATTGATCTGCGTTTGCTCACAAACCAGGTAGACGCCCTGATATTCGCCATTGAGATAAACCTCGGCGTATGCGTAATCCGAACAATAATATTTGCCCTCCAGTAGCGTATTCCCCAGACGGAAGGCCGTAGAAGTACGCATCATGGAAGGATCGAAATAATCCGCCATCAGACACCAATTCTTACATTCTGCATTTCCATTGATCCCCAGCAGCGACTGCTTCCTGCTGAAGCGCAGCCGGTACGGCTTCTTTTCCGCCTCCGCAGTCGAATTGCCCCGAACGCGGATTTCCGCCTCCCTATCGCAGAAAAGCATGGATTCCCCGCAGTTTTCAGAGGATACTTTGCAGGGAACGTATTCTTCTTTAGAGGTGACGGCGGCGTTTCGCTCCGTGGTGATTCGAAGCACAGGCATCTGCGATTCCGCCCGCGGTGCAGAAGCCGCCGGCGTTTGAAGCTCCGGCGATGAAGCCGTGCCGGCAGGGGGATTGCCGGCCTTCTCCGGACCGCGGCAGGCGGAAAGCAGCAGCGCGGCGGTGAGAGAAAACAAAAAAATCGAAATAAAACGGGTTTTCTTTACGTCTGTACCCATATGGAAACCTCTTGCGTCAAACTTGTTATATTATTTTATCTTTGAATCCTCTTTACGTCAAGGCGGATGCGAAATGCCGCATAAGCAAAAGCTGCGATCTCTGAACCGCTTATCCGTGCGCCCGGCAGACAAACCCTTCCTTTGTAAAATCGTATCCGATCGAACCTGCCGCGTAGGAAACGGGCCGCGTGAGCGGCGATTGGATTTTCCCGCACATTCTAGCATTGCGAGGCTGCAATATCGACACGAAAATTTGCTGAAAAATAAAAATATTTATTGCTGCTATCATTTGCCTTTTTGTTTATGGTAGAATAAAGAAAAGCAAAAATTTTATGCGGCGTATATAAGCCTGCGTAAGTTTACGGAAAGGGGCTGATTTTATTAAAATGGAGGAAGTGCTTCAATTTTTGCGGGAAAATTCCACGTTTTATCTTGCTACGGCGGAGGAAGATCAACCGCGTGTCCGCCCGTTTGGCGCCGTGGACCTTTATGAGGGGAAGCTTTATATCCAAACGGGAAACACAAAACAAGTGTTTGCACAGATGCTCAAAAATCCTAATATTGAAATCTGCGCGTCAGGGAAAGACGGACGCTGGCTGCGGGTTGCAGCAAAAGCCGTACGCGACGACAGACGGGAAGCGCGTCAGCATATGCTGGACGCAAATCCGGAGCTCAAAGATATGTATTCCGCAGACGACGGAATCTGTGAGGTATTTTATCTGAAAGATGCCGTCGGCGCGTTTTACACATTTGGAAAAAATCCGGAAACAGTTCGATTTTAAGGAGGAAAACGGTATGAAAAAAGTAAAATTCGGCGTGCTTGGCGTCGGACGCGGCAGTTCAATGATCAAATTCTGCGAAACCGCGGAAAATGCGGAAGTCGTCGCAATCTGCGACAAATGGGAGGAAGGTCTCCGTCGGAAAAAGGAAGAGCTGAAGGACGACCGAATTACATATTATACAGATTTCGAAAAGTTTATCCGCCATCCCGGCATGGATGCCGTCGTGCTTGCCAATTATGCGACGGAACACGCGCCGTTTGCAATCCGGGCAATGAAAAACGGACTGCACGTCTTTAGCGAGGTACTGCCGTGCCAGACGCTTGCGGAAGCGGTGGAACTGGTGGAAACGGTCGAGAGCACCGGTAAAATTTATGCTTACGGAGAAAATTACTGCTTTATGCCTTCTCCCAAGGAAATGAGAAAGCTTTACCGTGAGGGAAAGCTGGGAGAACTGGAATATGCGGAAGGGGAGTACGTTCACAACTGCGAAAGCATCTGGCCGCAGTGCACATACGGCGAGCGCGATCACTGGCGGAATACCATGCATACCTTTTTTTACTGCACACATTCCATCGGGCCGATCATACACATTACGGGACTTCGCCCGGTCCGCGTTACCGGCTTTGAGCTGCCGTTCAACGCGCGCTCCGAGCGGATGGGAAGGCGCTGCGGGATCGCCGGAGTAGAGATGCTTACGCTGGAAAATGGCGCCGTCGTGAAAAGCATCCACGGCGATTTAATCAAAAATTCCATCTGGTACTGTCTCTATGGTACGAAGGGCAGAATGGAAAGCTCGCGCGAGGATGCGCAAAACGGCTGCGTTCTGCGGCTGCATACGAATTTTAATCCGGATGCGGATCTCACATATCCGGATGACTACCAGACCTATCAGCCGACGGATGAGCTCAGTAAGGCAGCGGAAAGCTACGGGCACGGGGCGGCTGATTACTATACGATGTATTATTTTACGCGGAAAATTCTGGGCGATGAAAACGCGGACGTAATCGATGTTTATGAGGCGATGGACATGGCCCTTCCCGGCATTCTGGCATATCGTTCCGTCCTGAACGGCGGCATCCCGATGACGGTTCCGGATCTGCGCAAAAAAGAAGAGCGTGACAAATACCGAAATGATCGTGCTTGCACGAGCCGGAGCGTTGCGGGAGATCAATGGATCCCGCCGTACTCGAAGGGCGAGCCGGATGTTCCACAGGAAAATTACGACAAAATCAAAGCGAAGTGGGAAGAATTCCTGAAAAACAGCGAACCTTCATAATTTTCTCTGAAACGCACAAATAACGAACGGAGGCACGCGATGGAAACCGTGCCTCCCTTCGTTTCCGGCAGATCCGCCGATTGTCTTCTGATCTCAGACGGCGCTTCTTTTTCTGAGAATCACCCATACAGAACCAAGCACAAGCACAGCCAGGATGATAATCCCTGCGCCGAGGTCGCCGGTGCCAGGCTGCTCCTGCGGCGCGCCCGGAGTCGGGGTTCCCTGCGAAGGCGTTCCGGGGACATCTGTGCCGGGATCCTCCCCGCCCTCCGGAATCGAAGAAATGGTCAGATTATCTACATACGAATTGTTGTTTCTCTGATAGAAACCGATCGCGCCCTCCTCCAGCACGGCGACGTCATCATATGCCGCTGCGGCGGAACCGTCCGCTTTCAGAATTTCAACCGCGGTATAATATCCGTCGCTCAAACCGGAAAGATTCAGAGCGGCAAACAGCGCGCCGTTCAGGCTGATTTCGATTCTGCTGCCGCTGTCCTTCACTTTGATGCGGTTGGTCTGCGTAACATCAAACCCGTCCGGAATGTCAAGAGCGACGTACGGACTGTCCTGCATTGCGCCGTCGTTGAATGCGATCACGATCTTGTCCGCGTTCGGTGCGCTGAACATATCAACGGAGATCCCGTAGCCGATGTCGTTTTCCGCTACGCCGGCACGTCCCCCGCCGAACAGGTCGGGCTTCACATCCGTAGGCAGGCGCAGACCGAAGCCGGAATAACAGTCGTTTTTAGAGGCGCTGTAATCAAATTCATAAACGGCATTCGTAAATACGGAATTATAATTTGCATCGACCAGATCGGAAACCCAGTTTCCGGAATCGGAGCCGATAAACAGCTTTCCGTCCTTAATCTTGTTTGCGCTTTGCGCGCCCAGATGGCCGTAGCTCCAATCGCTGTCCAGAAGATCCGCGGAATCGAAAGTGTTTTCGTAAAGCACGGTATCTGCAAGGACCGTCAGACTTGAAAGCGTAACGACAATAAAACAGGCAATCAGCATGGATAACGCTTTTTTCATAATATAACCTCCTGTATTTTTTTGAATTGTGTATAATCAATGAAAAAAATATAACACAAAATCGCGCCGGCGTCAACGGCCTTTCCGGGAGAGCGCCGGCTTTTTTATTGTTATTTTCTCGGATTAATGATACAATACGGCAGGAAATATTATTGTAAAAATACACAAGGAATATTGGAGGATCTATGCGTGAAATTTCATTATGCGGCGCGTGGCGCCTGCGCGGCAGAAACGCAGCCGCGGGAACAGAAATCGATGTGAATGGAACTGTTCCCGGCTGCGTGCATACCGATCTGATCCGGAACGGGATTGTCACGGATCTTTATCGACGCGACAATGCTGATTCTTTTCGATGGATCGAAATGAGTGATTGGGTTTACAGCAGAGAGTTTATGTGCGATACTGTGGAGCCCGGCGCGCGGCTGGTGTTTGAAGGTCTCGATGTATATTGCGATATCTATCTCAACGGAACGTGGATTGGCCATGCGGAGAATATGTTTCTCGAGCATGTATTTGCGGTAGACGGGATTTTGGTCAGCGGCAGCAATACGCTGGAGGTCTACTTCTATTCTCCTGTTTTGGCGGTACGCGGGAGAAAAGCGCGGCCGGCTGCATTTACGGCGGAACGGCTTTATACGAGGCGTATGCAATGCACCTACGGCTGGGATTGGGTAGATCGCTTTGTGACCTGCGGAATCTTTCGGCCGGTATCTCTGCGGTTTGGGCAAAGAGCCGCCGAAGAGGACGATCTTTATATTTATACGGTGTCGGCGGACGCAAAATGGGCGGAAATTGCCGCCGAAATGCGGTTCCACAGAAGCTGCACCGCACGCGCGGAGCTTTTTGATCCGGAGGGAAGACTCATTTATAAAAAGGATTTTTACTGTGCGGAGGAGCTCCGAAAGGAGCGGATTTCCATTGAAAATCCACAGCTCTGGTATCCGAATGGTTCCGGCAAGCAGCCGCTCTATTTGTTTCAGCTGACCGCCGACGGGGAACCGGCCGTTTCCTGCCGCTTCGGCGTTCGGACGGCCCGCATCGTGCAGCCCGTTGATTTGCCGGGCAGCGCGGCCTATGATCTGTGCCGCAGGCTGCAGAATACCGAAAGTGGAGAGGAATATGATTTCAACGAAACTTTTTCCGGCTTCCGGGTTATGATCAACGGAGCTGCGGTTTGGTGCAGAGGCGGAAACTGGGTCCCCTGCGAGCCGTTCCCTTCGGAAGAATCGGACGAAAAAATTACGGGGCTTTTGGAACTGGCGGCCTGCGCAGGGATCAATCTCATTCGCATCTGGGGCGGCGGAATTTTTGAAAAGCAGCATTTCTATCGGGAATGCGACAGGCTGGGCATCCTTGTCGTGCAAGATTTCATGATGGCCTGCGGCTCTTATCCAGAGGATGAGCCCTGGTTTCTCAGGCAGCTTTCTTTAGAGGCGGAATCTGCGGCGAAACGCCTTCGGAATCATCCCTGTCTTTTATGGTGGTCCGGCGACAATGAAAATGCGGTGCGAGGCAGCGACCTCGATCCCTCTTATACCGGAAGACGGTCGGCGCTCTGTGCAATCGCGCCCGTTTTGCAGAAATTTGATCCGCAGCGGCTGTTTTTGCCGTCAAGCCCGTATGGCGGGGACCGGTATGCCTCCAAAACGTGCGGCACGACACATAATACGCAGTTCCTGGGATATCTTCTGGATTTTATCGACCGGGGCGCCATTGAAAACTACCGGGAGTATTTTAAGGAATATATTGCCCGGTTTATCGCGGAGGAGCCGACGATGGGCGCCGTATCGCTTTGCTCGCTGAGAAAGTTTATGACGGAGGACGATATTTTTGGCGAAGACCTGTCGATGTGGAGGTATCATACGAAAACGAATCCATCCCTGCCCAAAGAGCTGCTGGATTACACGCTGCGCTTTGCGGAGCGCTTGCTCGGCGGCTTCCGGGACGGAGCGGACAGACTCTTTAAATTGCAGTACATACAGTATGAGTGGATGCGGCTGACGATGGAACAGTACCGCAGAAATCAGGATTTTTGCGGCGGCGTGATCTATTGGATGTTTGACGAGTGCTGGCCCGCGGCCTCCGGCTGGTCGTTCATAGATTATTACGGCGTGCCGAAGGCCGCCTATTACGCCTTTAAAGAAGCGGCGCGCTCTGTCACGGCTTCGTTTGACAGGCAGGAGGACGGTACGCTGCAATTATACGCAGCGAATGATACGCCGGACGCGATTCCCGCGGAGCTGACGCTTACGCGGATCGGACGGGACGGCTCGGCCGCCGGCGCGCTTCATCGCTCGCAGGAAATTCCGGCAGGCGGCGCTTCCTGCATTTTTACCGTCCCGGAAGAGCTGGTGCCTGGGGAAGAAGAGCTTCTGGTATGCGATCTGCGCTGCGGGCTGGGACGCCATAGGACTTTTTATAAAGCGGGGCTCCTGCGGCTTCGGGAATGCGGCGGCGTATCCGTTCTGCAGGAGGACGGATCCGTTACGGTAGAGGCGGCGGCATATGTGCATGCGGTTGCGTTCGACGCGGAGGCGGTATTGGAGGACAACTTTTTCTCTCTGCTTCCGGGTGAAAAACGCACGGTGCGCATCGCTCCTCTGCACGGGAGCTCCGGCCGGCTTGCGGTCAAAACGTATACCACAGCGGAAAATATTCCGGAAGGAAACGAAATCGGCGTGGAGGTTTGAAAATATGTGTATGATTCCCTATCGGTTTGAACTGCTGCCCATGGGCTCTCTGCGTTTTACGGGAATGTTCGACAGAGCCATTCGGTTCGTACAGGAACGGCAGCTGAAAGATCCCGCTGTCTGGAAACGGCTGGCGGAGCCGTTCCGAAGCGGGAATGCGGATGACGCCAATCTTGCCTGGCGCGGCGAATATTGGGGAAAACTGATGCGCGGGGCTTCTTTGACATATTACTATACGCAGGATCCGGACTTGTACGAAATTCTGGAAGACAGCGTGCGCGATTTGCTGTCTGTACAGGATGGCGAGGGACGTTTTTCCACCTATTCCATTTCCCGGGAATTCCAGGGATGGGATATCTGGTGCCGGAAATATGTGATGCTGGGCATGCAGTATTTTCTGGACATTTGCCGGGAGGAAGCGCTGCGCGGTGAAATCCTCGAGGCACTGAAGCGCCATGCAGACTATATCGTTGCGCGGATCGGCCCTCCGTCTGCCGGCAAGCGTTCGATTACGCAGACGAGCAAGGCCTGGGGAGGAATGAATTCCAGTTCGATCCTGGAGCCCTTCGTAAGACTGTATACGCTGACCGGCGCACAGCGTTATCTTGACTTTGCACGATATATTATCGAAAACGGGGGCGTGGAGGGATTCGACCTGTTCCGCGCGGCGGAAGAGGATCGCCTTTTCCCGTACGAATATCCCGTAACAAAAGCCTATGAGATGATGAGCTGCTTCGAGGGGCTGCTGTGGTATTACCGCGTTGCAAAGGAGCCGAGATACCTGCGTGCAGCGGAACGATTTGCGGATCGTGTTCTGCGCTCGGATATTACGGTAATCGGTTCCGCCGGCTGCACGCATGAGCTTTTCGACCATTCTGCGATCCGTCAGTTTGATCCTGCATTCGACGGCATTATGCAGGAGACGTGCGTAACGGTGACCTGGATGAAGCTTTGCTATCTGCTGCTGCAGATTACGGGAGACGTCAAATATGCCGACGCAATCGAACGTTCGGCCTGTAATGCGCTGCTTGGCGCAGTCAATACGGAATTACAGACGTGCAAAGGGATGATCCCCGTTTTCGACAGCTACAGTCCCTTGCGCAAAGGCCGGCGGGGCAGGGAAATGGGCGGTTATCAAAAACTGGACGATACGTTTGCGTACGGCTGCTGTCTTGCAATCGGCGCTGCCGGAACGGCCTACACGGCGCTTTCTTCCGTAAGCAGAACAGAACGCGGCTTTGCGTTTCATCTCTATCAGCCGGGGCTGGTCCGAACCGCGACGGCGAGCGGGCAGGAAGCTTCGTTCCGAATCGACACCGATTATCCCGCGGGAGAAGAAATTGTTCTGACACTCCAAATGCAGGCTCCGGAGCAATTCGAAATTCTGTTCCGGCTGCCCCCGTTCGGCGCCGGAAGCACGCTTCAGATCAACGGGGAGACGCTTGCCGAAAACCGCGCCGGCTTCTACGCCGCAGATCGGATTTGGCAGGGCGGAGATACCATCCGCATCCGCGCAGATCTTGCGATCCGTTTATGGAAGGATTCTGATTTTTTGCCGGAGGCTGCCAACAGGCCAGATCGATACGGCGTGCTGATGCGCGGCCCCGTCGTACTGGCGCTGGATACGAGAGCGAATCCGGGAGCGGTCGACATTCCGCTGAATTTGAAACAGGGCGCGGAGCAGGCCGAGCCGATTCCGGATTTCGCGCTGTTCCCCGCAGAACAGGCCTACCGGCTTCGCTGCGGAGACCGCAACGTCGTTTTTGTTGATTATGCTTCATCCGGGAAAGAATGGAACGATCGCTGCGAGACGGCGGCATGGATTCGGATTACGGAATAAGACCTGTGCCTCCGTCCCTTTTTCTTGTGCGAATATCGTGAAAAAAATAAATTGAAAAAAATGCAAATAAGGGATTGACAGGACGGCTTACATATGTTATAAATCTATGTATAGTTTTACTATCATCATTAATCGTTTTTCCGCTGCGGCGGAGAAACTCCAGATTGGAAGTTCGCAACGGATTGTGGTAAAACGGATATAACAGAGAAAAGGCCGCCGGAAGAAGCGGCCTTTTACTTTTTGTGCCGTTTTTTCATTTAAATGTCAAAACGCGGGCAGTCTATCATGACTCTAGGTTGCCGAATTTGTACCAGCTTACTGCCCTGCGCATCAGATCCTCTGTCACGCCGAAGAAATCGGCAAGCGCCCATATTTCCGTATAACCGTCCGCGACGGCCTTTTCCAGCTCTTTTTCTGGGACGAGCCTTTTGATTGCCCATTTGTCGGCGCGATTTTCATGGCGCTGCCGAATATCGAAGGGGGAATCGATGCTGTAGAATGCTCCTGTTATGCAATGCCCTAATTCGTGGGCAAGCTTTGTCTTTTCGTCGGCAGCGGAGGCGATCCTGCGAGGATCCATGGCAATGCAGCATTGACCGTCCGAATCCATCACCGAAAGGGCCTCCCGCTTTTCAAGGGCGAAGGCCTCCACTTCAATCTGCTCCTTCTCGGCAAGGTCATAAAGTCCGATGAGTGTCATTGTCCGCGCTTCCGCTCCTTTATAAAGGCCGCAAAACGCTTTACGTCTTCCAAGTCCTTTTCATCGATATTGTCCGCGTCGCCCCACAGAGCGAAAATCAGCTCCGCATCCTGCGGAGAAAAAAGATCCGGGCTGCCGGGGCAAAACCGTTCTTTCTTCTCGTCCTCGGCGGACTGAACGCAGGGAGGGGACGGCGTTCCTGCGGCGTCGTCCTCTGCGCCGCCCAGCAGATAATCGACGGATACGCCGAAGTAGTCCGCCAAAGCCTGCGCATTGCGGGTATCGGGCAGCGCGTCCTCGCCTTCGAGATATTTCTTTTTCCAGTAGGAAGCGGAGCCTCTGCTGCATCCGGCCTCCAGCGTTGCAGGCGTGGGCTTCACTCCTTTTTCCCTGCAAAGCTCTTCGAATCGTTCATAAAAGCGCATAGAGCGGTCCTCCGTAAAAAGTTGAAATATTTCAATAAAATCTGTTGACTTGTTGAAGCATTTCGTATATCATTCTATCTATAGTTGAAATAGTTCAGTTTTACCTCGGCAGCAAGCAAAGCGATCAACGAAAACCAGCGTAGCACAAAAACTGAAAAATTTCAACTTCCAAAAGAATTGTTTCCGCTTCGTCCAAAGGCGACTTCCCGAGCAGAAGCGCGGCAGGCGGGATCGGATCTTCAGATTTATAAAAAATGAAAGTCTGCAAATAAAAAGTCAATAGGAAAATAAAAAAATTTGCAGAGGCCAGAGGA
>ERZ1673742.321-NODE-321-length-66676-cov-24.180604_pt1 | contig 66676 bp, 62 predicted proteins | sample MGYA00580208_ERZ1673742 | MGnify/ENA primary metagenome ERZ1673742 (study PRJEB41218, sample SAMN15661774) | gut metagenome | host: Homo sapiens | place: Canada: London | collected 2015-08-20/2019-03-30 | study: EMG produced TPA metagenomics assembly of...
TCGTGGCCGTACTTCTGGATCATGGTGTTGATGACCAGCTTGGCGGTGCCGGCGGTGTTATAGTTGGACAGCCAGATCAGGCCCTGATACTCGGGCTTGAGCAGGTCCTTCCAATCCTGGGGAGCCTCCAGGCCGCGGCGGGTCAGCTCGTCGGTGTTGACCATGAAGCCCAGGATGCCCTTATAGATGCCGTACCAGCGGCCCTGAGCGTCGCGGTACATATCGCTGGTCAGGTGGGAGGCGTTCTTGGCCTCATAGGCCTCCAGCAGGCCCTCGGAAGCGCAGACATTGTACGGATCGGTGGTGCCGCCGAACCACACATCGGCGGAGGGGTTGCCGTTTTCTTCCTCGATCTTGGCCTGGACCTCGCCGGTGGACAGGCGCTGGAAGGTGGTCTTGATGCCGAAGACCTTCTCGAAGTTGGCGCAGGCGGCGGACAGATACTCCTCCTCGCAGGAGCCGTACACCACCAGCTCACCCTCGGCCTTGGCCGCGGTGATCAGGTCCTCCATCCCGGCAAAATACTCGGGATAATTGTTCTCATCGGTGCCCTTGTTGGGGTCATCGGTGTTCTTCTGGCCGCAGGCCGCCAGGGACAGCACCATCATGGCGGTCAGCAGAAGAGCCAAAAACTTCTTCATACAAAAATCCTCCTTATGTAGTTTCCGGTCCATCCCATTGCACCGGAACAAACGCATTATAGAATTTTTTCACGTTTCTGTCAATCGACTTTGGGGGAAAACGTTACCGGAACCGAACAATTTCGACATTTCCGACAAAATCAGAGCGAATAAGTATGTCGAAATGACCAGAAAAAAGTGGGAAAAACCAGTTGCCCGGCGGCGGAATATGGGTTAAAATACAAACAGCGAGCTTTGGAAGGAGCTGTGTTTATGAAACGATCCGAAATCAACCGCGCCCTGCGGGAAATGGAGGGTATGCTGGCCAAATACCGGTTCTCCCTGCCCCCCTTCTGCCGCTTTTCCCCGGAGGAATGGGCCAACAAGGGCCACGAATATGACGAGATACGGCACAATATGCTGGGCTGGGACATCACGGACTACGGCCTGGGGGACTTTGACCGGGTGGGCTTTTCGCTGATCACCCTGCGCAACGGCAATCTGGCCCGGCAGGACCTGTACCCCAAGCCCTACGCCGAGAAACTGCTGTACATCCGGGAGGGGCAGTACTCCCCCAACCACTTCCACTGGCACAAGATGGAGGACATCATCAACCGGGGCGGCGGCACCCTGCTGATCCGGGTGTTCAACTCTCTGCCGGACGAGGAGATGGACCGCGTCAGCGGCGTCACCGTCCACCTGGACGGCGTGGTGCGGACGGTGCCCGCCGGGACCCAGGTGCGGCTGGAGCCGGGGATGAGCATCTCCATCCAGCCCCGGCTGTATCACGATTTCACCGTGGAGCCGGGCACCGGGCCGGTGCTCATCGGCGAGGTGAGCCAGGTCAACGACGACAACACCGACAACCGCTTCAACCCCCCGGTGGGCCGGTTCCCGGCTATCGAGGAGGACGAGCCGCCCTACCGCCTGCTGTGCAACGAGTATCCGGAGGCGGCGGAATGACCCGGCGGTTTGACGTGACGGCCCTGGGGGAGCTGCTCATCGACTTCACCGACAGCGGCCTGTCCCCGGCGGGGATGCAGCTGTTTGAGCGCAATCCCGGCGGCGCACCGGCCAACGTGCTGGCGGCCCTGGCCCGGTTCGGCCATCAGACGGCCTTTCTGGGGAAGGTGGGGGCGGATATGCACGGGGATTTCCTGCGGGACACCCTGATGACCGCCGGCATCGACGTCCGGGGCCTGGTATCGGACCCGGAGGTGTTCACCACCCTGGCCTTCGTGGCCCTGGACCCGGGAGGCGAGCGGAGCTTTTCCTTTGCCCGGAAGCCCGGGGCGGACACCTGCCTGCGGCCGGAGGAGCTGGACTGCCAGCGCCTGCGGGACACCCGGGTGCTGCACATCGGGTCCCTGTCCATGACTCAGGAGCCGGTCCGCAGCGCCACCGTGGCGGCGGTGCACATAGCCCGGGATGCCGGGGCCGTCATCTCCTACGACCCCAATTACCGGGCCAGCCTGTGGCCCTCCCGGGAAGCGGCGGAGGAGCAGATGCGCCGCCTGGCCCGCCAGGCGGACCTGATCAAGCTGTCGGACCAGGAGACGGAGCTGTTGACCGGGGAGCGCGGCCCCCGGCAGGCGGCCCTGGCCCTGCGGCGGCAGGGAGCCGCCTGCGTGGCCGTGACCCTGGGGCCGGAGGGGGCCCTGGTAGCCGCCGGTGACGGCGTGGTCCATGTGCCGGGCTTCGCCGTGACGGCGGTGGACACCACCGGCGCGGGGGACGCCTTCTGGGGCGGCTTTCTGCATCGGTTCCTGACGCTGAACGTGCATCCGTCGGAGCTGACGGCAGACCGGGCGGCGGACTGCGCCCGCTGGGGCAACGCCGTGGCCGCCTGCTGCATCCGGAAGCGCGGGGCCATCCCCGCCATGCCCTCCCTCCGGGAAGCGGAGCAGATGCTGGGCTGAAAACCATCGAAAACGCAAGGCCCTCCGGCGTCAGCCGGAGGGCCTTGTTTTCTGCAATTCTTTATTCCGCGAACAGGGGGGTGGACAGATACCGGTCGCCGGTGTCGGGCAGAAGCACCACGATGGTCTTGCCTGCGGACTCCGGCCGCCGGGCGATCTGCAGAGCCGTCCACACGGCGGCGCCGGAGGAGATGCCCACCAGCACGCCCTCGGTATGGCCGATCTCCCGGCCCAGGGCGAAAGCGTCCTCGTTGGTGACGGGGATGATCTCGTCATAGACCTGGGTATCCAGCACCTGGGGCACAAAGCCCGCGCCGATGCCCTGGATCTTGTGGGCCCCGGCCACGCCGGTGGACAGCACCGCCGAGCTTTTCGGCTCCACCGCCGCCACCCGGACGGCGGCGTTCCGGGACTTCAGATACTGCCCCACGCCGGTGATGGTGCCGCCGGTGCCCACACCGGCCACGAACCAATCCACCTGCCCGTCGGTATCCTGCCAGATCTCCGGCCCAGTGGTGTCAAAGTGGGCCTTGGGGTTGGCGGCGTTGACGAACTGGCCGGGGACGAAGCTGCCGGGAATCTCCCGGGCCAGCTCATCTGCCTTGGCAATGGCCCCCTTCATGCCCTTGGTCCCCTCAGTGAGCACCAGCTCCGCGCCGTAGGCCTTCATCAGCTGGCGGCGCTCCACGCTCATGGTCTCGGGCATGACGATGATCACCCGATAGCCCCGGGCGGCGGCCACGGAGGCCAGGCCGATGCCGGTGTTGCCAGAGGTGGGCTCGATGATGACGCTGCCCTCATGCAGCAGGCCCCTGGCCTCGGCGTCGTCGATCATGGCCCGGGCGATGCGGTCCTTCACGGATCCGGCGGGGTTCAGATACTCCAGCTTCGCCAGAATGCGGGCCTTCAGGCCGTACTTCTTCTCCAGATGGGTCAGCTCCAGCAGGGGGGTGCGGCCGATCAGCTGATCAGCGGAGGTATAGATATGAGACATGGTTGATTTCTCCTTTATATTGTAAGATGTTGGTTGTTTTTTCAGCGGATGGACATCTTACAACATCGGAAAACCACAGACGCTTCCATGGGAATGACCTCGGTTCCTAAAAACTACTACCAATGTGGTATGTTGGTAGTATATTCCCGTCACGCACAAAAATCAACCCCCTGACAAAAAAATTTCGTCAGGGGGTTGCATCGTATTCACAGGCTCTTTTCCAGGGCGTGGACCCAGTCGGCCTTCAGGTAATAAATCAGGAACACCACACAGCTGACGCTCCAGGTGATGGGATAGGCCCAGAAAATGGTGGCAATATCCGGCCAGACCTTCAGGGCCAGGGTGATATAGCTGACCCGCAGGATGCACCAGCAGCCCAGCATGGTGTACATAGGCACCTGGGCCCGGCCCGCGCCCCGCAGCACGGCGGACACGCCGTGGGCAAAGGCCAGGAAGCAGAAGAACAGTGCCTCAATGTGGGACTGACGCACACCGATGGCCACCACGGCCGGGTCGTCGTTGAACAGCCGCATGGCATAGGGGGCCAGGAAAAACAGTGCCACGCCGATAAGCTCCGCCATGGCCATGCTGCACAGGATGCCGATCCGCGCGCCCTGCTTGGCCCGGTCAAATTGCCCCGCTCCCAGATTCTGGCCGATGAAGGTGGTCAGAGCCATGGCGAAGGCGGTGATGGGCAGGAACACGAAGCCCTCCACCTTGGAATACGAGCCGCAGCCCGCCATGGCGTCGGAGCCGAAGGTGTTGATGTTGGACTGCACCACCACGTTGGCGATGGCGATGATGGAGTTCTGCACGCCGGAGGGAACACCCTGGGAAGTGATTTTCTTCAGCAGAGGCAGATCAAAGCCGATGCGCTTGATCTCCAGCCGGTACGGCCCGTCGGACCGGGTCAGCTTGATGATGCACAGGACGGCGCTGACGATCTGGCTGATGACCGTGGCCACGGCGGCGCCTGCCACGCCCATATCCATGGCCCCCACAAACAGCAGGTCCAGGGCCACGTTGACCACCGACGAGATAACCAGATAGTACAGGGGGCTACGGCTGTCGCCCACCGCCTGCAGAATGCCCATGCCTGCGTTATACAGGATGGTGGCCAGGCTTCCCAGGAAGTACAGCCGGAAATACAGGATGGACGTGGACAGAACATCCGCCGGTGTCCGCATCCAGGTGAGGATGGTGGGGGTAAAGAACACGCCCAGAAGGGTCAGCAGCACACCGCAGCACAGGGCAAAGGCGATGTCCGTGTGCACAGCGGAGCGGACCCTTTCATAGTTCCTGGCCCCGAAATACTGGGCGATGACGATGCCCGCCCCGATGAACAGGCCCATAAAAAAGCCTGTCATCATAAAAATGAGGTTGCCGCTGCTGGCCACAGCGGCCAGTGCCTGCTTGCCCACAAATTTGCCCACGATGACGCTGTCCACCGTGTTGTACAGCTGCTGGCAGAGATTGCCCAAAAAGACCGGCACTGCAAAGCTGACCATGCGTTTCCAGATGGAGCCGGTGGTCATATCGGTGCTGCGGTTGATGGCGGCCACGCCGCATCGCCTCCTCATGTAAAGAAATCGTCAGTTCCTTCATTATAGGGGGAAAATGCGGAAAGGTCAACCCTCCATCGCCAAAATAAGCGGTTTTGTCTTTCAATCGTGCACAAATGCGAAAATACGGCAAACGGATTCGGTGAAATCCGGCAGAAAAAATAGTTCTCCGCGCAGCGTCGGACCGCTGCGCGGAGAAGCAAAGGGGGGATGAGAGAGTAAAGCGTTGTCAGTCGGCCAGGATCCGCACCGCACCCACATAGGCGCTGCTGTAATAGCCATCGAAATAGCTGATCTTGACCCCGCCGTTGGAGGTGGCGTGGATGAAGGCCCCGCCGCCCAGATAGATGCCCACATGGGAGATGTCGCCGCCGCCATAGGAGAAGAACACCAGGTCCCCGGCCAGCCGCTCGGCGGTGGACACCCGGGTGAAGGCGTACAGCTGGTCGCTGGCCCCGTGGGACATGCGATAGCCGAAGTGGGCGTAGACGTACATGGTGAAGCCCGAGCAGTCGAACCCGCTGGGGGAGGCCCCGCCCCACACATACCGGGTGCCCAGGAAGGACTTTGCATAGTCCACCAGGTCCTCCCGGGCGCTCTTCACGGCGGAGGTCCCGGCGTAGTCGCTGTACTGCACGGTCTGGCACCCGTCAGCCCGGACATAGCCGGTGGTGCCGCTGAAGGTGATCTGATACCAATTGCCGTCCTCGGTGACGTCGTTGAGCCGGGCCACCTTGCCCTGGCGCAGGGTCCGCAGGGAGGCGGCGCTGTCGCTGGGTGCGGCGTACACGGTGATCTGACGGGCGGCCATGGCGCCGTCATAGGCGTCCAGCAGGGCCTGGCGGGCGGCCTGACGGCCGGTGCGGCGGGCGGCCTCGCGGTTGGCCTGGCGGGCGGCTTCCGCCTGCCGGGCTTCCTCCTCCTGCTGCAGCTGCACCGCCTGAACGGCCAGCTGGGACAGGTCCACCGTCTCCTCCTGCTCCAGCATCCCCAGGTCGATGGCGATGTTGGAATTGGCCTGGGCGGACTGGGACAGGCCGGCCTCCTCCAGCGCCTGCACGGCGGCGGAGTAGCTGGCGGCGGCCTCGGCCGCATCCTGTATCTGATGGCTCTGATCTGCGCTGACGATCCAGATGCTGGACAGCGTCATGGACACGGCCAGAAACAGACAGGCGAAACGTCGGGATACCATGGGTAAGACTTCCTTTCCATAAGGGGATTTTCTAACGACAAGAGTTACTATACCACAATGGTTTCAAAAAAGCTACAAAAAATTACAGATTGGTAACAAAAGTTTTCAAAATGGTAAAAAATTACTGCCGTGTCACGCAAAACACGGCAGTAAGCTCGATATTCAGGATAAAATACTCATTTCCGCAGGTCGGCGATGGCCTGGCCCGTGGCCAGGATGGACTCCCCGGCCCGGCGCACCCCGGCTCCGGCGGCCTTCATCAGCTCGTCCTTCACGTCCACCGCCAGGCGGCGGAAGATCTCGGAGATGATCTTTTTCTTCTCCTCGTCGGCCCCGGCATACTCCCGGATCAGGGCCGCTCCGGCGGCCAGACCGCCGCTGCGCAGGTCCTCCAGGGTCTTGGTGCGGCCGCCTCGGCTGAGGATGTCGAAAAACGCCCGGGAGAACTGCTCCCGCTCCCGGGGGCTCATGGAGCCGATCCACTCCCGCAGCACTCCGTCGGACAGCTGGCCCAGCTGGGACCGCTGGCCCAGGTGGACGAACCGGGGGCCTTCCACGCACCAGGACAGGGGCTCGTGCTGCATAATGGACCGGGCGGTGCTGTCCACCACCTCATAGTCCTCGGCGTGCTCCAGCAGGACCCCCACGATGGAGGAGGCGGGGATATAGGTGAACAGCCGATCCGCCACCGCCTGATAGCCGGGGGTGTCCACCAGGTCCCGGCTGAAGCCCGGGCCATCGTTGTTATAGGCGGCGATAAGCCGCTGGCGCTGGAGCGTTTCGTCCAGGTGCACCGCCGCCCAGGCGGCCAGATTGCCGCCCTTGGAGTGTCCGCCGATGCGCAGGGCACGCCCGGGACAGGCCCGGGCCACGGCCCCGGCATACTCCGCGGCCTTCACCTGGGCGGGGACTGCGGAAAGGAAGCTCATGTTGAAGTCCTCCTGCCAGCCCACGATGGTCATGTCCGTGCCCCGGTAGGCGGCGTATACGCTGCCGTCCGGCAGCAGGAAGGACACGGCGGCAAACTGCATCTGCCGGTCCTCGTCGTGGAGGCTCTCAAAGGCGAACAGGGACACCTCCCGAAACCGGGGCGTCTCTGCCGCCTGGCGCATCAGGGGGATGTAGTCCAGGGTGGACAGACCCAGCTGTTCGTCCTCCTCCGTCAGCAGGCGACACACGTCCCCCATGGGCATGGCGTCCTGGGGGTCGAAGCTGCGCAGTTGGGGGATGTTCTCCAGCTTGATATAGGAAATGATGCACAGGAGCAGGTTGTCCACCTCGTTGAACCCGTCCTGGGCAAAGGTCAGGTCGCCCCGCCACCGGAGGTAGTCGGACACGGTGGCGCTGGCTTTCGTCTCGTCAGACATGGGGGATACCTCCTTATTATAAGTGTTATTGCAAAGTCTTGCACCGCTCGTCGGTGTTGTGGATCACCTGGGCCACGCTCTGGCCCAGGCCGGGATATCCGGCGGTCAGGGTGTCCGGGGTGATCTCCTGGACATCCTCCGCCTGGCTCAGGGCCCGGCGGTACCGCACCTGGCTCATGGTCATGTCCGCCTGCACCAGGCCGCCGTCATAGTCCCCGGGGGACACGGCGAAGAAGTCTTCGTTGCCGCCGCCCCGGCGATACAGCTGCCGCAGCAGGCCGTACAGCGCCCCGCTGAGATAGTCCCCGGCGGCGGTGACAGCCTCCCGGCTGCCGGTTTTGCCCAGCTGGTCAAACAGGACCCCTGCGGTGTTCACCACCAGCTTTTTCTGCAGGGTGGCCATGATGCTGCCCCGCAGGCTGCCCTTTTCGCCGGAGGAATCGTACACGTCCCCGGCCTCGATGATGGACCCGTCCCGGCTCAGGGTCCGGCCCAGCAGATAGTCCGCCGACACATGGTAATAGTCGCACGCCCGGGTCACGAAGGCCAGGCCCGGCTCCCGGATGCCGTTTTCATAGTGGCTCAGCAGGGCCTGGCTGATGCCCAGCTCCGCCGCCGCCTTCCGCTGGGAAACGCCCTTCTCCTGCCGCAGCAGGCTCAGCGTGCGGGAAAAATCAGTTGCCATTCTCTCTCACCTATCTTTTTCTATACAGTAAGTAGATTATACCGTGCTTTATACAAAAAGTAAATCCCCAATTTTGTCCGGGTGAACTATCCGCCGGACGGCTGTTTCCCCGGCAAATACCGGCGGATTTTCCGGAATTTACCGGGAATTAAATATGAAAAAGCTGTTAATTCCCGTGAAATCCCTTGACGGATGGGGGAAAACCATGTATCATATATTTTTGTAACGAATTTGTAACTTTTTGAGGCGTCCTGATTATGAAACAAGACCTTATGCATAAAGACGTCAACGACGTCAACATCACGCCGGAGGAGCGGCGCAGCATCTGGCAGCTCTGGCGGCAGAACCTGAAGGACTGGGCCTGGTACACCCGGGAAAATCCCGACTGGCTGGACCTGGACATCCAGACTGCCGTGAAGCGCCACGTCATCGCCCCCCTGCGGGACAGCTGGCATCGCCTGCGGAGCCTGGCCCGGCAGAAAAAGCGCCGGGAGTTTCCGGAGTCCGAAAACCGCCTGGCCCAGCTGCTGCTGTTCGCCTGGGGCAGTATGCCCCGGATAGGCGCGGGCCTGCGGGAGCGGTTTGCCCTGCGCCGCAGGCACAACATCCGCCGCAGCGGCAGCATCCGGGGCCTGCTGGAGCGGCTGCACCTGCACCCGGCCATCTTCCTGGGCACCTGCGTCACGGCGGCGGCGGTGATCGTGCTGCTGTCGGTATACACCATCGGCACCACCGTCCGCTATGACGGCATCAACCTGGGCACCGTGGGCTCCCGCCGGACGGTGGACCAGGCGGTGCAGCAGCTGGAGACCGTCACCCGCCAGACCTTGGAGGACCCGGACTACGCCATCGACACCGCCCTGCTGTCCACCCAGACCCATGTGGTCCCCCGCCGGGACCTGGAGAGCCGGGAGGAGTTCGCCGAGAACCTGACGGACCAGATCGGCGACGTCACCTATGGCTATACCCTGTATGTAGACGGCGAGGCCGTGGCCGCCACCACCTACGCCGGAGCCATCGATCAGCTGCTGGAGCAGATGAAGGCGGGCTATATCACCGAGAACACCGTGGACTGCAGCTTTGTGGAAAACGTGGAGATCAAGGAGGGCTATGTGGACAGTTCCCTGATCTCCAACCTGGGCTATATCGCCGAGAAGCTCAACGCCACCAAGGAGGGGGCCGTGGTATACACCGTGAAGCCCGGCGACGTGTGGTCCGCCATCGCCGAGGACAACGGCATGACCAATCAGCAGCTTCTGACCCTGAACCCCGGCTATGACATCGCCGTGCTCCACGCCGGGGACCAGCTGACCATCTCCAACGCCGTGCCCTACCTGACGGTGGTGGCCGTGGAGCGGCAGAACTACATCCGTGACCTGCCCTATACCATCACCTACCGGGACGACGCCAGCATGTACCAGGGCGACACCAAGGTGCTGTCCAAGGGCGTGTACGGCAAGGCGGACGTCACCGCCAACGTGACCATCATCAACGGTGAGGAGACCGCCCGGGAATATGTGGCCTCCGTGACCCTGTCCCAGCCTGTGGCCGAGGTCCAGGCCCGGGGCACCAAGGTCCGGCCCACCTGGTTCCCCACCGGCAGCTTCCGCTGGCCCTGCTACGGCGTTATCACCTCCTACTTCGGCCCCCGCCGGGCCAGCGTGGCCGGCGCCTCCACCTATCATGAGGCCCTGGATATCGCCAACAGCTATGGCACCGCCATTTACGCCGCCGACGGCGGCACCGTGACCCTGTCCGGGTGGTACGGCGGCCTGGGCTACTGCGTGAAGATCGACCACGGCAACGGCTTCGTCACCACCTATGGCCACAACAGCTCCCTGCTGGTGTCTGTGGGCCAGCACGTGTACAAGGGCCAGCAGATCGCCCGCATGGGCTCCACCGGCATCAGCAGCGGCCCCCACTGCCACTTCGGCGTGACCCGCAACGGCACCCTGGTGGACCCGCTGAACTACCTGCCGTAAAAATCAAAGCTCCGGGACGAGGTTTTCATCCCGGAGCTTTTGCATGTCAAAAAAGAGGCAGGCTGATCTGAAAAAGCCGCCCCGGCTTCGGGGCGGCCTTTTGAACCGGTGAACTGCCGGAATTTCGCTTATATATCCGGATCCTGTCCGGACTGCGTCACACCTCCGGCTCCTCCGGTACTTCCGACTCGGGGAGATAGCTTTCGGCGGTATCCTCGGCGATCTGCCAGAAGGGGGTGTCCTGCACGGTCACAGGCGCGGCGTTGCCCGCCTTGATGACGCTCTGGTGCTTGCCGATGGACTTGATCCCCTGATACAGCATCTCTGCCGTGGCGGGATCGGAGGAGGTCTTGAACACGAAGTCCACGTCCGAGCGCTTCAGGTCGGACACGTTGTGCACCACCCACGAGAGGATATAGCTGGAATAGTCGCCGTCGCCGGAGCCGAAGTGGCGCAGGGACTGGGTGGACAGGATGGTGCCCACGCCGAACTCGCGGCCCTCCTTCAGGATGCGCTTGAGGGCCGGGAAGTTCTGGGACATGAAGTTGTCGGCCTCGTCCACCAGGATGAAGCGCGTCAGCTGGCGGAAGTCCTTATCGGCCAGGCTGGATTGGGAGTTCTGCATCTGGGAATAGAACAGCTCCAGGGTAATGGCCACGATCAGGTTCTGAATATCGGCGTCATAGCCGGACAGGTCCATGACCACCACGCCGTTCACCAGCTCAAACAGGGAGGTAGTGCGCCGGGCGTCGCCCTCCAGAATCTGGAACTTATACAGGTGGTCCATGGCGGCATACAGCGAGTCGTTTTTCTTGATGGAATCATCCTTGCTGTAGATCTCATACACCTGATCAAAGGTGGGGGCGGGACGGTCCCAGGTGGACGGAGCGGCGGCCTGGATGCCGCAGGCCTGATAGGCGCTGATGATGCAGCCCAGCAGGGTCGTGGTCTGTTTGGGGCCGAGGTTGTATATCCGGGCGATGTTGTCGGTGAAGGCGTTGGCCGTGTGGATGGGGAGCATCGGCTTGCGCCGGATGCCCTGCAGGGAAAAGGGGTTGAAGGGCAGGTGATAGGGGGTAAGCACCCGGGCGCCGGTGGCCTGGACGAACTCGGGCTTGGTCTCGTTGTAGTCGCCCTTGTAGTCGAAGATCAGGATGCCCAGGGGGTGGCCGTCGAAATTATTGCGCCGCTGGCGGCAGAGCTGGGTCACCACGGACTTGGTCAGCTGGGTCTTGCCGGTTCCCATGGTGCCGATGATCCCCATGTTGGGGTGGAACACACGGGTCGTGTCGTTGGGATACCAGCATACCGGCCGGCCGTCCTCCAATGCGCGGCCGAACAGCACCTGCATGGTGCGGATCCGCCCATCCCAGGGCTCCGCTTCCGGGGCCGGAGCGGATTCCTCCTGAACGGACTCCTCCTCAGGAGTCTCCTCCGGAACGGCTTCCTCCCGGGCAGGCTCCTCTGCGGGAGTCTCCTCCGGAACGGCCTCCTCCTGAACAGGCTCCTCTGCGGGAGTCTCCTCCGGAGCGGCTTCCTCCGGGACAGGCTCCTCCTCAGGGGTCTCCTCCGGGATATCCGCTCCCAGGACGAGCTTCAGCAGGGCCCGGCAATGGGGGCAGAACGCATTGCTGCCGACAAAGCTGTAGCAGTCGCAGGCGTAGTCCGCCACCTCCCGGCCGCGCAGCATCAGCCGGGGGTGATGGATGAACCCGAAGCTGCACAGAGCCTTGCCCTCCACGCAGCGCTGCCCCTCGCCGTCCACTTCGTCCGACAGCACGGTGATGTTTCCGTCCTCCGGCAGATCGCCATCGGAAAACTCCCCGCCGGGCAGATTGGTTCTCTGCTCATAAACCAACTCCCCATCGCCAAAAGCCTCCATGGCCAGGGCGGTGCAGTGGCTGCAGAGACTGCCGGAGTCGCTGAACTCATAGCAGTCGCAGGCGTAATCGGTGATAAAAATGCGCTTTTCCTCCGGCAGCATAGCCGTCAGCCGGGGGTGATGGATAAATCCGAAATTGCACAGGACCTTGCCCTCCACCTTGGAGGTAAGCTGGTTCAGGTCCCGGCGCCGGATGATCCGGACCTTTTGCTCACGGCAGAACTGCTTGGCGGCCTGCCGCAGAGCGTTGGACGGTGTTTTATGCATATATGGATGCACTCCTCTCGTTGGTAGGGTGGTGGGCAATTAAAAATAGTTCTTAAAATACTCCTCTGCGGTCATATCTCCGGTGTCCTCCTGAGGGTCAACCTCCGCTCCGAACTGCGCCGGGGCCCCCCCGCCCGCCGGAACAGCCACGGCCTGGATCACGGCGGGAGCCGCCGTTGCAGAGGCGGCGCGCCGCTCCTGCAGCTCCAGCGCATTGAGTATGACATCCTCTTCCAAAGGCACACTGATATTCGGCCTATCGGAGTCCAGAATCTTCGTAAGCCCTGCCAGCCGCAACTGCATCACCAGATCGTGCAGACCGGCGCAATTCACCCCGTCTGTCCGCTGGACGATCTCGTCCTCGGAGATCCCGTTGAGTCCTAAGTCTATCGATACCGATCGGTCGTTGGATACCGTTGTCCACCTGAGGCCCCATTCCAGGATCTGCTGGCGCAGACGCGGACCGGGGTTGCTGCAGCGGCAAGGAAACAGGGCCCTGCGCAGATCGGAGGGGATAATGGACTCATCCTCGGTGATGCAGATCACCGCCGCATGGTCGCTCAGGTCCGCCGTCCACTGGGCAATGCTGTATGCCAGCGCGTCCACATGGGCGTACCGCTCCATCTGATCGAACAGGATGATGCCAAACTCGGCATCGTCGCAGAAATCGTATTTCCCGGGATCGGAGATCACATCGAACACGGTGTCGATCCGATCCAGCGCCTTCTGCAGGTCCAGTCCCTCCGGAAACTGGGAAGCGTCGACCCGGAACAGAGGCACGAGCTCGTGCCCCACATTCCGCCCGTGCCACAGGGTGGAGATATATGCCCGGGCCAGGGTGTGCTTGCCGTTGCCGGGGGGGCCGAAAAACAGCACCCCGTGGGGGGGCGGCATACCCAGCACCGATGTGTCGTGCAGCGTCGTGGTGACCTGCCTCAGGGTGTCGCGCCACTGGAAGCAGTCAGGAAGATCAGCCAGTTCCGGAGCGTTTTTCTCCGGGGTTTCAACAAGCTCCTCAGCCCACTCAATGGTGGATGCAGTAATTCTCACGGGATCCTCCTTCGCGTCCTGCCATTACATATAGCTCATCTGCCGCTCAAACTCGTTGAGGCGGCGCTCGATATCGTCCTTGGGCGTGGGCACATAGGCCTGCATCGCCTGGTCAAACATCTGGCGGGTCAGGCAGAAGGCGCCGTCCTGCAGGCGGGAGACGGCCTCCTCGCCGGAGGTGCAGCCGTCCGCCGCGCCGACGCGGATGAGCTTTTTCAGCTTCTCGATGATGGCCTTGACGTCCCGCTGGTTATAGCCCTCGGTGGCAACGGCCATGTCAAGCCAGCCAAGGCCCGGCTCCAGCCGGACAATGTCCTCCAGCGCGCTCCGGAACACCTGGCCGCGGACCTCCTCCTCCGGCAGCGGGATCCGCACAAGCTCCACGCGGTCCAGCATGGCGGCGTCCACGTTGGCGGGGTAGTTGGTGGCACCGATGAAGATCACGGACTTCTGTTCGGTGTTGGCCCGGCTCAGGCCGTTATAGGCGGTGAGGAACGTGGTGGTCAGCTGCATATTGAAGTCGGACAGGTTGGGCAGGTTGCGGTTCTGGCACACGCCGTCCACCTCGTCCATAAACAGGATGCACGGGGCGTTGTCCACGGCTTCCCGGAAGGCCCGCTGCACGATCTTGTCCGCCTCGCCGGAGAACTTGCTGTGGATATCGGCGCTGGACAGGGACATGAACTTATAGCCCTGCTGCATCAGCTCGTGGGCAAAGGCCTCGATGATATACGTTTTGCCGCAGCCCGGAGGGCCGTAGAAAAAGAAGGACTTCATGGAGGGGATCTTCAGATACCGGTTCAGGGCCTCCATGGAGGCGTCGCGGACGCAGTCGGACAGCATGTGCTTGACGTCGTCCATGCCGGAGACCTGGTCAAAGCCGTAGCCGGGGTCCTCCTTGTACCAGTTGTTCACCGTCTCCTGGGGAACGTCGTCCTTCCTGGCGGCCGGCTTCTGGGGGGCGGGCTTGCCGGCGGGCGGCTCCTTCTTCTGGGGCTCGGGGTTCAGCTCGGCCCAGATCTGGCGCATTTTCGTCTCGCAGGCGGCCTGGTTTTTCATCCAGTACTGGGCCTCCGAGCCGGTGGTCAGGCTGGCCAGCTGGCTGCAGATCTGCGCGGCCCGCTGATAGCTGAGGCCCTCCTCCCGGCTGGCCACACCGGCCTGGGCCATGCGATAGCTCTCCGCCTCATAGATGTACGCACGGTATTCGTTGTTCAAACGATTGACGTTCTGAATATTCATTGTATTCCTCCTGTTCCGCGGCGCAGATCAAAAGTCCTGACCGGCCTGTCTCCGCATGAGGTCGATATCCTCCTCCGAGGGCTTGCCGGAATCGGACGTAAAGTCGGGCAGATCCGCGGACGTGCCGGTGAAAACATCAGGAGCAGTGCGGCCGGTAGTGCTCCTCATGCAGTCCTCAACGCTCTCGCCCTGGATGATGCGCTCCACAAGCTCCTCGGTTACTTTTTCGGCCCGCTCCGTAAGAAGCGTAGACTCCACGGTGTTGTTAAAGTCCGAACTCTGACGACGGCCCTCCTTCAGGTCTCCGCTGGTCACGGAGACATAGTGATCCATCCGGTACATCTGGCGCAGGATGGAGCTGAGCCGCTTCATCGAGCGCTCCAGGTCCTGGGAGGAGGTGATGGAGCTCAGCTCAAACCGGGCTTCCTGCACCGCCAGAAGGCCGACCACCGCATCGTGGATGCGCTTCTTCTCGCTGACGTCGCCGACCTGCGCCGCCCGGCGCCTGATGGCGTTAATTCGGGAGTCTTGGATGATATTCTCAAATTTTCGCTCGCACATTCCCAGCTGACTGGACATCTCCACCATCACTTTGGTGCGATCCCCCAGTTGCTTGATTTCTCTTGCCACTTTCTCCGCATAGATCTGCTCCGGCGTCTTCGTGGAAAAGACATTCTTCAGATCATCCATAAAAGCCATAGTTCATCCCTCTTTTCTCAGAAATTGTAGTTGAAGTTGTCTGCGGACTCGGCGGCTACGTTCTCATTCTCCGCTTGGGCCGTCTCCTCGTTCGCTTGGGCCTGCTTGGCGGCCTCCATCGCTGCCTGCCGGGCAGCCTCCGCCTGCCGTGCTTTCTCTTTCTGTCGTGCTTTTGCTTCGTCGGCCTTCCTGATCTGCCGATCCACCAAAGCACGGTTCGCATCATGTTCCGCGGCATCCTCCGAGGAGATTTCATCGGGGTTGATCGTCTTGAGTATATGTTTCCTATAATCATTACGTATTTGTTTTGCCGACTCGCTTTGCAAAGCAGCTTTCATCTTGTCTATACTCTTTTTGTGTTCCTCAAAGGCCACAGCAGAGCGGTCCTCAGCTCGCCTCATTTCATCAGCCACAGCATCCCACATTGCAGCAACTTCCGGCGTCAGATCTCTCTTGATCAGATCGGGATTTCTGCTCAAAGCCTGGTCCACCTGTGAAAGCTGCATCCTGTTGGCAGACAGTTCAGTTACCTTAGCCTCACACTGCTCCACAAGCCCCTCAATCTCTCTGATGAGGCTCACGTCGTCAAGCATCTCTTCTGCAAATTTCTGATCCTCCGAATTGAGCCCCTGGGGGTCGATTTTGCTTTTGAAAAGCCTGGTCAGCTTTTCCCGGCCTTCTTCGGTTTCCTTCAGTTCCCGTACCCGAGCCATGAGCGGCGCTCTCTTTTCGATCTTTTTTGTGATATTGGATTTCAAACTGGCAAGTTCTTTTTCCAGACTGTCGACATTTTCACCGAGCTGGATCGCCATCCGGTGTTTCTTGAAGTACTCTTCCCGATTCTTCAGAATGACGGACCGCTCCGCCTCCTTGTCCTCGGGGATATTGCTCCAGAAGAAGGTGGCGCCGCTGGCCACCGCCTGCTTGGCATGCATGGCCTTGTTGGGCATACCGATCTTCACAGCCTCCTTCCACGACTTGGCGGCGTAGCTCATCTCCGCGCCGATCTGAGCCACCTCGTCAAAAATCGTGGGGCTCTCCTGGAGCATTTTCATAGCCACGTCCCGGACCCGGATCATCATCCGGTACTCCTCCTCATCAATCAGATTCTTCAGGCGGCCGTGGGCAAAGTCAATGCTGCGCAGAACACTGATGATCTCCGCGCTGATGTCGCGGTTCTGGGTGGCAATCTGGCCGGGAGTAGGCTCGGTCTTTGTCTTTCCGAAGAACTTCGCGGCCTTATCCGCCACGCTCTCTTTCGATTTGCTGCTCTGCGGCTTATTTTTTGGCTTCATGTGCGGGAAAACCTCTCTTTCTGAAATTATATGTTCACTTTTTGCGCTTTTCTTCAAGGATGCGGATCAATCGTTCCTTCGCCTCACGGCTCTGCGGCAACTCGTCCATCAACTCGGCCATCCTGCGGATCGCCCTGTAATACTGTTCACCCGGCACGAGCGGTTGTACATCCACCTCCGGCGTCGAATCCCTGTAGGCCTGATCGGGGTTTCTGCTCAAAGCCTGGTCCACCTGCGAAAGCTGCGTCCAGTTGGCAGACAGTTCAGTTACCTTAGCCTTACGCTGCATCACAAGCCTCTCAATCTCTCTGAAGAGGCTCATGTCGTCAAGCATCTCTTCTGCAAATTTCCGATCCTCCGAATCGAGCCCCTGGGGATCGGTTCTGCTTCTGTAAAGCCTGGTCAGCTTTTCCCGGCCTTCTTCGGTTTCCTTCAGTTCCTGTACCCGAGCCACGAGCGGCGCTCTCTTTTCACTCTTTTTTTTGATATTGGATTCCAAACTGGCAAGTTCTTTTTCCAGATTGTCGATCTTCTCGCCGGTCTGGATCGCCTTCTTGAAGTTGGCAAAATACTCCTCCCGGTTCTTCAGGACGGCGGCTCGCTCCGCCTCCTTGTCCTCGGGGATATTGCTCCGGAAGAAGGCAACGCCGCAGGCCACCGCCTGCTTGGCATACCTGGCCTTGCTGGGCATACCGTCCTCCACGGCCTCCTTCCACGCCCGGGCTGCGTACCACATATCCAATCCGATCTGAGCCACCTCGTCGAAAATCCCGGGGCTCTCCCCGAGCATTCTCGCAGCCACGTCCCGAACCTTGATCATCGTCCGGTACTCCTCCTCGTCGACCAGATCTTTCAGGCGGCCGTGATCGAAGTCGATGCTGTGCAGAACGTCGATGATCTCCGCGCTGATGTCGCGGTTCTGGGTGGCAATCTGGCCGGGAGTGGGTTCGGGCATTTTCTTTCCGAAGATCTTCGCAGCCGTATCCGCCACACTCTCTTTCGGTTCGCTGCTCTGCGGCTTATTTTTCGGCTTCATATGCAGGAAAACCTCTCTTTTCTTCTGTATGGCAAAAGTGACCGGTCTCTTTCGTCGGCGCGGATCTGCGGCCCTCGCTTTGTTCCTGCAGGAAGCTCCTGTACCCGTTCAGCGTCTCGCGTTTGGCCTCTCTTGCTGCCTCGCCCAGCCGCTGGAGCGCCTCAGGCCCCGGAATCCGGAACTGTTCGTCCTGCTTGCTCAGCTTCGTGGCCAGGTCCATCAGATCCACCTGGAAGTCGTCATGCGCATGCTTCGCCATCTGGAAGTACTTTTCGGACCGCCTGAGGTATGCCTCCACGTCCTTGAAATCGACATTCTTGGCTTTGTAAAGCCACCTGCCGCAGTACAGCAGGACGCACAGGCTGCGGCGCATGGTTCTGAAATCCTTGCACTCTTTGGCGGTTCTGTAGATATTGATGAACTTGGCGATCCACTCAAGCACTTCACTCGGCGGCGGGGACAGCCGGGGACTCCGCAGCCGCCTCTTCATAAGACCCCAATCCTGCGGGGTGACGGGGCAGATATTGAACTTGTCATCCTTCGGCAGAGTGGAATAATCGGGCAGGTCCAGGCGCAGAAGCCCATTCAGCCGCGAATCGTCCATCACAATGTGGCTGCGGTCCAGCGCCTCCCGGGGAAGCTGTCCGAACCGCTGGTCCAGCAGCGCATCCCCGTACCGGCTGAGCTTGTCCGCCTCACCATCGGAAAGCAGCCTCTTATATATGGCCGCGCAGGTATAGGGCGGCGCGAAACCCGTCAGCAGTTCCGGGCACGCGGCCCGAACGTTGTTCATATAGAGCCAGCGCTGCAGCAGCATGGCATAAAGGCGCAGATTCTCTTCACTCCACGGCTTATCCAGCCGGAAGCAGAGGCACCGCAGCATAGACAGCAGTCTGTCATATGTGGGCAGATACAGCTCGATATACCGCCCGTCCATGCGGCTTTTCAGCTCTTCAAAAAAGCACAGGCCACCGTCTTTCCTTCTGAACAGGTCCCTGGCATCCTCATTGAGCAGGCTGTATCCCCCCGGCGAGGTATAGGCCAGAATGCCGCTGCGATCCACATAGGGCGCCAGGTCGCGGGAGGTCATGCGCATAGGCCCGGTGAGAATGATGGTGTCGAGGCACTCCGACTGATGCATCCGGGCCAGCAGCTGGCCGATCGCCCCATTCCGTCCCGGGTCGGCAAACCGATGAAAGGCCCGCATGGTGAAAACGTAAGCCGCCGTGCCGCGGTCCGTCGCATTTCTGCGGTCGGCATAGATCTGCGTCCACAGGTGCGCAAATTCGTTGCCCTTGAACCCCCGCGTAAGCGGGCGGCCGGGATAGATTTCCTCGGCCGCGAACCACGGCCGGGGCATACCGCAGAAGAATGCGTTGAAGCTCTCCTTGTCCGGAAGGGTCAGGACCGGCTGATCCTGGGCGTTGATGCCAATGAAATAAATGTGGGAGTACCCGTTCTTCCGCAGGGTGAGCCAGAGCCACTCCTCGAACTTCAGGCACAGGGTGCTGTCCAGAAAATAGCGCTCATCCTGATTGTGAAAGACGAAATACAGGGGCTTATGATCGGAAAACAAAGGAGTTCCCCCCTTTTAGTTCCTGTCTTCAACCAGCGATACGGGCTGGGATTCCGTGGTCTGGCCGCCGCTGCGCAGCAGCACCCGGGCGTGCAGCGTATCGCCGCACAGGCGGATGCCCACCTGCTGCAGCTGGGGCTGGGTCAGATTGGGAACGGCGACCTCCCGGACCCAGCTGTGTCCGGCCTTCTCCACGGCCAGGCGCACGTTGACGCTGCCGCCGTCGGGGCAGCGGGCCAGCTGACGGTCGCACCACACGTCCTGCTCGGCAGGGGTGGAGCCGTCGGCAAAATACACATACTCGTTCCGATCGGAGACCAGCCTGTCGCCGCTGGCCTTCCAGGTGGTGCACACCACGCCGAAGCGCATATCGGTCAGATAATCCTTCCGGTACTGGCGGGCAAACCGGATCAGCTCGTCCTCGGCGCCGCCCAGCACGGCGATTGCCGGAAACTGGCAGCAGGGGCAGGCCCCGTTGACGTTCTCGTCAAAATTCTTTCCGCATACGATACAGGTTTTCATGGTGACCTCCTAACATTAATTGCAACCGTCTGTGCGATAGTCCTGAACGGCCTTTCTCAGGGCCGCGATTATCTTTTCACTCTGCTTCACGCCGGCCGTCAGCGAGGGCTCCAGCGCAAAGGGCTTCTCGTCTCCCCGGATCTCCAGGTACTTCGTGTCCTCCCGCAGCTTCCGGACGATCTCTCTCAGCTGCGTCAGCTTCCGGCTCAGCTCCTCCAGCTGTTCATCATAGTCGGAGAGTCTGTCGGCCTCCTCCTGCGCCGCCTTGTGTTCGTCCTCCAGCTCCTGCCTGCGGGCGGATTTTTCGCCGTTTGCCCCGCGTAGCCGCCCCACCTCCGTGGTCAGCCGGGTGACTTCGGCATCCAGATCCTGGTGCTGCCGGGTCAGGTCCTCCCGCTCCTGCTCCAGGTTCTGTTTTTCGTCGGTCAGATCAGCAATCTGCTTCATCAGCTCCTGCACCGTATAGCGCAGATTTCCCACCGCCGGGGTCAGTCCGGCTTTGTCGTTATCCAGGTCCGTCTGCTGCTGGACCAGAACCGCCTGCTGCTGGGTCAGCTGCTGCTTTTCGCCGGTCAGGACGGTAATGTCCCGGGTCAGGGTCTGCACCGCATTCTCCAGGTTCCCCACGTCCGTGGTCAGCCGGTTGTTGGCGGTGGTCAGGGTCGTCTGCTCCTGGGCCAGGTCCGTCTGCTTCTGGGTCAGGTCCGCCTGCTGCCGGACCAGCTGCTGCACCGCATTCTCCAGGTTCCCCACGTTGGTGGTCAGCTGGTTGTTGGCAGCGGTCAGGGTCGTCTGCTGCCGGGCCAGGTCCGTCTGCCTCTGGGTCAGCTGCTGCTGCAGGCCGGTCAGCTTGGTAATGTTCTGCGTCAGGGTCTGCACCGCATTCTCCAGGTTCCCCACGTTGGTGGTCAGCCAGGCGTTTCTGGCATCCAGGTCCGTCTGCTCCTGCTCCAACCGGCAGTATTCCGCCTCCTTGTCGGCCAGGGCGTCGCGGCTCTCTTCCAGGGCCGCCTTTTTCCGGTCGATCTCCTGGCTGTGGGCAGTCCACCGGCGGACCTGCTCCTCCAGCCGCCGTAGCTCCGTTTCCGCTTCGGAAGCCGCCTGCTCCAGGTTCTTCTCCTCCGCCGTCTTTTCCCGGACCCGGCGCTCCAGCTCGTCCTGCCTGGCCCGCAGTCCGGCGACGGCCGTCTTCAGCCGGGTCTCTTCGGCCTGCAGCTGCTCCATCTTCGATCCCGCCGCCTCATAGGCGTCCGCCTGGGTCTGCAGCGCCGTCAGCTTCTCCTGCAGCCGGGACAGGCGGCTCACGCCGGACAGCGCGTCGGCATGGCGCTCCGTGATCTTGACCAGCTGGTTGCAGGCCCAGATCAGCTTGCTGGTCAGCTCATCCGCGTCACGCACCGGGTTGTCCTCCGCGGCGCGGCCGCTCTCGTGGCGGACATCCCCCCACAGGTCCTGCATAATGCCCAGGATATCGTCCACCGTCAGGCCGGAGGCCGCCTCCAGGCTTGTAATATCTGCGCGAAGGCTTCTCAGTTCCATTTCGTTACCTCCTATCGCCGCAGTTGTCGACAACGCGGGTCTCCGCCAGGCTGAACATATTCTGGTAATCCGCCAGCTCGATGGGCGGCAGGGTCAGCAGAGCCTTGCCGTGGGAGTCCACGCTGCGCAGCAGGATGGACACCACCTCCGACTCATCCATAGAAAAGCCGATGTTATGCAGAACCACGGCCGCGTTGCCCGGAAAACGTTTCCGGTAATCGGCGCTCATCTGCTCATATGCCCGGGAAATTCTCCTGCGCATGGCCGGAAGCAGGGGGATAATCGTACCCGCCTTCAGGTTTTCATCGAAGCCGATCAGCAGATGGGTGATGCTGTTCTGGCCGTTGATGAACGTGATCGGCTTTTTGCCGGTGCAGATCCAGTTCTGCTCCCCGGGCTTGATCTCGTGCCGGAAGGGGATGGCGTAAAAGAGGGCGTTGGAAGCATCGGAATAGACCCCCAGTCCGTAGGGCGCCGTGTGGCGGATGGTCATCACGCCGGAGGCCAGCAGCGCCGCCCCCATGGAAACGGCGTATTCCCGGTTGGGACCCAGCCCGCTGCGGAACCGGGCGTCGTTCACGCTGGTGCGGCGGAAGAACTCCTCCACCTGCTTCTGCACCAGCAGATACTTGCCGAATCCGCCCACCAGCACCACCTGGAAGCCGTCGCCGTTGGCGTTCTCATAGTTCACTTTGTGATCTTTCATCCACCGGGCGGTCTCCTCCAGGCAGCGGCCCAGCTCCGGCTGGACCACCTGGTCATAGGCCCGCTTGAGGTGGGCAAAGGTGACGGAGCGCTTCGTTCCGCAGTAGCGGATGGAGGTGAACTCATCGTGGTTGTCCAGCAGTTCGGATATGTCCTGCCCGCACTCGTCCACCGCGTTCCGCAGGGCCAACGCCCGGTCCTGTTCGTGGCCCTCCGATTTGGAGACGATCTGCGCCATGAGCCTGCCCTCCAGCTGGTTCACGGCCAGCCGGAAATCGGGATTGCAGGGGATCAGCTTCGAGGCGTCCTCCCCGGCCTCCTTCAGCGCCAGCCGGACGGTCTCCTCCATATAGGCGATGCCGGCGTTGCCGGTGCGGCCCTGGACGTTCTCGCCGGCTCCGGTGCGGAAGAGCACCTTGATCTCCACGGAGGTGTCCAGGGGGTGCACCTCCGTCAGCGTCAGGTCCAGAGTGCCGCCGCCGTAGTCGATGATCAGCAGGGAGCCGCTGAAATTGGCGCCCTTTTCGTTGGTGCGGCGGTAATGGTGGGCGAAATAGGCGCTGGCGGCTGCCGGTTCACTGACGATGCGGATATTCTGCGCGTTAACCTGTTTCAGTCCGGCGCAGATATCCCGCAGGATGGTGCGCCCGTCCAGCTTCCCCTGGCGCACGGAGGTCTGGGTGGTCCACACCTCCGGCACGCAGATCACCAGGTTTTCCACTTTTTTGACGCTGTAGTTGTTGAGGACCTTGTCGATCTGCTGGCTGAGAAACTCCTTGGCGATGGCCCGGGGCGTGTAGTCGCTGCCGTATCCGCGCTCCTGCAGCAGCTCCTCATTGTTCTCGGTCAGCAGCATCTTGAAGGCGGAAAAGGTTCTGGCCCCGGGGTCGGTGGTCAGCAGATGCTGCCGCGCGTCGTAACCGGTGAGGATGGCGTTGTCATCATCCAGGCAGGCAATGGACGGAATTGCCTCCGGCGTGCCCTGTCCGGGCCTGCACAGATCGACGTTGTGCGTATCCTTGTTATAGGTAGAAAAGCTGGAATAGGTGCTCCCCAAATCCACGCCCAGATTCATGGCTGATGGCCCTCCTTCTATCTTTTGCGGCCAATGTGCCTCTGACTGGCACTGTTCCGCTAACTATACATTTTTATTGTATCACGGAAGCCCTGAAATGCAAATAGTTTGTTCACAAATTTTGCGAATATTTTGCAAGGCTCGACTCCGCCCGACGGAATGCAAATTTTTATGCGCAGATGCGTTTTCCGTATTTCAATAAGGGGCATTTGATGCTATAATACGCTTGTATTGATATGCAAAGACTCGGCCCATAAACTAAAAATCATACACGGAGGATAAAAAATGAAAATTCTGGCTATCTATCTGTTCGCCATCAACGTGGCGGCCTTTGTGACCATGGCCGTGGACAAGCACCGGGCGCAGACCCGCCAGTGGCGGGTGCGGGAGGCGACGCTGTTTCTGGAGGCGTTCGCCGGCGGCAGCCTGGGCGTTCTGATGGGCATGTACCTGTGCCGCCACAAGACCCAGCACAAGCGCTTCTCCATCACCATGCCCATTCTGGTGCTGGTGCAGGCGATCATCGTGCTGATCATCGTGCTGGCGCAGAAGCCGTAAGCGCGGAAAAAGCGGTTAAAGCGGATAAAGGAGAGAGAATCATGTGGAAATGCCCGGTATGTGACAAGGAGGATAACGCAGAAACCGTCTGCCCCACCTGCGGGTACGACCGGACCTGCGACTATGAACGCTACCCCACCGCCTTCACAGTGAAGCGCCACCCCCACCCACACCCTGCGCCGCCAGTGGCAGGCGCAGCAGAACCCGCCGCCAAAACCCCAGCCCCGGCCCACGGCACCCCCGGTGGCCGCACCCGCATCCGTGCCCACCCTGGCCGCCGCGCCCGCCAAGAAGAAAGGCAGCCTCTGGAAGGTGCTCCTGGCCGTCGCGGTCATCGCCTTCGTGATTGCGGCGGTAAATCAGGCGAAACCCGCCAATAGCGGCAAGCCGTCTGCGGAGTATACGGTGGACTACGCTGAAGATTATGTGAAGATCAAGTTGAACGGCAAATCCATCAGTGACCAAGTGGTGGATGACACGCAAAACCTTCTGAAAGAGCACTCCTGTACAAGGATACAGATTTCCGGCGGCACGGTCGACGCCGCCGCCATGGAGCAAATCAGCAAGCTGACGGACGTGAAAGAAATAGACTTTTATCGTTGCACAAAGGTGTCAGGTTTTGACCGTCTCTCCGGAATGCCCAACCTCTCGTGCATTCATCTGACGGGTTCTTCGGAATCGGAGTTGGACCTGACCGGTATAGAAAGTATTGGCAACTTGGAAAGTCTTTACATATCGCGGTTCGAGTCCGTCGACCTGATGGAATTAAGGAACGCAGTTCAGCTGAAGTCTTTGGGGGTGAATTACAGTGATAATATTACCAACCTGAATGGGTTGGCGGGCTTGACGAACCTGACACAGCTGGATTTGATTTCTGATCGGATCAGCGATCTCCGGCCCCTGTCGGCCTTGACGAACCTGAAAGTTTTGAATCTCAGCTGGAACAGCATCACCAGTCTGACTGAGCTGGAAGGACTGACAAGCCTGACAAACCTGACAGAATTAGATCTGCACAACAATCAGGTCAGCGACCTTCAGCCCCTGTCCGGGTTGTCAAATCTCGAGTATTTGTACGCATTCGACAATCAAATCACCAATCTGGCCGGACTGAAAAACCTGAAAAACCTGAAAACGCTATATGTAGCCGGCAATCAGATCAGCGACCTTCGTCCTCTATCGAAATTGGCGAATCTTGAGTCTTTATCTATCTCCCGCAACCAGATCACCACCCTGTCCGGCCTGGAAAATCTGACCAACCTGACCTACATCTACGCCTCCGGCAACCCGCTGACGGACACCAGCGCGCTGGAGGTGTCCGGGTGCATGGATGCCCTGACTACGGACCAAGTATACATATTTAAGGAGGCCCCCCATGTGGAAATGCCCGGTATGTGACCAAGAAAACACCGCAGCCACCGTCTGCCCCACCTGCGGGTACGACCGGACCTGCGATTACGAACGCTACCCCACCGCCTTCACGGTGACAACCGCCACCCCCACCTGCACCCTGCGCCGGGCGTGGCAGGAGAAGCAGGGCCCGGCCCTGCCGGAGCTGGTGGCCGAATGGTTTGACGCGCCCCAGGACGACGCCTCCGCCGCCGAGCGCTGCTTCCGCCGCCTGGCAGACGGCGGCGACCCGGCGGCCCAGTGGTGGCTGGGCGCTGCCTACGCCCGGGGCCTCGGCGCGGAGGAAGACGACACCCGGGCCGCCCAATGGTTCGACCAGTCCGCCCGGCGGGGCTATGCCCGGGCCCAGTACCGGCTGGGCCTGTGCTTCCGGGACGGCGTCGGGGTAAAAGCGGACCCCCGGAAAGCCCTGGATTGGCTCCGCAAAGCCGCCGCCCAGGGCCATACCCAGGCCCGAAGCCGGCTGGAGGCGCTGGAGTCCCTGATGCCGGACCATCTGTTTGAGCGGTACCGGCAGGAGCCCGACCAGACCAAGCGGATGGAATACCTGAAAAAGTCCGCCGGGATGGGCTACACCCCGGCCCAGGCCGAGCTGGGCGACTGCTATGCCCAGGGCCGCGGCGTGGAGAGGGACTATGTGAAGGCCTCGGAGTGGTACCGCCGTGCGGCAGGCCAGCCCCCTCAGCAGCCGGAATCCCCTCAACAGGCAACAAAACCCCAGCAGACGGAATCCCCTCAGCAGCTGTTTGAGCGGTACCGGCAGGAATCCGACCAGGTCAAGCGCATGGAATACCTGAAAAAAGCCGCCCAACAGGGCTATGCCCCGGCGCAGTACAAGCTGGGTGACTGCTACGCCTGTGGATACGGCGTGGAGGAAGACAATGTCCAGGCCGCACAGTGGTACCAAAAAGCCGCCGAACAGGGCCATGCCGAGGCCCAGGCAACCGTGGCGTACTGCTTTTCCCGGGGCTATGGCGTAGAAAAGAGCGCGGCGGAAGCCGCCCGCTGGTTCCAAAGACTTACCCAGCAGGACGGCCCTGAAGTCTGGTATTGGCTGGGCCGCTGCCATTCTGGCGGCTGGGGCGTAGAAGAGGATGACACCCAGGCCGTCCAGTGGTACCGCAAAGCCGCTGATCAGGACTATGCCGAGGCCCAGTATCAGCTGGGCAAATGCTATTATTACGGCTGGGGTGTGAAGAAGAACGAGACCCAGGGCATCAGATGGTACCGCCAGGCCGCTGAACGGGGCCATGCCGAGGCCCAGCTGACGCTGGGCGAACGCTATTACTACGGCTTCGGCGTGGAGGAAGACAATGTCCAGGCCGCTCACTGGTTCCGCCAGGCCGCCGAACAGGACAATACCCAGGCGCAGTGGCATCTGGGAGTCTGCTATGAAAACGGCTACGGCGTAGAGAAAGACGAAACTCAGGCGGCCCAATGGTACCGCCGGGCCGCCCGGCTGGGCGAATCCCTGGCCCAGCATTCCTTGGGAGAATGCTATGAGAACGGCATCGGCGTAAAAAAAGACGCTGACCAGGCGGCACAGTGGTACCGCAAATCTGCCGAACAGGACTCCAGCTTTGGACAATACGATCTGGGGCGCTGTTATGCAAATGGCATCGGCGTGGAGAGAGATCTCGCCCAGGCCGTCCATTGGTACCAAAAAGCCGCCGAGCAGGGGAACAAGGACGCCCAGCGCGCCCTGGCAGACTGCTATGAAAACGGCCGTGGTGTGTCGAAAGACGCCAACCAGGCCGCCTATTGGCGGGAAAAGGCCAAAAGCAACTAAGGAGGACCCACCATGTGGAAATGCCCGGTATGTGACCAGAAAAACGGCGCAGACCCGGTCTGCCCCAACTGCGGGTACGACCGGACCTGCGACTACGAACAATACCCCACCGCTTTCGCGGTGACAACCGCCACCCCCACCCACACCCTGCGCCGCCAGTGGCAGGCAAAACAGGGCCCAGGCCTGATGGAGCTGGTGATGCGGTGGTTTGACGCGCCCCAGGACACTGCCGCCGCCGAGCGCTGCTTCCGCCGCCTGGCGGACGGCGGCGACCCGGCGGCCCAGTGGTGGCTGGGCACCGCCTATGCCCGGGGCTGGGGCGCGGAAAAGGATGAGGCTCAGGCCGTGGAGTGGTTCCGCAAAGCCGCCCGGCAGGGATACGCCCCGGCCCAGCGCAAAACCGGGTCCGCAGACCGGACGCCGGAACAGTGGTATGAGCAGTATGAAAAGGAAACCGACAGGGACCGGCGTCTGGTGTACCTGAAAAAGGCCGCCGAACAGGACCATGCCGAGGCCCAGTGTCAGCTGGGCGACTGCTTCTACCTGGGCCAGGGCGTGGAAAAGGACCTCGCCCAGGCCGCCCATTGGTACCGCAAGGCCGCCGAACAGGGTCATGTAGGCGCCCAGCTATCCCTGGCGGACTGCTATGCCAACGGCTGGGGCGTGCCCAAGGACCCCGACCAGGCCGCCTGGTGGCGGGATAAAGCCACCGGCGAAAAGTAAAGGAGGACCCACCATGTGGAAATGCCCGGTATGTGACCAAGAGAACAACGCAGCCACCGTCTGCCCCGCCTGCGGGTACGACCGGACCTGCGACTACGAACAATACCCCACCGCCTTCGCAGTAACAGCCGCCACCCCCACCCGCACCCTGCGCCGCCGGTGGCAGGCAAAGCAGGGTCCGGCCCTGGCAGACCTGATCGCCGACTGGTATGACGCGCCCCAGGACCCTGCCGCCGCAGAGCACTGCTTCCGCCGCCTGGCGGACGGCGGCGACCCTGCGGCCCAGTATTGGCTGGGAATCGCCTGCGCCCAGGGCCGCGGCGCGGAAAAGGACGAAGCCCAGGCCCTGGAGTGGTTCAGCCGGTCCGCCCGCCAGGGCTACGCCCGGGCGCAGTATCAGCTGGGCCTGTGCTTCCAGGACGGCGCAGGGGTGGACGCAGACCCCCGGAAAGCCCTGGATTGGTTCCGCCAGGCGGCGGCGCAGGGTTTCGCCCCGGCCCGGCGCCGGCTGGAGGAGCTGGAAACGCAGATGCCGGACCAGCTGTTTGCGCGCTATCAACAGGAGCCCGACCAGGCCAAGCGGATGGAGTATCTGAAAAAATCCGCCCAGATGGGCTATACTCCGGCCCAGGCCGAGCTGGGCGACTGCTATGCCCAGGGCCGGGGCGTGGAAAAAGACTATGTAAAGGCCTCGGAGTGGTACCGCCGGGCAGCGGAGCCACCGGAACCCCCCAAGCAGGCGGAAACCCCTCAACGACTGTTTGAGCGCTATCAACAGGAGTCCGACCAAGCCAAGCGCATGGAGTACCTGAAAGAGTCCGCCGACCAAGGCTATGCCCCGGCCCAGTGTAAGCTGGGAGACTGCTATGCCAATGGCCAGGGCGTGGAGAAAGATGAAGCCAAGGCCGTCCAGTGGTACCAAAAAGCCGCCGACCAGGGCCATGCCGAAGCGCAGTATAAACTGGGCGAGTGCTATTACTTCGGCTGGGGCGTGAAACAGGACTACGCCAAGGCCGCGGGCTGGTTCCGCAAAGCCGCCGAGATGGGCTATGCTGAGGCGCAGTGTTGGCTGGGCAGCTTCTATTACATCGGCGGCTATTACGTCGGCGGCGGCGGCGTGAAACAGGACTACGCCCAGGCCGCCCATTGGTACCAAAAAGCCGCCGACCAGGGCCATGCGGAGGGCCTGGCATCCATGGCCCTGTGCTATTCTGAGGGCCGTGGCGTGAAGAAGAACGCGGCGGAAGCCGCCCGTTGGTTCCAAAGACTCGCCCAGCAGAACAGCCCCGAAGCCTGGTACTGGCTGGGCCGCTGTTATTTTGGCGGATGGGGTGTGGCGGAGGACAAGGTCCAGGCCGCGGGCTGGTTCCGCAAAGCCGCCGAACAGGGAAACAAGGATGCGCAGCGTAGACTGATCACCTGCTATGCCAACGGCTGGGGCGTGCCCATGGACCCCGGCCAGGCCGCCTATTGGCGGGAAAAGGCCAACAACAACTAAGGAGGACTCCCCATGTGGAAATGCCCGGTATGTGACCAGGAAAACAACGCTACGGTCTGCCCCCGATGCGGGTACGACCGGACCTGCGACTACGAACAATACCCCACCGCCTTCGCGGTGACAACCGCCACCCCCACCCACACCCTGCGCCGGGCGTGGCAGGAGAAACAAAGCCCGGCCCTGGCAGACCTGATCGCCGACTGGTTCGTGGAAAGCCGCAAAGACGGCGAGGACGCGGCGGAGCGCTGCTTCCGCCGCCTGGCGGAGGGCGGCGACCCGGCAACCCAGTGGTGGCTGGGCGTCAGCTATCAATACGGCGTGGGGGCTCCAAAGGATCGGGAAAATGCTCTGCGTTGGTTCCGGCAGGCGGCCCGGCAGGGGAATGCCCGGGCGCAGGAGTCCCTTCGGGCCATGGAGGACAGCGCCGCAGGCGGCAAGGACCCGGAAAAGCTGCAGGTAGCGGCCGAACAGGGCAGCGCTCAGGCGCAGTATCGGCTGGGCTGCCGTTACTGGAACGGCGACGGCGTGGAACGGGATGCGCGGCGGGCGGCGGACTGGTTTGACCGGGCCGCCCGGCAGGGGCTGGCCCCTGCCCAGCGGATGCTGGGCCGCTGCTATGAACAGGGCCGGGGCGTGGAGCGGGACGCCCGCCAGGCGGTGGCCTGGTACCGTTGGGCGGCGACCCAGGGCGACCCGGAGGCGCAGTACGCCCTGGGCGTTTGCCTGGACAAGGGCCTGGGCACGGAAGAAAACGCCGCCGAGGCGTTTGCCTGGTATAAAAATGCGGCGGCGCAGGGCCTCAAAAAAGCCCAGCTGGCCCTGGCAGACTGCTACGAGAAAGGCCGCGGCGTGCCGAAGAGCCCCTCCCAGGCCCGATATTGGCGAGCAAAAGCCAAAAGCAACAACTAAGGAGGACCCACCATGTGGAAATGCCCGATATGTGACCAAGAGAATAACGTAGCCACGGTCTGCCCCGCCTGCGGGTATGATCGGACCTGCGATTACGAACGCTACCCCACCGCTTTCGCGGTGACAGCCGCCAAGCCCACCCACACTCTGCGCCGGGAGTGGCGGGAGATGCAGAGCTCACTGGCAGAATCGGCGCCGCAGCCCGCCCAGCAAGCGGAAACGCAGCCTGTTACCGTTCTTCTGACACTGGCGGAAGCCGCCGCAGGCTGCAGAAAAACGGTGTCGCTCAGGAGCGGCAAAAATCGGGTCCGTTTGGCCCTCCCGATTCCCGCCGGTGTGATCTACGGCGAGAAGCTACGCTATTCGCTGTTTAATAGAAGCAATGGCACGTGGCGTTACGTGACCATCGAAATCAGACTTTATCGGTTCAAAATTCTCTGGAATCTTTTCCTGCATCTTGGCGCATTGGCAACCATCGCCATGGGCCTATCTCTCTGCGCGCTTATCCTATCGCTTGTTATTGGAATATTCGGCGGTTCGTTTATCAGTCCGGCAGACGCGCTGAAAATGTTTCTGGGTTCGGCGGCTTGCTACGCCGTTTTCGGGGGGCCTATCCTGATCTGCGAATCGGTATACAAGAAAAAATACGGCCCCCACACGCCGATGGAAAACTCGCGCTGCGAGGTACCCCGGATCATACTGCTGGAGTTGGACGATCTTATGTAACCAATGAAAAATCACACAGAACAGGAGGAATACAATGGATACGCAGGATGTGAATCATCCGCACAGCGAAAACTGCGCGCACGGGCAGGTGCCGGACTCCTTCCTCGATGATATAGCGGCCGCCGAACAGGGAGACGCGGACGCCTGCTTCCGGTTGGGATCGCGTTACTATTGGGGTAATGGCGTGGAACGAGATCCCGCCCAGGCCGTCCACTGGTATCGCAAGGCCGCCGTACTGGGCCATGCAGAGGCCCAGTACCAGCTGGGAGTTTACTGGCACGCAAAAGAGGACAAGGTTCAGGCCGTGTATTGGTACCGCCAAGCCGCCGAGCAAGGCCATGCCTATGCGCAGTACTGGATGGGCTTCTTTTGTCTCAGAGGTATTGGTACAACCCGGGATCCCTCTCAGGGCATCCGCTGGTACCACAAGGCCGCGGATCAGGGTAGCAGGGTCGCGCAAATTGCCCTGGCGACCTGCTATGCCAACGGCCTGGGCGTGCCCAGGGACCCCGACCGGTCCGCCTATTGGCGGAAAAAGGCCAAAATCAACACCTAAGGAGGAACCCCCCCATGTGGAAATGCCCGGTATGTGACCAAGAAAACACCGAAGCCACCGTCTGCCCCGCCTGCGGGTACGACCGGACCTGCGACTACGAACAATACCCCACCGCCTTCGCAGTAACAGCCGCCACCCCCACCCGCACCCTGCGCCGCCGGTGGCAGGCAAAGCAGGGTCCGGCCCTGGCAGACCTGATCGCCGACTGGTATGACGCGCCCCAGGACCCTGCCGCCGCAGAGCACTGCTTCCGCCGCCTGGCGGACGGCGGCGACCCTGCGGCCCAGTATTGGCTGGGAATCGCCTGCGCCCAGGGCCGCGGCGCGGAAAAGGACGAAGCCCAGGCCCTGGAGTGGTTCAGCCGGTCCGCCCGCCAGGGCTACGCCCGGGCGCAGTATCAGCTGGGCCTGTGCTTCCAGGACGGCGCAGGGGTGGACGCAGACCCCCGGAAAGCCCTGGATTGGTTCCGCCAGGCGGCGGCGCAGGGTTTCGCCCCGGCCCGGCGCCGGCTGGAGGAGCTGGAAACGCAGATGCCGGACCAGCTGTTTGCGCGCTATCAACAGGAGCCCGACCAGGCCAAGCGGATGGAGTATCTGAAAAAATCCGCCCAGATGGGCTATACTCCGGCCCAGGCCGAGCTGGGCGACTGCTATGCCCAGGGCCGGGGCGTGGAAAAAGACTATGTAAAGGCCTCGGAGTGGTACCGCCGTGCGGCGGAGCCACCGAACCCCCCCAAGCAAACGGAAACCCCTCAGCAGCTGTTTGAGCTGTATCAACAGGAGTCCGACCAGGCCAAGTGGATGGAGTACCTGAAAAAGTCCGCCGAGATGGGCTATGCCCCGGCCCAGTGTAAGTTGGGTGACTGCTATGCCAATGGCCAGGGCGTGGAGGAAGATGAAGCCAAGGCCGTCCAATGGTACCGCAAAGCCGCCGACCAGGGCTATGCGGAGGGGCCTGGCATCCATGGCCCTGTGCTATTCTGAGGGCCATGGCGTGAAAAAGAACCCGGCGGAAGCCGCCCGCTGGTTCCAAAGACTCGCCCAGCAGGACGGCCCCGAAGCCTGGTATTGGCTGGGGGACTGCTATTTTGGCGGATGGGGTGTGGCGGAGGACAATGTCCAGGCCGCACAGTGGTACCGCAAAGCCGCTGATCAGGACTATGCCGAGGCCCAGTATCAGCTGGGTGACTGCTATTACTTCGGCTGGGGCGTGGAGGAAGACAAACCCAAGGCCGTCCAATGGTACCGCAAAGCCGCTGACCAGGGTTTCAGCTATGGACAATACGATCTGGGACGCTGCTATGCAAACGGCATCGGCGTGAAACAGGACGCCGTTCAGGCCGCCGAATGGTACCGCAAAGCCGCCGACCAGGGCCACAAGGACGCCCAGCGCGCCCTGGCAGACTGCTATGAAAACGGCAGGGGCGTGAAAACGGACAAAGCCCAGGCCCGGTATTGGCGGGAAAAAGCCAAAAACAACAACGGCTAAGACTGCCCTCCCCGCCACCCTTGGCTCTCCCTCCGGGAGAGCTGTCGGCGCAGCCGACTGAGAGGGGAACCCAACCGCATTCTCCCCCCGCAAAAACCCGGAGGCCCCTCCGCCTGCACAGGCGGAGGGGCCTCCGATTTTCGGAAAAAAGCCTCGCAGCGTTTGCCGCCCGCAGGCGGCAAATCAAATGCAATCCGTTTTTTGCGGCGGCGTGTACGTCGCAAAAAACACTTCTCATACTGATTCTTGATTAAAAAATTTAATCAAGAATCCCGTGCGCTGTGCGCACGCACAGCGTGTGAAAACACGCTGTGGCGTCTCATACAAAACCTGACGCACCTTCGGTGCTATAAAAAGCTTTTCAAGCTTTTTAACAGGTTTTAGTATCAGTCTGCAAGTGTGGAATTTGTTCGCTTTCAGCGAACAAATTATGCGCGCAGCAGACTGCAAGCCTTTTATCCAAAAAGGGCAAGGCCCTTTTTGGATAGCCTCAGAAAGACACGGTCAGCAGCATCTTGAAGCGCTCCTGGCCATAGACCGCGTGGGGGATGTCCTTGGGCATGATCAGGGTCTGGCCCTCGTGCAGCAGGAACTCCTGCCCGCCCACGGTGAAGCGGCCGGTGCCCTCCAGCACCGTCACCATGGCGTCGCCGCCGGCGGCGTGGGTGCTGATCTCCTCGCCCTTTTCAAAGGCGAACAGGGTCATGCTCATCAGCTCATTCTGCACCAGGGTGCGGCTGATGATCTGACCGGCCTGATAGTCCACCTGCTCCCGCAGCTCCAGGGCGGTCTGCTTTTCGATATTCTTATACATGATACGCTCCTCCTTGTCCGTAGTCTGCCGGGACGCCTCATTTTTTATACACGATCCGCTGGATAAGCCGGACCGTGTTGTTGCCGACGTTTTCATAGCGATAGGGCTGACTGCCGGGGAAGGACAGGCAGTCCCGGTTCTCCAGGCGATAGGTCTCGCCGCCGGTGGTGACCTCCGCCGTTCCGGACAGGGAGGTAACATACACCCAGGAGCCGGGGACCCGGTCCGGCCCCTCATAGCGGCCGCTGATGAACAGGTCCAGCTGGAGGGACTCGCTGCGGGACTCCGGGTCGAAGGGGAACAGCCGGTAAGCGATGACCTTTCCGCCGCACAGCCGCTGTCCGGCCACGTCCACCGCCCGATACAGGGCCGTAGGCGGATCGTCGTGGCAGGCGATCAGCTGCTCTAAGGGGACGTGCAGCCCCTGGGCCACCCGGCTGAGCACCGACACCGTGGGGTTGGCCAGCCCCCGCTCGATCTGGCCCCACATACTCTTGGACACCCCGGACAGCTCCGCCGCCCGGTCGATGCTGAGCTTCTGCGCTTTTCGGATGCGGCGGATGTTCTCCGCCACCGCCTGCTGGATGTCCATGGGCATTCCCTCCAATATCTTGAGCATTTCCGCCGCTATATTACCGGATTCGGCGGCATCTGTCAAGGCCGGAACCTGGAAAAACCCGGAAAAAGCAGCAGAGCCTTCGCTCTGCTGCTTTCAAGGGAATCGGTTACTGATTCAGGACGGCCTGATCCACGTCGTACATATGCTGCAGCATACGCACCACCATGTTGCTGTAGCCAAACTCGTTGTCGTACCAGGCGATGAGCTTCACGAAGTCGTGGTCCAGCATGATACCGGCCTTCTCGTCGAACACGCAGGGGCAGGGATCGGCGATCAGGTCCGTGGACACCACCTGGTCGGTGGTGTAGCCGATGATGTCCTTCATGTACGTCTCGGAGGCGTGGCGAACGGCGTAGCAGATCTCGGCATAGGTGGTGGTGCGGGACAGGCGGGCGGTCAGGTCCACCACGGACACGTCGGCGGTAGGGACCCGGAAAGCCATGCCGGTCATCTTGCCCTTCAGGCTGGGGATCACCCGGCCCACGGCCTTGGCCGCGCCGGTGGAGGTGGGGATGATGTTGTTGAGAATGGAGCGGCCGGTGCGCCAGTCGCTGCCGCCCCGGGAGTCCACGGCCTTCTGCTTGGCAGTGGAGGCGTGGATGGTGGACATGAGGCTCTGCTCAATGCCGAACTCCTGGTGGATGACCTTGGCCAGAGGGGCCAGGCAGTTGGTGGTGCAGCTGGCGTTGGAGACGACCATCATGTCCGGCTGATACAGCTCGCTGTTGACGCCGTATACAAAGGTGGGGGTGACCTCGTCCTTGGCGGGAGCGGTCAGCAGCACCTTCTTGGCGCCGCCCTTGAAGTGGCGGGAAGCCTTCTCGGTGGTGTTGTTGGCGCCGGTGGACTCGATGATGTACTCCGCGCCGCACTCACTCCAGGGGATCATGGCGGCATCGGACTGGCTGAACACCCGGATCTTGTGGCCGTTGACCACCAGGTCGCCGCCCTCATGCTCCACGGTGCCGTTGAAGCGGCGGAACACGGAGTCGTATTTCAGCAGATACACCATGTAGTCCACGTCGGCCTTGCGCAGGTTGATGCCGCAGACCTCGTACTTGTCGGGCTGCTCCGCCAGGATCCGCAGCACCACCCGGCCGATGCGGCCGAAACCATTGATACCGATCTTGATAGCCATAATTCGTTCCCTTTCTGTATCCGCCCCCAGGGGGCGGTCTTTTTGTTCCGTTTATATTATACCAAATGAGCCTGGTTCATGTCTCCTGTTTTTGTGCAAAATGGTGCACAAGATTCTGTGGAACTTTCCGCCACTTTTGAACATCCGGAACAAAAAAATCAAAAATATCCGCCAAATATTCCATACATTTGAAACCTTTTTGACAAGTTTTCGCGGCAAAAAACCGGGGGCGCGTCCGCACCCCCGGAAAGATATTTTTTCACCCCGCGAAAAAGTCCGCCAGCAGCGCCAGCACCGTGGTGAGGATGCCGCACAGGCCGATGGCCAGGCCGCTCATGGCCCCCTCGGTCTCCCCCAGCTCCAGGGCCTTGGCGGTGCCCATGGCGTGGCTGCACGCGCCGATGCCCAGGCCCACGGCCATGGGGTCCTTCACCCGGAACAGCTTCACCAGCAGCGGGGCGCACAGGTTCCCCAGCATACCGGTGACCACCACCGCCGCCACGGTAACGGCCACGGTGCCGCCGTGGCCCTGGGCCACCACCGTGGCAATGGGCATGGTGACGGATTTTGGCAGCAGGGACATGGTCATGGCCCGGTCCAGACCCAACAGGCGGCACAGCACCAGGATGCTGCCCATGGCCGTGACCACGCCCACCACGCAGCCCACCAGCACCGGCAGCCAGTGTCTGGCCAGCAGCTTCCGCTGGGAATAGATGGTCACCGCCATACAGGCCGTGGCCGGGCCCAGAAACAGGTTGATCAGCTCCCCGCCCTGCCAGTAGCTTTCATAGGGGATATGGAACACCAGCAGCACCGCGATCACCAGCAGTACCGCGATGAGCATCCCGTTGCAGATGGCCAGGCGGGTCTTTTTCTGGACCTTCATCCCCAGCCAGTAGGCCGCCACCGTCAGCATAACGCCGAAATACGGCTGCGCCGTCATCTCCTTCATTTCCGCTTCCCTCCCCGCTCCATCAGTCTCCGGGTCAGATGCACGGCCCAGACCGTGGCCCCATAGGTCAGCACCATGGACACCACGCACACCGTCAGAAACGCCGCCGCGTTCTGCCAGATCAGGTCCACATAGTTGATGATGCTGACGGACACCGGGATGAAGAAGAAGCCCAGGTTCCCCAGCAGGAAGTCGGACTTCTCCCGCACATGGTCCATCTTCACGATCCCCGTCAGCAGCAGGACCAGCAGCAAAAGCAGACTGATGACGCTGGCCGGAAAGGCCACCGGCAGAATGGCCTCGATGCCCTGGCTGACCCAGTAAATGCCGAATACCAATGCGATTTGCAGCAGGATTTTCATAGCGCTCCACCTTTTCGTTCACAATCAAAAGCCGCCCTCCAATCCAAAGGGCGGCTTATATTGTAAGAGCCTTTATGCAGAAAGTCAAATCAAATCGCGGAAATTTGTCAAAATCACCGGAAAAATCACTGGGGCAGAGGCAGGCCATGGAGCATGACCCGGCCGAAGCAGGTCAGGGACCGTCCGCTGCTGGGGGGCAGCAGTACGTCGGCGTCGGACCGGCGGCGGTTCAGGCTGAACAGATACACCATGCCCAGGGGGTCCCGGTAATACTGCTTGCACACCATGTCGCCGTCCACGCAGAAAATGCCCACGTCGCCGTTTTGCAGGGGGTCGTGGTTCACATACACCACGCCGCCGTCGTGGATATACGGCTCCATGGAATCCCCCTGGATCCGCACCGCCAGCTCCGCTCCCCGGGGCACCTGGCCGGTAACAGGTATGGTCTCATAGTCCTCGTTGAACACCGGGGCGGCATACCCGGCGGCGGCGGGACTGGCATACAGGGGAATGGTGCGGGGGTCCTGCCGGGGCTGGAGATGCTCCGTCTCCTGCTGCAGGTCCTCCAGGGCCCGGACCATGGTGTGGACCGTCTGCCGGCCCGCCAGGCTCAGCCGGCGGTATCCCTCCAGCAGGGCCTGCTCCTCGTCGGACCGGATGCCGCCGTGGGCACGGTAGGCGTCCCGGTACAGATAGTTGGGGTCCACCCCCAGGGCGTCAAACAGCCGCAGCAGCACCTCCTCCTTGGGAGCGCTGACACCGGTTTCATAGTTTCCCACCGCCGACCGGGAAATTCCCAACCGGCCTGCCAACTCCGCCCGGGAGATGCCCAGCTCCTCCCGGCGCTTGCGCAGCTGTTCGCCAAAGCTCATGCTTTCGCCCTCCTTCGACGGGGTTCGCCCCATGCTGTCGATAGCGTACCATATTTGTTGGTTCTTGTCAATAGTTTTAATAAGAATCTTGTTAATTTAGGATTGACATAACAAGATTCTTGTGCTATAGTAGCGTCATTCTCAAGTTACTTGGCAGCAAGGCCGAAAAAAACCTGCCGCAGCCGCGGCAGGCGCATATGAAATTCGGTGTGCACTCTGTGGGGGCGCGGGCCCATGTCTGCCCACCGTCGTGCCCGCCCACCGGGGCACTTCCTCGAAATCGCCTCGCTTCTTCCGCCACCGGCGGCGCTTCGGCGATTTCCCCGCTGAGGGCAGCGGGCCCTACGGACTTGGCTCTCCCTCTGGGAGAGCTGTCGGCGCAGCCGACTGAGAGGGCCTGTATGGGCATGGCCTACCTGTCCGCCCGCCGTTGACCGGCAAATCCCCTTGCCGTGTCATTGCGAGGAGGCACGCAGGGCCGACGTGGTAATCCGTTCCCCCGCAAAGCGGCCCCTACGGCCGACTCCCGGAAATCATCCCCTCATTCCGGAAGGTCAGCGGCGTGGGGCAAGCCCCAGCGGAAATGGGCCGCGCACAGCCGTAGCACCAGGATCACCGCCGCCCCCAGCAGCATGGAGGGGATATCCCCCAGATGCCGCCAGCACAGGGCGCACAGCAATGCCCCGATCAGGGTGGGGCAGGCGTAAAAATGCTTGACAAAGATATAGGGCTTCTGATTGGACAGCACGTCCCGCAGCACACCGCCGCCTACGCCGGTGATGACGCCCACGAACACCAGCAGAAACAGGTTATAGTCCTGGGCCTGCTGAAAGGCGCACTGAACGCCCACCACCGTGAACAGCCCCAGACCGATGGAGTCCAGCCACAGCATCACCAGCTCATAGGCCCGGCTCTCCACCGCCAGCAGGTGCCGCACCGCCGGCAGGAATACCAGGGCCGACACCCCCATGGCCACCAGGGCATACACCGGCTGGCAGAACATCACCGGCGGGGTGATGCCCAGGGTCAGGTCCCGGATGACCCCGCCGCCGCAGGCGGTGCACACGCCCAGGATCACCACGCCGAAGGCGTCCAGCTGGCGCTGAAGCCCCGCCAGGGCCCCGGAGGCGGCAAAAACCGCCGTGCCCACGATTTCCAGTATGAAAAGTACCGTATCGGTCATAAAAATCGCCCTTTTTCCTCAGAATGCCCCGGCATTATAGCACAGGCGGCAGGGCCGCGCAATGGGACAGTGCAACAAATTTTTCCGGTTGTTGCCCGGATTTATGCAACGATTTGAGAAAATCCAGGTATAGGTAGAGGCAAAAAAAGACTTCCGGATGCAAGCATCCGGAAGTCCTGGTGGGGGATGGTGGATTCGAACCACCGAAGGCGTTGCCAGCAGATTTACAGTCTGTCCCCTTTGGCCACTCGGGAAATCCCCCATATATGAAGTTTGGAGCTGGTGGACGGATTCGAACCCCCGACCTGCTGATTACAAATCAGCTGCTCTACCAGCTGAGCTACACCAGCGTCTGACCAGCGAAGATTATATTACCAGACTCCGCCCCATTTGTCAACAGAAATTTTCGCCTCCGGCGGGAATTTTTTACATAAACCGGCACCGACACCACATTCACCCATGCACACAGGAGAGAGGAGGCAGTTGATATGACGATGCAGGAATTGTCCCCGCAGTATGCCCGGCAGGCGGAGGCCGTGTCCCGGCGGCTGCGGGAGCTGCGCCAACAGGCGCTGACGGAGGGGAACCCGGAGCGGGTCCAGGCCCTGCGCCGCAGACAGCAGGAGCTGCGGCCTCTGCTGCAGGAGGCCCGGGAGCTGGCGGAGCACACCGCCCATTATTATGATAGGGGGTACATAAGACGTGAAAAATACCGCATCTGACCTGGCAGGCCTGCCCTATGATCCGCTGAGCATGGCCAGTCTGCAGCTCTGGAAGCAGGAGAATCAGGAGGACAACCGCCCCCGGATCGAGCGGCTTCTGCGGAACCTCCCCCTGGCCATGGAGGAGGAGCTGACGCCCCGTCAGCGGCAGATCATGCGCATGCGCTATTCCCGGAACATGTCCGTCACCCGCATTGCCCAGGAGCTGGGCATCAACAAGGCCACCGTTTCCCGGACCCTGTCCCGCAGCACCTGGAAGCTGTACCGCAGCCTGCGGTACAGTCTGTAAAATTTCTCACATTTTCCCCGGAAAAGCCTTGACTTTTCCGGGGAAAACCTTATAATGCCTATACTGTACGCGCGGTTTATATGGGGCCTGTGTCTGTCCGGCGGACAGGTGGTCCCCTGTGAGATAGAGGGAAAAGACTGACGAGAAAGGGCGGTATCTCCTATTATGTTGGATAAGCTTGTGCACAATCGCTGGCCCCGGGTGGGGGCGGCGCTGTTCGGGTCGCTGCTGCTGGCTCTGGCCATCAATCTGTTCATCGTGCCCCAGCACCTGTACACCAGCGGCCTGCTGGGCCTGTGCCAGGTGATCCGCACCCTGCTGGACACCAGGCTGGGCATCCGCTTCAGCAACTTTGACCTGGCGGGCACGCTGTATCTGCTGGCGAACCTGCCGCTGCTGCTGCTGGCCTACAAGACCATGGGCCGGACCTTCGTGGTGAAGCTGGCCCTTTGCACGGTGTCCAACTCCCTGTTTCTTTCCATCATCCCCATTCCGGCGGAGCCCATCATCCCGGATATGCTCACCAGCTGCTTGGTGGGCGGCATCCTGGCGGGCTTTTCCAACGGTCTGGTGCTGACCTGCGGCGCCTCCTGCGGCGGACTGGACATTCTGGGGCTGTATCTGTCCAAAAAGGGCAAGGGCTTCACGGTGGGCAAGTTCTCCCTGCTGTTCAACGCCGCCCTGTATACCCTGTGTCTGATTCTGTTCAGCGCCCCCACGGCCATCTATTCCGCCATTTACACGGTGTTCAACGCCCTGTTTGTGGACCGGGTGCACCAGCAGAACATCACCACCCAGGTGCTCATCGTCACCAAACTCCGGGACCTGGAGCCTTTCTGGGAGCTGGGGCGGAAGATGGACCGGGGCATCACCTACTGGACCGGCCACGGCGCCTACACCGGCGATGAGGTGCAGATTCTCTGCATCTGCCTGTCCAAGTACGAGATCGAGACTTTGCAGCAGGAGGTCCAGAAAATTGACTCCCACGCCTTCTTCATGATGCAGGAGGGCGTACATACCCGGGGCAACTTCAAGCGGCACCTGAACCCCTGACCAGCCTCTGAAATAACCTCCGGCCCCGTGCCGGGACAAAGCGGGACACCCTGCGCCGGGTGTCCCGCTGATTTTTTTGATCTCACCGGCCGGAAATCGCCATAACGTTCCGTATCAGATGTACGAGTTTTCCACCTTCACCACGGCGAAGTAGCGGCCGTCATCCATGGTGCGGACCAGGGCGCGGATTTTCTCCGCCGCCTGGGCGGCGGTGAGCTTTTCGTCAAAGGGCACCACCGCGTCAAACACCAGATTGGTGTGGGTGGGACCGGCCACCACCCGGAAATCGTGGATGGTGATGGCGGGGTCCACCTGCTTCACCAGCTCCGCCACCCGGCTCCGCAGGGGGCCGGTCAGGCCGTCGTCGGTGACCACCGGGTCCATATGGATCACCGCCTGGCAGTTCAGCTGGCGGGACAGGTCCATTTCGATGTTGTCCACCACGTCGTGCAGCTCCAGCAGGTCCCCGTGGGCCGGGACCTCCGCATGGAGGGACACCATCACCCGGCCGGGGCCGTAGTCGTGGACCACCAGGTCGTGCAGGCCCAGAATCTCCGGATGGGACAGGACAATGGCCTGAATCCGGTCCACAAATTCCTTTTCCGGCGGCTGGCCCAGCAGAGGGCTGATGGTCTCCCGGGCGGATTCGACCCCGGAGAACAGGATGAAGCCCGCCACCACCAGGCCCACCCAGCCGTCGATGTCCAGGCCGGTCCACTTGGCGATGAGCATGGCCAGCAGCACGGCGGCGGTGGCCGCCGTGTCGGACAGGCTGTCGGCGGCGGTGGCCTCCATGGCGGCGGAGCGGATTTTCTTGCCGATCCGCCGGTTATACAGGCACATATACAGCTTCACGCAGATGGACACCGCCAGGATCACCAGGGCGACGACGCTGAAATCCACCGCCGCCGGGTGGAGGATTTTCTCCACCGAGGACTTGGCCAGCTCCACGCCCATCAGCAAAATCAGCCCCGCCACGATCAGGCCCGAGACATATTCCAGCCGCCCGTGGCCGAAGGGGTGCTGGGGGTCCGGCTTTTTCCCGGCCAGGCGGAAGCCCAGCAGGGTCACCACCGAGGACCCGGCGTCGGACAGGTTATTGAAGGCGTCGGCGGTGATGGCCACGGAGCCGCTGAGGGTACCGGCGAAAAGCTTCCCGGCAAACAGCAGGATGTTCAGTCCGATGCCCACAAAGCCGCACAGCTGGCCATAGGCCCGGCGGACCCGGGGGTCCGTGACGTTGTCCCGGTCCCGGATGAACCAGCGGGAAAGAAGCTCCATCATGTCACGCCCTCCCCGGAATGGTCAGGGTCATCTGGCAGCACAGGCGGTCCAGATCCTCGTCGGTGGCGGCGGGCAGACGCAGCTTGCCGCCGCAGTCCTGGCAGCACAGGTCCACGGAGTCCCGGTGAACCTGGATGCCATAGCGGGTGCTGCCGCAGCGGCAGCGGATGCCGCCCCGGGCGGCGATGTCCTTCAGCTCCGACAGCACCTCATACATGATGATGTTGTCGGTGAAGGCCTCCGGGTCCTCCGCCTTCTCCTTGGCGGCCCGGACGGCCAGCTGCTCCATCTGGGCGGACACCTGGTCCTCCTGGCCCACATAGCAGCAGATCTGCCTGGTTTTGGGGCAGGCCAGGCCGATGCCCCGGCCCCGCAGCACCGCATCGGCGCTGCACTCGGCCTGGTGCGTTTCGCCGCACAGGCCGCAGGGCACCCACAGGCGGAAGCGGGAGCCGTCGGTCTCGATGAGCATGTCAGACTGGCCGCAGGGGCACTCGATATGGGCGGCCGCCGCCGCCAGGGAAAAGGCGCTGCGCCGGGCCATGACTGCCCGTCCGCATTTGGGGCAGATATAGCCGAAGCTCCTGGTTTCTTCCATGATGATCCCTCGCTTGATGATAGTCGGTTTGTGGAAAAAGGCTGTTGATGGGAGTCAGGTTCGGGCGGGGCAGAGCCCACGCCCCTACGGACCCTCTCAGTCGGCTGCGCCGACAGCTCTCCCAAAGGGAGAGCCAAGTAGGGCCCGCTGCCCTCAGCGGGCCGCCGGGCCCCGGCGCAATGACAGGCTTTTCCACAAGCTGTTTGTGATCGTCCCATCAGTGTACCACACCCCCGGTTTTCCGTCAATAAAAAGCCTTGACAGGGATAGGTTGAATCTGTTAAACTTATATTAGAGTTGAACGCGTTCAACCGGAAGGGAGGCAAAGCGCATGAGCGTACCCCAGATATTTGAGAGCGAATACCGGTTCTGCCTGATCCTGTGGGAGCACGAGCCGGTAAACAGCACCCGGCTGGTGCACCTGTGCCAGGAGAAGCTGGGCTGGTCCAAGGCCACCACCTACACGGTGATCCGGCGGCTGAGCCAGCGGGGCGTGGTGAAAAATGAAAACGCCGTGGTCACAAGCCTGGTCAGCAAGGAGCAGGTGTAGCAGAGCCAGATCGACCAGCTGGTGGACAAGACCTTTGAGGGCTCCCTGCCCGCCTTTGTGGCGGCCTTTGCCCGGGGGCGGCGGCTTTCAGAAAAGGAGGTCCGGCAGCTGCAGCAGCTTATTGACGACAGCGGAAAGGAGAACTGACCATGGAACAGCTTTTTCTGACCATTCTGAACCGGGCGGTTACCGCCGGGTGGCTGGTGCTGCTGGTGATGGTGCTGCGGGTGGTGCTGAAAAAAGCGCCCCGGGCGGCGCACTACGGCCTGTGGGCCATTGTGGCGGTGCGGCTGCTGTGGCCGGGGGACCTGCTACCCCGGGCCGGCGTCAGCCTGGTGCCCACCACGGAGCCTATCTCCGGAGACGTGCTGACGGCGGCGGGAACAGCGGTATCCGGCGGGCTTCCCGCCGTCGGCAGTCCCGCCGGTGCGGCGGCAGCGGAGACGGCGGCCCGGACGGGGCAGAGCCTGGGCCACATCGCCGCGGTGGTGTGGCTTGTGGGCACGGCGGCCATGGCGCTGTATCTGGCAGGCAGCTATGTGCGGCTGCGGGTGCGGCTGCGGACGGCGGTGCGGCTGGAGGACGGCGTGTGGGAAAGCGAACTGGCCCCGTCTCCCTTTGTGCTGGGGTTTATCCGGCCCCGCATCTACCTGCCCTTCGGCCTGGACCGGGGAAGCCGGGACTATGTGCTGGCCCATGAGCGAACCCACATCCGGCACCGGGACCACTGGGTGAAGCCCCTGGCGTTTCTGCTGCTGGCGGTGTACTGGTTCAACCCACTGCTGTGGGCGGCGTATATCCTGCTGTGCCGGGATATGGAATACGCCTGTGACGAGGCGGTGCTGCGGGACCTGGAGGAGCCGGACAAGCGGGCGTATTCCCAGGCGCTTCTGAATTGCGCCGGACCCCGGCGGGCGGTGACGGCGTGTCCGGTGGCCTTCGGCGAGATCTGCGTCAAGGGGCGCATCCGCCGGGCTCTGCGGTATAAAAAGCCTGCCGTGTGGGTGACGGCGGCTGCTGTGGTGGTGTGCGCTGCGGCGGCGGTCTGCCTGCTGACCAACCCCAGGGACCGGACCCCCTATGGGTGGGCCAGCCGGGTGACGGCTGGGGGGCTGAACGTGACGTATCTGTGGGAAGGGAACTCTGCCCGGACACCGGCCGGAATGCCGGGGCTGACCTCCCGGCTGGCGGAGCAGCTCAACGGGCTGACGGAGGAGGACTTCCCTCTGCTGGAGAGCTACACATATAATACCTTTGACCAGGGGACGGACCCCTTTCGCCTGCAAATGGGACGGACTGCCGGAAAGCGGGAGCTTCTGTACGGCGGCGACAGCGGGTATCCGCTGATGCTGCTGTACCGGGGGAAGCTCTACGGCGTGAACAGCGAGGAGCTGCTGCAGACCATCCTGGAGTATACCCGGGGCGTGCAGGTGGTCCCGGCAGGGACGGAGCTGGCCCTGCGGATGGGGCTGCCCGGAGTGTACCGGATGATGACAAAGGAGAACGCCGACGGGCCGGATGTGATACAGGGAGATGACTTCTCCTGGACCCCGGCGGCATGGCAGGGCGGCATGGCGCATGTGGACCTGGTGCGGACGGAGGGAGATGCTTCCGGCTCCGTGGGCCGCATCTGGTGCGCCAGGGCCCGGTGGGGCGGCCAGGAGCGCTGGCTGGTATACGCCCGGGGCGGGCAGATCGCCCTGCGGCCCACGGAAAGCGGCTCCACGAGACTGAGCATCGTCGGGCGGGGACTGGCATTCCCGGAGGACGGGACGTATCTGACGGCGGAGTGCGTGTATCAGACGCCGGAGATGCCCAGCCCGTCTCCCCTGTCGGCGGAGCTGCTGCAATTCCGGGATGAAGCCGTGAAATACTGGGCCCGGTATCAGGAGAACGCCGACGGGCAGCTGACCACCGCACTGGACCCGGAGAAGTACAGTCAGTATCCCATCCAGGGCGGCCAGAGCGTCAGCCTGGAGGAATGGGACAGCCGGTTTCCGGAGGGGTTTAGCCCGGACATCAGCGGGTACCAGGAGCGGTGGCTGTTCCAGCTGGAGGACGGCTGTCAGCTGCTGCGGCTGGACCATCAGCTGTATTTGCTGCAATATCACCAGGCTGACGGGGAAGTTTTCGAGATGCTGCGGCTGCGGCCGGTGCCGCTGGAGCCGGAGCGGGTGCTGGAGCTGGATCGCCTGCTGCTCAGCGTCAGCGGAGACGACAGCGTGGCGGCCATCAGCTTCTCCGGGGCCGTGGAGGCCGCTATGCGGCAGCTGCCGGATTACCGGCGGCTGGTGGACGGCGGGGCGGATACCCTGCGGTACTGCTTCACCATGCTGGAGTGCCGGTATAACGGCGGGTATGGGATGCAGGCGGCCATGAGGATGGCCTGCCGGGATATTCTGGTGGACATGGGCGAGGATCCCGGCGATGACGGGTATGACGTGCAGACCTGGTATGACGAGCTGAAGGCCCGAGCCTTTTCCGTGTCGGAGGACCTGGCGCACCATCCGGGTTACGCTGTGCTGCTGGGGCTGGGGGTGTCCCGGCCCGACGGAACGGCGGCGATAACCTATGTGGACATGGACGGCGACGGACTGGCGGAGCGGCTTACGGCAGAGAACGGAGAACTCCGGGTGCTGCGGTATGACGGCACGGAGGTGTGGTCCTCCGGCCCGGTGGGACAGAACGGGGATGAGGCCCTGTTCCTGCACCGGAACGGCGGGCAGTGGGAGCTTCTGCGCTATGGCCGGACGGCGGAGGAGCAGCTCTATGAGCTGCTGAGCCTGACCGGCGGCAGAGAGCGGCTGGTGCGGTCCCGGCATCTGGCCCACGGCGCGGCGGCAGAGAGCGTCCGGGTCTTTGCGGAGGACCTCCATACCCTGCTCTATGGCGTGGATGAGGCGGGGCTCTCCGACGGGTGCGAGATGCTGCTGCTGTCCGTCAGGAACGGCAAGACCCGGATGGGCCCGGCATACGATTTCAGCGGCTGGATCACAGAGGAGACAGGATGAAAACGGAGGAATACACCATTCTGCGGGGGCAGGCACGGATAGCGGCGGCGGACTTTGTGCAGCGGTATGTGGACCTGGCGGACCCTGCCGCCGGGTGCCGCCCCTGCCCGGACTATGGGCGGTACTGGACGTGCCCGCCCTATGACGTTCCGGCGGCGGACTACTGGGCGGGGTTTGACACGGTGCTGCTGGAGGGGATACAGTTCCACTTCACCCCGGCCATGCTGGAGCGGCGGTTTACGCCGGAGGAGCTGGCGGAATATACCCGGCGGCTGACGGCGGAGCAGGCCCGGCAGATGGACCGGGCCCTGCGGCGGCAGTACCCCGGGGCGGCGGTGCTGACCACCGGAGGGTGCACCCTTTGTGAGGAATGCACCCGGCCCATGGGGCGGCCCTGCCGCCATCCGCAGGCGGTGGGGTACAGCCTGGAGTCCCTGGGCTGCGACGTGGGCGCCGCCGCCCGGGGGGAGCTGGGCTGGGAGCTGCTGTGGCCCCGGCGGGACCAGCTGTCCCGATATCTGACGCTGCTGTGCGCGGTGCTGCGGTGACATACAGAAATTTTGAAATTTTTTCAAAATTCAGGTTGATTTTTCAATATCGACCGTGTATAATGAATTTATATTCAGAGTCACCTCCGAGACTCCTGAATCGAAGCAGGACCGCCAGGCGGTCTGCCTGACTTCGCTGATTTCCCCCTTCCCCCCTATAGCAAAAGCGCCGGTATCGCACGATACCGGCGCTTTTGCCACTGTCCAAAATGGGCGAAGCCCATTTTGGACAAAAGGCTTGCAGTCTGCTACGCGCATAATTTGTTCGCCATGGGCGAACAAATTCCACACTTGCAGACTGAGAAGTATTTTCGCCCAGGTACACGCCCCGGGCGAAAATGGATTGCATTTGATTTGCCGCCTGCGGGCGGCAAACTCTGCGAGGCTTTCTTAACAGGCTGGGCGGTTGACGGACGGGGCGATATCCTGTATAATGTGAGTAAGTTATTTTTTTAACCAACCAAGGATGGAACCTGCTATGCTTACCGTGATCAACCCCTCCCACGACCCGTTTTACAACCAGGCCTTTGAGGAATACGTCTATCAGACCTTTCTGGAGGACGACGTTTTCCTGCTGTGGCAGAACGACCCCGCCGTGATCGTGGGCAGTTATCAGAACATCTGCCGGGAGGTGCACGTGGAGTCCCTGCGGCGGCTGGGGATCCCCGTGGTGCGCCGCTGCACCGGCGGCGGAACCGTTTACCATGACCTGGGCAACGTGAACTACACCTATATCACCCAGGCCGACGGCGGCGTCAGCTACGACGGGGTGCTGTTGCCGGTCATCCGGGCGCTGAACGACATCGGCGTTCCGGCCCGGAAAAACCGGACCTGTGACATCGCCATCGGCGATTTGAAGATCTCCGGCAGCGCCCAGCGGATGACAAAGGGGCGGCTGCTGCACCACGGCACCCTGCTGTTTTCCTCCGACCTGGAGGTTCTGGACCGGATCACCACCCGCCGGAAAAACGACTGCTTCCGGAGCAAGGGGACCCAGTCCGCCATCTGCACCGTCACCAATATCCGGGAGCACCTGGCCCGGCCCATGACCATTGAGGAGTTCCGGGAGCGGCTTCTGGACCGGATGGTGCCCCCCGGCAGTCCCCGGCTGACGCTGACGCCGGAACAGGAGGCGGAGGTCTGCCGCCTGCGGGACGAGAAATACCGTTCCTGGGAGTGGACCTGGGGCAAGACCCCGGCCTTTGCCTATGAAAAAACCGGCGTGTTCGCAGGGGCGCCCATCCGGGTGGCCTATCAGGCCAAACGCGGCATCGTATCCGGCGTGGAAGTCCGCTGCCCGGCCATCGACGGCGCTCTGGCCGCCCGGTTGCTGAACGGGGCCCGCCTGGACCCGGAGGGATTCGCCGCCATCTGCCGCCGCCTGGCAGGCGACGGGGCGGAGGAGCTGATGGACTGGCTCATGTGAAGCCTTTTCATATACATGTACTCGCAAACCAACCAACCGTTTTGCCGTGTTTCGGCAGGAAAGGAAAGAAACAGCTGCGGTACTGCAAGGAGCAGGACCCCACCCTGCTGACCAAAACCGGCTTCATGGTGGGCCTGGGGGAGACGGAGGATCAGATCGACCGCCTGATGGACGACATTCTGGCGACCGGCTGCGACATTCTCACCATCGGCCAGTATCTTCAGCCCACGCCGCAGCACTACCCCCTGGTCCGGTATGCCGCGCCGGAGGATTTCGCCCGGTGGAAGGAGCTGGCGTTGGCCAAGGGCTTCCGCCATGTGGCCTCCGCGCCTCTGGCCCGCAGCTCCTATAAGGCCTGGGAGGCCCTGGAGGACGTGCATGATCTATATTGAGACCGGCTCCACGGACGTTTACTACAACTTCGGCCTTGAGAACTACTTCACGGTGGAAAAGCGCCTGCCGGACACGGTGTTTCTGTTCTGGCGCACCACGCCCACGCTGATGGTGGGCAAATACCAGAACGTGCTGGAGGAGATCAACAAGCCCTATGCCGACGCCCACGGCATCCATCTGGTGCGCCGCATGAGCGGCGGCGGCACCATCTATACGGACCTGGGCGGCTGGCAGTTTTCCTTCATCCAGCACAAGGAGGCCGGGGAGATCGAGTTCGGCCAATACATTGCCCCGGTGATCGGCGCGCTGGGGGAGATGGGGGTCCGCGCCTCCTTCAACGGCCGCAATGACCTGACCATCGACGGCCGGAAATTTTCCGGCAACGCCCAGTACCGGCTGGGGGACTGCATCGTCCATCACGGCTCCCTGCTGTTTGACACGGACATCCGGCAGATGGCGGAGGCCACCACGCCGGACAGCTACAAGATCACCTCCAAGAGCATCAAGTCCGTCCGGGACCGGGTCACCAACATCTCCGACCATCTGCCGGTCCCCATGGACCCGGAGACCTTCAAGGAGACCATGGTGCGCCATATCATGAACGGCAGCACCGCCGTCTACACCGTCACGCCGGAGGACGACGCCCGCATCCGGGAGATCGCCCGGGAGCGGTTCCAAAGCTGGGAGCAGATCTTCGGCAAAAGCCCCAAATTCACCATCGACCGGGTGGGCCGGTTCCGGGGCGGCAAAATGCAGTTCAGGCTGGACGTGCAGAAGGGCGTCATCCGCAGCGCCGCCGTGTACGGCGACTTCTTCTCCACCCTGGACGCCGAGACCATCGGCGGCGCCCTGACCGGCTGTCCCTATGAGCGCGGCGCGGTGCTGGCGGCCCTGCGGGCGCACGGGATCGACGGCGCGGTGTACCGCATCTCCGCCCAGGAGATGGCCGCCGCCGCGGTGGACTGAACCGCCGGGGCAGGGTGGCCCATTTTTACCCCATCAGCGTCTGTAAGATCACAGGAAACCGATGAAATGAGGGAGTGGCTGTATGGCGAAACGACCGGTGTTTATCCCGCAGGGGGAGGTCCCGTTTGCGCGGGCCATCGAAACGGAATTCTCGTGGAACGGGGGCTTTGCCCCCAGCCAGAAGCAGAAGAACATCCGGGCGCTGCATGGGGCGTTCCTGGCGGCGCACCCGGACGCCCGGGTGCTGGAAATTTCCAGCAAATCCATGCAGGAAAACGGCCCGGCCCTCAGCGCCTTTGCCCTGGCGAAATATGTCCCCGCTTTGGGGAGGTCCGTCCCGGTGGAGAACGTGTTTCAGGCCGGGAAGGTGTTTGAGGGCGGCGGCCGCCGCAAGGTTTGTGTCCCTGCACCGTCTGGGACTTCTGAAAAAGCCATTTTCCTTTGAAGATTTTCTGCGCCGAATGGGGGAATGATATGCTGACACGGCAGCCCAAAAAGATGATGATCCTCTATATCCTCGACATTCTCCGCAGGTACACCGACGCCGACCACCGGCTCAGTCAGCGGGAGATCGAGGACATCCTCCGGACGGAGTACAATATGCCCGCCGACCGGAAGTCCGTCCGGCGGAATCTCATGAATCTGATGGACTCCGGCTATAACATCGAATACAGCGAGTCCGTCCGCATGATCCCCAACGCCAGAACCGGCCAGCTGGAGGAGAGCTACATTCTCTCGGATTTTTATCTCAGCCGGGAGTTCACCGACGGGGAGCTGCGGCTGCTGATCGACAGCCTGCTGTTCTCCCAGCACATTCCGTACAGCCAGTGCCGGGCCCTGGTGAAAAAGTTAGAGGGACTGTCCAACAACTATTTCCGCTCCCGGGTGCGGTATATCGACCGGCTACCCGGCGACGCCTCGGACAACCAGCAGCTTTTCCTGAACATCGAGCTGCTGGACGAGGCCATCAGCAAGGGGCGGAAGGTGGCGTTTGAATACCTCGCCTACGGCACGGACAAGCAGCTGCATCCCCGGGTCCGCTCCGACGGCAGCACCGAGTATGTGGTCAGCCCCTATCAGATGGCGGCCCGGGAGGGGAAATACTACCTGATCTGCAATTTCGACAAGTACGACGACATCTCCAACTACCGCATGGACCGCATCCGCGGCATCCGCATCCTGGACCAGCGGGCCAAGCCCTTTGAATCGCTGCAGGGGGCGGACAGCCGGCGGCTGGATCTTGCAGACTACATGAAAAAGCACGCGTATATGTTCTCCAGCGGCAATTGCCGGGCGGTATTCCGGGTCAGCCGGTCCATGATCGGGGACGTGATCGACCTGTTCGGCAAGGACGTGGTATTTTCCGACGAAACGGCGGAGGCCGTCACCGCCTCGGTCTATACCAACGAGATGTCCGCCGCCCACTTCGCCCGCAGCTTCGCCCCGGACGTGACGGTGCTGCAGCCGGAACGGCTGCGGGAAACCGTGAAGGGCCAGCTGCGGCAGGCGCTGGAAAAATACGAATAAGGAGGACCCTGCTGTGAAGTACGAAAAAATGCTGGATTTTCTGCTGTTCGGCTACTTTGGCTGCGACGGCAGCGATGATGCAGACACCATGAGGAACCGGGCGGCCCACCGGGCCTATCTGGATCTTGCCCGAACGGTGAACTATAGCTCATCCACGTCGCAGTTGGCGGGAAAACCCAAAAAGGAAGCCAAGGCATTTCGTAAGCAAAAGAAGGCGTTGGTGGACTCCGTCTGCGAAAGTCTTTATCCGCTTCCCACCGGGGATTTTGACGCCTGGCACCAGGAGAAATGCGAAGAAATATGCCGCATGATGGACGACAGCGGCCTTTTGGGGGAACCGTTTACCTGCGGCCAGGCGCAGAAGTGGGTGAATATGACGCTGAAGTACCTGTGGCTGATGGATCTGCTGCCGGAGGAAATCAAGGAGGAGTCTCTCCACGTCCCCATCGACAGCTTCATCCTTCAAAGGCTGAGTAAGCAGGTGTCCGACGTGACCGGCTCCGGGGAGACGTATTGCTATAAGCACATGGCGTGGAGCGCCATAACCGAATACACAGACTATAAAGACCTGCAAGCCGAAATCAAAAAAATCACCCCCAACCCCATCCGGTGGGAGGGGGAGGCATGGATTGCGGTGGCGAAGATGCGGGCCGCGATGAAAAACGCATAAGTGCATCAGGGACACCGGGGCGCAGCGCCTCCCGGTGCCCCTTTTTTATCCCGTCCTCTTTGATAGGCTCTCTATCAGGAGGCGAGACAAATGGATCATGAATGCAAGGAAGAAATCCTGTCCCTGTTGGAATCCCCGGAGCTGCGGGAGTATCTGCTGGCGCCGCCGGAGAAGCTCTGCTGCGCGCAGTATGCCGAGATCATCTGCGGCGCGCCGGTGAGCCTGTACCGGAAGCGGGAGCTGCTGCTCCGGCTGAAGGCGGAAACGCCGGAGGAGGACCTGTGGGCCATTCTGGGGGCGCTGCACTGCATAGAGGACGCACTGAAGGCCCTGGAGCAGGCGGACGCCTCCGACGCGTACCTCAGCGTGGAGCTGATCGGGTACGACGCGGAGGAGCGCCGGACGGACACGATAGACGGGCCGTATCCCGTGCGGAGTCTGGCGGAGGCCCGGCAGGCCGTCCGGTCCTATCGCGCCGACTGCGAAGAAACGGACCGGGAGGTGGGGGCGTATTGCGACGAGCACGACTACAACTGGACGGCAGATGACTGGGAAACCCGGTTCTGGACCATGGAGCTGTATGACCTGAACCAGCAGCCCCGCGATGATGGATTCCGCCGCCCGGTGTATATCTACGTCCTTTCGCCGGAGGGCGAGCCGCTGTTCTTCTCTCAGCAGCAGCTGGTCCCCGGCCTGAGAACGCAGTGCTGCCGGGCTCTGGGCATGGGCGGGCTGGTCCTTCCCACCCCGTACAAGCCGGGGGATATTCTGCGCATCGACTGCCGCCCCTTTGTCCCGATGCCGTTTTACTGCCTGCTGATCCAGGCCCGCAGCGGCAGCTGCGGCCTGTGGTGCCTGTTTCCCAATCTGGATGGCGGCATCGGCCAGGGAGCCCTGCTGAACGGACGCTACTTCGCCCAGGAGTATGATTTCAGCTGGCGGGCCAGCTATTCTCCCCTGTATCGGGCGGAGGTGTTCACCGGCGAGCTGCCGGAGAACTGCCGGTTTATGAAGGAGCTTTCGGAAAAGATCCACGCCGACCCCGGCTGCGGCGATCTGATGGACCGGGTGCTCTGCGATCTGAAGCTGTGAAGCAGCGGGACACACAGCCCCCGCCCTGCGGGAAATAGCAAAGGACCGGCAGCATCGCCGGTCCTTTGCTATTTTTCTGCATCTGTTATTTGTCTGCATCCGCCTCCGGCAGGCCGCAGGCGGGCAGGACTCCGCCTGCGTACACATATTGCAGGGCGTCCAGCTGCGCTTCCCAGATGATTTTCTGCAGCAGCACCGAATAGCTGTTGACCAACAGCTCCATGGAGCTGTCACGCCTGAGATAATTGATAACCGGCTGCAGAAGCCGCTGACTGCCGCTGAGGGGCTTGGGGTAAAACTCCAGCTCCCAATAATTGCAGAAGGGGAACTCGTCGTGGAACAGATAGGGAATGGAGCTGTCCGGCGACAGTCCCGTGGTGTATCCCCCGGCCACGGCGTCGCCGCAGCCCTGCATCCGGCAGCGGGCCAGCTGCTTATCCCGATAGGCCAGCCGGCCCTCCGAATACGCCGTGGACGGAAGCTCCTGCCGGATGCGTCGGGAGTCCCATGTGGAAATATCCGTCAACACAAAGGGTTTCCACACGCCGCCTGTGGGGGCATAGACCAGGTCTCCGGCGTGAAACGGCGGGGGAAATTCCAGCCACATATCCGCCAGGGCGGACAGGGGTTCATAGGCCTCTCCCGCCTGGCCGCAGATATCGCAGCACAGAACCTCTCCGGCCGGGTTCAGGCAGCACACGTCCCCGCAGCCGAACTCCGTTTTATCCGGCTTATGCTTCCGGATGCGGGCGCGGTCCCAGCCCTCCTCCCGCATTTCCTGCACACAGGCGTCCCGGCAGCGGTCATAGGTGCTGAACAGCCCGCTTTCCGCCCGGTACGCCTTTTCGGAAAAGCTGGCGTCCTCGTAGGAAAAGACGCAGCCGTCCGTCTGCTGAAACTGCCGGGCCTGCCGCCGCAGCAGGGCGCTGCACCGCCGCAGGAAGGCGTGGAAATCCGGGATCTCCTCCCGGCAGCGGGTTTTCTCCAGGGAGCAGTTGGGCATGGTGCGGATGATCTCCTCCCAGGCCCGCACCCGCTCCTCCAGGGAGGCGGTTTTGCAGTGATACACCAGAAAAGCCGCCTCCTGGGCGGAAAACGGATAATTCTGCTCCTTCAGGTACGCCCGAATGGCGGCGGAGTCCACAAACCGACCGATATCCATTTATTCCCTCCCATGCTCCCGCCGGAGCTTTTCCGCGTCCAGTGCCGCTTTCAGCTTGTTATAGACCAGCTGATTGGGGTAATACCGGTAATCCGCGAAAATCTCTATGCCGTCTCCGTAAAAATGCTCCCGGATGGCGGCGGCACAGGCGGCGCTGCGGCTCTGCCCATACTCGCACTGGCAGAAGATGTCCAGTCCCGCCTCCGCGGCGTCATAGATAAACGCGGCCAGGGCGGGAGCCTGGGGAAAATAGGTATCAAAGGACAGGCCGTAATCCCCCAGGACCTCCAGGTCGATATCGTGCAGGGCCGCGCAGAATACCCGCTCCGCCTTCCCGCCGTAATCCAGCGGCCGGGAGGCCTGCCCCGTCCGCCGGGACGGCGGATCATAGAAGCTGATCACGGCGGTGTGGGGCGGGAAGCCGTCCCGCAGCAGCCGCTCGGCGGCCGGGCGGGACAGAATGCGCCCCGGCAGCCGCCGTTCACCCGTTTGTGTCATGGCGCTCACTCCTTTCCCAGGAAGAATATCCCCCGGCATGGGGCAAAAACGGGGCACAGGTTCCGGTTCTGCCGATGGGAGCCTTTGCATATGCTGAACAAAAAGCCACAGGAGGGATGGACATGCGTTACTGGGCGGCGGGGCTTTTGCTGACGGTGCTGCTGTTCGGCGGGGGACTGCTGGGGACGGCAAAATCCCCATCGGCGGCCCGGCCTGTCCCGGACAATGACCCGGGACAGGCCGGCGAAAATGCGGGACAAACCGCCGCCGATGCGAACACGGTGCTGCGGGTATGGGACGGGGAGCAGGTGGTGGAGATGACCATGGCGGAATACCTGCCCGGGGTGGTCCGGGGGGAGATGCCCGCCGCCTTCCACCAGCAGGCCCTGGACGCCCAGGCCGTGGCGGAGCGGACCTTTATCTATTACCACATGGCCTCCGGCCGGAAGGCCGCCCACCCGGACGCCGACGTGTGCATGGACTACCGCTGCTGCAATGCCTACACCTCCGCCCAGGCGGCGGCGGAAAAGTGGGGCGACCACGCCGCCGAATACGAGGCCAAGGTCCAGCAGGCCGTACGGGACACCGACGGCCAGGTGATCCTCTACAACGGCCAGCCCATTTTAGCGGCCTTCCACTCCTCCTCCGCCGGAGTCACCGCCAACTCCGGGGACGTGTGGGTGTCCACCCTGCCGTATCTGCACAGCGTGGAAAGCCCCGAGGGGGAGGACAGCGTGCCCAATTACTACAGCGTCAAGGAAATCCCGGCGGCAGAGTTTCAGCAGACCTTCCTGGCGGCCTATCCGGAGGCATCCTTCGCCGGAGGGCCGGAAACCTGGATCACCGGCCGACAGGAAAACGCCTCCGGCCGAGTGGAGAGCATCTGCATCGGCGGCGTCACAGCGGAGGGCACCCAGGTCCGGAGCCTGTTTGGCCTGCGGTCGGCGTGCTTCACGGCGGAGGCCGCGGCGGACAGGGTTACATTCCGCGTCACCGGCTTCGGCCACGGGGTGGGCATGAGCCAGTACGGGGCCAACCGCCTGGCGGAGGAGGGGAAGTCCTGGCAGGAAATTCTCCACTGGTACTACACCGGCGTCACCATCGCCCCCTACGGCGGATAGGACTTGACGAAAGGCGGAATTTATACTACAATTTTCTTCAGAAACATCACGGAAGGAGACTTGCTTCGTGACAAGAGACGAGCTTTGCCAGGCCGCCGTGGCCATGCTGGACCGGGCCTATATCCCCTATTCCCACTTTCCGGTGGGGGCGGCGCTGGAGTGCGCCGACGGAACGGTTTTCACCGGCTGCAACATTGAAAACGCCGCCTACGGCTGCACCATCTGCGCCGAGCGCACCGCCATCTTCAAGGCCGTCAGCGAGGGGCACCGGGACTTCGTGCGCATCGTCATCGCCGGGAAAAGCCAGGACTACTGCGTGCCCTGCGGCTCCTGCCGCCAGGTGATGATGGAATTCGCTCCGGAGATGGAGGTCATCTGCCTCAACGGGCAGGGGCAGGCCAGGAGCTTCCGCCTGCGGGAGCTGCTGCCCTACGGCTTCGACCAGAGCTGGCTGTGAAATATGTCCCGCCGGTCCGCGAAAGCGCGGACCGGCGGCAGGCTTTGCCCCCTCCCGCCGAGTTCCGGCATTTTTGGCGGTTTTCCTTGTTGACATAACGCGGTGGAAAACCCTGTGGAAAATGTGCAAAACCCTTGCGCGGCATGATCTCCCGCCGGTTGCCGATTTGTTATGACGGCTTCGCCGTCTGCAGCTTTTTGCCCCGGAAAAACATTTTTCCCCATCCCCGTCCGGCTCTTGCCAGACGGAAATTTTTGCGTTAAAATAAGATTTGTATATTGGAGAATTAGCGGCTTCGGCCGCCGGAGGAAGGATATGGCCAAGAAAAAAGCATACGACAACGACAGCATTTCCAGTCTGAAGGGAGCGGACCGGGTCCGGAAACGGCCCGGCGTCATTTTCGGCTCCGACGGGCTGGAGGGCTGCGAGCACGCGGTGTTCGAGATCCTCTCCAACGCCATCGATGAGGCCCGGGCGGGCTTCGGACGGGCAATCACCGTCACCCGGTTCCAGGACCGGTCCATCCAGGTGGAGGACCAGGGCCGGGGCTGTCCCGTGGACTGGAACGAGAAGGAGGGGCGGTACAACTGGGAGCTGGTGTTCTGCGAGATGTACGCCGGAGGCAAATACGACCCCACCGGGGAAAACTATGAGTTCTCCCTGGGCCTGAACGGTCTGGGCTCCTGCGCCACCCAGTACGCCAGCCGCTATATGGACGTTACCGTCTGCCGGGACGGCAATGAGTATAAGCTCCACTTCCAGCGGGGCGAGATCGTGGGCCAGATGGAGGTCACCCCCCTGACCCGGAAGAAAACCGGCACCACCATCCGCTGGCTGCCGGACCTGGAGGTGTTCACCGACATCGACATCCCCCTGGCCTACTATCAGGACGTGATGAAGCGGCAGGCGGTGGTCAACGCCGGGGTGACCTTCCGGCTGCGGGATGAGGTGTCCCCCGGGAGGTTCGAGACCCAGGACTTCCTGTATGAAAACGGCATCCGGGACTATCTGGCCGAGCTGGCCGGGGACGACCCCATCACCCGGCCCGTGTGCTGGGAGGCGGAGCGCCAGGGCCGGGACCGGGCGGACAAGCCCGAGTACAAGGTGAAGCTGAACATCGCCTGGTGCTTTTCCAACCGGGTGCATCTGATGGAGCACTATCACAACTCCAGCTTCCTGGAGCACGGCGGCAGCCCCGACAAGGCCACCCGCCTGGCCTTTGTGGCGGCGCTGGACAAATATCTGCGGGAGAACAACAAATATACCAAGGGCGAAAGCAAGATCACCTTTCCCGATGTGCAGGAGTGCCTGCTGCTGGTGAGCAGCAACTTCTCCACCCAGACCAGCTATGAAAACCAGACCAAAAAGGCCATCACCAACAAGTTCATCCAGGACGCCATGTCCGAGTTCCTGCGCCAGCAGCTGCAGGTATACTTCATCGAGAACCACGACGACGCCGAGCGCATGGCCGCCCAGGTGCTTATCAACAAGCGCAGCCGGGAGACGGCGGAGCGCACCCGCCTGGGCGCCAAGAAGAAGCTGTCGGAGAAGATCGACATCGCCAACCGGGTGCAGAAGTTCGTGGACTGCCGCACCAAGGAGGTGGACCGGCGGGAAATCTATATCGTGGAGGGCGACTCGGCTCTGGGCGCCTGCAAGCAGTCCCGGGACGCGGAGTTCCAGGGGCTGATGCCCGTCCGGGGCAAGATCCTCAACTGCCTGAAGGCCGACTATCCCCGGATCTTCAAAAGCGACGTGATCACGGACCTGATGAAGGTGCTGGGCTGCGGCGTGGAGGTCCAGGGCAAGGCCGCCAAGGAGCTGAGCCAGTTTGACCTGAACAACCTCCGCTGGAGCAAGGTGGTCATCTGCACCGATGGCGATGTGGACGGGTTCCAGATCCGGACCCTGATCCTGACCATGCTGTACCGGCTGTGCCCCACCCTGATCCGGGAGGGCTATGTATATATCGCCGAGACCCCGCTGTTTGAGATCACCTATCGGGAGAAAAACGCCGAAAAGACCTGGTTTGCCTACTCCGAAAAGGAGAAGGGCGACATCGTCCGCCAGCTGGAGGGGAAGAAGTTCACCGTCCAGCGGTCCAAGGGACTGGGTGAAAACGACCCGGAGATGATGTGGCTGACCACCATGAACCCGGAGACCCGGCGGCTGGTGAAGGTGCTGCCCGACGACGCGGAGGAGACCGCCCGGGTGTTCGACCTGCTGCTGGGGGACAACCTGGCCGGGCGGAAGGACTATATCGCCGAAAACGGCCACCTGTACCTGGATATGATCGACGTGAGCTGAATTTGCCAAATGACCGCTTGAACGAAAGGAATTTGCCCCATGGCAAAAAAGAAAACAGAACCGAAAACCGTCCACCGGCCGGCGGACCCCAATGTGATGGGCCTGCGGGGCACGGTGGTGGAGCAGCCCATCACCCGGACGCTGGACGAGAACTACATGCCCTATGCCATGAGCGTCATCGTCTCCCGGGCCATTCCGGAGATCGACGGCTTCAAGCCCTCCCACCGGAAGCTGCTGTATACCATGTATAAAATGGGCCTGCTTACCGGCGGGCGCACCAAATCCGCCAACATCGTGGGCCAGACCATGCGCCTGAACCCCCACGGCGACCAGGCCATCTATGAGACCATGGTGCGCCTGGCCAAGGGCAACGAGTCCCTGCTGCACCCCTTTGTGGACAGCAAGGGCAACTTCGGCAAGGTGTACTCCCGGGATATGGCCTATGCCGCCAGCCGGTACACCGAGGCGAAGCTGGCCCCCATCTGCGCGGAGCTGTTCCGGGACCTGGACTGCGACGCCGTGGACTTTGTGGATAACTACGACAACTCCATGAAGGAGCCGTCCCTGCTGCCCACCACCTTCCCCAACGTGCTGGTGTCCGCCAACCAGGGCATCGCCGTGGGCATGGCGTCCCAGATCTGCGGCTTCAACCTGGGGGAGGTGTGCGACACCACCGTGGCCCTGCTGAAAAATCCGGACCACGACATCGCCTCCACCCTGCTGGCCCCGGACTTCCCCACCGGGGGACAGATCATCTGCGACCCGGCGGAGCTGCGGGAGCTGTACCGCACCGGGCGGGGCGGCGTGAAGGTACGCTCCCGCTGGCGCTATGACAAGCAGGCAAACCTCATCGAAATTTACGAAATCCCCTATTCCACCTCCATCGAGGCCATTCTGGACAAGGTGGCGGAGCTCATTAAGGCCGGGAAGATCACCGAAATCAGCGATATGCGGGACGAGACGGACCTGTCCGGTCTGAAGCTGGCCATCGACCTGAAGCGCAATGTGGACCCGGAGAAGCTGATGACCAAGCTCTTCCGGCTGACCCCTTTGCAGGACACCGTCAGCTGCAATTTCAACATCCTCATCGCCGGGATGCCCCGGGTCATGGGGGTGGGCGAAATTCTCGGCGAGTGGACCGCCTGGCGCACGGACTGCGTGCGGCGGCGGGTGTATTTCGTGCTCAGCCGCAAAAAGGACAAGCTGCACCTGCTGCTGGGCCTGAAGCGCATTCTGCTGGACATCGACAAGGCCATCGCCATCATCCGGGAAACCGAGGAGGAGGCCGAGGTGATCCCCAACCTGATGATCGGCTTCGGCATCGACCAGGTCCAGGCGGAATATGTGGCGGAAATCAAGCTGCGCAACATCAACAAGGAATACATCCTCAAGCGTGTCCGGGAAACCGAGGACCTGCAAAAGGAGATCACCGACCTGGAGGATACCCTGGCCAAACCCGCCCGGATCCGGAAGATCATCGTGGACGAGCTGGAGCAGGTCCGGAAGAAATATGCCGTGCCCCGGCGCACGGAGATTGTATACGGCCACGAGGTGGAGGAATATGTGGAGGACAGCCAGCCCGAGGACTACCCGGTGACGGTGTTCCTGTCCCGGGAGGGGTACTTCAAGAAGATCACCCCCAAGTCCCTGCGCATGAGCGGGGAGCAGAAGTTCAAGGAGGGCGACAGCCTCCTCCAGCAGATGGAAACCTCCAACAACGCCGAGGTCATGTTCTTCACCGACAGGTGCCAGGTGTACAAGACCCGGGTGTCGGAGTTCGGCGACGGCAAGGCCAGCGCCCTGGGCGACTATCTGCCGGGCCGTCTGGCCATGGACGAGGGCGAGCGGGTCATCTTCATGGTGCTGCCCGGGGACTACAGCGGCTGTCTGCTGTTCTTCTATGAAAACGGCAAGGCCGCCCGGGTGGAGCTGTCCGCCTATGCCACGGTGTCCAACCGCCGGAAGCTCACCGGCGCTTATTCCGACAAGAGCCCCCTGGTGTGCATCCTGCCTCTGCCGGAGGACCGGGAGCTGGCCTTGGTATCCACGGAGCCCCGGGCCCTGCTGGTGCACACCTCCCTGCTGACCCCCAAGGCCACCCGGAACGTCCAGGGGGTGGCGGTGATGACCCTGAAGCCCAAGTATCATCTGGACCGGGTGGTCCCGGCGGAGGACAGCGGCATCGTGAACCTGCCCCGCTACCGCACCCGCACCATCCCCGCCGCCGGAGCCATCCTCAAGCCCGAGGACCGGGGCGAGGAACAGCTGACCCTGTTATAAAGACCCGTTTTCCCCCACACATACGAAAAGAGAGGTGCCTATTATGCCCGCTGCCAAGACTCTGAAGCGCTACGGACTGATCACCGTGGCCTGTGCCCTGTATGCCCTGGGCTTCAACTGGTTCTTCGTGCCCAATCACTTCACCGTGGGCGGCTTCACCGGCGTTGCCCAGATCATCAATCACTTTCTGCCTATGCTGCCGGTGGGTACCATCGCCCTGGTGCTGAACATCCCTCTGTTCATCCTGGGCTGGCAGAAGATCGGCCGGGATCTGCTGATCTCGTCCCTGTACGCCACCGCCGTCAGCTCCCTGATGATCGACCTGCTGGCCTCGATCCACACCTTCTCACCCATGGACCCCATTCTGGCCTGTATCTACGGCGGCATCGTGTCGGGCATCGGCTGCGGCCTGCTGCTGCACGAAAGCGCCACCACCGGCGGCACGGAGATGGCCGCCCGGCTGCTGAAGCTGAAGTTCCAGGGGCTGTCCATCGGCAGCCTCTGTCTGGGCCTGGACGTGGCCGTGACCATCGGGTACGCCCTGTGCTTCCGGGATATGACCCGGGCCATGTACGGCGTGGTGGCCCTGTATATCCTGTCCCAGCTTATCGACCGGGTGGTGTACGGTCCCAACGCCTCCAAGGTGGCCTATATCATCAGTGAGCAGTATGAGGCCATTACCCAGAAGCTGCTGCAGCTGGACCGGGGCGTCACCCTGCTGGACGGTAAGGGGGCCTGGAGCGGCCAGGAAAAGCGGATCATCCTGTGCGCCTTCGGTCGCCGGCACTTCATCCCCATCAAGAAGCTGGTGCAGAGCATCGACCCGGACGCCTTCGTCATCGTGTGCGACGCCCATGAGGTGCTGGGCGAGGGCTTCACCCACTATGACCCCACGGGCCTGTAACGGAGGCGCGGCCATGAAAAAAGCCTTGCTTGCCGCCCTTCTGGCGGCGCTGATGCTACTGCTGACCGGCTGCGGCTCCATCCTGGAGCGGGAATACAGCGTGGTCCAGCCCCACAGCTCCACCTATTACGAAAGCGAGGACCGGTCCGTCCTCCGGGCAGAGAGCTATCAGGACCTGGTGAACGACCTGATGCTGCTGCTGACCGGCGGCGCCCGGGAGGGCACCATCTGGCTCTATGCCGGGACGGAGCCTCTGGACGCCTCCGCCGCGGCGGAGCGGGCCTGCAAGGAGGTGCAGCAGGAGACGCCCTTAGGGGCCTACGCCGTGGAGTACCTCACCTACACCATCGACGACAGCGCCCGGAACTACACCGCCATTCATCTGACCATCGGCTATCGCCGCACCCAGGAGCAGATCGCCTCCATGGTGTATACCACCAGCGTCTCCGCCCTGGGGGAGCTGCTGACCGCCGCCGCCCGCAGCGGAAGCCCGGAGCTGGTGGTGCAGGTGGGGTACTTTGACCACCAGGAGGACCAGGTCCGCTCCATCGTGGACCAGGTCCAGGCCATGGAGGCCCCGGAGCAGAAGGAGCCCTGGACCGTGAATTTCTATCCCGAAGGCGGCGACGTGGGCATCATCGAGATTTTGCTGAAAAAAAGCTGAAAAACGCGGAACGCAGGGGTTGACAAATCCGGGATCCGGGAGTATAATCAATCTTGCGTTTGCGGGCGTAGCTCATCTGGTAGAGCGCGACCTTGCCAAGGTCGAGGTAGCGAGTTCGAGCCTCGTCGCCCGCTCCAAAAAGCACCATCTGAGAAGATGGTGCTTTTTCTTTTGTGCTCACCTTCATGCCGGGCCCATGATCCGGGACGCGATAAAATGTCTTGAAATCGCGCCCGGAATGCGGTATACTGGGAGAGTCCCCCACGGCAGAATCAACCGGGTATAGCGGAGCTGGTACCGCGCCACATTTGGGAGAATACGACCAGCCGGATAGAAAACTCAATAACCGGGTGTAGCGCAGTTGGTAGCGCGCCTGCTTTGGGAGTGCCGTGGCGGTATCCGGGATAGGGTGAGGCGAAACGCCGCAAAGCCTTGTGACGCCTGTGTTTGCAGGGCTTTCCCCGATTACAGAAAGCGGCACAAAAGCAGCTTTGACCACAGGAATGACCACAGACAGAAAAATCCTTGTTTTTCCCTTGTCATGATGGTATGACGAAAAATCGAATATCCGGGTGTGGCTCAACTGGTAGGGCGCGACATTTGGGATGTCGAGGTTGGGTGTTCAAGTCACCTCACTCGGACCACTCACCTCCAAAAGCCCATGGCTTTTGGAGGTTGTCCTTTGCCGCAATTGACAAATACGGCTGTCCCATGGTATAATAAAACTCCAAAATAAGTGTGGATTTTTCTGGAGCATTGCCTCCATTTTTCGCCACGCATCCGACAGGGTGTGCGGCGTTTTTTATTAGGAGGAACGACGGATGAACATATTTTACCAACTCATCGGGTTCGGCGCACTGATCGCCATGGGTCTCAGCTATTGGCAGAATGACAAGCGTACCATCTTGCTGTGGCAGGTGGTGGCCAACCTGATCTTCGCCATGCACTACACGCTGCTCCACGCATGCTCCGGCGCACTGTGCAGCTTTTTCCAGATTGTCGTGCTGCTGCTTTTCCTATTGCAGGAGAAATTCAACTGGAGTAAACTGGTCACCGCGATACCCATCGTGGCAGTATTTCTGCTGATTGCCGTGGTGACCTATGAGACGCCAGTGACGGTACTGCCCATCGTGGCATCGTTGGCGGCGTTGCTGCCGTTCTTCCAGTCCAGGCGGCGGGTGATACAGGTGGCGGGCATTGCCAGCGGCCTGTCGTGGCTGGTGTATGTCATTGCGGTACGATCGTATTCCGGCATGGTGACAGAGTCGGTACTGACCATCATCACGGCGGCGTCCCTGCTGAAGAAGGAAACCAGAAAGCCCTGAACGGACAGATCCCCCGGCATATTGCCGGGGGATCTGCCGAAGGGGTGCGCCGCGTCAGGCGTAGTGCTTCAGACCCTGCGCCATGGATGAGGCGGTACAGCGGCGGGCATAGCAGGAGAGCGTATCACGTTTCTCTCCGCCGCACCGGGTGGCTGCTATCAGCGCGGCCAGTCTCCGCTTGCGGGGGACTAAGGGAGTATCCTGTTTCATTTGCTTTGCCATGGAATATACCTCCGTTCGTTTTACTACCGCTATCATAAAACAACGGACGGTCTGTTCCATTGGCAAAAATAAATGAACATTTCTATGAAAATTGTGATAGTATCACAAGGGGGCAGAAGCCATGACATCACAGCACACAGCGGACTATCCCACACTGCAGGAGGTGCTGCGCCTGCCCGTGTTCGCGGGCTACACGGTCTGCGGCGGCGCGGCGGAACAATGGCACATCCGTTTATTGCTTGCGATTTTAAGATGTGGAATGATGCAGAGTTCAGATCCGAAGTGGTGAGGGCTTTTATCAACTCAAGAACGGAAATTCAAAATGAAATTGAGTAACCGGAGAATAACGATGGACAATTCAGAATGATTTCTTAAGTTAAGATTAAGGGGGATAAATCATGGAGGGTATGCCACCAGATAATTGATATCTTCCACCCCCTTCGAGTGTTCAAATCAAGACAGTGAAAACACAAAAACATCTCTATTGTCCTGTCTTCACAAAATCTCTCTGAAATTATTGATTTCAGAGGGATTTTTCTTATTCTTTGTCTATTGCGGCGTAAATACCGAGGTTGTCATTCTCAACATATCTTTTCGACAAGCGCAGACTTAATATTGTATTTTTTGCCGAATTGCAGTATAATAAATTTTAAAGTAATCAAAGTGACTGTGTAGGTTGCCATTAAGTTATTTGTATCAGGGAGCTCTGGTATTATGAAATTAACTGAAATTCGAATTGACAACTTTCGTTCAATCAAGGAGTGCCGCTTGCATATTAGTGAAGTGACAGCTGTTATAGGAGAGAACAACGCCGGGAAGACCGCATTGCTACGCGCTTTGAATAGTGTATTTAATTGGGAGTATGAGCAAGCTTATTTCCTTAACAACGCTCACCAATACGCCGTTAGAACAACCACCAAAATTGTTCTAACATTCGAAGCTATCCCTGATAGAGAAATTTATGCAAACAAGCTTTTGGGAAATAAGTTATGCCTTGAGTTGAAGTATGCTTATGGTGCGACTACGCGAAAACGCATCTTATCCTGTCAAGTAGCAGCCGGAGCAATCCCGGTTGATGACGATTTTCTCACAGAGCTAAAAAAGGACATCGACTATATCTATATTCCTGCCAGCCGCAGTAATCGTGATTTAACTTGGACCGAGAATTCTATATTCCAGAGAGTTCTTACTGAATACTCTCAACACCACACGCAACTCAGAGACAATATTTCCGTTCAAGTCACACGTGTTGCTGAAAAACTAAAAAATAATATTTTTTCGAAAATCGAACACGAGTTGGCCCTATCCAGTCTACTTAGCGATGATGAAAAATACAGATTTGATTATATTGATACAATAGATTATTCGCTATTTCTTAACAAGGTTGGCATCAACATAGTGGATAGTAACAGTTCTTTTCCCGTTACCGAATACGGAAGTGGAATCAAAAGCCTCTCTGTCATTGCCTTATATCGTGCTCTGGCTAAGTTGAATGGGGTTAATGTCATTTTAGGAATTGAAGAACCAGAAACTAATTTACATCCGCATGCTCAAAAAAAGTTGATTGCGTCAATTCAACATAATCGCCAAGACTCAGAGGTGCAGGCTGTTTTCGCCACACATTCCACAGTTATTGTTGATGAATTGAATCACGAAAATATTATTTTAGCAAGAAGAACTTTTGATTCTCGCAGGGGCTTCCATACAGAGTTTTCTCAATTGGAAGGCAATTTCTGGGATAAGTACAACTTGGATGAATATAAACATAATCGTTTTTTTCGTTACAGAAATAGTGACTTCTTCTTTGCAAAATATGTTATTGTCGTTGAAAGTCCCACTGATGCCCAAGTAATATCTGAATTATTGAGAGATGTGCTCCAAGAAAAGATGTTTTTTGTTAGCGTTTTAAACTTGGATGGAATTAAAAACTTAAAGTATCCGTATTTTCTACTTAAATCTTTAAACATTCCCTTCTCGATGGTTGTTGACAAAGATTTCTTGACACAATATAAGAATGATAAGCTTTCTAATAGCAGAAACCCTATTACACAATTACCTGAATACAAAAACAACGCTAACCAATATAATCCGGTAATTAATTCAATCTGGAATAGTGAGACAAGTCGATGTGAGCTTTCATCCAAACTCAAGCAATCCTATTCTAAGCTATTTGAATACTGCGCTGCTTACAAACTATACCCTATGCAATATTGTTTAGAAATGGATCTTGTTGCAAGTACAGAAGGACGAGCAGAGTATTGCAGAGTAATGGGTGTTCCTAATAATGATAATGCGTACAAGGCGCTTTTAGTTGACCGCTGTGAGTCAATTAAGGAGCCTGATAAAATTTTGCAAGTATTAGGGGCTCTGACTCCTGCAAAATATCCATATAGCTATAGGAAAATCCGTAATGCTATTGCAGCCGATATTAATAGCATTTTCTAATGCTTCATCTTTCCCACAATGAAAATGAGGCCCAAGGGACCATGATTTTGCCCCTTGGGCCTCGTTTCCTTTATTCTACTTTTTCCCTTCTGTTGGTCGCCCATCGCCCTCGCCCAAATCCTTCAGCCGCTTCGCTTCCGCAATCTCTGCCTTCATCTCCACGATCAGTGCCTTGAGCTTCTCCTCGCACTCCTCGCGGGTGTGGGCGTAGACATTGCGTGCGTGTTTCTTGCCGTCGGGCCATTTTGGGGAATAGCGGCCTTCAAAGAGATGGTCGCTGATCTCGCTGATGCAGCCGGTGCCGGGATAATGTACAATAACTTGCGCAAATTGAAAAGAGCATAAAAGAAGACATAGCT
>ERZ1673742.341-NODE-341-length-65015-cov-7.220628_pt1 | contig 65015 bp, 52 predicted proteins | sample MGYA00580208_ERZ1673742 | MGnify/ENA primary metagenome ERZ1673742 (study PRJEB41218, sample SAMN15661774) | gut metagenome | host: Homo sapiens | place: Canada: London | collected 2015-08-20/2019-03-30 | study: EMG produced TPA metagenomics assembly of...
TCGAGCGTGAAGTACTTCAGATGACGGATATCAGCGGCCGTGGCACCCGGCAAATCCACACCGATGCCCGGTGACCAGCGGCGCAGCTGACCGGGCTTGACGGGGTAGTACTCGAAGATAAAATCCCACACCGGGTGACGCTGGCCGCGACTGCGACGGTGCAAGTGGTCGCGAGTCAGCTCATCGACACGGGCTTCATGCTGTGCCTTGGCCTCGCGCCAGTTATGAGCGATTGCCACGGCTAGCAGTCCTCGTCGTCTTGGCGGTCGTACCCTTAGCAGCCTTTGCCGCGCCTCGCTTTGCCGAAATCTCAGCTGCACTGCGCTTCGGGGAGACCTCATGAGTCCAGTCACGCACGACACCGACCTGCTCCTCGATGAGGTCCTCCAGAGCCACGATGCCGATCTGCTCCGCGCCCGAGAAACCGCCGGTCTTCGGGGCGATACTTGCCGGGGTGTTTGCGCGCAGGTGCGGTTTTGGTGTGCGCGCGCGTACAGCCACTGCCATGTGGGCGCTGTAGCGGCGCATGATGCGCAAGCCCTCATCTAGCGTGGCATCGATGGGAATCTCGATCATCGGGCGAATCTCGTCATCGGGGATGGCTGTCTCCGGTCCTGAGGCAGGGTCCATGACGCGGTCGAGGACATCCTTGACGTGAACATAGCCACGGTACTCGTTGGGTTCATTGTTGGCCGCGGCGACGGGGAACCGGGAGAAGCCAGTTTCGGTGACCGCCGTCTCTAGGTCGCCCACAGTCGGTGCGGTGGGGAGGCGCCGAATCTGCTCGTGCGGAATTAGCACCTCCTCAATGGTGCGCGTGGCCGAAGCCAGCGTGCGACGAAGACGGACGTGCTCCTCGCTGTCAAGGAGCCCCTCTTGACGAGACTCCGCAATCATCGATGCCAACTCAGTGGAATCAACAGTGGTGTCAAGCTCATCGCGCTGCTCAATGCCGAACAGCCTCAGTGTATGGCGAGCCAACCAGTTAAACAGCAGCAACAGCGGTTTGGTCAGGCGGTAGAAAACCATGTGAACCGGAATAAGCAGCATGGCCACTGTCTCTGGGCCGGCTAGGGAAATGTTTTTTGGAACCATTTCGCCGAGCATGATGTGCAGCACTGACACCAGCATCAACGCGATGGCAAAGCTCAGCGGGTGTAGCAGTGATTCCGGAATACCCATGGCGTGGAAAGGAGCTTCCAGCAGATGTGCCAGCGCCGGTTCAGAGACCTTACCCAGCAGCAGCGAGGCAATAGTGATGCCCAGCTGTGCGGCGGCGAGCATCATCGACAGGTGCTCAGAAGCATTGATAACCGTGCGAGCGCGCTTCTTTCCCTGAGCCAGCAGCGCCTCCAAACGGTCACGGCGAGCAGCAATAAGCGAGAACTCCGCGCCCACGAAAAATGCGTTGACCAACAACAAGAAGAAGGTCAGGAGGATTCCAAACCAGTCACTCATAGGTTGAACATCTCCTTAGCGCGCTCGTTGGTCACAGGAATCAAAATGGCACGATCCACGCGGCGGTCATCCATCGCCAGAATGCGGGCGTACCAGCGTCCGGCGATACCTGATTCGAATTCGTCCATGAAGTCGCGTTCGGTCTCTGGCAGCAGGACGACGTCACCGACCTCTGGGATGCGACCGAGCGCAAACATAATCAGGCCACCGAGGGTTTCGAAGCTGCCCTCCGGGGCGAAGTATCCGACCTTGGTCGGAAGTTCGTCGGTACGCACAAGGCCGGAGCAATTCCAGCCTTCAATTGCGCGCTTGACTTCCTGCTCGGACTCCTTGTCGTCGTACTCATCCCAGACCTCGCCGAGAATTTCCTCGACGACGTCCTCGATGGTGACAATGCCGGCGATGCCGCCGTACTCGTCCGCGACCAGCGCAATCTGCGAACCAGCCGAACGCACGGCCTCCAGTACGGCATCGCCGTCCAGCGACTGCGGCAGCGTGGGCACTGGCCGTGCAACCTCCCGCATGGTGGTAGTTGAGCGTTTCGCCGCAGGCACCGCGAATGCGTCCTTGACGTGGACAACACCGACAGTGGCATCGAGGTCCCCGTCAGTAATGGGGAAGCGGGAATGTCCCGATTCGATGGCGACAGCCAGCAGATCCAGCGCCGTGTCATCGACATCGAGAGAAGTAATCGTCGACCGCGGCGTCATCAGGTCCTCCGCAGTAGTTTCGCCAAAGCGTAACGACGACTCGAGCACAGCAGCCTTCGACTCATCCAATGCACCCTGCTCCGCAGAATTGCGCACCAGTGCTTCCAGCTCCTGCGGGGAACGCGCCGAAGCCAGCTCATCCGCCGGTTCAATGCCGAGCTTGCGCACCAGCCAATTCGCCGAGGCATTCAGCGACTGAATGAAGTAGTGGAACACCCAGTTAAACGCCATCACCGGACGAGCTGTAACGCGCGCCGCCGCCAGCGGCTCTGTAATCGCGACATTCTTTGGCACTAATTCGCCGTAGACCATTGACAACATCGTGGCCACAATGAGCGCAAGAATCAGTGCGGTCGGTCCCGCTGCAGACTCGCTGAGCCCCATCCAATGCAGCATCGGCGTGAAGTACTGCGCCAGTACCGGTTCCGCGAGGAAACCAGTTGCCAGCGTCGTCAACGTAATGCCCAGCTGTGCACCGGAGAGGTGGAAGGACAGTCGATTATGCGCATTGTGAACGGCCTCAGCAGGTGCATCCGCTGAACGGGCGCGGTCGGCGTCAATCGTAGAACGCTCCAGTCCCGTCAGCGCGAATTCAAACGCCACAAAGAGGCCGGTGCCAGCGGTTAGCGCGATAAAGCCGACAACCGCGACAATATTGAGAACAATATCCACTGATTATCTCTTCTTCTTTTTCCCTCGCTTGGGGCGGTGTACGCGACCGCCAGCACGATTCTTTCCGCTTGCCGACGGGCCGCCGCGCCCGCGGTAACCGGAACCACTAGCACCGCCTGCCGATTGGCTCTGATCTTGACGAGCCCGGCGCGGACGGCGTGCGCCCAGTTCCTTGACAAATCGTGGCAGCCCCGGAGCTGCGCGCAGCTCTTCAGCTTCAACGCCGGCTCCTGCCAGCAGCTCACGGGCCTGATCGACCTGGCGGTCACGCACAATCATCGCTACCGTGCCGGAAGCACCTGCACGAGCCGTCCGACCCGAGCGGTGAATGTACGTCGCGGAATCCCTTGGCGGATCCGCGTGCACAACCAAGTCAAGAGCATCGATATCAATGCCCCGAGCGGCCACATCCGTGGTGACGAGGACATTGATTTCGCCGTCGGCAAAGGCCTTGAGGACTGCGCGACGTGTTGCCTGGCCGCGATCGCCGTGGAGGAAACCTAACTTGATGTCGTAGAACTGTAAAAACTTAGCCAGCTGCACGACACGCGCCTTAGAGTTGGCGAAGATGACGCACTGATCCTTGCGGGAGGCAATCCAGGCGACTACTTCGTCTGCCTCGGCGTTGTCCTCCACCCGAAGTAACAGATGCCGCATATTGCGCATGGTCAGCCGGGAGGCAGTGACCTTGTGTTTCGCAACTTCGGTGCTACTTGCGCGACGATCGCGGATAAGCCCCGCGGCGTCGTCGTTAATCGTGGCGGAAAAGACCATGCGCTGCGCCGACTTCGGGCACGCGCGGACGAGGCCCAGAACATCGGGTAGAAAGCCCATGTCAGCGAGCATATCCGCTTCATCAACGACGACGGCAAGGACGTGCTCAAGGCTGAGTACGCCGCGGCGGCGCAAATCGTGTGCGCGACCCGGTGTGACCACAGCGATGTCGACGGGGGCAGCGAGCAGAGTCTGCTGCTTAACGACGGAGTCGCCGCCGACCAAGCTCAAGACACGCAGACCTGCAGCGGCGCCGATGTCAGCGAGGACATCAGCAATTTGATCTGCAAGTTCGCGCGTCGGCGAAATAATAAGCGCGCGCGGGTAACGGGGAAGCGCTGGAGAGGCATTATTGAGTAACGTGACCAGCGGAATGCCGAATGCGAGCGTTTTGCCCGAGCCTGTGGGGGCCTGTGCAAGAACGTCCTTGCCAGCGAAAGCATCTGGCAAAGTCGCCACCTGCACGGCGGTGGGCGAAGTTATGTGCTGGGCACGCAGAATACTCACAATTGCTTCCGGCGTGCCCAACTGTCTGAAATCACTGGACTCAGCGGGAGGGGGCATGCTTGTTAGAATACCGCTATCCCCGGACTGCCATGCAATAGGCACGTCCGGTGAACTGGAAACTACCGTCCCATGAGATTTACCAACCGCGACCCGGTTGCGCATAGGCCTCGCGCTCAAGAACGGCGGCTCGACGGAAGATGTTGCGGATAGATTTGAGCTCCGCATCGCTGGCCGTGGACATATTCTCTTCAAGGATCTCGAGAGCCTGCCGAACGCTATCAATAAACTCGGGGTCGGAATACACCTCCACCCAGTCTGCAATCGTGGAATCCCCATCAACCAGCGATTTTCCTTGCAGAGTCAGCTCGGCTGCAATCCACATTTCGGCGACGATACTGGTCACGGCGACTCGATATGGATTGAAGGCGCTACAGGAAGAATGCACGTCCAGCAGGAGTTGCGTGATGGTTGTCGGCTCGATGTCCTCGAGCGCCGAAGAAGCCTCTTCCAGCGCGTTATTGCTCAATTCCAACGCACGCACCAGGGCTTCCTGCGCGACCGATGACCACAGAACCTGTTCCTTAGCGCAGGGTGCTTTGGTTGCCAGATGCGACAGGACTGGGAAAACTTGGTGCAAGTACCAGGCCTCTTGCGCTACGAAGAAGTTGGTTTCCTCCGAGGAGAGGTCGCCGCGGAGCATCGTGGGGACGCTGAACATTCCGCCAATCTCTGCAACGATGTCCTCGATGTCCCGCCACAGCTGGGAAGTAAAGGGGCCCGCCGGAGCAATCTGGAGTGAGTGGCCAAAGAAAGATTCCAGCTCATTCGGCGTCTGCTCAGCGTCAGTGCCTTCGATGGCCTCTGGGTAAAAACTGGAGTTCAGATGTACTGGTTGCATTCGGCGAAGCGCGACCTTTTCCAGGCGACGAGCCCTGTGGCCGTGGTCAATAGGGCCGTGCCCCTGACCGACGTTGAGGTTATCCGCGAAACGAATGGACTCGCTGAGCCAGCGCGTAGTCCAGCGCAGGGCATCATTGATCGCAGAGCCCCCACCAATCCGTGTGGCGAGAGCAGCGGACAGCGAACAACCCGTGCCATGGGTGTTCTCAGTGTGAATGCGGGGAGAAGAGCTGAAGAAAACCTGGCCATCGGGGAATGCCACCGCATTTCCGGCTTCTTCATCACTTAAGTGACCAGTTTTTGCAATCACGATGACATCGTTCTTGCTCGCGAACTCCAGCGCCTGCTCAATCAGCTCAGTGAAGTCGCTGGCCTCCGGGGCGTCGGCAAGCAACGCCAGTTCGGGAACGTTCGGCGTGATGACGGTGGCTTCCGCGACCAAGTCACGCATTGCATCCATGGCATCTTCGTCAAGCAGACGGTCGCCGGAGGTGGCGACCATAACCGGATCGAGAACAACCACGGCTGGCTTGGTCTCCCGAACCCAGTTGGTGACGGCCTGCGTGAGTTCGCGTGAACCCAACATGCCAATCTTCACCGCGTCGATGGTGACATCTTCAGTCACAGCAGCCAGCTGCTCGACGAGGAAGTCAACAGGTGGGGTGTGGACGGCACGAACGCCCACGGTGTTCTGAGATACCAAAGCGGTGACCACGCCCATGCCATAACCACCGGCGGCGGCAATTGATTTTAAATCGGCATGCAGTCCAGCTCCACCGGTTGGGTCTGTGCCGGCGATGGAAAGAACTCGTGGCACAAAATCAGGCTTTGCCTTCTTGGGAAATGGCATCTCAGGCCCCTTTTAACTTCAAGAGTGTGAAGCGATGAACTTCAACGCTATGCTTCAACCTCGGAGCGGTCGCCAGACCAGAGGGTATGGAAAGCGCCCTCGCGGTCAACGCGCCTGTAAGTGTGTGCACCGAAGTAGTCACGCTGCCCCTGAACCAGCGCTGCCGGCAGGCGCTCCGCACGCAGGCCGTCGTAGTAAGCCAGCGAGGAGGAGAACACCGGAGCCGGAATACCCATCTGTGCTGCAGTGACAACAACGTCGCGCCAGGCGTCGAGGCACTCGGTGACCTGGTCACGGAAGTATTCGTCGAGTACCAGCGCCGGCAGCTCCGGATCGCGGTCGTACGCTTCCTTGATGCGGTTCAGGAACTGAGCGCGAATGATGCAGCCACCACGCCAGATGGTGGCGAGCGCACCGCGGTCAATTTCCCAGCCGTACTCCTTGGCGCCAGCGTTAATCTCATCAAAGCCCTGCGAGTAGGCAATGATCTTGGAAGCGTAGAGAGCCTTACGGACGCGCTCCACGAAAGCATCACGATCCTCTGGGGCCTTAGCCAGGCTTCCCGACGGCAGGTTGCGCGCAGCCTCACGTTGAGCAAGAGAAGACGACAGGGCGCGAGCGAACACGGCCTCGCCAATACCAGTTACTGGAATGCCCAAGTCCAAAGCGGCCTTGACCGTCCAACGACCGGTGCCCTTCTGACCAGCGGCATCCACGATGACATCCACCAGCGGCTTGCCTGTCTTCTCATCGACCTGGGAGAGAACCTCAGCGGTGATCTCAACCAAGTAGGAGTCCAGGTCGCCCTTGTTCCACTCGCGGAAGATATCTGCAATCTCGGCAGGGGTGAGGCCAGCGGCCTCGCGCAGAAGGTGGTAGGCCTCGCCGATGACCTGCATATCCGCGTACTCGATGCCGTTGTGGACCATCTTCACGAAGTGGCCAGCGCCATCGGAGGAAATGTGTGTACAGCACGGAACGCCATCAACGTGAGCGGAGATGGACTCCAGTAGCGGGCCGAGGGACTCGTAGGACTCCTTCGTGCCACCCGGCATAATGGATGGGCCGGTCAGAGCACCTTCCTCACCACCGGAAATGCCAGTGCCGACGTAGTGCAGGCCACGGGCGCGAATAGCCTTCTCACGACGGATGGTGTCCGTGTAAAGAGAGTTACCGCCATCAATGATGATGTCGCCGGGCTCCATCACGTCGGCAAGCTGATCGATGACCGCATCAGTAGCGGCACCTGCCTGAACCATAATCAGAGCGCGACGCGGGCGCTCCAGGGAAGCGACGAACTCTTCGATGGTCTCGGACGGGATGAATGAGCCTTCATCACCGTGTTCAGCGATGAGGGTGCGAGTTTTCTCCGGACTGCGGTTGTACACGGCAACTGTGTGTCCCTTGTGGGCGAAGTTGCGTGCGATATTCGAGCCCATGACGGCGAGCCCGACGACACCAATTTGTGCGAGTTCATTGTTATCGGTCATGCCCACCATCTTAAAGCCTGGCCAGGGTTCGTTGTATCTGGGACTCAGAAATTGTTACTGATTTTAACGCTAAAACTGCCACAAGTGATGGCGTGCGCTGGCACAATGTTTGGCATGGCTGACGAGACTATTGCGAATAATGGTAGTTCACAAGACTCTAACTCTGCAGCTTCCGCCGCCGAGCAGGCGAAGAGGAAGGGGCTGCGCAAGTATATGACACTGGTGACGAAGGCTAGCCAGGAAGCCTTGAGTGATGAGGAACTGGCTGTTTTTAACAGCACCTTGGGCGATAACGGAATCGGTGGTCTAGATACCTTGCTGGGCACGAAGTTTGTCCATGTCGGGCCGGAGCGAATTCAGATGGAGCTCGCGGTCGGGTCCGACCACCTGCAACCGTGGGGCCTAGCCAATGGTGGTGTTTACTGCTCGTTAGGTGAGACTGCTGGCTCTATTGCTGGTTTCGTTGCCTGCGGTGCGAAGAAGCCGGTCGTCGGGGTGAACAACAACACCGATTTTTACCGCTCCGCCCGGGCCGGCGAGGTAATTGTCACTACTGCGGAGCCGGAGTACCTGGGGCGCACCATGCAACTGTGGCGCATTGAGCACAACCGCAAGGCAGATGAAAAACTGCTGGCCCGCACCAACCTACGAATTGCGGTACTTGACAAGCCGCTGTAGCAAATCGTCATAGGTGGTAACGGGCCTGGTAGTGAGCTCGCAGGTGGATAGACTGGATTAGCTGTTTTCTAATCTAGCCACCTGCAAGTTTATTATTTATTTTTGCGTACGCGGCGCTCGCGGCGGGTGTCGCGAACCTCTAGCGGTAGATCCTGCTCGGCCTTGTCCTTGTTGAACTCGGCCAGGCGGTCGATGGCATTGCGTGCGTACATCTGCTGGCGGGTGGAAACCATCTGCCAACGGTTGCGGTCCAGGACGTTTAGACCCCAGCTGACGCAGGAAACGAGACGGTTGCGGAAGCCCACCAGGAACATCAGGTGGACAGCCAGCCACAGAATCCAGCCAATGAAGCCGGAGACCTCAACCTTGCCCATCTTCGCCACTGCGGAGAAGCGGGAGACGGTTGCCATGGAGCCCTTATCGAAGTACTCGAACGGCTGGCGCTCCGCGACATCGCGGCCGTCTGCCTCGGCAGCAATGTTCTCAGCGACATACTCGCCACCCTGAATAGCAACCTGGGCAACACCCGGGAGGTTCTCGCGGTTGGACATGTCGCCCACGACGTAGACGTTCTTGTAGTCACCAGCTGTCATGTCCTCGTTGACAACGACGCGGCCAGCGCGGTCGGTCTCGGCGCCGGTCTGCTCGGCAATCATCTTGCCCAGCGGAGAAGCGGACACGCCGGCGGACCAAATCTTGCAGAACGACGGGATGAACTCCTCGGTTCCATCCTTCATGTTCTTGTAGGTGACGCCCTCTTCATTGACGTCAGTCACCATCGCGCCCAGCTTGACGATGACGCCCATCTTCTCCAGGGACTTCTGAGCCTTGCGACCCAGACGCTTGCCAAACGGCGGTAGAACCTGCGGTGCGCCGTCGAGCAGGACGACGCGTGCAGCGTGCGGGTTGTAGCTGCGATAGGACGATGCGAGGGTGCGGTTAGCCAGCTCGGCCAGCTGGCCAGCAAGCTCAACACCAGTCGGGCCAGCGCCGACAACGACGAAGGTCAGCAGGCGCTCGCGCTCAGCCGGATCGTCGGTCAGCTCGGCGCGCTCAAACGCGCCGATGATGCGGGCACGGATTTCGAGTGCGTCGTCGATGTTCTTCATGCCCGGAGCAAACTCGGCAAAGTGATCATTGCCGAAGTAGGACTGGCCAGCACCAGCGGCAACCAGGAGGTGGTCGTATTCCCACTTGGAAGTCTGGTGACCCAGTTCCGAAGTCACAACCTGCTTTTCGACGTCGATGTCGGTGACATCGCCCTTGACAACACGAACGTTCTGAACACCGTCGAAGATTGTACGAGTGGACGGAGCGATTTCGCCCGAGGACAGGATGCCCGTTGCTACCTGGTAGAGCAGTGGCTGGAACAGGTGGTGGTTAGTGCGGTCGATGAGAGTGACGTCGACCTCGGCGCCCTGCAACTTCTTCGCCGCGAACAAGCCGCCGAAACCCGAACCGATGACGACCACGTGCGGGCGTCCGGAGTGCGGGCGGTACGGAGTCTCGGTCATGTATTTTCTCCTCACAGACTTTAAAGTTCTCGAAGTTTTAGATTCGGCTTTTAGCCGGCAAGCCACAATAGTAATCCTCTCGGTGCGCCACCGCCTATTCTGGGCCCCTGCGCGGTAGGCTTCGAGAGCAAACTCAGTTCGTTATTCGTACCTTTATGCGGCGCGATTGTTAGGAGGTTCGGGCAGGGTGAATTCGGCAAGCCGGCAGGCAATTGACGCAGAGCGATGGCCTCGGGTTGCGCGTATTCCAGAGGGGCGTTTCTTAGCGAAACGTGCTGAAATGATGGAACGCTCTTTTGAGCGGCTCTGCCAGGACAATGGCATTGAACTGGTTGAATCCGGTGAGTTTGTCGGAGAGTCCTTCATCACTCGGTCGACGGGTGATGCCGATTTGGCTATCGACGGGGTCGGTGGCGTCAGCTCTAGCGGTGGCAGTGAATCTCCCACTGGTTCTGAATCGCTTCGTCCAGTCGTTTTCAGCGTCATTGATCCTGTTTTCTATTCTCGACTAGCTGATTCAGAATGGCTCGGATTGGGGGAGGCCTTTCTCGCGGGCGAGTGGTCCAGTGATGACTTGCCAGAGCTTCTCAGTCGACTGCTCAGCGCCGAGTTTGATATTGCCTCGTTGGGGCCGTTGGCACGTGGTCTGATGAAAGTCGCGCGTTCACGCCCGCGTCTCGATGGGCCCGATATGGCGGGAGAGTTGCCGACCTCATTGCTGGAGCTTTATTCCGGCGAATTGCTAATGGGTGGTTCTGGCCTGTTTGCCTCCGGAGTGCGAACCTCGTCGCGTGAACAGATTCCCAACTATGCCCGTGGTGCGGGCAAGGGTGGGGTTCCCTCGCACTGGTCAGTTGACGTGACTTATGTCGATGCCCCGAAATCCGTCGCGCGTGCTGATTTTCTGCATGCCCAGGTGCGCAATATTGAGCACATGCTCGATCTCGCTCGAGTGCGGGCTGGCGACCGTGTGGCCGAATGGCCGTCGGCAGGCGGAGAAATTGCTCTTCGGGCTGCAGAAAGGGGAGCGGGTGCGGAGGTTATTACCGTCTCAGATGACCACACCGACACGGTGCTGGAACGGGTGGAAAAGGCCGGATTGCGCGGCGCGGTCGATGTAATCCAGATGGATCGCAACATTCCGTCGCCTCGCGAATTCGAGTCCGACTTCGAGGCGGTTATCAACGTCGGGCGTCTGGAGACCTTCGGCCGTGCAGGTGCGCTGCGCTGGCTGAAGAGCGCCGAGCGTCTGCTTGTCGATCGCGGCACCATCGTCGTCCAAATGGTGGTAGCTACGGACAAATTCGACGCGCTCGCCGAGCGTAGCTTGGACCTCGTACGCGCTTACGTGTGGCCCCAGCTGCAACTTTTCACGATGGAAGAGCTGCGCAAGATGGTAGACCGGGAAACCGGCCTGCGCATCGCGGCGGAAGAGTACATTCCGGCGCACTTTGCGACGACCTTGCAGCTCCAGCGCGATTTCTTTGCGGCTCATGCGCGCGAAGCCGCTGGTATCGGCTACGACAGAGTGTTCCGGAGGATGTGGAATTACTACCTGTCGCTGTTTGAAGCGCTCGTGCGTGCAGAGAAAGTCACGCTCGTGCAGGTCGAACTCGTGCATGCGCCACGCAGGCCTCACTAGCAGCGGGCAGTTCCGAACGCGTTGGAAATTCGCCAGATAAATAAGGTTTGCAAAAATAAATCACGTTTTTTAGGCAAAACCACCTCAATGGCGGTGTTTAGGGTCTAAAAACGAAACTATGAACGCACAGAGCACCACACGTACTGCAGACATTGTTGTCGTCGGCGCCGGACTTGCCGGATTGGTCGCGACGTATGAGGCCACGCAGGCGGGTAAGAAGGTCATCCTTGTCGATCAGGAGAACGCCAACAACCTCGGCGGACAGGCTTTCTGGTCGCTGGGAGGGATCTTTCTCGTCGACTCGCCAGAGCAGCGCCGCCTAGGAGTCAAGGACAACCGCGAGCTCGCTGAAGCTGACTGGTTCAACTCCGCGCAGTTCGACCGCGAGGAAGACAACTGGGGGCGCAAGTGGGCCAAGGCCTACCTGAACTTCGCGGCGGGGGAGAAGCGCGACTACCTCCGCAATCTCGGCGTGAAGTTCCTGCCTGTCGTCGGGTGGGCTGAGCGCGGTGAAGGGCGTGCCGACGGTCACGGTAACTCGGTACCCCGATTCCACCTCACCTGGGGCACCGGTCCTGAAATCGTCCGCGTTTTTGCAGAGCCGGTCGCCGAAGCTGCGAAGAAGGGGCTGGTGGAATACTGCCATCGCCACCGCGTTGACGAGGTGATTGTAGAAGACGGCCGCGCCGTCGGCGTGCGTGGCAAGATTCTGGTTCCCTGTGAATCTTTAGAGCGAGGAGTGGCGTCGTCACGCGAGGAATCAGGGGAGGACTTTGAGATCCGCGGATCGGCCGTGTGCATTGCGACGGGCGGTGTCGGCGGCAACCTGGAAGCCGTGCGTAAGTGCTGGCCGACCGAGCGCCTGGGCGAGATGCCGAAGGACATGGTTTGCGGTGTGCCAGAGCATGTTGACGGCCGTGGCATTGAGATTGCAGAGCAAGCCGGCGCAAACCTCGTCAACCGTGACCGCATGTGGCATTACACCGAGGGTATGAAGAACTGGGATCCGGTGTGGCCGAATCACGGTATTCGAATCATCCCGGGACCGTCGGCCATGTGGTTCGACGCGGAAGGAAACCGTCTGCCTGCGCCATATATTCCGGGCGCGGATACGGTTGGCACTATGAAGCACATTCTGGCTACCGGGCATTCCTATTCCTGGTTTGTGCTGAATAAGAACATCGTGGCCAAGGAGTTTATCTTCTCTGGCTCAGAACAAAATCCGGATCTGACGGACAAGGAGATTAAGAAGCTGATTGGCAAGGTGACCGCTGGTGTCGCCGCGCCCATTCAGGCGTTTATGGATAACGGCGAAGACTGGGTGGTTGCCGACGATCTGCCGAAGCTGGTCGAGGGGATGAACGAGATCGTGGAAGCGAGCTCTGGCGGAGAGTCTGGTTCGGGCAGCGAGTCCGGAACTGCAGCGCCGAAGATTGACCTGGAGAAGCTTGAGGAACAGATCCGTCAGCGCGACATGCAGACCGGCAATCCCTTCTCCAAGGACTACCAGGTCAATTACGTCAACGTGGCCCGGAACTTCCTCGGGGACAAAATCATCCGCTCTGTGCCGCCATCACCGATTTTGGATCCGAAGAACGGCCCGCTGATTGCTATTCGTCTGCGCATGCTGACCCGCAAAACGCTCGGCGGCATTGAGACGACCCTCGACGGCCAGTGCTTGCACCCCGACGGAACTCCCTTTGAGGGGCTCTACGCCGCAGGCGAGGCCTCTGGCTTCGGTGGCGGCGGCGTCCACGGCAACAACGCACTGGAAGGTACATTCCTGGGCGGCTGTATCTTCAGTGGCCGCCAGGCAGGCCGCGCGATGGCGGAAGTGGTTAAGTAGCTACCGCATACCGCACAGTTCGGTGGAAGAATCCGCGACTATTCCAGCCCGATGGAGAATGCACTTTCCAGATCGTGCTGAGAGTAGGTGCGGAAAGCCAGCTGAGTCTGAGTGCGAATGACGCCGTCGACCTTGCTGATGAGGTTTGGAATGATTTCCGCCAAATCGTCGTGGTTAGTTGCGCGCACCACGACGACCAGGTCCCAGTCGCCAGTAACGGAGTAGACCTCAGTCACGCCGTCGATCTCGACGATGGTCTCGGCGGCCTCCGGGATCTTGTCAGCTTCGACATCGATGGACACAATTGCGGTAATCAAACTCATGGCTGCCTTTCCTCAGAGTTTAAACGTGGGGCGCGCTGAATAGCGTGGCCCGGACCGCAAATACTGCGGCTCGGTATTTCATTTCTGTCACGATTCTACTGATTTCCAGAAAACAGCCTGGAGGATCCCGACGAAAGGCGGTAAAAAGGGCGCTATGACACAAACCGCATTTCAGTCCAACCCAGTTCAGCTTTCCGGCGACCTGCCCGAGGTCGGCAACAAGGCTCCGGAGTTTACCCTCACCGGTGGTGACCTTGGTGAGGTCACCAATCAGACCTTCGCTGGTAAGAAGGTCGTCTACAACATCTTCCCGTCTGTAGACACTGGTGTTTGTGCAGCTTCGGTGCGTCACTTCAACGAGGACGCTGCTGGGCTGGACAACACCGTCGTGGTTAATGTTTCGCGTGACCTGCCGTTCGCTCTCGGCCGCTTCTGCGCTGCAGAAGGCCTGGACAACGTTGAGGTTGCCTCGGATTTCCGCCACGGTTTCGGCGAAGCATTCGGTGTTGTCCAGCAGGATGGCCCGCTCGCTGGTCTGCTTGCTCGTGCCGTAGTCATCACTGACGAAGAGGGCAAGGTCATTTACAACCAGTTGGTCGATGAGATCACCACGGAGCCGGACTACGACTCCGCACTGGCTGCGCTGAAGTAATTAGCTAACTAGCTCGCAGCAACAAGTAACCAGCTGGAATCGACGGGGCTCGTCGGCGCACTCGCTAGGCAGTTGCCTGGCGGACTTCGCCGACGAGCTCTTCTAGTACGTCCTCCAGTGCGACGATCCCGTTCACGGAATTCGCCATGCCTGCCGAGGCTGCTGAGCTCTCCGATTTTGCTGAGCTCTCCGAAGTACTATTCTCCTCCGTCACCAACGCGAAGTGAGCCTGTTCGCGCTGCATAAGCCGCATGACCGACTGGAGCTTGGCATCAGGGCTAACGCTTGCGAAGGTGCGAATTAGATTCCGCGGGAAGGTCTGGTCGCGGTGACCGTCGTCAAGCGAGAGTAAATCCTTGACGTGAATGTAGCCGATGAAGTTGCCGTCTGTATCAGTGATGGGGAAGCGGGAAAATCGCGTGCGTGCGCTGAGCTCTTCGATGTCGGCGACAGTGGTGTCGGGGCCAATGGTGACGAGGGTGTCGAGTTCCATAGTGACGTCCGCGGCGGTGAGATGCTCGAAGCCGAGAGCTTTGTGAAGGAGTGCGAGCTCGTCATCGTCGAGAAGCCCCTGACGCCCGGACTCGGCGACGAAATCCTGCACCTGACTAGCGGTGAAGGAGGAATCGACCTCGTCCTTCGGAGTGGCGCGAAGAACCTTACGAACCACGATGTTCGAGGTCGTATTCATCGCCCAGATAACCGGGTTGAGTAGCCGCACAATCACATACAGCGGAATAGCCACGAACTTCGCCGCCGGGCTGGGGGCCGCAATAGCGATGTTCTTCGGCACCATTTCGCCGACAACCATGTGCAAGAAAGTGACAATCAGTAGCGCCAACACCAGCGCAACCACGTGGGCGGTGCCCGCGGGGAGTCCAAGTGCTGTCATGTAGGGCTCGAAGAAGTGTGCAATCGCAGGCTCACCGACGGCACCGATGAGCAGGGAACAGGCGGTAATGCCAAGCTGTGTTGCCGCCAGGGAGACTGACACGTTTTCGATACCGCGCAGCGCGTACTTTGCGCTGGTAGAGCCGCTGACGGCATCCGGTTCAATTTGGTCGCGGCGAGCCGAGACCATCGCAAATTCAGCGGCGACAAACCAGGCATTGAGGGCTAACAGCAAAATAAGAGTAAGTAGTGGCATGTTTTAGCCCTCCTGTTCGCTGTCGTGCTCGACGTGATGGTGACTGGTGCCTTCCTGATGAGCGCCTTCATCCCTGTGTGCGACCTTGTTGCCGACGCGGTCCACCTGGACACGAATACGGCCAACGCGGTGACGCGCCATGCGCTCTACTCGGAAGGCGACTTCAGCGGTGGTAGGCAAGTTCTCCTCATCGAGGTTTTCGTGGTCGGTGGCTTCGACCGTGACAGTGTCGCCGAAGCGCGGCATGCGATCTAAGCGCTCGGTAATGAAGCCGCCAATCGTGTCGGATTCTTCGCCCTCCGGTAGAACCAGGTTTAGGATCTCTCCCAACTCGTCAGGGCGCATGAGACCGGAAACAATTACCGTATTGGGGCTAATCCGGCTGTAGAGCAACGAACGATCATCCTGCTCATCATCGATTTCACCAACGATTTCCTCGACGAGATCCTCCAATGTCACAATGCCGTCCGTGCCACCGTACTCATCGACAACCACCGCGAACTGGTATGTGTCTCCGCGTAGTTGGCGCATCAGCGGATCAAGCGTGGTTGAGTCGTTCACCACGAGCACATCTTTGGCCAGGCTCGCAGCTGACGTCGTCAAGCGTTGTGCGTGTGGCACGCTGAGCAGGTCGGTGTAGTGCACCACGCCCCGGATGTCGTCGACGCTATTGCCAACGACGGGGAAGCGTGCATGTCCAGAATCTGCGACGACCGTCAGCATCTCTGCGACGCTCTGATCTTCGATAAAGATAATCTGCGTGCGTGGCGTCATCACATCAGCCGCCGTGCGCTCGCCGAACTCAATCGATCGCGCCACCAACTCGGCGGTCTGCGGGTTAATCTTTCCTTCATCGCTAGAGCGCGTGACGACGGCACGGAGTTCCTCCGCGGTTCTGGCACTGGCAACCTCTTCCTCAGGGGAGAAGCCGAGCCGTTTTAGTATCCAATTAGCCGCGCTGTTGAGCAGCCAGACCAGCCAGCCGAATGCGAACATGAAGGCATTCTGCGGCCTGACCACGAGGTTTGCGACTTTTGTGGGCTCGGCGATGGCCCAGTTTTTGGGAACGAGTTCGCCAAAGACCATTTGAGTGAAGGTTGCGATAATGAAAGCGCCCGTAGTGCTGATTGCAGTGACGGTGGCGGGAGAGACGCTAGTGCCACCAAAAGCGGCTTCGAGGAGCACGCCGAGGGAAGGACCGGTAAGGAAACCAGCGACGAGGCTGGTGACCGTAATTCCCAGCTGTGCGCCGGAGAGGTTAGTAGAGGTGCGTGATAGAGCACGGTCTACTAAATATGCGGACTTTGAGCCGGAGTCTGCGGCTTTCTTGACGTCATTCCTATTAACCGTGAGGTAGGAAAACTCGACAGCAACGAAAATTGCGTTGGCGAAAACGAGGAAAAGAAAAGCTGCAAATACAATGAGCGCGGATACAATCACGCGGCATCACCTGAGGTGTTTGCTGCGTACGCTGAGTTTGCGGCGGTTGCTGCGGTGATTGCGCTTACTGCGGCTACAGAGAGCCTGTTTACCTTGGCTCGAGGCTCAGGATCGTCGGACGAGTCAGGTCTATCTGACGTATCGAGTCTGTCGGAGCTACTGGATGTGTCTGAGAGATCAGGCATGGGGAAATCTTACTAAAAATTCCTGACTAGGCGTGTAGCGAAAATTAATTATTTGCTGAGTGGGCATGGCGGTGCGGGTTGACGGGTCAGGCTGATTGACTGGCTGGATGACTGGCTAGATCTGGCGGTAACTGCGGTATCGGCGCTAATGGGGAGGACGGACCCCTAAGGCCAAAATGTCATAATGTATATTATCGGACAAATATTGAAAGTGGCCAGCCCTGGGGTTTTCTGAATTTCTAGGGCTGCCGCCTTTTCCGCCGCCGCATTCTACCTTGGCGCTTGATCCGTGCTGTCGGGCTTATTGCTCATTGGTCTTGGTGTCTGCTGCAAGCTCATCCGCGTTGCGGACGGCAATCTCTTCCCGCAGTCGCTTGTTCTGCCACAGCGTCATGCCAATCAGGAATATGCCAACAGCCACGAGCCACCACACGCCCTTGTAGGCCACGAATGCAATGAAGATAATCAGTAGCACCATTCGCACCTTTCGTGCGAGCAACATTGCTTCGTAGGTGTTCATATCGTTGTGACTCCCAACTGGCCTACCAAAATTGTTTTTGGCGGGACTTCTGCAGTGTGTGACTAAATGGCTTTATTTTGTCACAGTGACGAAACGGGGCGTATTTTCGCTGGCTAGAAACCCCTTTTAGATTCGCTCTCGTGCGATTGTCTTTAGATGGCCGCGCCTGCTAGCCGAAACCTACGCGTCCTGCTTCTCCGCGACAATGCGTAGATTGAGTTCGCCGTTCTCCTCGATGGATGCAGCTACAAACTGTGGCAGGCGCACGTTGTAATCCAGGCGGTTGATTGGCAAAGTGCCCGACAGTAAAACCAGGTTTTCGGTACGAGCGGCCTTCATTGGCACGGTGACATCATTGGTGACACCGCGAATGGTCAGGCGTCCCGGAATCTCGATATTCGCCCATTGGCCGTTATCTGGAATGCTTGAAATATCGAGCGGCTCTGCAAGCTCAAACTTAGCTTCTGGGTACTGCTCAACGCTGAAAATATTGTTGCGGACATTGATGTCACGACGTTCAATATCGCTAGTCAGAGTTGCCATGTCAACAACAACGGATGCGTCCTCAAGATTGTTGTTAGCAACCTTCAGCTCGCCAGTGACATCGTGGGTGGAACCGGACGTCGTCCGCCTGCTGCCTGGCAGCACCTCGTTAAAAGTAAAGCCAACGGAGGTGTTCTGTGAGTTATCGCCACCGACAATCTTCCAGGTGCCATTCGCGACAGTCGTTGCTGCAGGCAGCTCTGCAGCCTCGAAATCCCCAGTACGCACCCCTTCATGGGTGAAAACGCGATATAAAACTGGCCCCACAATAACAATTGCGAGCGCAACAACTGCAACGGCTATCAAAGTAATAATCGACTTACGGACACCAGAATTCATAGTGCTCATCCTATCCTTTTAATCCGCTATGGGATAAACCGTTCCACCTCACGCGTTTTCATAATCAATTCCTGAGTAATCTCCTGCAGGACGGCGGTCTCCATGCCGTCGTCAAGCGCGGTGCGCAAGTCTTCGGCGAGACAACGTACTTCGAAGAGTCCGTCCCCTATTCGCTTTACGACGTCATCGCCCGCCGGCCGGCTCGTGGCATCGGCGGTCTTCAGTGTGAGATCCGAATTGATTCGTTCGGCAATCGGCCTGGAGGCGCCTTTTGCTACGCCGGTGCGTTTTTCATACGCGCGCTGCCGGCAGGCTTGGCTGCAGAATTTGCGCCGGCGACCGCGGATCGCGACCTCCATTTCGCGGCCACACCACTGGCAATTGGCGATAGTTGTGCTCGGCTTTTGATCTGACACAGAAGTCAATTATGGCATGAATGCTGACTAAGGCGTTATAATGTGTGGTCTAGTATTTCTACCAAAGGGGGCACGTTCCACATGGCAGATCGAGTTCTTCGTGGCAGTCGCATGGGCGCCGTTTCGTATGAGACCGATCGCGATCATGACCTCGCGCCGCGAATGATGGTCCGCTACCGCACTGAATCCGGTGAGATCTTCGAGGTCCCATTCGCGGATGACGCGGAAATTCCAGGTGAATGGCTGTGCAAGAATGGCCAGATTGGTGAGCTCGTTGAAGGCGAAGGCACTGAAGCTAAGCCGGTGAAGCCGCCGAGGACTCACTGGGATATGCTCCGTGAGCGCCGCTCCATTGAGGAGCTCGACGTGCTGCTGGATGAGCGCGTTGACTTGTTGCGCAAGCGTCGTCGTAACGCCGCTCGCCTGCTGAAGGCTCAGAAGGAAGCCGAAGAGGCAGAGAAGAACGCTTAAGGTTTGAGCTGGTTAGGTTCGAGCTTTAGAGCTTTGTAGCCGTCAATCAAACACTGCAATTCGGGTCCGGATAAGGTTTTGCTCCTTATTCGGGCTCGTTTTTCGTTGGTGGCTGGCTGCGGCGGGCCGAGCCGAGTTACTGGCTGCGTTTATGACAAAAATGGCCTGAAAAATGGCCTGAAACTGTCATAAACTCGCACAGTTTCACATTTGCAGCCCGCATTCATACATGCAGCCCGCATTCATACATGTAGCCAGCATTCATACATGCAGCCCGCAATTTTTGTGGTTGTCAGTTTTTTTAGGGTGCCCTACTTGCGGAATCGCTGCTTAAACTCGTGACCAGCCAGGCGACCAATCTCCGACCCCAGGTTTTTTACCTGCTGTGAGCGGTGCTTGAATCCCCACTTGGTGACCTGCAGCAGAGACTGCTTCACAAAGCTGCCATCCATCTTGGACTCGCCGTACTCGCGCTCAGTAAAGGTAATCGGAACCTCTTCCACCAGGAAGCCCGCCTGCACAGCCTCAAAGGCGAGCTCGGTCTGGAACAGGTACGCAGCCTTGCCAATGCTTTCGAGGTCGAGGGTCTCGAGAACTTCCCGTCGATAAGCACGGTAGCCAGCGGTGATATCCGAGATGCCTGCGCCGAGCGCCAGCGAGATGTAGAGGTTGCCGCCGCGGGAGAGAACCTGACGGCTCATTGGCCAGTTGACGGTCTTGCCGCCCGGAATGTAGCGGGAACCGATGACGACATCGGCGCCGTCCTCGAGCTTCTCCAGTAGCAGATGGAACTGCTCTGGTGCGTGGGAGCCGTCGGCATCCATCTCGCAGAGAACCTCGTAGTCGCGCTCGAGACCCCAAGCGAAGCCCGCGCGGTACGCACCCCAGAGACCGCCCTTGCCCTCGCGGTGCAGGACGTAGATGTGCTCTTCGCCGTTGTTGTCCGCCTTGTCAGCGGCAGCGATTTCATCGGCGAGCTCACCGGTGCCGTCTGGTGAAGAGTCATCGACAACCAAAATGTCGACGCTCGGCTCCGCTGCGCGCAGGCGTGCGATGACGCCCGGCAGGTTTTCCCGCTCGTTGAAAGTGGGAATGACAACCAGCGTCGACTCATTTAGGGCAGTCACTCGTGATTCTCCTTAGTGCATGTTCTGCTCAGTATCCCGGCCATCAACTTCATTTGCGCCTGCCCTGGCATCTCCGCCACGGCGACGCAGGACGGCACCAACCACACAAAGAATACCGAATACAGTCAGTAGACCTTCAATCCACGTCCCGAAGCGGGCTGCAAAAGTCAGGTGGGAGTACTGCGGCAAAGTCTCGGTGAGTACTTTCTGCTCGAAGATTTTGCTCTGCTTTACGACGTCTCCGTGCGCATCCACAATAGCGCTCACACCGCTGGTTGCGGCGACGGCCGTGGAGCGTTGGAACTCCATGGCTCGCATGCGGCTCATGGCCAGCTGTTGGTAAGTCATATCGGTGAAACCGAAGGTGGCGTTATTCGTGGGTGTGGCAAGCATAGTTGCGCCGTGGTTGACCGCGTTGCGGAAGGCACCGTCGAAAACCACTTCGTAGCAGGTCGCCAGGCCCAGGTAGACCTTTTTTAAACCATCGGTGCCAGGTGTTGTGACCACAGCATCGCCGTTGCCCGGGGTCATGTCTCCGGCGTGAGCGACCATGTCGGAAAAATGACGGAGTAGTTCGCGGAATGGCATGGTCTCGCCGAAGGGCTGGAGATAGATTTTCTCGTGCTGGTCGCCGGGGCCGGTCTTTGGATCCCAGACCACCATGGTGTTTTGCACCCCATTGGTGTAGGTAAAGGTGCCGACCACGATGGGGGCGCCAATATTCATCGCGGCATTTTCGATAATGCGTGCCGCTTCCCCATCCGTAAACGGGCTGACATCGGAGGAGTTTTCAGGCCAGATGACGATGTCCGGCTGCTGTTCCTTACCTTGGTGGACACGTCGTGCCAGTTCATTGGTGGCATCGGCGTGGTTTTGCAGTACTGCGCGGCGCTGGGCATTGAACTCTAAACCGAGGCGAGGAACATTGCCCTGGATAACCGCGACACGGGCGTTGTCAGTGGCCGTAGGTTCAGGCAGTGGTTGGGTCCACGCAGGAATAGCCCAGCCGACGATTAACGCCCCCACCAAAAGCGCAGCGGAGGTTGTGTAGGCCCGCAGAGCAATTGCGACTAGTCCTGCACCAACGCAAGCAGCAAGGAAAGTGACCAATGCAGTGCTGCCGATTGCCACTGCTGGGGCCAGCGGGCCGTCGACCTGCCCCCAGGCAACGCGGAGCCAGGGGAAGCCTCCGAAAGGCCAGCGGGCCAGCAGCGCCTCCCCTGCCACGAGCGCAGCGGCCATGCCAGGGAGCTTCAGCGCGAGGGCGAAACTGGATTGGGTAATCAGCCACATCGCAAGCGCCGCCGGAATTGTGAGGAGCCCCAGCACAATTGAGAGCGCCACGTAGGGGCCAATACCGACGAAGGAGCCGATCCACGGCAGTGAGAAAAGCGCCGTCGCTGTTGCCCAGCTGAAGCCCACCACTACGCTGCATTTCCAATCGGCTGCACAGAAGAACGCAAAAATGAGCAGGGCGAGGCCGACCCAGGCGGTCCACCACCAGCTCAGGGGTGCGTAGCTTAAGAATTGCAATCCACCAGCGAGGATTGCAATGAAGGCGAGAATCAGGCGCTGCTTTAGTGGGGTAAGCGCGCGAAAGCGCGCCTGCCAGCGATTCGGATTCTCCGGAGTGTCTTTCGAAGCGTTTTTCGGAGCAAAGTCCCCGTGCTCGCTGGAGCGCGCTTGGTGGTTAGTGTGCACTTGTATAAGAGAACTCTCTACGTTCGCGAGTATTCGAGTTAGCGCTTGTCGCTGTCGTCCTGGTCATCATCCCAGGCGTTGTCCGGCGCCGGAGGCACGATTTTATCCTGTGGGAAGCTCTTGCCATCTGCGCCCGGGAAACCATCAGAGAATCCAGGGAACCCCGAAAAACCGCCAGCACCAGCACCAGCGCCAGCTCCTGGAGTACCTGGGTTCATGCCGTACTGAGAGACCACCATCATGCTGCGGTCGCTGAAGTTGCGGAGCCCGTTGAGCAGCGCCACCGATCCGCTCTTACGAATCAACCAGCGAGTCGGCGGTAGCACCATGAGGAAACCAACAACCGTGGTGACGACGCCCGGCAGGGCAATCAGCCAGGAGCCTACCAACAGAATTGCCGAGTCAGCCACAAAGTGTCCCGCGCCCTTTGCCGAGCGCTTGATTGCCTCCTCCGGATGCTTCTGTCCGTACTCGGTAAGAGTACGAGAAGTATCCAGCAGCAACTTCTGGTAGATGCGCTTGAACTCGATAGCGGCGAAGACCAACCCCACAATGAACAGGCCCAAAACCAATAGGACGGTCCAGCCGTAGCCAATCCATTCACCGAGTGCGATAAAGGCCGCAATCTCGGCAATGAGGTAAATAATTGTGAACCACTTGCTCATAGTTCCCCAGTGTAACCGCCACTAGATGAGCAAGTGGTTAGGGCTATCGGCCGGTTCTCTTGTCGTCTTCTAGCCGGCTGTAGCGGCAAGTTAGATGACGACTGGCGCTCGCCTACCGGTCAGCGCGCTCCTCTAAGTCGCCCTCTGTATCCAGGTAGGTCTGGCGCAGCAGATCCATGCGTTCCTGGTCGGGGTTTTCCCACATACCGCGCTCGGCGGCCTCCATCAGGCGCTCGGAAATATCGTGCAAAGCCCACGGATTCGACTGTTCAAAGAACTCGCGGTTTTCCGGGTTCGCAACGTACTCGTCGGTAAGCGTTTCGTACATCCAGTCATCCATGACCTGTGCCGTCGCGTCGTAACCGAAGAGGTAATCGACCGTGGCAGCCATTTCGAAGGCGCCCTTGTAGCCGTGGTTACGCATGGCCTGCATCCAGCGTGGGTTGACTACCCGGGCTCGGAAGACACGTCGCGTTTCCTCGTGCAGGGTGCGGGTGCGCACGGCGTCCGGGCGCGTGGAATCGCCCACATACGCCTCCGGAGCGGAACCCGTCAGCGCACGGACCGTGGCAATCATGCCGCCGTGGAACTGGAAGTAGTCATCGGAGTCGGCGATGTCGTGCTCACGGGTATCGGCATTCTTCGCGGCAACCTGAATACGGCGGTAGGCCGTCTTCATATCGTCAGCAGCCTCTTCCCCATCGACGCCGCGACCATAGGCGTAGCCGCCCCAGGTCGTGTAAACCTTCGCCAGATCCGCGTCATCGCGCCAGGAACCGGAATCGATCAGTTGCAGCAAACCAGCTCCATAGGTGCCTGGCTTGGAACCGAAGATACGGCGCGGACGCTCCTGCTGGTCGGCCTTCGCATGGGCGCGCACGTAGTTGTCCTCATCGGATTCATCAAGCTTGACGACGAGCTGAAACGCATCATCCAAAAGGTCGATAACATGCGGAAACGCATCACGGAAGAAACCGGAAATACGGACGGTCACGTCAATGCGCGGGCGGCCCAGTTCCTCTAGCGGAATCGGCTCAAGGCCGACGATACGGCGAGATGCGTCATCCCACACCGGATGCACACCAATCAGCGCGAGCACCTCGGCGATGTCATCGCCGGAAGTACGCATTGCGGAAGTGCCCCACACCGACAGACCAACCGACTTGGGATACTCGCCGTGGTCGGCGCGATAGCGCTCAATCAGACCATCGGCGAGGTTGACACCGGTTTCCCAAGCCAGGCGCGACGGCACCGCCTTGGGGTCTACCGAGTAGAAGTTGCGGGCAGTCGGCAGTACGTTGACCAGACCGCGCAACGGCGAGCCGGAGGGGCCAGCTGGAACGAACTCGCCGTCCAAGGCCGAAAGAATGCGCGGGATTTCCTCGCTGGTAGCGGCCAAGCGCGGGAGAATTTCGTCGCGGGTGAACTGCAGCAGCTCGACAACCTGATCGAGGCCGTTCGGTGCCGCGATATCGGCAAATTCCTCGGAGCCGAGAACATCAGCCGCGATCTGTGCCACTGGTTGGTCAGGATTCTTCACCACGGCAGTCACCAGCGCTGTGGCCAGTGCGTCAATGGAGTCCACAGTGTGGCGCTCGTCGGTGCCGTCCTCGGCCAGGCCGAGTGCCTCACGCAGGCCTGGCAGCGTCTGTTTGCCGCCCCACAGCTGGCGGGCACGCAGCATGGTAGTCACAGTACCGATCAGGGATTCTTCTTCCGGTGCCTGGCTGAGTATGTGGAGACCACCGCGGATGGCGACGTCCTTAATCTCACAGAGCCAGCCGTCGACATGCATAAGCATGTCATCGAAGACCTCCTCGTCCGGACGCTCGTCCCAGCCAAGGTCGCGGTCCATCTTCGCGGCGGTCAGCAGCGTCCAAATCTCTTGGCGGATAGCCGGCAGCTTGGCCGGATCCATGGCGGAGATGTTCTGGTGCTCGTCGAGAAGCTGCTCCAGACGGGTGATGTCGCCGTAAGACTCGGCGCGGGCCATCGGCGGAATGAGGTGGTCGACAAGCGTGGCGTGAGCACGGCGCTTGGCCTGTGTGCCCTCGCCCGGGTCGTTGACCAGGAAGGGGTAAATCATCGGCAGCTCGCCGATGGCCGCATCCGGGCCACAGGAGGCGGAAAGACCGACGGTCTTGCCCGGCAGCCACTCCAGGTTGCCGTGCTTGCCCATGTGAACCACGGCATCGGCGCCGAAACCGCCCTTCGACTGCGGCAGCGACAGGAAGCGGTAGCAGGCCAGGTAGTGATGCGTCGGCGGCAGATCCGGGTCGTGGTAGATACCCACCGGGTTGTCACCGAAACCGCGTGGTGGCTGCACCATGACCACGACATTGCCGAAGGTCAGGCCCGCAATGTAGATGTCTTGGGTATCCGGGTGGACGTACAGGGTGCCCGGCGCGGCCCCCCACTTGTCCTGCATGTCGGAGCGGAGTTCCTCCGGCAAGGTAGCGAAGAACTTCTCGTAGGTGGCAGCGGGCAGGCGGAGCTCGGCTGCCTCCATGACCTCTTCGTTCAGCCAATCAGGGTCCTGGCCGCCGGCATCGATGATGGCGTGCATGAACGCATCTGGTTCATCGGCACCATCCTCGGCGGTGGCGTATCCGGGGATTTTGGTGGTGTCGCCGAGGTTGTATCCGGCGTCGGCAAGCGCGTGTAGCACCTTCAACGTGGATGCTGGTGTGTCCAGGCCGACGGCGTTGCCGATGCGGGCGTGCTTGGTCGGGTACGCAGAGAGCATGACGGCGATGCGCTTGTCGGAATTGTCGATGTGGCGAAGTGCGGCGTAACGGGTGGCGATGCCGGCGAGGCGGTCGCAACGCTCGAGATCTGGAACGTAGGAAATGAGCTCGTCGGAGTCGATTTCCTTAAACGAGAACGCGACCGAGATGATGCGGCCGTCGAATTCGGGGACGGCGACCTGTGTTGCGACGTCCAGTGGTGACAGGCCCTCGTCGTTGTCCTCCCACGCCGCCTTGGAGGATGTCAGAGCCAAACCCTGGATGATGGGGATGTTCAGGTCTGCGAGTGCGGCGACATCCCAACCGTCGTCGTCCTGACCGGCCTGCGCGAGTGCCGGGCGGTTGCCGCCAGCGGCGAGCACCGTGGTGATGAGCGCGTCGCAGGAAGCCAGCTCTGCCAGCAGTTCATCGCTGGCGGTGCGCAGGGACGCGGCGAAGATGGGCTTGGCGACGTAGTCACGAGCCTCGACTGCGTCAGCGAGCGCCTCAATGTAGTGCGTATTTCCAGCCAGGTGCTGGGCACGGTAATAGATAATGCCGACGGTGCCACGCGAATCTTCCGTGGCCACCTTGGAGTCGCGTTCCAGGAAACCCCAGGCCGGCATGCGAGTGGGCTCTTCAAAGCCAAGACCGGTCAGAAGCAGGGTGTCCGACAGGAAATTGTGCAGCTGTGCGAGGTTTTTCGCACCGCCTTCCGCCAGGTAGATGTGCGTTTGCGTGGCGACGTTTGCGGGAACCGTCGAGTACTCGGTGAGTTCGGCATCGGGCGCCTGCTCACCCGAGACGAGGACGGTGGGAATACCGGAGTTCACAAAGTAGTCGATGCCGGATTCCCATGCGCGGCGGCCACCGAGAAGTCGGATGATGACGACATCGGCGCCGTCGGCAAGCGTGGGCAAATCATCGTCGAGCAGACGCGCCGGGTTTGCCCAACGGTAGGACACCTCCGGGTTCGCCTGAGCGGCCGCGCGGGCGGACAGAAGGTCGGTATCCGAGGTCGACAGCAGCAGAATCACGGTGTAGTCATTCACTTCCTGGGGAGCAACGCGTCCCCGGTCGGCGGGTGTCTGCCTTCTAACCGATGACGAGGTCTGACTGTGACAGTGGCGCGACCGTGCGGATTTTCACCGAGCTTCTCGTCAGCGGCATGGCAGTGGATTTCTCCATCACTCTACTGCAGCGTCTATTGCTCGAGTTCCAGCGACTGCTCCGCCGGCTGTTCCGGGAAGTGGGACCAGAGGAAGTCGGTGGCATTAGTCAGTTCCGCGAGCATCGGAACGACATGGTTCAGACCCGTCTTCGGCAGTAGCGGCGAAGTCGTGTTTTCGACGTACTCCAGTTCGGTGAAGCCGAGATTCAGCCAGGCATCACGTAGCTTGCGGACCTGGTTGATGGGGATGATGTCATCGTGCTCACCCGAGTAGAGGTACACCGGGGCATTCGGCACGAAGTTGCCGACGCGCTGGCGTGCCAGTTCCTTCTGCACCGGCTCGTAGCGCTTAATCAACTCACTGAGCGACTCTCCGCTGGTCGTGTACTGGTCAGTGGTTTCAAACGCGTGATGGAAACCCAAGCCGCCCGCACAGTAGTTGCCCACGTTGTCCAGCAGGTTCTTGCCCTCGGGACTGATTTCTTCTTCGAGGACGCGGCGCAGCTCCGGATCTTTATCCAGGACAGAGTTGATTGCCAGCGCAATCGCGGCGGTCAGGGTCGTGCCATCAATCTGGTCGAGGACGTTTGCGAGGTCGGACGGCGGGCCGCCGGCGGCAGAAGCGGCGACGTTGAGCTCCGGGGCGTAGACACCTGCGCGCTCAGCGGCGGCGGCTGCTGCGGAGCCACCCTGGGAGTAGCCATAGATTCCCACGGGCGCCTTTTGATCCACGCCTAGCTCGTGGGAGGCAGACACGGCATCAAACAGCGACTGTGCCGAGGCGATATTGTCGACGTAGTCCTGATTACCCTGGTCATTGCGGTGGTGGTCAATCATCACCACAGTCGCACCGCGCTTCAAGTTCGCGACCATCGGAATCGTCTCGTATGGAGCAATAATGTCCATCGGACCGAACTCAATCTTCAACCCGGTCTGCGATGAGACCGACGGATCGCACTTTTCCGCGCCACCCTGCGTACCCGGCGCGATCGCCACGACCGGACGCGGACCGCTGCCCTTCCACTCCGTCTTCGGAGTTACCACAATGGCCGTGTCCACACTGGGATTGCCGAGGGAATCCGTGGAGTTGTAATGAATACGCTTGGCATCCACATTCCACAGCCTGTCGTTCACCATCATCTTGGCATCCTCGCTGCTGACCAGCGTGCCAGCATTTGCCGCGCGCGACGGGGTCAGCGACAGAGAATTCAGCGGAGAGGCTGCGGCCACGCGTGCCTGTTCCGGCGTTAGCTGCTTGCCCGTGCCCTCGCTGCCTGACTGCTCATCGTCTTTCTCAATGCCGAGTAGCCTCTCCACATTCGGGTTCGGTACATGGCCGAAACCAGGCAGTTCGCGGTTTGCACTTGACGACGACACCTTATCCGTCAGCCCACTATCTGACAGGCCCGGCACGCTTAGTGGCTGAGCGTTTGCAGGTGTAGCCAGCCCGATGGTCATAAGCCCCGCAAGCGCTACCCCGATTCCCGTTCGGATGGTGCGACGGTTTCGTCGTGAAGCAGAGTGCGTCTGGGTCGAGGCATGGCCGGTGCCGACGGTGTCGTGTGCGCGTGCCTCAGTGTCGTGATGTGGCATGAAATCTCCTGAATAACCTCAGATTGAAAAACCCCAATGAAGACTTCCCTTAATTCGGAGGAAGTTAGGTTATGGAAATAATAAGGTTTTAAAAAGGTAAATCGGTGGATTTAGTGAAGAATTTGTATGTTTTTTGCACGGGGCTATCAAAACTCCACTTCAGAATGGTTTCGTTGGGCTGAAAAGGTCCGGATAATGAGCCCCTGTTTTCGGGGGCTCAGCTCTGTGCGTGTTTGCGTATTCTTGGAAGTATGACTGCATCTGATCAAGGAACCCGCACTCGTCAGGACGGCTGCCCCGGCACCCGGAAGGTTCATATCGCAGCTGATGGCGCAATTGGTCGCCTTCGCTTCCCCGGAGGTTTTCTCCCCGCGCCGGGCTTTGCCGTACTCGCCGATCTGGCCGAAAACTTCGGTGATGGCGATATTCACTTCACTTCCCGCGGCAATGTTCAGATTCGTGGCATCACCAACACCGGCGCATTCGCCGATGCCGCAGAAGAAGAGAAGCTGGTTCCCTCCACGAGCCACGACCGCGTGCGCAACGTTCTTCAGTCGCCACTGTCCGGCCGCGTCGGCGGTAATGCTGATGTCCGCGACTTGGTTCAGGATTTCGACGCGGCGCTCATTGCGGAGCCGTCTCTGGCAACACTTCCTGGCCGCACGCTCATGGCTTTCGACGACGGCCGTGGTGATGTCCTCGGTGAGCGCCCCGACTTCGGCGTTGTCGCCCACGATGAGAACACGTTCGAACTCATCATTGGTGGCGCGACCTCGGGGCTTATTGTCTCGCGTGACGACGTCGTGGAGGCCCTCATCACCACAGCCAAGGTGTGGAATGACAGCCGTGGCTCGGCCTGGCGTATCGCCGAAGCAGATGCGGCCGAGCGCGTTGCTAATGGCGTAGTCGAGGAACTGGGCGAGCGTGTCCGTCGGCAGGAGCCGACCCCGGCTGAGAACTTCGATGCCACCGCCGGGCTGTCCCGCCAGATCGGTTGGATTGACCAGCCGGATGGGCTGGTTAGCCTGGCCGCTGGCCTGCGCTTTGGCGTCCTCCCGGCGCGTTTGGCCCGAGCTATCTCGCACACGCAGGTTCCAGTCCATATCACTCCGTGGTATTCGCTGATTCTGCACGATTTGGAAGAGGAAGTTGCCGAACAGGTCGTCAAGGTATTGGCGCCCAATGGCCTAATCTTCGACCGGAAGTCCACCTGGCTGCGCGTCAGCGCCTGCACCGGTCGCCCCGGCTGCGAAAAGTCGCTGGCTGACACCCGCGGCGATGCTTCTCACGCAATTGCCGATGGTCGACTGCCCGAGGGGCGCGTGCACTTCTCCGGTTGTGAGCGCCGCTGCGGCAAGCCCAAGGGCGGTTACTTCGACTATCTCGCCACCGGGGACGGAGAATACGAAGTCACTGCTGTGGACTAGGCTTTAAGCCTATGAAGCGCTTTGAGTACAACACCGACGGTGCGGATATTTACCGCAACTCATTTGCCATCATCCGCGAGGAAAGCGACCTTTCCCGCTTCGACGCCTATGAGGAAACCGTCGCTGTCCGAATGATTCACGCAGCAGGTCAGACCGACCTGGCCAAGGACATCGTCTTTTCCACGGGAGCTGTGCGCGCAGCTCGCCAGGCTCTCGAGGAAGGCGCTCCTATCTTCACCGATGTCAACATGATCGCCTCGGGCATTACCCGCAAGCGCCTACCTGTTGACAACGAAGTCATCTGCTTGCTGCGTGATGAGCGCGTCCCCGAACTGGCCCAGGAACTCGGCACCACTCGCACTGCTGCTGCCGTGGAGCTGTGGCAGCCGCGACTAGAGGGCGCGGTCGTCGCCATCGGCAACGCTCCCACTGCCCTCTTCCACCTGCTCAACCGCATCAATGAGGGATCCTTCCCCATGCCCGCTGCCATTTTGGCCATGCCAGTCGGCTTCGTCGGTGCCGCGGAATCCAAGCAGGCCACTATCGACTCCGGTGCCGACAACCCGGAGCTGAAGTACATCACCGTCACCGGTCGCCGCGGCGGCTCGGCTATCACCTGTGCTGCCCTCAATGCCATCGCCACCGCAAAGGAGATTCTCTAAACCATGTCCGGCTCCTACAGCGCTCAGCCTGGTCATCTCTACGGCATCGGACTCGGCCCCGGCGACGCAGGTCTCATTACACTTCGCGGTGCCGACATCATCCGCACAGCCGATGTCATCGCCTACCATGCCGGAACTCACGGACGTTCCACGGCGCGTTCAATCGCGGCCGAACTGATTGACGCGCGTGACGACGCTGCCGTGGAAGAGCAATTGCAATACCCGGTGACCACCGGGCGCCCGGCCGACTACCGCGAGCAGCTCGCCGGTTTCTATGCAGAGGCCACTGCTCGCCTGCACAAGCACTTGGCCGAGGGACGAAGTGTTGCAGTGCTGTCGCTCGGTGACCCGATGCTCTATAGCTCGTACCAGCATCTGCATCACGCCCTCAGCGAGGACTTCCCCACTGAGATTGTCCCTGGCGTGGCCAGCATTACTGCGGCGGCAGCAGAGATTGGCCAGCCGCTCGGCGAGGCTACCGAAATCGTCAGCGTTGTCCCAGCCACTGCAGATTCCGAGCGCATCGCTGCGGTTCTTGATGCCTCAGACTGTGTAGTCATTATGAAGCTGGGGAAAAACGTTGAGAAGGTTCGTACAGCGTTGCAGGCCGCTGGCATGCTCGAGCGCGCCTATGTTGTCGAGCGAGCAACCATGAGTGAGCGCACCAGCTACCCGCTGGCCGACGCTGACCCGGAGAAAGTTCCGTACTTTGCAGTAGCCATCGTGCCTTCCGCTGTCTACGGCACTGAACGGAGTGTTTCTGGGGTTCCTAATGCGCCAGCTGATGATGCAGCGACCGGTGCAGCCACCGGCGTGTCGACTGAACCGGCCACCTCAGCGGTCGGTGAAGTCGTAGTTGTCGGCCTGGGCCCGGGTGCTGAGCGCTGGACTACCCCAGAAGTCACCGAGGAACTGGCCCGGGCCACAGATCTGGTTGGCTACTCCACCTACATCAACCGAGTCCCCGAGCGCGCCGGGCAACGCCGCCATCTCTCAGATAACCGCGTAGAGGCAGAGCGAGCCACTATGGCGCTGGATATCGCGAAGCGCGGTGGACGCGTCGCGGTGGTTAGCTCCGGTGACCCGGGGGTCTTCGCCATGGCGGCCGCAGTGTTGGAAGTCGCTGACGATGATATGTGGCGAGACATTCCCGTGCGAGTCGTGCCGGGCATGACTGCAGCTCAGGCTGTCGCTAGTCGGGTGGGCGCTCCCCTTGGACATGACTTTGCCATGCTCAGCCTCTCCGACAGGTTGAAGCCCTGGGAGGTCGTCGTTAAGCGAGTGCGCGCCGTCGCCGGTGCGGACATGGCCTTTGCCGTCTACAATCCAGCATCCAAGTCGCGGAGATGGCAAATCCGAGAACTGCGTGCATTGGCCATGGAGTACCGCGAACCAACAACGCCGGTAATTGTGGCGCGGGCAGTCGGCTCGGAGCAGGAAAACGTTACCGTGACCACGTTGGCGGAGTTCGACCCGGATGTCGTCGATATGCGAACCATGGTGATTATCGGTTCGTCGTCGACGAAGGCGTATCGTGCCGGCAAGACCACTCGGGTCTACACCGCACGTCACTACGGTGAGGGCGGCACGAGTGGAACTGGCGGGTTGCTGCGTTAGCCGCTATGCCCGGCGGATGACGGCGTTGTACGCCTCATCCACCGTTGTGGCGACGGTGGCGATATCCGCGCCGGGCAGCTGTGGACGCTGCACGATAACGACCGGCTTTTTAAGGTCTCGAGCTGCCTCAATCTTGGCGTAGGTAGCGGCGCCACCGGAGTTTTTGGTCACCACGCAATCCACGGCGTAATCCCGCATGAGCTTGCGCTCTGCTGCGACATCGTAAGGCCCACGGCTGAGAATAATCTTCCGATTCTTGGGCAGTGGCGGCGCGGGCTGTTCCACGCAGCGAATGAGGTATCGGCCGTTGGAGTCGCCGGCAAATGGAGCTAGCTGCTGACGGCCAATAGTAAGAAACGGGCTGTAGAAGCGGTCGGCAACAACGTCCGCGGCCTCCTGCATGGAGGACACCTCAACCCAGTTGTCGCCGGGCTGCTTCTCCCACGCAGGGCGATGCAGCGCCACGAGCGGAATACCGGTGGCGCGGGCAGCTTCAGCAGCAGATTCGCTGATCTGTTCTGCATACGGATGCGTGGCATCGATGATGACTTCAGTGGCATCGGAGATCAGCCATCGAGTCAGTCCTGCGGGACCGCCAAAACCGCCGATACGGACATTGCCGACGGGCAGCTTGGGGTTTGAAACTCGACCGGCCAGTGAAGAGGTGACAAACCAGCCCTCACCCACTAGGCGCTTGGCCAGGGCGCGAGCCTCAGCAGTTCCACCCAGAATTAGTGCACGCATGGAATAGTCCGTCCGTGTTCATCGCGCGGGCGATCATCGCTGTAGAGGTAGCTATCCGGGAAAGCCTCGGCGGTGAGCACCTTGCCGACAATGATGACAGCCGTACGAGTCACACCTGCATCCTTGACCTGCTGCGCAATATCCGACAGTGTGCCGCGGAGAATAACTTGTTCCGGGCGGGATGCGAAAGCGACGACTGCTACCGGACCGTGCTCCCCATAGTGCGGGGTGAGCTCCTCAACCACACGGTCAATATCGTGGGCGGCCAAGTGAATGCACAGAGTCGCGCCCGTGCGGCCGAAGTTCTCCAGGGTTTCGCCCTCCGGCATCTTGGAAGCACGCCCTGAGATGCGAGTCAGCACTACTGACTGGCCGACAGTTGGCACCGTGAGCTCGTGTCCAAGAGTCGCCGCAGCCGCGGAGAAAGCCGGTACGCCCGGGACGACCTCGTAGTCGATGCCCAGCTCGCTGAGACGACGGACCTGCTCTGCGAGCGCCGACCACACCGACGGGTCGCCAGACTGCAGGCGTGCGACATCTTTGCCCGCCTTATGTGCCGCTTGAATAGTCTCGATGATGGTATCCAGCGGCATACGCGCGGTATTGATAATCTCTGCGCCCTCGGGGCAGCTCTCCAGTACCTCAGGCGGGACAATCGATCCCGCGTAAAGACACACTGGGCAGGAGCGAATAAGCCGGTCCGCGCGCAGCGTCAGCAAATCTGCTGCGCCCGGGCCTGCACCGATGAAATACACAGTCATTGTGAGTTACAGAGTCCTCAATATTTTTAGACAGAGAAATTACGTCTATGGTAGCGCAGGCTCTACTGGCTTCACCGCCACCCACTGCACCACCGGCAACGCCGGCCGCCACGCAGTGAAAGTGCCGACTGCACCTGCGCGCTCCACGGAAAGCCGGGTGACATCCCCGCCATAGTCCCGGCGCGCCTGCCACAGCAGAGCCTCCGACTCCAGCGTCACGGTGTTCGCGACGATGGTGCCACCTGGGGCAAGGCGTTGCCAACAGGCCTCAAGCATGCCGTCAGCAGTGAGACCTCCGCCGATGAAAATGGCATCGGGGCGAAGATTCGAGTCAGCCAAAGCTCCCGGCGCTGCGCCGTGGTGGACAGTCACATTGCCCGACAGAGTCGCCACATTCTTAGCAATTCGCTCTGCGCGAATGGCATCGCGCTCAAAAATTTCCGCGCGCCCGCCATGCCGAGCCCACTCAATGCCAATCGACCCCGTGCCACCGCCGACATCCCACAGCAGTGCCCCCGGTCGCGGATCCAGTGCGGCGACGGTCATTTGGCGAATCGGCGCCTTCGTCAGCTGGCCGTCCGAATCAAAGTCACCGTCGCGCAGCCAGCCTCGCGCGCTTCCCGACGGCTCCACCGCCAGCACCGTGAGGTTGCCAGTTGGAACCGGTGGGTTCGCCACCGTGCCTTCGGCAACGGACTCCAGCAGCCCTGTAGCTTCCGAGCCACCGAGATTGGTCAGTGCAGTGAGCTTGGTGTCTGGGCGGTCGGCCAGAACCGTAGCGACCTCTTTCACTGAGTCCGCGTTTCGGCACAGGACGAGGAAGGGACGTAGTGAATCTGCCACCGGCACAACACGTGCAGCACCTGATAGCCCCGGCTCCCCTGTCACCAGCGAAATCACCGGAGTGTCATGCAAGGGCCAGCCGAGGTAGGCGCAGGCTAATGAGGCCGACGATGGCGCTGGAATAACCTCCACGGCGCCACGGCCGAGCTCCCGGACCAGGGACGCCCCTACACCGTGGAACATGGGATCCCCACTGGCGAGGATGACATCGACTGCGGGGGCAATACCTGCCAGGGTGGCCTGCCAGTCCTTCCAGAAGCCACCTGGCCAAGGAGAGAGTTCGGCGTCCAGGTTGACGTCGGCAAGCAAACGGAGCTGACGGGGAGAGCCAATGATGCGGCGAGCCGATGACAACGCCTCGACAGCGCGGGCGGATAGACCAACGTACCCGTCGCAGCCAATCCCGACGACGCGAAGCTTCTGGCTCATCGGGGCATCTTCCGCCAAATCCAGCGAGGAGTCAGATGTGTAGCACGGGCGAGCAACGCCAGCTTGCGCGGCACCCAAACATGGGGTTTGCGGCCGTCGAAGGCGGTGACAGCGGCCTCAGCTACCTCGGCGGGGCGAGAGGACATCGGCGCCGGCTTCATGCCCTCGGTCATACGGCCGATGACGAAGCCCGGGCGGACAATCGTCAGCTGAATATGGCTGCCGTGCAGGCGGTCCTGCATGCCTTGGAGGAAACCGTCGAGGCCGGCCTTCGCCGAACCGTAGACGTAGTTGGCGCGGCGCACGCGGGCACCTGCGATAGAGGAAAAGGCCATGATGCGGCCCGCGACCTTGTCGCGCACAGGCAGTTTGCCGGCGGCGATGTCGGACTCCATGCGCGCGACAATCTCTGTGAGAATCGACGCCTGAGCCGTGAAGTCGGTGTGAATGACCGCCGCCGCAGCCTCCCCGGACTCTTCACACTTCTGCTGATCGCCGAGGATGCCGAACGCGACAATCACCGTGTCGATGGGACCGTGCTGCCAGGCGTGCTCAACGAACTGGCGGTGTGCGGCGATGTCATCGGCATCAAAGTGGATGCGGTGCACCGCGACGGCGCCGGCATCGATGAGGCGACCGGCAATGCCGTCGAGCGCCTCAGTGCGGCGCGCAGCGAGCGTGAAGGTGTTGTGATTGGCCAACCGCGCGGCAACTTCCCCGCCGATTTCGCTGGTGGCACCAAGTACGAGTACGTGTCCCATGCGCTAGAAAATACCTTTCCCCTAAACCTCGGTTAGACGGTAATCAAATCGTGCGGACCGCTATTGACCGATTCGCCGCCATCTTCGGTGACAATGATGATGTCCTCCAGCCGCATACCGAATTCGCCCGGCAGGTACACGCCCGGCTCCACCGAAAACGCCATGCCAGGCTCGAGTGCAAGCTCATTGCCAGCCATAATGAACGGCTCTTCATGGGTGGACAGGCCAATGCCATGACCAGTGCGGTGAATGAAGTACTCGCCGTAGCCCGCAGCGGTGAGGCTATTGCGCGCAATCGCATCAATCTCTGCAGCCGTCACACCCGGGCGTACCGCTGCTACAGCAGCTTCCTGAGCCTTTCGCAAGGCTGCCCACGCTGCGGTTTCCTTCTCCCCCGGCTTGCCGACGACATAGGTGCGCGTGCAATCGGAGTGGTAGCCAAGCGGCAAGGTGCCTCCGATATCGACGACCACCACGTCGCCTTCCTCGATGACGCGGTCGGAGAAATCGTGGTGCGGGTTCGCACCATTTTCAGCCGAGCCGACAATGATGAAGTCAATGGCGACATGGCCTTCCTCCAGGATGGCTGCCGAGATCTCGTCGGCAACCTCGCGCTCGGTGCGACCTGCACGCAGCATGCCCGGCACACGAGCGTGAACGCGGTCAATGGCGGCGCCGGCCTCGCGCAGCTGATCAATCTCAGCGGCGTCCTTGCGCATGAACAGTTCCTTCAGCAGTTCTCCGGCCAACACAGTCTTGGCTCCGGTGAGATCCTGAATGGGAATCAGGTGGTCAGCGGTCAACGACGCCCCAATTGCGAGAGTGCCCACGTGGCCGACTAGGTCGGCGACAATGCGGTGTGGATCCTGACCGTCCTCCCACAACACCACATCGGCGTCGAGGTCGTTGATAGCGCACAATGGCAGGTCACCGCGCTCAACGGCGGGCAATACCAGCGTGGTTGTGCCGGCTGCGGTGACCACCAGCGCGGTGAGACGCTCATGCGAAGTGACCGCAGAACCAATGAGATACTGCAGGTCAGCGCCGGTTCCAAAGACTGCAGCGTCTGCATTGCGGCTGCGGAGTAGCTCCGCGGTGCGATCCAGACGCTGCTGATAGATGTCAAAGCTAAAGATACCGTTGCTCATAGTTGCCAACTGTACCCGTCAGCCTGCGCCCCGTCGCCGGTTGAGTGGCCCTGGGGCGGCGAGGCCTCGGCTGACCAACTTAACCGGCAACTAATTATTCAGCGCCACTACTCCCCTGCGAATCGCCTGAATGGCCTCAGCGGACTTGTCTCGAATGTCCGTGGAGTACCCGGTCTTTTTAATTTGCTGCAGCAAGTCAATGACCTGACGGCACCAGCGGACAAAGTCGCCAGGGGTCAGCTCCGCGCCACTTTCGGCCGCTGCCTGCAGGCAGTACCCCAGCGGCGCCCCCGCAGTCCACTGATGAATCGCCGTGGCAAAAGCCATATCGGGCAAGTCCGTTACCGGCAGTCGATAGCGGCGCTCGTCCTCCGACAACTCTTCCCAAATGCGATAAGTGTTCCCCAACGCCTTGGCCAGCGGCTCGGTCGGCACCTCGTCACTGCCTTGGCTGGCCTTGCGGTTTTCAAAGACCAAACTCGACACCGCACCGGCTAGTTCCGCGGGGTCTAGGTCATCCCAAATACCGCGGCGCAGACACGTGGCCACCAGCAGATCCGAGCCGTTGTGAATCTGCGCCAGGCGCAGACCTTCCTCCGTAATCGTCGGCTCCGCGCCCTCCGGCCATTCCACATAGTCCATCTGTGTTAGCAACTGCAGCATTCGGTCGAATGTGCGTGCCAACGTATCCGAGGCGGAATCGACGCGCTTTTGCAGCTTGGCCACATGCGCCTCAGCCTGCCGCAGCGTATCGGCGTGACGAGCCATCGTTTCCACCGCAGGATCTCCATGTAGCGGATGCTCACGCAGCTCCTGGCGCAACTTCCTCACCGCTGGCGAGTTACCGCCACTGCGACGCTTCAGCCGCTTTGGTCCCTTCAGCCCCTTGCGGCCGATCTCTGCACGCACAATACCGAGCGCACGTCGCGGATGCCGGTCCGCATCACGCGGCAACTTAATCGAGCCGACTGTCTGCGGCGCCGCCGGGAAAATATGTGGCTCTACCCGCCCCACAAATCCGCCGACACTGATGATACCGGGACGTGGATTCGACTTCGAATGGTCCTCTCGGTACACCACCGCCAACTGCACCTTCTTACCCTTCGGCAGCGGAATAACCTCGCCTCGACGGAGCCTTCGCAGCGCGGTCACCGTTTCCGTGTGGCGGTCTTCAATATTGCGGCGCTTGGCGTTCTTCTCCTCCTGGGTCAGCTTCGCGCGCAGATCCAGGTATTCGAGCATCTGGGTCAGGCGCTCGTCGTCACGCGAACTGCCTTCCCCGCTTGACGACGACCCCTCAGCCTCCGCCCCTTCAGCGTGCGCATCGGCTCCCCTGCCGAGCAATTCCGCACGCAGGGCCGCGGCTTCCTGCTTGGCCTTGGATAGTTCGGCAGCGACTCCGACGATGTCGCCATCCGCCTGGAACTGTGCGAATGAGCGCTCCATGACACGCTTCGACCCCTCGTAACCGAGTGTCTGCAGGAGGTTGACGCTCATGTTGTAGCTCGGTGCGAAGGTGGAGATCAGCGGGTACGTGCGTGTGGATGCCAGCCCTGCGACGGCCTTCGGGTCCATTGCTGGGGCCCACTGCACCACGGCATTGCCGACGGTGTCGATACCTCGGCGGCCAGCGCGACCCGTCATCTGCGTGTACTGACCGGGTGTGAGGTCCACGTGTGCTTCGCCGTTGAACTTGACCAGCTTCTCCAGCACGACCGTGCGGGCAGGCATGTTGATGCCCAGCGCGAGCGTCTCGGTGGCGAAGACGACCTTGACCAGGCCTTCGTTAAAGAGCTCTTCCACAATGTGCCGAAACGCAGGCAGCATGCCCGCGTGGTGCGCCGCAAAACCTCGGATGAGAATGCGGCGCCAGCGCAGGAAGCCGAGAACCTGCAGGTCTTCCTTCGGAATGTGAGCCACACCGTCATCGATAATCTTGGCGATGCGCTCCTGCTCATCTCGGTCAGTGAGTTCTGCGCGAGTAGCGCCGACCTGCGCCAACGCGCCCTCGCAGCCCGCGCGGGAGAAGATGAAAACGATCGCGGGCAGCATGTTCATGGAGCCGAGCATGCGGATAACATCGCCGCGCTTCGGTGGGCGGAACTTGCGCTGCCCCCTATCGCCCCAGCTGTATGAGCGCCCACCGCCCTTGTGCTTTTTGTACTGGTAGCGCTCCCTGGCCCCAGCATTCCCGTAGCCGAACTCGGCGCGACGGCACGCCTCCAGCAGGTCCTGATTGACCTTGTCCGACTTCGCCTCGAAAAGAGGATAGAGTCGGTTGCCCACTAGCATGTGCTGATGCAGCGGAACCGGACGCAGATCCGTGACAATAACGTCCGTGTGCCCGCGCACCGTGGACAGCCAGCGCCCGAATTCCTCGGAGTTGGACACCGTCGCGGACAAACCGATGACGGCCACGGACTGGTCGAGGTTCAAAATAACCTCTTCCCACACAGCGCCGCGCTCGCGGTCAGCGAGGTAGTGAATCTCGTCCATCACCACATGCGTGAGTTTCTTCAGCGTCGGCGAGTTCGCGTAAATCATGTTGCGCAGCACCTCGGTGGTCATCACCACGATGTCTGCGTCGCCATTAATTGAGGTATCGCCGGTGAGCAGGCCCACGCGGTCCTCGCCGTAGTCCTCGACTAGGTCGTGGTACTTCTGGTTGCTCAACGCTTTGATAGGGGTGGTGTAAAAGCATTTACCACCGCGCTCGAGAGCTGCATAAATAGCGAATTCGCCAACAATAGTCTTGCCCGCACCGGTGGGTGCACAGACGACAACGCCCCGCCCTGCCTCAATTGATTGGCAGGCGCGGAGCTGAAAGTCGTCAAGATCGAAATCCTGTTGGCTGACGAAATCGCCGAGAAAAGTCATGCCTCTAGAGTGTCATAAACCGCGCTAGAGAACATCATCAAAGTCGCTCGTCGGACGATTTCGCAAGTCCTGCGTCGGCATCGGGGTCTCCGGAATCATTCCGTGTGGCCGCGGTGGACGCGAATTGCGGGTCGGGCGCATCTGGGATGCCTGCGTCGGTGTCGGCGCGTTCACTGGCGTCGGGCCAGAGATCGGGGAGGTCGTCGGAGCTGCTGATGCCGTCGGCATGCCGCCCGGCTGAATCGACGTCGGCGTGCTTACTGAAGTCGGGGCGTCGATGCCGCCCACGTCGCCGATACCGCCAGCGGAGCCAATCGGACCGGAAGCCGTGATTGGTCCGGAGCCATGCTCGTCATCGACGTCCAACCACTCCGGTCGCTCATTTGCTTTACGACGGTCATGGATGCGACAAAATTGGATTGCGATTTCCACCAGCAATGTCAGCGCCGTCGCCATCGCGACCATAGATATTGGTTCCTGACCTGGCGTCATAAAAGCCGCAAAGACAAACAGCGACATGATGATAATACTGCGTTTGTCCTTGATGCCCTCGTAGGTAATGACGCCCGCCATGTTCAACATCACCACGAAGAGCGGAACTTCGAAGCTGACTCCGAAAACCAGAATTAGTGCGAGGACGAAACCGAAGTATTGCGAACCGGTGAGTGCAGAAATCTGCGTTTCTTCACCAATCTGAAGCAAGAACTCCAAACCGAAGGCGACAACGAAGTAAGCCAGGACGGAACCCATGACAAACAGCAGTGCTGCGGCAGTCACAACTCGGCGGGTGGTGCGGCGTTCCTTCCGAACCAAGCCAGGGGTGATGTAGGCCCAAATTTGGTAGAGCCACCATGGCGACGACATCACCAGACCGGCCAACGCGCCGACCTTTAGTCGCAGCATGAACATTTCGAACGGACTGGTCGCCAGCAGACGACACTCCGCACCTTCGCCGCCGCCGAGACGCATCTCGGGTGGAAGCTGACAGTACGGATCCTTGAGCAACTCACCCAGGGATTTAAAGTGCAGCGGACCGACATCGGTCGAGGTAAACGGTATGCGGAACTGGCCAATTGTAAAGGCGGTCTGGTACCAGATGAAGCCCACAACAGTGCCAACGGCGATACCAGCAAGAGAGAGAACGAGACGACGCCGGAGCTCTTGAATGTGCTCGACAATAGTCATCACGCCCTCGGGATTGCGCTTACGTTGGCGCTTCCGAGGACGTGATGTGGATGTAGCTGAAGTCACGCTTCAACCGGCCTTCTACTACTGCTGCGGCTGGCCAGGGTTGTTCTGGCCAGGCTGCGGCTGGTATGGCTGCTGGTACTGCTGCTGCGGCTGAGCCTGGGGCGCCGGCTGCTGGTACTGCTGCTGCGGCTGGTACGGCTGCTGTGGCTGGGCCTGCGGAGCCTGCTGGATTGCAGCCTGCTCCTGTTGCTCGTCATCGTTGCGCATTTCCTTGACTTCGGACTTGAAGATACGCATGGAGCGGCCGAGCGAACGTGCGGCATCCGGCAGCTTCTTTGCACCAAAGAGCAAAACAAGAACAACCAGGATAATGATGATTTCCCAGGGACCTAGGTTCGGCATCCGCTTAGAGACCTTTCAGATGAGTATGAATACAAGTGGCAAGTTTCCACATTGTGCACGATTGAAGCTCTGATTTAAGCTTTGTCGTTTCGACCATACTCTGCCAAAGCCTCAGAGGCTCGCGCAACAACGGCGTTTTTCAATTCTAGGGGCTCAGTGACTTTTACGCTCGGTGAATGGCGGAGCACAAAAGACACTGTTGCTGTCAGGTCGGACATGGGCACGTCAGCGGCAAATTCTGACTGCCCTAAGCCTTGGTCAGAGACCAGTTCGGTATCTTCTTCTTCCCCCTCATCTTCGGTGAAAAAGACCGGTTCGTAGTCGGCGATCCACGTAGTATCGGCGTCGATAAGCACACTCGCCCATTCGGACGTTCCCGTCTCCGCACCAAAGGCGTGGGGATCACGGATATCGACAGGCTCTGGGCGGTGGAAACCGGCGGGGGTGTCGAGGACCTCGGCGGCCTCCAGGCGGTCGACGCGGAAGCTCTTCTGACGGCTGTCTTCCTGCGCACGGTCGACAGCGCGGAGGTATGTCGTGGACTCAACTGTATAAACGTTGACGCAGTCAAGTTCACGGACTGAAACCTGCCCTGAGGCATTCCGGTAACGCACCTTCAGCACTTTGCGCTGATGCAGCGCAGCATAAATCTGCTCCGAAAAGGCAAAGGCCTTGCCATCCTCCGCGGCGGTCGAGTCAATGATGGGGACGTTTGTTCCCAGAGCACTGCGGAGCTTTGTCGCAGCTGTCTGCGCGGCTTCGGAGGAAGTGGCGGCTGCGGAGTCCTCGATGGTTTCCAGGATGAGCAGCAAGGTCGCGGTTTCCTCGGCTGTGAGCGCACGCGGGTGGCTGAGCACCGTTGCCTGAGGGCGAATACGGACGTCAAAGCTGTTGCGGTAATCAACTTCAAAAGCCCGCACTCCGAGGAGTCCCGGCTGGTCAATATCGGCAATCTGCTCCACGATTGCCCGAATTCGGGCAAAAGGGATGGCCAGCTCGGTTGCGGCCTCTGTCATTGAACGGTGCTGCGAAAAATACGGTACGACCGCCAACAACTCGCCGACGCTGACATTCGCGTCTAGTTCTCGGGCTGCATGCACTGTCATTAGTTGCCCTCCTGAGTGTTGTCCGTGGTGTTCGATCCGCCATGGCGAGCGAGTACCTGCTCCAACCGAGCAATAATTTCCGACCGTGCCTCTTCAGGCGATTCCACGATCAAATCCGGTGCGTAACTCAATCCTGTAGACACAATCTCGCTTAAAGGTGCCGCTGGCAGCTCGTAGCGGCCCTCCCCCAGCGCTGTTGCTTTCATTACGACATCAGCGCAGGTATTCGGGGTAATACGGACGATCGCCTGATACGTCTTCCCACCGCGGTGCAACATCTCTTCCGCAATCTGTTGTAAGTCACCCTCGGGCATGGGCTGCGTCGCCGACGTTCCCGTATCCGACACATCGCGGATACGGCTGAGCCGGAACATACGCGCCGCCTCACGCTGCGGATCAAAACCCAGCAAATAAAAGCGTCCGCGCAGGTTAATCAAACCCCAAGGCTCCAGCATGCGCAGTTCATCATCCACGCCGTACTGGCGGGAGTACCACATCTCCACCGTCCGGCGCGGCGAGGTCATTGCGGTCAGCAGCGTGCTGAAATCCGCCCTACTCATATCCACCGCATCGGCTACCACCACCGACTCATCCGGCTTCGCAATGGCACTGCGCTGCGCAAATGACGCGAGCTTCCGCCACGCCGCCACAGCCGTCGCGCTCAGCTCTTCCGAACCAAACGCCGCATTCGCCGCCTGGAACACCACCGAAGCCTCCGCTTCAGTGAACTCAGGATCCTGCTGGGGCCACCGCAGTCTGTTCAGACGCAGGCGCTTGACCTTATCGCCAGTGCTTGACGACGAAACCTCCACCGGGACCCCGGCTGCCAGGAGTGCTGCGGTGTCCGCACGTAAATACCGAGCCCGAGATTCCTCGGAAACACGAGCGTAACCCTCGACATGTTTGGAGATCCACGACTCGCTTACCCACCCGGTGTCGTCGGCAAGCGCCAACAGCAGCTGAACCTGGCGTTGGTTCTCACTGATCGCGGCGGTTCCGGGGCTTTCCGATACAGGTGGGACAGACACGACTGTGGGGCTCCTTTTCCTGGGCGGTTTCCTGGGACGGAACTAGTTTTCCGGCTGCGTATCCGAGGTCTTCTTCGCAGCCGTCAGAATCTCAATCATGTCGTTGACCTCATCGTTTTCCGTGGCAAAGGGGTCGCCGAGCATCGTGGAGACGGGATCATCGCCGGAGATCTTCAGGTGTGTCCAGTCCACGACGGTCTTCAAACTGGATTCTTCAGCTGCAACGAGGAAATCACCGCGCAGCTTCGCACGAGTAGTCGGCGGTGCGGTGCGGACTGCCTCAGCGACCTGCTCATCGGTAATCCACCGCGAGGCAATGCCACGGGCTTCCAGCGCGCGGAAGATACCGCGGCCGGGACGGATGTCGTGGTAGGCCAAGTCGATCTGATGAAGCTTGGGGTCCTCCAGCGTTAAGCCGCGGTCCAAGTAGCGCTTCATTAGCGAGTACTTAATGGCCCAGTCAATGTCGTGCTCAATGAGAGACCAGTCACCGGTTTCCACGGCATCCAGTGCGCGACCCCACAGCTCGGCAATGCGGCCCATTTCCTCGTTGGACGTGCCGGCACCGGCAATGCCCTTGTCCTCGTTGACCATGTTTTCTTCGCGGACCTTCAGCCACTGCGCCGCAGCGTCCAGGAACTCGCGCTGAATCTGCAGCGCGGTGGCAGTTGCGCCACTGCGCAGTGGAATCTCGGCCTTGCCCGTCATATCGCGGCTCACCGCACGGATAGACTTGATCTCGTTGGCGACCTCGAAGTCCGGCAACTTCACACCGGCTTCAATCATCTCCAGGACCAACTGAGTGGAGCCAATTTTGAGTGCAGTCGTCGTCTCACTCATGTTGGAGTCGCCCACGATGACGTGCAAGCGGCGGAATCGGTTGGAGTCCGCGTGTGGCTCATCGCGAGTGTTAATAATCGGCCGGGAGCGCGTCGTTGCACTGGAGACGCCCTCCCACACATGATCCGCGCGCTGCGAGAAGCAGTACTGAATCGGATCGTTGTGATACGGCGAGGTTGGGTACGGCAGGAAAATCTTGCCCGCACCGCAAATGAGCTGTCGCGTAACCAAGAAAGGTAGCAGCAGCTTGGACAGGGACTTCAGCCCCAGTTCACGTCCAACCAGGTAGTTTTCGTGACAACCGTAGGAGTTACCGACGGTATCAACGTTGTTCTTCAGCAGGTAGACCTTGCCACCGATGCCCTCGTCAGCAAGCTCTGCTTCAGCCCTTTCGGCGAGCTCGTTCAAGATGACCTCGCCCGAGCGGTCGTACGCGACCAGCTGCGAGACAGAATCGCACTCAGCGGTGGCGTACTCCGGGTGGCTTCCGACATCGAGATACATACGCCCAGCATTGGGGGTGAAAATGTTGGTTGCCCCGTACTTGGCGATCACCGGTCGGAACATATATCGGGCAATCTCATCCGGCCCCAGGCGACGCGAGCCATCCAGCGTCAGAGTGATGCCGAACTCGGTCTCAATGCCGGTGATGCGTCGGGTCAGCGCTTGTGCTGGTACCTGCTGGTCAGTCACTTCTTACTGGCCACCCTTCTGGACATACGAGCGCACGAACTCCTCGGCGTTGTTCTCCAGCAGGCCATCAATTTCATCCAGCAGGTCGTCGGCAGCTGCAACGTGCTCCTGAGCCTGACCGCCGCCAGCGACCTCGCCGAACTCTTCCTCGTCGCCTCCGCCGGAACCGCCGCCGAAAACCTGAGTGTTACCAGCCATGTTATTGCTCCTTCAAGAAATTCAACTTTTAAGTATTACTGCTCTATTACCGCACTATGCGTGCCTATTGTTCGCGGATAGCCCCGAGCGTACGCAGATGCTCGACCACCTCGGCCACTGTCTCCGCAGACTCCAACACGTCACCGCATTCTGCGGCAGTGAAACGGTCAACTTCATCCAGCGTAATGTAGGCCAGCGTGATTCCAGGCGACTCCACGTCACGAGTGCGTCGATACACCCCCGAAGTGTCCACCACTAAGCTGGTCCAACTGCCCGCGACGACATCTTTGCCAAAGCGGCGCAGAATGCCACCGCGCACATACGCACGCGAGGATTCCGGTGCGTATTCAACCGCGCGGTCAACCTCTTCCTCGGTCACCAGCGTGCGCATCGAGCCACGGCGCACCAGCGCATGGTACAGCCCACGAGCAGGGTCAATATCCGAGTACTGAATATCAATCAGCGCCAACTTTGGGTGATCCCAGCCCGCGCCCAGGCGGGTACGCAAGCCCTCCATGAGGTTGTATTTCGCCACCCAATCCAGCAGGTGGGCTGCCTTGCGGGGGTCGTCGGCAAGCACGTCGAGCACTTCACGCCAGAGCTTGACGACGTCGCCCTGCTGATCGTAGCTCTCCACGCGACGCAGGTACTCGTACTGCATTTCCACCGCGGACATCCATGTGACATGGTCCGCCAGCTGCAGCTTCTCGATGCAGGTCAGGTCTCGGGAGACCTTATGGACAGCCTCGACGGGGTTGCGGAGCTGCAGATCGTCGAAACGCACGCCGTCCTCGATAGCATCAATGACCAAACCTGTGGTGCCCAGCTTGAGGAAGGTGGCGACCTCACTCATGTTGGCATCACCGATGATGACGTGCAGGCGGCGGAAGCGATCGGAGTCGGCGTGTGGTTCATCGCGGGTGTTGATGATGCCGCGGTTCAAAGTGGTCTCCAGCGAGACCTCAGTCTCGATGTAGTCCGCGCGCTGCGAAATCTGGAAACCCGACTCCTGCCCTATCTGGCCCAGACCGACGCGACCAGCGCCCGTAAACACCTGGCGGGTGACGAAGAACGGTGTCAGACCGGCGACAATATCATCGAACTCGGTTTCCCGGGAGAAAAGGTAATTCTCGTGGGCGCCATACGAGGCACCCTTGCCATCGACATTGTTGCGGTAGAGCTTGAGTACCGGGCCGGGGTTGCCCTCGGCATCGGTGGCTTCTGCGGCAAGCTGAGCTGCCCGCAGCATAATCTTGTCACCTGCACGGTCAGCGATGACCGCTTCGCGGGCAGTTGCCGTCTCCGGTGAGGAATATTCCGGGTGTGCGTGGTCGACGTAGAAACGGGCTCCATTTTGCACCAGCAGGTTTGCAGCGCCGACGGCGTTTGGATCCACAATCGGTGGCTGGTGGTAGCGGCGCAGGTCAAAGCCGCGGCTGTCGCGCAGTGGCGACTCCGGTGCGTAGTCCCAACGGATGCGCCCCGACAGGCCCTCCTCCTGCTCGTGCGCGAAAGCTAGCACGGCCTGCGTAGAGGTGAGAATTGGGCTGACATCCGGGTTGTCCGGGCTGGAAATGCCGTACTCAATTTCGGTGCCGAAGAAGCGGTTCGGCTGTGCAGAATTTGCGGCGGAATTAGCCATGGCGAATCACCTCGACCGAGGCAACGCGCGCCGCCGGACGACCGGAGATACGAGCCCACTCATCCGGGTTCGAGGTGTTCGGCAGGTCCTCGTTCTGCGCGAACTCCTCCGCCACTGCGGACAGCAGGTGATCCAAGCTAATACCAGCCTCGCCGCCAGCGATAACCGACTTGATGGCGGACTTCTTCGCACGGTCGACGATGTTGGAAATCATCGCGCCGGAGTTGAAATCGCGGTAGTACATAACCTCGCTGGTGCCATCTGCATAGCGGATCCGCACGTACTCATTTTCTTTCGTCTTGGCGTACATCCGCTCAACAACCTGGTCAATGAGGTGGGCGACATTCTGCTCCACCCCGCCGCGTGTCTCCACCTCGGCTGCGTTATACGGCAGCTCTGGAGTCAAGTACTTGTGGAAGATATCCTTCGCCGCAGCCTCATTCGGGCGTTCAATGCGAATCTTCACATCCAGGCGTCCCGGGCGCAGAATTGCCGGGTCTATCATCTCCTCGCGGTTGGTGGCACCAATCACGATGACGTTTTCCAGCCCCTCCACACCGTCGAGTTCGCTGAGCAGCTGCGGGACTACGGTGTTTTCCATATCCGAGGAGATACCCGAACCACGAGTGCGGAAAATCGAGTCCATCTCATCGAAGAAAACAATAACCGGCTTGCCATCCTCGGCAATGTCACGAGCACGGTCGAAAATCAAACGAATCTGACGCTCCGTCTCACCGACGAACTTGTTCAGCAGCTCCGGGCCCTTGACATTCAAGAAGTACGACTGCGCCCGCTGCGCTTCCGCCTCGGTTTTACCCCTGGACAGCGCAATCTTGCGTGCCAACGAATTAGCCACAGCCTTGGCAATCAGCGTCTTACCATTGCCGGGAGGGCCGTAGAGCAGCACACCCTTCGGCGGACGCAGGTTGTACTGTTCAAACAGCTCTGGCTGCAGGAACGGCATCTCCACGGCGTCGTGAATCTGCTCAATCTGACTGTCCAAACCACCGATATCCGTGTAGGTGACATCCGGTACCTCTTCCAGCACCAGGTTTTCCACCTCGGACTTCGGAATGACCTCAAACGCATAGCCCGACTTGCGGTCAATCATCACCGAGTCCCCCGGCTTCGGCGACAAATCCCCCGCCAGCGACACTACGAATTCCTCACCGTGAGTATCCGAGGCCAAAATGCGCTCCCGATCCGGCAGCACCTCGCGGACATTGGCGATATCGCCGCTTTCCGGGTAACCGCAGTCCTCCACGATTATCGACCCCTCATTCAGACGCACCTGCGCGCCCGGCCGAAGCGCCCGCTCGTTAATCTCCGGCTGCACCCTCAGACGCATCCGACGATTACCGGTAAACACCTCTGCCGTGCCTTTCTCCGGCCCCGGCTTAAGGAAAATCCCGTACGTGCTAGGCGGCTCCAGCATGTCCTCCATGTCTTGGCGCAGCAGCTCTAGCTTGTTACGGGAGTCCCGCAACAGCTCAACCAGGCGATTATTTCGAATGCCGAGGTTGTAGTTCTTCTGCTCTAGATCACGGATTTTGTCAGACGGCGTTGTCATGTACCCCAGATTACCCATTGGGTCCGCCGCTGTTGTCGCTTGGTCGATTTAGACCGTGTGTCGTATCACGCTTTACGACGGCTACACCTCCCAGCGCGAAGCGGCGGTCTTACAGCTTCTTTTGATTTCGTCGCTGTGGACGCGGAGGCACCGTGCCGTCGGCAAGCCTGCGTGCCCACACCAGGAACGCGGTATGCGCCTGCATACGGTGCGCCGGGCGGACGGAGAGATCCTGAACATTCCAGTCGCGGACCAGGGATTCCCAGGCGCGTGGTTCGGTGAAGCACTTCTGGGCGCGGATGCCCTCCATGACCTTCATTAGCTGCGGAACGGTGGCGACATAGACCATGAGCACGCCGCCAGGCTGGAGCACCTTCGAGACGGTGTGCAGGCATTCCCACGGAGCGAGCATGTCCAGAATGACTCGGTCGACCGGACCGCCGAGCGACTCGACGGAGGCTTCGTTGAGATCGCCGAGGCGCAAGTCCCAGTTGTCGGGCTTGTGGCCCATGAAGTCGACAACGTTGCGTTCGGCGTGCTCGATGTGGTCCTCGCGGACCTCGTAGGAAATAAGCTGCCCGTCAGCGCCGATGGCGCGGAGCAGGTTGAGGCTGAGTGCGCCGGAGCCAGCTCCGGCCTCCAGTACCCGCGCACCTGGGAAGATGTCGCCCTCGACGATGATCTGTGCGGCATCCTTCGGGTAAATCACCGCAGCGCCGCGCGGCATGGACAGGACGTAATCGACCAGCAAGTGACGCATGGCCAGGTAGACCGTGCCTTCGCCGGAGGTGACGGTGGTGCCTTCCTTGGCGCCGATGAGGTCGTCATGGAGGATGGTGCCGCGGTGGGTGAAGAACTTGCCACCCTCCTCGAGGATGACGGTGAAGTGGCGATTCTTCGAGTCAGTCAGCTGGACTCGGTCACCGACCTGGAATGGTCCGCTTAATGCCATAGGTGTATGGGCTCCTTTTGGGGTTTGGTTGTGTCGGGCTAGATCGTGTTGGGGTCGTGTTGGATTGTGTTTGGTCGTGACTCGTACGGGCGCGAATGCGGCCAAATCGGGACGGTACTCTAACCTGGCTAGTATGCCCGACAATGCCCAAAGTTCTAAGTCAGCAGTTCAACCTTCCCGCCGCTCTAAGTTGGCGCTGTCGCCGTCGAGAGCTAATGACTACCGCCAGTGCCCGTTGAAGTACCGGTTCCGTGCGATTGACAAGATTCCGGAGCCGTCGACTGTCGCGCAGGTCAAGGGCACATTGGTACATGCTGTGCTCGAACAGATGCATGCCTGGCCCCGGGAAGAACGCACTTACCCAGCGGCGGTGAAGCGCCTGAAGCCGACCTGGGAGGATATGCGTGCAAAGGACGAGGAACTGATTGAGCTAGTTCCGGAGGATGATTACTACAACTTCCTGGTCGAATGCCGCGGACTGCTCAAGGGGTACTTCATGATGGAAAACCCCATGGGCTTCGATGCGGCCGAGATGGAAAAGTTCGTTCAGCTGGTTATTGATCCGGATGCGGATCAGACCGTGCCGTTGTCGGTACCGCTTCGTGGTTTTATCGACCGCGTCGATATCGCCCCGACTGGTGAGGTCCGTATTGTCGACTACAAGACGGGTAAGAAGCCTTCTCCTCGCTTCCAGGATGAAGCACTTTTCCAGATGCGTTTTTATGCGCTGGCGTGGTGGCGACTCACCGGTCGTATCCCGGAGCAGTTGCGGTTGATGTACCTGAAGGTTGCCGATGATCTGGTACTGAGCCCCAACGCGACAGAATTAGAGGCTTTCCAAGCGGAGATTGCCGACTTGTGGTCGGCCATCGTGCGCGACGGTGAAACCGGTGACTTTGTGCCGAAGAAGTCCAAGCTCTGCGGGTGGTGTTCTTTCCAGGAGTTGTGCCCTGCCTACGGCGGGGTCACACCTGAGTACCCCGGCTGGCCAGGCGCCGTCGGTGATGGTGGCACTGAGTAAAAGTTGCGGATGGCGGTGGCTCTCGAGGGTTGTTAGCTTTCGCGGGGTGCCGCCGTCGGCGGTAACGGCGCCAGTAAAAGTTACTGACTAGGTTTATAGCGGGTGAATGGAATTAACTGTTCAGTTTTTGCCATAAACCTAGTCAGTTTCTCTATGCGGTGTTTTAGGTAGACCCCCACTACAACAGCACACTGCCGAAAGCGAAACCAAACGCGACGGCCAGGGCAATGCAAAGCGTGCCCGGGATGATAAACGAGTGGTTAAACACGTATTTGCCGATACGGGTTGTACCAGTGTCATCCATCTCCACTGCGGCAAGGAGTGTCGGATAAGTCGGCAGTACGAACAGCGCTGAAACCGCGGCGAACGAAGCAATTGCGGTAATCGGCGAAACGCCCACCGCCAGAGCTGCGGGCATGATGGCTTTGGTTGTAGCTGCCTGTGAGTACAGGAGAGCTGCCGCAAAGAAAAGCACGACCGCGAGCATCCATGGCATCGAGGTCAGTAGGCTGCCGGACGCGGTCTTAATGTCGTCGATGTAGTGGTTGATAATTGTGGTTCCCAGCCACGCTACACCGAGAACGCAGACGCTGGCGGACATGCCCGATTTAAACACTGGGGTGTTCAAAATAGTTGCTGCGTCCAACTTGCAGGCAAGCACGATAACGGTAGCGGCGGTCAACATGATTGACATGATCGCCTCGTTTCGTGGGAGCGTGGGATCAGCGATGAGACCGACCTGCTCAGTGCTGATGGTCGCGTAAACCATCACCGCGAGAATCGAAAGCAGGAAAATCGCCACGGACCACTTGGCCGACGACGTAGGTACATATTCGCTGATCTTGCCACGTGGTTTGGAAACTAGCCCCCTCTGCAAGCGGCTTTGGTACTCCGGATCGTCGCAAAGCTCCTCGCCGAGATGATTGGTGACAAAAGCAGTAGGAAGGATTGCGAGGAACGTTGACGGGATGACAATAGCCAAGAGCGTGAGGTAGCCAACGCCCTGCGGTTCCATAAGCGATGCCATCAACACCACGGCTGCGGAGATTGGCGATGCTGTGATTGCCAGCTGTGACGCGATAACTGCGACGGACAGCGGGCGGGACGGACGCACGCCTCCCTCCTTGGCTACTTCCGCGATAACCGGCAATGTGGAAAAAGCGGTGTGGCCGGTGCCAGCAAGCAGCGTCATGAGATAAGTGACTACTGGTGCCCAGTAAGTGATGTGGCGCGGATTCTTTCGAAGCAAACGCTCGGCAAGATGGACGAGGTAGTCCATGCCGCCGGCCTTTTGCATTGCTGCGATGGCCGCAATGACCGACATAATGATGCCGATGACGTCGAAGGGGATGTCATCTTTGGTAACCGGGATACCGGTAATACCGAGCGCCAAAACGCCCAGACCACCGGCAAAACCGATTGCAATCGAACCAAGACGCGCGCCCAGGACGATAGCAGCTAAGACGATGAGGATTTGGACTGCAACTAACACGTGAATCTCCGAAAAATCACAAAGCTATTCCGGAGACCGTCTAAGACAGGTTGTCGAGTCGAGACTCCCCTGCTACGTATCGCTTACCTCGGTACTCTGGGTGCATAAGATTTTCGGTGCTCAGGACGCGGTCGAGTTCAGACTCATCCATAAGTCCTCGCTCAAGCACAATGTCGCGGACAGACCTACCAGTGCGAGCGGCCTCTTTGCCGACCATGTCTCCCTCGTAGTGGCCAATGACCGGATTCAAGTAGGTCACGATACCAATCGAATTGTCGACATAGCCACGGCACACATCAGCGTTTGCAGTGATACCGGTGATGCACTTGTCTCGAAGAGTATCGGTGGCGTTGCGTAGCAGACTAATCGTTTCAAAAAGACATGCGCCAATGACCGGTTCCATCACGTTCAGCTGAAGCTGGCCGGCCTCGGCGGCCCAGGTCAGCGTGACATCATTGCCGAAAACCTTGAAGCAGGCTTGGTTTGCGACTTCCGGAATCACTGGGTTAACCTTCGCCGGCATAATTGACGAACCAGCAGCACGCTCTGGCAAGTTGATCTCGTTCAAACCAGCACGCGGACCCGATGCCAGTAGGCGAAGGTCGTTGCACATCTTAGAAATCTTCATGGCCGCGCGCTTCAAGCAGGCGTGCACGCTGACGTATGCGCCAGTATCGCTGGTAGCCTCAATTAAATCCTTCGCGGAGGTCACATCAAAACCACTGACTTCCCGAAGCGCTTGTGTTACGGCTTCGCGGTAGCCCGCCGGCGCATTCACGCCAGTGCCGATGGCAGTCGCACCGAGGTTAATTTGCAGCAGGCGTGCCGACGCGGTTGCGATGGACTCCTGCTCCTCCTCAAGGTTGTTGGCAAATGCGTGGAATACCTGCCCCAGAGTCATAGGAACGGCATCCTGGAGCTGTGTGCGCCCCATCGTGATGATGTCGTTGAATTCATCGCCCTTGGCATGCAGCGCTTCAACCAGGGAATCAAAGTGCTTCTGCAGGTTTAACAGAGACATGTGGACAGCAAGGCGGAAACCAGTTGGGTAGGCGTCATTGGTCGACTGGCACTGGTTGACATCATCATTGGGGTGAATGATGTCGTAGCGTCCCTTTTCCTGGCCGAGGAGTTCTAGCGCGAGGTTGGCGACGACCTCGTTGGTATTCATGTTGACACTTGTTCCAGCTCCGCCCTGGAAGACATCGATTGGGAACTGATCCATACAGCGTCCCTTTTCCAGGATTTCATCACAGGCGGCGACAATAGTTTCCGCAACATCGCTCGGCAGTGTATGGACGCGCTGGTTGGCAATAGCAGTGGCCTTTTTCACCATTACCATGCCGCGAATGAACTCCGGCACATCATTGATGGTCTTGCCAGAGATTTGGTAGTTGTCGATTGCGCGCTGGGTATGTATTCCGTAATAAGCTTCTGCTGGAACCTCCATGGAGCCAAGCAGGTCAACCTCGGTGCGTGTTGCGGACATATGGACAATCCCTTCTAGGAGTCGCAGCCTTGTGGGCTGCAGTGATTGACAAGACATGGTTGTGTTGTCAAAACTACAGCGTCGGCGTGATTGCCGCATTCACACAGGAGATTGCTGCTTCAATCCGGCTAACGCCGTGCGCCCTTCTATGGTCAACGCTACTACTTACGCAAAAACAGGTAAAGATTGAAATCCTTTAGTGAGCTCGCATTTGGCTCTTGCGAGCTCGCATTGGGCGACGCGCGACTAGCCCTCCCACCAATATGCAACTAGACCCGTGTAGCCGTCCCCAAAGCAACTCGGCGCGCCCAAGCTAAAAACACGCAACTAACTCCGCGCAACCGGACCTAGTAACTAGATTCGAGCGATACGGATGTTGGAGGCCAAGATTGCCTCGGCACCAATCTTCGCCAGGGCATCCATGAGCGGGTTGGCCTCTGCCTTCGGGACTAGCGCGCGAACTGCTACCCAATCCTCGTTAGCCAGCGGCGACACGGTCGGGCCAGACAGGCCCGGGGTGAGCTTGGATGCCTCTTCTAGCGCGGACGCACGGATGTTGTAGTCAATCATCAAGTACGTCTTGGCATGCAGGATACCGGTCATACGACGCAGGAATACCTGCTGCTCCTCGGTGACCTCCACACCCTGGCGGCCGACCACGACTGCCTCGGAGCTGACTAGAACATCGCCGAAGGGTTTGAGCCCCTGCTTACGCAGGGTGCGGCCGGTGGAGACAACGTCGGCGATAACGTCGGCAACTCCCAAGCGGATGGAAATCTCCACTGCACCATCAAGGCGAATGACGGTGGCGTTAATGCCGTGAGCCTTCAGGTCTTCGCGCACCAGATTCGGGTACGAGGTGGCAATGCGCTTGCCCTCCAGAGCTTCTACGGTCCACTCCTCATCGGCTGGGGCGGCGTAGCGGAAAGTCGAGGCGCCGAAGCCCAGATTCAGAACCTCATCGACCGGAGCCAGCGAGTCAGCGGCCAGGTCGCGGCCGGTGATACCCAAATCCAGATGACCGTTGCCAACGTAGATCGGGATGTCCTTCGGGCGAAGGAAGAAAAACTCAATGTCGTTGGCTTCGTCGTGGATGGTCAGGCGCTTGGAGTCGCCTCGACCCGGGTAACCAGCTTCCTTCAGGATTTCGACTGCCGCCTCGGACAGCGATCCCTTGTTGGGCACGGCAATACGCAGCATGGTGTTGATTTTCTCCTACAGGTACTTGTAAACATCCTCGGGGCTCAGCCCGCGACCGACCATGACCACCTGCAGCCAGTACAACAGCTGCGAAATCTCCTCTGCGAGGGCTTCGTCAGATTCGTGCTCAGCTGCAAGCCAGACCTCACCGGCCTCTTCGACAATTTTCTTGCCCTGGAAATGCACACCAGCGTCTAGCGCCTTGACTGTGCCCGATCCCTCGGGACGTGACTGTGCTTTTTCCTTCAGCTCTGCAAACAGGTCATCAAAGTTCTTCACCTGGTCTATTGTTCCATGTCGTCTACTCGCCCGCGAAAGCAGCCCGCAATAAGCCCAAATTCGAGGTATCCAAATTGCCCGAAATGAAGCGCGCCGGGGGTACTAGCGTCTCCACATCAGCTTGCGAAACGCTCACATCCGGCATTGGATTCCACACCACCGTGCATCCCGCAGCGAGTGCAGAGCGCACCCCCGTTGAGGAGTCTTCGATAGTCAGGCAGTCCTCTGGCGCAAATCCGGCGAGCTCTGCGCCACGCAAGTACGGATCCGGTGCCGGCTTGCCGTTGGCCACCTCATCGCTACACACTGTCGCCGCGAAGTGCTGCTCCCCCATGACATCAATGCAGGGTTGCGCCACGTGTCGGCGAGTATTGGTCACCAACACCACCGGAATGTCAGCAGCTCGGGCCTGGTCCAAAATCTCCGGCACACCCGGGCGCCACTCCACCCCATGCTCTAGAACCAATTCTGTGAAGCGGTTTTCAACGAATTGGGAGCCCGAGGAAAATAGCTCGTCGTCAAGCGTGCGTCCCGCGTGATCAGCACAAATCGCCAGCGTGTCCCAGAGCGTGTTGCCGACGCACTGCATGCGCAACTCCGGAGTCAGGCGACGGCCTACGAATTCCGAGAGGTCGTACGTGGCAATCTCCCACAGGGGTTCCGTGTTGATGAGGCTGCCGTCCATGTCCCACAAAATTGCTTTCACATCATGCGACTATGCCAGGTGAGAATGTATTTGGCGATTATGTCAGCAAGGCCACGGGATTAAGGGCTAGGGTTTTAGGCAGAAAAGTATGTTGCGGGCGCCGCAAGAAAGCACTGTATGAACGTGTCCGGCGCGAATGAAAGGAATCGACTCGCTATGACAACCACCGAAGATTCGCTCGCGCAAGCCATCGACAACCCCGAGGCCTATTTCATTCCGCTGGGGCCTATCACCGAAAATGAATTGAGTTACGAACGATTCATGCCCACCAGCTTCACTTACGGTGCGTGGGGTCCGTTCCAGCACGGGGCGCCGCCGTCTGCCCTACTGACGCGCATGTTGGAACGTCGCCGCCTAAAGAGCGAGGGAATGCGCATCACGCGCATAGCTGTCGATTTGCTCTCCGCCGTGCCGTATACGGAGTTGCGGGCGCGCTCGTGGGTGTCGCGACCGGGACGTCAGATTGCCAAAGTTGAGGCTGAATTGCTTGCCGACGTCAAGGGTGTCTGGCGCCCCGTTGCCACTGCATCTGCGTGGATGATGGCCACGGCGGATACGCGGGATATTGAGCGCGCTTTCGACAAACATGTGCCTGGCCCGGCGGAAAGTACCGCGGAGTACATTCCGCTTACTGAAGACTGGAGTGGTGGCTACATTGAGTCCATCGAAGCCCGTGCGACAGCGACGGAGGATAATGCGGGGACGAAGATTCACTGGGTACGCGCGCCACACCCAATTGTGCTCGGTGAGGAGCCGACTGCGGTGGAGCGAGTCATGCAAGTCGCCGATACGGCCAACGGCATCGGTGCCACGTTGAGCCCGCATCAGTGGGCATTCATGAACACTGATTTAGTAGTTCATCTGCACCGACTCCCCCAACTCGATTCGACAGAGACTTCGGAAGAAGGCAGTGGCTGGGTGGGAATCTCTGCCCGCGGTTCCATCGGGCCCGATGGAATCGGTATGACGGCGGGCGAGCTCTATGATGCGCACGGACCGATAGGTCGCAGCATGCAGACTTTGCTGGTGCGCCCGCAGGGATAGCCTCGGATGACACACCCCCGCACTGAACACAGCGTGAACACAGATACGGGGGTAGATAGCGACCTAAAACTGCAGTTCAGGAGCCACAAACACATCACACATTAAAGTACTTCGCTTCCGGGTGGTAGAGCACGAACGCATCGGTGGACTGCTCTGGGTGCAGCTGGAGCTCCTCAGAGAGTTCCACGCCGATGCGCTCCGGCTGCAGCAGGTCAATCATGCCCTGACGGAAGGTCAGATCCGGGCAGGAACCATAGCCGAAGGAGTAACGAGCGCCACGGTACTTCAGGTCAAAGAAGTCCTGGGTATCGTCGGAGTCTTCCGCGCCAACACTTGTGCCGTCGGAGAACGCGAGCTCGGAGCGAATGCGCTGGTGCCAGTACTCGGCCAGCGCCTCGGTGAGCTGCACGCCGATACCGTGAACCTCCAGGTAGTCGCGGTATTCGTTCTTGGCGTAAATATCGTTGGCGAAGTCAGCGATGGGCTGTCCCATGGTCACCAGCTGGAACGGCATGACGTCGGTCTGCCCTGCGGCGATGGCATCTTCGCGCGAGCGAATGAAGTCAGCAATGCACAGGAAGCGACCGCGTTGCTGGCGCGGGAAGGTCCAGGACACCACTGGCTCGGCCGTGGGGTCGGGCTGCTCCCCTTCCGCAGGCAGCGGCAGTACGTGGACGGTATCGCCCTCAGAAACTGCCGGGAAGTAGCCATAGACGACAGCCGCATGCTGGAGAATGTTCTCGGCGCGCAGGCGCTGCAGCCATGCGCGTAGGCGTGGACGACCATCGGATTCGACCAGTTCCTCGTAGCTCGGTCCCTCGTCGCCGCGGGTGCCACGCAGGCCCCACTGCCCCATGAACAGAGCGCGTTCGTCGAGGGTGGTCAGGTAGTCGTCGAGGGGCAGACCCTTGACGATGCGGGTTCCCCAGAACGGCGGTGTCGCAACGGGAACATCAGCGGCGACGTCGGAACGCTCTGGCACCTCGGGGGCTTCAGCAGCAGCCTTGGCGGCGCGCTGCGCGGCGATGCGCTTGGAGCGCTCACGGCGGGCGCGGCGAGCTTCCTTCTTCTCGCGGGCGGCGATGGCCTCAGGCGAATTCTCGTCTGGGCCGAGGCCCTTCTTAGCTGCCATCAGCTCATCCATGATGCGCAGTCCTTCGAAGGCATCCCTGCCGTAGTAGACATCGCCGTGGTAGAGCTCGGACAGGTCGTCTTCCACGTAGCTACGCGTCAGCGCGGCACCGCCGAGCAGCACTGGGAAGCGGGCGGCATCGCCGGCGGAGTTGATCTCCAGCAGGTTGTCCTTCATCACCACAGTGGACTTCACCAGCAGGCCGGACATACCGATGGCGTCGACATCCAGTTCCTTAGCCGCAGACAAAATCGTAGCAATCGGCTGCTTAATGCCCAGGTTATGCACGGTGTAGCCGTTGTTGGAGAGAATAATCTCCACCAGGTTCTTGCCGATGTCGTGGACATCGCCCTTCACCGTGGCCAGCACAATCGAGCCCTTGGAACCCGTGGCATCCTCGGCATCCATAAAGCCCTCGAGGTAGCTCACCGCGGCCTTCATCGTCTCGGCCGACTGCAGCACGAATGGCAGCTGCATCTGACCGGATCCGAACAGGTCACCAACGGTCTGCATACCTCGCAGCAGGTCCTCGTTGACGATCGCCAGGGGTTCCTTTTCCTTCATGCCCTCATCGAGGTCAGCTTCGATACCTGTGCGCTCGCCGTCGATGATGCGCTGCGCCACGCGGTCGAACAGCGGCATAGCGGCAAGTTTCTCGGCCCGGGCATCCTTCGCGGCAGCGGCGGAGACTCCTTCGAAGAGCTCCATGAAGACCTGCAGTGGGTCGTACTCCCCGTCGGGGTGTCCTGCTTCACGACGGCGGTCGTAGACCATATCGAGAGCGACTTCGCGCTGTTTGTCGTCAATCTTGTTCATCGGCAAGATCTTGGAGCTGTGGGCAATGGCGGAGTCCAAGCCGGCCTCGATGCACTCGTTGAGGAACACCGAGTTGAGTACCTGGCGAGCCGCCGGGTTCAGACCGAAGGAGATGTTGGACAGGCCGAGCGTGGTGTGCACGTTCGGGTGGCGACGCTTAAGTTCGCGGATGGCTTCGATGGTTTCGATGCCGTCGCGGCGAGTTTCCTCCTGCCCAGTGGAAATCGGGAAGGTCAGACAGTCGACAATAATGTCCTGCTCGCGCAGTCCCCAAGTGCCGGTGATGTCGGCGATGAGGCGCTCGGCAATCTCAACCTTCTTATCCTTCGTACGCGCCTGACCGTCTTCGTCGATAGTCAAAGCGACCACGGCAGCACCGTGCTCAACAACCTGGCGCATAATACGCTGGTAGCGCGACTCAGGGCCATCGCCGTCTTCAAAGTTCACAGAGTTGACCGCACAGCGACCACCGAGGTGCTCCAGACCAGTCTTAAGAACTTCCGGTTCCGTGGAGTCCAGCATGACCGGCAACGTCACCGAGGTGGCGATTTGAGATGCCAGGGTTGCCATGTCATCGCGACCGTCGCGCCCCACGTAGTCGACACACAGGTCAATCATGTGTGCGCCATCGGTGACCTGACCTCGGGCGGTGTTAAGGCACTTCTCCCAATCACCGGCCAGCATGGCCTCGCGGAACGCCTTGGAGCCGTTGGCGTTGGTGCGCTCACCAATCATGGTGATACCGGTTGTCTGCGTCAGCGGGGTTGCCGAGTACAGAGAAGCGACCTCATCGATTGGCTTTGCATCCGGATCCGTCGATGGTCGTGCTGCCTGAACGGCTGGGCCCTGCTCAGCGTAGGCGCCAGCGCCGGTAATAGCATCGCGAACAGCGGAAATATGCTCTGGCGTCGTACCACAGCAGCCACCGACCATCGCCAGGCCAAACTCTTCAACAAAGCCGCGCAGCGCAGTGGCCAGTTCTGGGGCGGTCAGCGGGTAGGTCGCACCGTTCTTGCCCAGCACTGGTAGACCCGCATTCGGCATCACCGATACCGGGATGGAGGCGAAGTTGGACAGGTAGCGCAGGTGCTCGCTCATCTCGTCCGGACCCGTTGCACAGTTCAGACCAATCATGTCGATACCCAGCGGCTGCAGCGCTGCCAGGGCTGCACCAATCTCCGAGCCCATCAGCATGGTGCCTGTGGTCTCGACGGTCACGTGGACGACAATCGGAATCTTTTTGTCGGCCTGCCGCATTGCGGCCTTGACACCGTTGACGGCCGCCTTTACCTGCAGCAAGTCCTGACAGGTCTCAATCAAAAACGCATCCGCGCCACCGGAAATCATGCCGAGCCCGGCCTCCGTGTAAGCGTCGCGAAGCTGAGCGTACGGAGCGTGCCCCAAAGACGGCAGCTTCGTGCCCGGGCCCAGCGAACCGAGGACAAAGCGTCGCATGCCCTCGCGCCCCGGCCCCATTTCGTCAGCGACCTTGCGGGCGATTGCGGTGCCCTTGTGCGCTAGTTCCTGGATACGGTCTTCGATGTCGTAATCCGCGAGGTTCGGGAAGTTGCAGCCGAAGGTATTGGTTTCGACCAGGTCGGCACCGGCCTCGAAATAACGCCGGTGAATCGTCTCGATAATGTCGGGACGAGTGTCATTGAGAATCTCATTACAGCCCTCGTAGCCGAGGAAGTCCGCGTCAACGTCGAGGTCAAAAGACTGCAGCTGGGTGCCCATGGCGCCGTCGCCAATGAGTACACGGCTGTCCAGTGCAGTGAGGAACTCGGAAGAGTGGCGATCAGTCATAAGTAGACACCTTAGTCTACTTTCATAACCGCGCCGTTAATCGGGCTGGTTATTCCATCTCGAAGTAGCTTTCCGCCTTCACTGCAGGCAGATCCAAACCGACAGCCTTCGTTGCGGAATTGATAATCACGAGAATCTCGTCGAGCTCCTCGTCAAAAAGCGAGCCACCGTGCTCATGCTCAATCGCAGCCACGCGCTGTAGGCAGTTTTCTACCGCCTGCGTTGCGGCTTCTTCTCGCTTATCGACGGCCAGCTCCGCCGCCTGATCAATACCAGCGGTGGCCTCACGGAGAACTTCCCCGACCTGGTCGGCTACCGCTTCGTCAAAAAGTGGCTCCCAGAACTCGCGTTCCTCGGGCTGCAGGTAGCTGCCGGTGGCAAACATGCGCAAATCGGCAACTAGCTTATCGATGTTCTCTTTCGTTACTTCGACAGCAGACAGATCTGAGTTGCTCATGCTCAAATATTAACGCCAAGCAGCGCGTCCAGCGCGGTGGCAACGAATTCTCCGGCGCCGACTGTGCTAGTTACTGTGCCAGCATCTGCGGCATCCTCTGCTCCGTCAGCTTCTGCCTTGTTGCCGATAGCCGAGGACCACTCCGCAGCCCAGGCATCGATAGCGTCCAGTGCAGCCGGCGTATCCAAGTCATTGGCCAGGCTTGCGCGCACATCGGCAACCAGTGCCGCTGCCGCGCTCACCGCCATCTCATCGGTGGCAGTCTTAGTAGCTGCGCAAGCCGCACGCCAGGTCTCGAGACGTGCCTTGGCCGCCTCCAGCACCTCGTCCGACCAATCGCGATCAGAGCGGTAATGGCTGGCGAACACGCCAATACGAATCGCACTCGGATCCACGCCGGCGGCCACCAGCTTGGAGACAAACACCAGGTTGCCCAGTGACTTGGACATCTTGACACCATCCAGCGCAATCATGCCCGCGTGAACATAGTGGCGGGCCATACGTGCACAACCAGTAGCGGCCTCAGCGTGAGCCGCCGAGAACTCATGGTGTGGGAAAGCCAGGTCCGAGCCACCGCCCTGAATGTCGAAGGTAGTACCCAAGCGGTTGGTAGCAATCGCCGAGCACTCAATGTGCCAACCCGGCCGGCCCGCACCAAAAGGAGCCTCCCAGCTCGGCTCCCCGGGGCGCGCGGCACGCCAGACCAGCGCGTCCAGCGGATCTTCCTTGCCCGGACGATCCGGGTCGCCACCGCGCTCCGCAAAGAACTCCGCCATCTGCTCTGCCGAGTAATTGGACTCGTAACCGAAGTTCTCGGTGGCATCCTTGCGGAAATACACATCCGGGTACTCGTCATCGGTGAGCTGGTAGGCCGAGCCACTTTCCAGCAGCTTCTCGACCATTTCCACGACCTCACCGACGGATTCAATGGCACCGATGTAGTCGCGCGGCGGAATCACCGACAGGTTTTCCATATCCGAGCGGAACAAATCAATCTGCGAGGTGCCCAGCTCGCGCCAGTCCACCCCATCGCGCTCCGCACGCTCGAACAACGGGTCATCGACATCGGTAATGTTCTGCACGTAATGCACCGAGTGCCCATTGTCCAGCAGCTGACGGTAAATCAGATCAAAGGTGAGGTAGGTTGCCGCGTGTCCCAGGTGCGTGGCGTCATAGGGCGTGATGCCACACACGTACATAGTCGCCTCTGGCCCCGCTTCCACCTGGGAGACCTTCTGATCCGCGGTGTCGTAGAGGCGTAGGGGTACCGATGTTGAGCTTTCGTCGTCAAGCGAATGCGCCGTACCTGCATTGCTGGCGCGGTTGAACACATCGAAGCGCGCATCGCCGAGACTGGGAACCTGTGGTTGGGGCCACGAATGCATTAAATACTCACTACCTCACTAAACAGCGTTGATCGTGCCGAAGCCGAGCAACACCATAACAATCAAACCGACCGGGATGCGGTACGCGGCGAACCAAGCGAAGGAGTGGTTCGACACAAACTTCAGCAGCCATGCGATAGACGCATAACCGACGACGAAGGCAATCAGCGTACCGATGGCCAATTGCGCACCACTAGCGGCCTGTCCCGCCGCAGGGTCAAACGCGTCTGGAAGCGAAAAAATTCCAGCAGCGAAAACAGCGGGGATAGCCAGCAGGAAGGAAAAGCGCGTTGCAACCTCTCGATCCAAGTGCAAGAACAGGCCGGCAGACACCGTACCGCCCGAGCGCGACACCCCCGGAATGAGCGCCAGACACTGCGCGAAACCCATGACGATGGCATCTCGCATGGTCAGCTCTTCATAGTTGCGCTCACGACGGCCGAACTTCTCTGCGGCGATAAAGACAAAGGAGAAAAGCACCAACACAGCGGCTGTAATCCAGAGATTGCGCAAATTGTCGCGGATGAGATCCTTCCCCAGCACTCCGATGATGGCAATCGGCAGTGTACCGACAATCACCATCCACCCCATGCGGTAGTTGAAACCGCGTGCTTCCTTATTGAACAGGCCGGCAAACCAACCAGTGAGAATCTGCCAGATGTCCTTGGCGAAGAACACCAGCACAGCCAATTCGGTGCCGAGCTGTACTACAGCGGTGAAGGATGCGCCGGCGTCCTGGCCCCACAGCAGCTCAGAGACAATCCGAAGGTGCCCCGAGGAACTCACCGGGAGAAATTCCGTCAGACCTTGCACTACGGACAGGATGATCGTCTGCGCCCAGGTCATACCGGTGCCGGCGGTATCGGCAGCAGTATCCGCTGAGGCGCTTAGTGTCGTCATGATAGTCACGGGTGTATAGGCTACTCGTCCGATTTATGTTGTGGCTATAGCGATGTTTCGGCGCGGCCGTAGCGAGACCTCTCCCGCGGCAGTTTTCCCGCGACCGTACACAGGTGTCCTAAAGTAAAAATCGTGCAACAACGAATTCTGGGCAACAGCGGTTTACGCGTCTCCGCCTTGGGGCTGGGAACGGCCACCTGGGGTGCGGGTACCAGGCAAGACGAGGCCGGACGCATCCTGACGGACTTCCTCGACGCCGGAGGCAACCTTGTCGATGCTTCCCCACTCCACGGCGGCGACACTGTTGCCGACATGCTGGGTGCAGTCATCGCAAAGCGCGGCGTTGCCGACGAATTGGTGCTTTCGGTCGCATCTGGCGTACACCCCGAGCGGCCCGTCGGCAGGCGCGTGGACTGCTCGCGTAAGACACTGCAAAAGGACCTCGACGATACGCTCGGACGTCTCGGCGTCGAACACATTGATCTGTGGTCGCCCGGCTACTGGGATGGGCTGACCCCACCGGAAGAGGTCGCCGACACCCTGGAATGGGCTGTACGCACGGGGAAAGTACGTTACGCCGGACTGCGTGGATACAGCGGATGGCAAGCAGCGGTGACGCATGCCGCCGCGAATCGAATCGCTCCGGTGTTCGCACAGCATGAGTACTCGCTGCTCCAGCGAAGCCCTGAGGCTGAGCTGCTGCCCGCCTGTGAGCATTTGGGTCTCGGCTTTATCGGTGGCGCCCCACTGGCCCAAGGTGTGTTGACCGCCAAATACCAGCACATCATTCCGGAGGACTCCCGCGCTGCTTCCGAACACGCCGACGCAGAGGTACAGGACTACCTCGACACACGCGGCGTCACGGTCGCAGGCGCGCTGACCACCGCAGCCAAGGGGCTCGGCGTCAGTGCTGCCGTCGCAGCGATTTCCTGGGCGCGCGATCGGCCGGGCGTCACCTCGATCCTCGTTGGCGCTCGAGACCGCGCTCAGCTACGCGAAAACCTCACCGCCGAACAACTCACGCTGCCACCACAGATTTGCAACGCGCTTGACGACGTCACGCTGTAATCAGTAACCGCATTCTTATAAAGGCTTACAAAGCGCAACGAATGCGAGAACTTCCCACGGCTGGAGGCGTCCACAAAGTAATCCGGCCGGGGTGGTAGTTTCTATAGCGTGAGTGAAAACAGTCGTCGACGTGTCATAACCTCCCTTCTAGCGGGGCTTTCCGCTAGCGCAGTGGTCCTGGCAGGATGCTCCTCCGATGTGGAAGGAGACATCGATGCCGGAATGGGCAACGCCACGCCAGTGCCGGCCGCTTCACCCGCTGCTCCCGATACGGCCATTGGGAAAGCCAAGAAGATCGATGAGGGCATCACTGATGCCGTGCTGGTCGGCGATCGAGTTGTCCTGAAGGCCGGGGACAAGATGTTTGCCGGTCCGCTGAATAACCCAATCGAGCGTTCGATGAAGCTGGACGCGAAGTGTGGCGAACTCGCGCCGGGCGGCCCTAATGCTCTGCTGCCGTGTGAAGATGGCATCCATGTCATTACTGACCAGGCTACGGAAGCGGCCGTTGTCGGCCGTGGCACCAACTACTCCGCTGCAGTTGGACTGGAAGGCGGCCGCATCATCGGTGCCCATGCGGATAGCAATGTGGTCGATGTGTTCGGCGCTGACGGCGAGTTGGCCAGTGACTTCAAGGCTGCCAATAACGGTTCGCAGCTCGTTGTGATTCCCAAAGCGGACAATGACGCGGACGTCAAGCTGTTAGAGGTCAACCGCCCGGAAACTTCGGTGCATGAGCTCAAGCTCGATGAGTCTCGTGCTGGCTCTGCGCTGCGTGCGGGCATTGGCGTCGGCAAGGTAGCGTCCGGTGACCATGTCATCGCTGCCGCAGACACCAAGGGCAACCAGCTGCTTATTTACACTGCTACTGACATTATTCGCCTCCACCAGGCAGCTCCGGCTCCGGAGGCTCCGTGGGCGGTAGCAGTCGATGAATCGCGCGGAATTGTCTGGGTGACTTCGACGAAGGTGAACAAGCTGACTGGCTACGACATCAGCTCGGGTACCCCAGTCAAGGTCGCGGACATCAACACGGTTGCAGACCCACAGTCGATTGTTGCCACCGAGGATGGCCAGGTTGGCGTCTTCTCGGCTACCGGTGACGGGGCTCAGATCTTTGACTCCGCGGACGTCGATAAGGCAGTTGCTGATTTCAAGCAGGATGCAGAGAAAATCCGTGAGGAGATGTCGGTTCGGGAGCCAGCCGATAAACTACCGACCGGTGCAGGTGACACCAAGGGAGCAGACAACTCCGAGGGAGAGACTAAG
>ERZ1673742.343-NODE-343-length-64432-cov-27.719682_pt1 | contig 64432 bp, 60 predicted proteins | sample MGYA00580208_ERZ1673742 | MGnify/ENA primary metagenome ERZ1673742 (study PRJEB41218, sample SAMN15661774) | gut metagenome | host: Homo sapiens | place: Canada: London | collected 2015-08-20/2019-03-30 | study: EMG produced TPA metagenomics assembly of...
AGCTATGTCTTCTTTTATGCTCTTTTCAATTTGCGCAAGTTATTGTACATTATCGTGTTTTATGAAACTATTATTTATAATCGGCGATACTGCTGTTGGGAAAATGACAGTTGGTCGGGAACTAATGAAAATAACGGATTTAAGGCTCTTTCACAATCACATGACCATCGAACCGGTGATAGAGATTTTCGGTAGATACGACGGAAAGACAATCTCAGAAATGCGTGACACGATTTTCAAGAACTTTGCAGCTTCCGATAACTATGGGATGATTTTTACAATGATGATGGATTTTGATCTACCGTCAGAATGGGAGTCTCTGGAGCATGTCAAAAGTATCTTTGAACCATACGAGACGGATTTTTATTATGTTGAACTGATTGCCCCGCAAGAGATCAGACTGAAAAGGAACATTTCTGAGAACAGATTAAAACACAAAGCTTCCAAAAGAGATATAGAGGCTTCCAATCAGCGTTTAATCAATGCTGACAAAAACCATAGATGTGTTAGTTGTGAAGGCGAGATTACGTTTGATAACTACCTCAGGATTGATAATTCGGATATGGAACCCGATAAGGTTGCAAGATTGATCAAGGAAACCTTTAGACTATAAATTCCGGTTTGCCGAACGGATAAGCATGGTTTCGCTTCCACTGCTATGGTTTCCTTTTCGGGTGCAACCTTCTGAAACCATCGGACTTTTTTATCGTAATAAGTAAAATCATCTGATATAATCAATTTGATAAATCGGGATCTTGCGAAAAAGGAAGCAAAATGGTCGAATTAAAGAAAATGACAAGAGAACTCTGTCATGAGTTGTATAAGGGCTGGAGCAACGATGCATCCATCTATATGGATATGTCCCTGTTTAAGCCGTACTTTTATAATAAAGCGTCCGTTGACCGGTATTTTGATTCAAAAAATGAGCCCTCGCGTATCATTTCTGCCATAATGCTTGACGACAAGCCTATTGGAGAATTATAGCTGAAACAGATAGACTTGGAAAAAGCAGAATGTACACTGAGTATTCATATGCAGAACGACGCAGTGAAAGATAAAGGTTATGGAACGCAAGCCGAGCGATTGGCGGTAAAATATGCTTTTGACGAGCTGGGAATGGTTGCAGTCAATGCAGATACCATTATGAAGAACACCCGAAGTCAGCATGTCTTGGAAAAGGTGGGCTTTCACCTTATCGGAGAAGATGGAACATTCAAATACTACCGCATTGAGCGATAACTTCAGTTTGATGAATGAGTCAATATGGTTTCACTTCCACCGCCATGGTTTCATTTTGGGGTGAAACCAAATGAAACCTGTTGAAAGCGTATCAATATTATCAGCTCCACCAAATCATCCGGCTGATGGATTATGATAGATTTCACAATAATCCATTCGTTAAATTGGGATTTGCCTGACAGGAGAGATCAGATTTTGCAAAAAATAATGGAGAATATGTCTGCACAGCCCGCCACGTGCGTAATCGCTTCTGTGCTGCTCTTTTTCTTCGCTGCGCTTGCGAACTATACATTAATGGATGGCTTACTGGAAATGCACAGAAGTAAATCGGCCCTGAAAAAACTAAAGAAACAATATACATTTTTTCAAAAAAATACAGCTTCTGCATTTCAAGGGCAATTGTCGTCATGCAGTCAAATTTTGTAACGGCATGATAATATATCAAAAGATTGGCTGGCTTTGCTTTGCAGTTTATCTGCTTGCAGGCTTACTTTATGCCTTTGATTTTTTCCCTGCCGCTGTCATTTCATGGCTCAGTATAGCAATCCTTTTTTGTTTTGATTTACCTTCAATTGTTATTAGTTGGGCTTTGTCAAGACCTTTGCTGTTCAGTCGGTCCAAGAAATTCAGTTTCGAGAAGTATCATAATACCGACAATCATGAAAGTCTTTTCTGAATGCCAGCGTCAGAAGTCACAGCACGGGACCACCCGAAACCGTATCACCATCATCCACAGCCGTTCCGATGCGGCACACGACAAAAAATTCTCACAGCATCAGATGCTGTGAGAATTTTTTTCATGGTGCGCGAGGCGGGACTTGAACCCGCACGCCCGTAATGAGCACTAGAACCTGAATCTAGCGAGTCTGCCAATTCCACCACTCGCGCGCATTGATGAAGTTTTTGTGGGAAAAGAAGTGGTGCGCGAGGCGGGACTTGAACCCGCACGCCCGTAATGAGCACTAGAACCTGAATCTAGCGAGTCTGCCAATTCCACCACTCGCGCATATCCGAAGTTCTTTTCCCGCAGACGAAAGAGAAAGTGGTGCGAGTGATGGGACTTGAACCCACACGTCCAGTCGAACACAAGCACCTCAAGCTTGCCTGTCTGCCTATTCCAGCACACTCGCAAATCAGCCTCAAATCGAATGCTTATTTATTATAGCATGACGGCGAAAAATGTCAAGCATTAATTTTCAAAATATCCGGCAAATTTTCCCGCCCGGCTCTGGGGGGAACCGGGCAGGAACGCCGGAGCCGCCTATCTTTCGCCCATAGGCGCATAGGCCCGGCGCTTTTCCACGCACTTGGTGGCGGGGCGGATGATCCTGCCCCCCTGGCCCAGCTCCTCCATGCGGTGAGCGCTCCACCCGGCCATGCGGGTGAGGCTGGTGAGGACGCCCCGGCCCGTGGCGTCCCGCAGTCCCCGCTTCACATCATATTTTTCATAGAGCTGCCGGTCAATGTGGGCGTTTTTGTCCCACTGATGGGTCAGCTCCCGGATCTGCGGCGTAATGCGGCAATAGGCGCCGCCCTCCATTTTTTCCTGCGGCGTAGGGGATCCCCCCTTCTGTTGATTTTGCAATTCTAACACGATAAACTTGCAAAATCAATGCGCAGAATGAAAATATTTCCATCCGTATGCAGGATTTGATGAGTGATTATGCAAAAATTCCGCGGCAGAGGCCCTCCCCTGCCGCGGAATTGAAAACCGGGCAAAACTGTGCTATACTACGTCACAACTGTGCGAATATCTCGCCGATGGGGCCGTCGATGGTCAGGTCCGCCCCCACGCCGCTGCCGGTCTGGCCCTTGTTCACCACCACCAGATGGCGGCCCCGGAAATACTGCACCAGTCCCGCCGCCGGATACACCACCAGGGAGGTGCCGCCGATGATCATCAGGTCCGCCTGGCGGATATAGTGGACGGCCTTGGCCAGAACGTCCTGGTCCAGGCTCTCCTCATACAGCACCACATCGGGCTTGATGTCCCCGCCGCAGGCGGGGCACCTGGGGACGCCGGTGGTAGAGAGGATGGTGTCCAGCCCGTAAAAGGCCCCGCATTTTTCGCAGTAGTTCCGCAGAACGCTGCCGTGCAGCTCCAGCACCTCCCGGCTTCCCGCCTTCTGGTGCAGGCTGTCGATGTTCTGGGTGATCACGGCCTTCAGCTTCCCCTCCTGCTCCCACTGGGCCAGCTTCCGATGGGCGGCGTTGGGCTGGGCCCAGGGGGCCAGCATCTTGGCCCGGTAAAAGTCGTAAAACTCCGCCTTGTGGCGGACGTAGAAGCTGTGGCTGAGGATGGTTTCCGGCGGGTATTGGAACTTCTGGTGATACAGGCCGTCCACGCTGCGGAAATCCGGGATCCCGGACTCCGTGGACACCCCGGCCCCGCCGAAAAACACCATATTGTCCGATTCTGCCACCCACTGCCGCAGCTTTTCGATCAATTCCGTCATCCGTAAGACCTCCATTTCGTGAATTTATAAGGAGTATGCCATGAACATTCAGATTTTCGGGGCCCGCAAGTCCTTCGACACCAAGAAGGCAGAGCGCTGGTTCAAAGAGCGCCGCATCAGATACCAGTACATCGACCTGGACAGCAAGGGCCTGTCCCCCGGAGAGTACCGCAGCGTCCGGGCCGCCGTGGGCTATGACGCCCTGGTGGATCGGGACAGCCCCGACTACCGGGAGCTGGGGCTGGACTATCTCCTGCCCCAGGCGGCGGAGGAGAAGCTGCTGGAAAATCCCTGGCTGTTCCGGGCGCCCATCGTCCGCAACGGCCGCCAGGCCACCGTGGGCTACTGCCCCGACGTGTGGAAAACCTGGGAATAACCATCAGCTTGTCAAAAAGTCTTTTTTGACAAGCTGCGTGCGGTTTTTCAGAACTTAAAAAGTTCTGAAAAACCTGTGATTGCAAACGAAAGACACCCCTGATGGGTTTCTTTCGTAACTATCTTCCTTTCCGATGGCGGAAGATTTCCGAGTTTTTCGACAGTCTCTAACCGTATCCATTATACCACCCATTTACCCGTCCGGCAAGAAGCTCCGGTTTTTTCGACAAGCTCAGGAAACGCTTCCTTTTGCCGGGAAATTGTGGTATACTGGGCGAAAAATACCCGAAAGGAGGGCCGCGGCATGAAAATCGGAACGGTGGAAGTTCCCTCGCGGCTGGTGCTGGCCCCCATGGCGGGGGTGACGGACCTGGCCTTCCGGCTGATCTGCCGGGAGCTGGGAGCGGGCCTGACGGTCACGGAGATGGTCAGCGCCAAGGCCCTGTGCTATCAGGACAAAAAAAGCCGGGGCCTGCTGAAGCTGTCCCCCGGGGAGCACCCGGCCAGCGCCCAGATTTTCGGCAGCGACCCCGTGTGCATGGCGGAGGCCGCGTGCATCGCGGCGGAGATATCCGGGGCGGACCTGATCGACATCAACATGGGCTGCCCGGTGGGAAAGATCGTCTCCAACGGCGACGGCAGCGCCCTGATGCGGGACCCGGAAAAGGCCGCCCGGATTGCCCGGGCGGTGGTGGAGGCCTCGCCGGTGCCGGTAACGGTGAAAATGCGCCGGGGCTGGGACAAGGGCAGCATCAACGCCGTGGAGCTGGCCCGGATGCTGGAGCAGGCGGGGGTGTCGGCCCTGGCCATCCATGGCCGCACCCGGGCCCAGATGTACGCCGGGCAGGCGGACTGGGTCACCATCCGCCAGGTGAAAGCGGCGGTGTCCATTCCGGTGATGGCCAACGGCGACGTGTTTTCGGCGGAGGACGCCGTGAAGATCCTGCACTTCACCGGGGCCGACGCCGTGATGATCGGCCGGGGCTGTCTGGGCAATCCCTGGCTGTTTCAGCAGGCCCAGGCGGCGCTGGAGGGCAAGCCCATCCCTCCCCTGCCGCCCCTGGCCCAGCGGTGCGATACCGCCGTGCGGCAGATCGAGCTGGCGGCCCGGGACAAGGGGGAGCACATCGCCATTCTGGAGGCCCGGAAGCAGTACGCCTGGTATCTCAAGGGCGTGCCCCACGCGGGGTATTACAAAGAGCAGATCGTGCGCATGAACACGCTGGAGGATATGTACCGGATCACGGAGGGCATCCGCCGGGACCTGACATAAGGCGGGTCCAAGGAGGAAAAGGAGGAATTCTATGCACAAGAGAAAGCATTGGATCGTGGCGGCGGGACTGGCCGTGTGCGGCCTGCTACTGGCCGCGTTTTCCCTGGGACACCCCCGGGATGTTCCCGAGACAAACCGGGACAGCGCGCCCCGGCCGGTGGTGCGGGTGGTCCCCGCCTGGAACGGCCTCCAGGCGGAGAAAACCGTATATTGACCGCCCCGCGAAAAGAAGCCGTAAGCCCTTCTGGGACCATCAAAAAAAGCAGCCTTTCGGCTGCTTTTTTTCGCCTATAGGATGATCACCGGCCCGGCAGCGGTCAGGCGGCCCTCCCGGACGGTGACGGTCTCGCCGGTCAGGGCGTTTTCATAATTGCCGTCGGCCAGGGGGACGGCGGCCGTCCCCGGTCGGCCCGCCAGGGGGAACACGCCCACCGCCAGGTGTTGGCCGTTCTGATAATCGGCCACGGCCAGGCCCTGCGCGTCGTCTGCCTCCACATGGAAGGCGGCGTCCGTGGGCAGGCGCTTTTTGATGTCGTACAGCTTCCGCAGCAGGGGAGACAGGTCCTCCCCGGTCCAGTCGATGGGCTCCCGCTCAAACAGGGAGGGCGTATGGACGGCGGAAACCTCCTGCCCGGCATAGAGCAGGGTGGTCCCCTTCTGGAAATAGCTCAGGGCCGTCCAGGCCAGCAGGCTGTCCCGGCTGGGGAAGCGGTCCGCCGCCCGGCGCTGGTCGTGATTTTCCAGGCAGCTGAGCTTGTTGTACCAGGTGGGAAAGCTCAGCTCCTGATAGCTCAGGGCGGCAAAATACCGGCTCAGGGGCATGGTCCCGCCAGTGGCTCCCTCATACAGGGGCCAGATGTCGTAGGGGTACAGAATGTCGAACACGTCAAACAGCTCGTTGTCCGTGGCGGCGTACAGGCCCTGGCGGCGGAAGGCCAGGATATGGTCCAGGTGGACGCTCTCCCCCAGCCAGATGGCCCCGGGGCGCACCCGTTCCACCGCCTGCCGGGCCTTGCGCCAGAACGCCACAGGCACGGTGCTGGCCACGTCGCAGCGGAAGCCGTCCACATACTGGGCCCAATAGCACAGGGACTCGATCTGATAATCCCACAGGCCGGGAACGGCGTAGTCCAGGTCCACCACATCGGTCCAGTCTCCCACCTTGTTGCCCCGGCTGCCGTCGGGCTTGTGATAGTAATACTCCGGGTGCAGGGCCACCAGGGTGGCGTCCGGGGAGGTGTGGTTATACACCACGTCGATGATGCACTTCATGCCGTTTTCGTGGATGGCGTCCACCAGGTGGAGGAAGTCCTCTAAGGTGCCGTACTCCGGGTTCACCGTGCGGTAGTCCCGGTTGGCATAGGGGCAGCCCATGCTGCCCTTGCGGTTGGCTTCCCCGATGGGGTGGATGGGCATCAGCCACAGGATGTCCGTGCCCAGGGCCCGGATCCGGGGCAGATCCGGCTCCACGGCCCGGAAGGTGCCCTGGGGCGTGTGGCTGCGGACGTACAGCTCATAGATCACGCTGCGGCGCAGGGCGGGATTGGTTTCAAGGGACATGGCAAATACCTCCCAGAGAATTATTTCAGGGTGCTGCTGTTGTTCAGCACGCCGGTGCTGTACAGAAACAGCACGTCCTGATCGGTGAAGGTCAGATAACGGCCCAGCTGGGTAGGAGACAGATAGCGGATATCCACCAGGGTGACCCTGCTGTACCCCTCCAGCAACAGCGGGGCCAGGCTGGAGGCGAAGGAATCCCGGAAGATCACCAGCTCCCGGTCCGTCCGGGCGTTGGGACTCTCCACCGTCAGCAGGGACACAGACCCGGACAGAAACAGCTCATACGGGTCGCTGCCCCGGGCCTTTTCCAGGTCGTACACCGGGCCTTCCCCGCCGGTCTCATAATTGGTGACCCGGCAGGCGGCGATGGTATCGTTGGTGAGATAGCGCAGGGTCTCCCCGGCCAGGGGCAGGGCCGCGTACCCGGAATACACCCCATAGAAGGGGCGGTCCAGGGTCACCTCCGTGTAATCCGCGGCGGCGTCCGCCCCCATGGCGGCGGCCAGATACCGGGCCACGGCAGGAAGCCGCTCCTGCCGCCAGTGGGCGTCGGTGCGGTAATAGTCCTCCAGGGTCAGCCGGTCAAACAGGTCGATATACGTCATCTCCGGCGCGCCCTCCCGCAGCCGGGACACCAGGGCGTCATAGTCCATGGCCGGGCGGCCGGAGGCCGGGGCCAGGAAATACCCCTTGTCCGGGATCACGGAGAGATAGACGTTAGCCTCCGTCCCGGCCAGATAGGTGTCGTACACATACCGGAAGCGCTGGGCGGCCCGGTCCACGGAACCGGTGTTCAGGGGGAAGTCCAGCTTGGCGGCATAGCCCCCGGAGAGATACACCCCGTCCACGTCCCGCTGGCCCAGCAGGTCATAGGACACCAGGGAGCGCAGGGTACGGAACTGTTCCCGCAGGGGGAACTGGTCGGCGGCGGCGTGCTCCAGCTTGCCGGCATACTGGCCGGACAGGAAGCCGGAGACGGTAAGCTCCGGCCACTGGGCCAGGGGGCGGCGCTCCGCCTGGGACACGTCCCCCGGGGTCCGCAGCAGGCCCCACAGGCCGAAGCCCGCCAGAAAGCCCGCCAACAGGCACAGGGTCACAAGATGCTTTGCTTTCATGGCAGCCTCCTCAGAACTCAGAACCGGAAATATAGGAAGGGATTGGCGGAGCCGCTGACCAGAAACGCCGTGCACACCGCCAGCAGGGCCAGCAGCGCCGCAGGCTCCAGCGCGTCCAGCACCCGCCCGGCCCGTCCGGCGGCAATCCGGCGGCACAGGGCGGCAGGCAGCGGCGTGGACCCCACGGCGGCCAGCGCCAGCACCGGGGCATAGCTGCGCAGATAGTAGAGGGCGCCGCTGTCCCACAGGGGCAGCCCCCCCAGGCCCAGCAGGCCCCCGGCGGTCTCCAGGGCGGCGGGGACAGACGCGGCGTCAAACAGCACGAAGCTGAAAAGCGCCGCCAGCAGCACATACACATGGCCCAGCACCGGGACACGCTTCAGCCACCGGCCCAGAAACAGCTTTTCCAGCAGCAGGAACGCGGCAAAATACAGGCCCCAGGCCACGAAGTTCCAGGCGGCCCCGTGCCACAGGCCCGTCAGGCCCCACACGATCACCAGGTTCCGCACCCAGCGGGCCTTACCCACCCGGCTGCCGCCCAGGGGGATATACACATAGTCCCGGAACCAGGAGCCCAGGGAGATGTGCCAGCGCCGCCAGAACTCCGTGAGACTGCCGGACACAAAGGGATAGCGGAAGTTCTCGGCAAAGCGGAAGCCCATGATGCGGCCCAGGCCGATGGCCATGTCGCTGTAGCCGGAGAAGTCGAAGTACACATGGAGCATATACGCCGCGGCGTACAGCCAGGTCAGCAGCACCGTTTTCTGACCGCTCTGCTGATACACCGTCACCAGCTCATACAGGACGTTGGCAAGCAGTACCTTTTTCCCCAGGCCCAGCACAAAGCGGCGGGCACCCAGAGCCGCGTCCTGCACCGTGTGGGTGCGGCTTCGCAGCTGGGGGGCCACGTCGGCGTAGCGGACGATGGGGCCCGCCACCAGCTGGGGGTACATGGCGATATACGCCGCCAGGTCAATGAGATTCCGCTGGGCCGGGGCGTCCCCCCGGTACACGTCGATGACATAGCTGAGGATCTGGAAGGTATAGAAGCTGATGCCGATGGGCAGGGCCATCCGCAGCAGAGGCACCGACAGCCCGGTGACGGCGTTGAAGCCGGAGATCAGGAAGTCGGCATACTTGCAGTAGGCCAGCATCCCCAGGCTCAGCACGGCGGACAGGGTCAGCAGCAGCCGCCTGCGGGTGGGATACCGCTCCATGAGCCGGGCGGCGGCATAGCCCTGTAAAATGGCGGCGGCCATGAACAGCACAAATCGGGGCTCGCCCCAGGCGTAGAACACCAGACTGCACAGCAGCAGCGCGGCGTTTTTCAGCCGCCTTGGGACTAAGAAATACAGTCCCAGGGCGCAGGGAAGGAAATAGAAGAGAAACGGCAGACTGGAAAACAGCATGGCTGCGGCGGATTACTGGAGGGGCTCGTCGCAGGCGGTCTGAACGCCGGTGTAGGTGGCGGTCATGGTGTTGACAAAGTCGTCCACCAGGTCGTCGGCGCCGAACAGCGCCACCACATACTCGCCATAGGTGAGGACCACCAGCTTGTCAGGGAAGCCGCACATCCACTGGGTGTTCTGGACATTCTGGCGCAGAGCGTCGGCCACAGCGGAGACGTCGCCGCTGCTTTTCACATGGAACGCGCCGCAGGTAAAGCTGTTGGCATTCATCATGTGGGTCAGCGACGCGGCGTCGTCAATGAGATCGGATTTGTCGGCGGGGAAGTGCAGCATATAGTCCAGATTGTCGGCATCGTCCACCGGGAAAGCGCCGGGGGCGTTGTCTACGGGGTTATCCAGGCTGCCGCCCACCACGGAGAACTTCTCGCTTTCGGGATAGGCGTTCCACACGGCGGTCAGCAGGTCCACGGCGCTGGCGGGGAAGCCGCCGTTGACGTCGCCGCCCTTCTGGGAGGAGCAGGCCGCCAGGGACAGGACCATCACCAGGGCCAGCAGCATAGTGAGAAACTTTTTCATGGGTAAATACTCCTTTGTTATCGTTTTCAAAAGCCATCCGTGCATTTTTGGAGGGCTATTGGCAATGCATCATATCATATTCCCGGCGAAAAGGCAAGGCGAACAGGGAAATTTTCATAAAAAGGCGGCGGAGCGATCTTCGACGGTGAAGTATGGCTGCTTGTCCACGCGGAGTGGACAGTGATGGATAAAATTTTCACATTCCGGGAGAAAAGCTGCGAAAAGCCCTTGCAATCCACGGGGAAATGTGGTACAGTCCACTTCGACAATTGAATAGGGGCGGCGGGGCCTGTCCGCACTGCCGCCTGACACCATTATTTCTGGCTTGCCGCCAAGGTCGCGGCAAGGAAAAAGGAGAAAGCTATGAAGAAGAAACTATTGGCTCTTTTCCTGGCGCTGGTAATGGTCGGCGCCGTACTCCCGGGATGCGGAGACGGCAGCAAGGACCCCGGCGGACAAGGAAATAACGGCAAAACGGGCGAACCGGTCAAGGGTGGCGAGATCACCATTGGCATCGCCCAGGACCTGGACGACAGTCTTGACCCCCACCAGACGGTGGCCGCAGGAACCAGAGAGGTCTTGTTCAACATCTTCGAGGGATTGGTGAAGCCCAATTCCGACGGCGAAATGATCCCCGCTGTGGCGGAGAAATACACGCTGTCCGAGGATGGAACCACCTATACCTTCACGCTTCGTGAGGGAGTGAAGTTCCACAACGGCCAGACAGTGACCGCAGAGGATGTTGTATATTCCATCAATCGCTGCGCCGCTGTGCCGGAGGGTCAGGAGAAGCCTCTGGTAGCGGCGTTTTCTGCTGTCAAGAGTGTGGAGGCCCTGGACGAAAAGACCGTTGCCGTTACCATCGCACAGCGGGACCTGGAGTTCATCAGCTATATGACGGCCGCCATCATTCCCGCAGACTATGAAAATCAGGACACGGCTCCGGTGGGCACCGGCCCCTTCAGGTTCGTGTCCCGGACCCCCCAGCAGGACTTCGTCATGGAGCGGTTCGAGGATTACTGGGGTGCCCCGGCGTGGCTGGACAAGGTCACCTATAAAATCTGCGAAAATGCCGACGCCCTGGTGATGAACCTGAACGGCGGGTCCATCGACCTGTGCGCCCACCTGACCTCCGCCCAGGCCTCCCAGCTGAACCAGAACTTCCAGGTGCTGGAGGGCACCATGAACCTGGTGCAGGCCATCTATCTGAACAACCAGGCCAAGCCCTTTGACAATCAGCTGGTGCGCCAGGCCCTGTGCTATGCCATCGACCGGCAGGGCATCATGGACATGGTGGCCGACGGCCACGGCACCGCCGTAGGCAGCAGCATCTATCCCGCGTTTACCAAGTATTTCCTGCCGGAGCTGGTGGATAAGTATCCCCACGACGTGGCCAAGGCCAAGGAGCTGCTGGCCCAGGCCGGGTATCCCGACGGCTTCGACATGACCATCTCCGTTCCCAACAACTATCAGCCCCATATGGACACCGCCGAGGTGGTGGCCGAGCAGCTGCGGGAGGCGGGGATCAACGTGACCATCCAGCCGGTGGAATGGAGCACCTGGCTGGACACCATCTATAACGGCCGCCAGTTCCAGGCCACGGTGGTGGGCGTGGACGCCGCCAACATGACCGCCCGGGCCATGCTGGAGCGGTTCACCTCCGACTACGGCAAGAACTTCATCAACTATAATAACCCCGCCTATGACGCCCTGTTCCAGAAGGCCATCAACGCCCAGGACGAGGCCGGGCAGACGGATCTGTACAAGCAGATGGAGACCATGCTGGCGGACACTGCCGCCAACGTGTATATCCAGGACCTGTGCGACCTGGTGGCCATGCGGCAGGATCTGGGGGGACTGAAGTTCTATCCCATCTATGTGCTGGACCTGTCCACGGTTTATTTTACCCAGCAGTAACACATCTATTAAACTGAAAGAGGCGATGACCATGAAATACGCAGCCAAGAAAATCGGACTGACGCTGCTGACCATGGTCATCGTCTCTTTTCTGGCGTTTCTGGCGTTCCAGGTGATCCCCGGGGACCCGGCGGTGAAGCTGCTGGGCACCGAAGCCACCCCGGAGCGCATCGCCGCCCTGCGGGCGGAAATGGGACTGGACCGGCCGTTTTTAGAGCGGTATGTCCAGTGGGTGCTGGGGGCCCTGAAGGGGGACTTCGGCACGTCCTACAGCTATAAAATGCCGGTGTCGTCCATGCTGGCGGGGAAGCTGCCGGTGACGGGGCTTCTGACGGGGATGTCCTTTGTGCTGATCCTGGCCTTTTCCATCCCCCTGGGCATTTTCACCGCCCGCCACGCCGGGGGGCGGCTGGACCGGGCCATGACCGCCGTGAACCAGGTGCTCATGGCCATCCCGGCCTTTGTAACGGGCATCCTGCTGACCTATGTGTTCGGGCTGGTGCTGCGGTGGTTCGTGCCGGGAAACTATGTTTCCCCCGGCGATAATCTGGGCGGCAGCCTGTGGTACTTCCTGTTCCCTGCCGTGTCCATCGCCCTGCCCAGGGTGGCCATGACGGTGAAGATGCTGCGCTCGTCCATTCTGTCGGAGCTGCAGAAGGACTATGTCCGCACCTCACACAGCCGGGGCAACAGCGACCGGGCTACCCTGTACCGCCATGTGCTGCGCAATGCCATGGGGCCGGTGGTGTCGTTTCTGGCCATGACCGCGGCGGACATTGTGGCCGGCTCCGTGGTCATCGAGCAGGTATTTTCCCTGCCGGGCCTGGGCCGGATGCTGCTGACCTCCATCGCCAACCGGGACTATCCCGTGGTGCAGGCGGTGGTGGTGATCGTGGCCTTCTGGGTGGTGCTGGTGAACCTGCTGGCGGACCTGATCAACCAGCGGCTGGACCCCCGGCTGCGGCTGACGTGACAAATCGGAAAAAGAAAGGTGGGAGCGGGCCTTGCTGCTGAATGAAAAAAAGAATCACTATCTGCGGACGGGGCTGATCCTCACCGGATTGATGACGGCTCTGGCCCTGGTGGGCTGCGTGTGGACCCCCTATTCCCCCACGGCCATGTCCGGCAGCGAGAAATTCCTGGCCCCGTGTCTGCGGCACCTGTTCGGCACGGACAACTTCGGCCGGGACATTTTCAGCCGGGTGCTGGCCGGGGCGGGCACCACCTTCTTCATCAGCGCCGCCACCGTGTGCATCGGCGCGGCGGCGGGCACCCTGGTGGGGGCCTTTACCGGCTACTTCGGCGGCTGGCTGGACGAGACGCTGATGCGCGTCAACGACGCGGTGACGGCGTTTCCCAGCATCCTGCTGGCGCTGGTGTTCATCTCGCTGCTGGGCTTCGGCAAGTACAACGTGATCCTGGCCCTGGGCGTCGCCTTTGTGCCCAGCTATGCCCGGGTGATCCGCAGCGAATTTGCCCGGCACCGGGAGATGAACTATGTCAAAAGCGCCCGGCTCATGGGAGCGGGGCATCTGCGCATTATGTTTCTGCATATTCTGCCCAACACCCGGCAGGTGCTCCTGCCGACGCTGGTGATCGGGTTTAACAACGCCGTGCTGGCGGAGGCCAGCATGAGCTATCTGGGCATCGGCGTGAAGCCCCCGGACGTGTCCCTGGGGTATATGCTGTCGGAGTCCCAGAGCTATATGGCCAGGGCCCCCTGGTATATGCTGACGGTGGGCGGCGTGATCGTGCTGCTGATTTTAGGCGTCAGCCTGCTGGGCGAGGGCCTGCAGCAAAAGGAATGGGGGAGGTGACGGTATGCTGGAGATCCGGGATCTGCACGTGCAGTTTCACGGGGCGGACCACGAGGCGGTGCGGGGCATCGGCCTGACGGTGGGCGACGGCGAGATCGTGGGCCTGGTGGGTGAATCCGGCAGCGGAAAAACCGTCACCGCCATGATGATCTCCGGCCTGCTGCGGCCGGAGCAGGCGTCCTTCCGGGGGAAAATCCTGCTGGACGGGCGGGACCTGCTGACCAGCAGCGGCGATACCCTGCGCAGCATCCAGGGCCGGGACATCTGCGTGGTGTTTCAGGAGCCTATGAGCGCCATGGACCCCACCATGCGCATCGGGCCCCAGGTGGAGGAGTGCCTGCGGGTACACACGGACCTGCCGCCGGGAAAGCGGCGGGAGCTGGCCCTGCAGGCCCTGCGGGACGTGGACCTGCCGGAGGCGGAGGACGTATACCGGAAGTATCCCCACGAGCTGTCCGGCGGCATGCTGCAGCGGGTGATGATCGCGGCGGCCATCCTGCCCCGGCCGAAGCTCCTGCTGGCGGACGAGCCCACCACGGCTCTGGACGTGACCATCCAGGCCCAGATTCTGGAGCTTCTGCGGCGGCTGAACCGGGAGCTGGGTATGTCCATTCTGTTTATTTCCCACAACCTGGCGGTGGTGCGGAAGCTGTGCACCCGGGTGGCGGTGATGGAAAAGGGGCACATCGTGGAGTCCGGACCGGTGGAGGACATCTTTTTCCACCCCCAGGCCCCCTATACCCAGCGGCTCATTGCCGCCATCCCCACAAGGAGGAAGCTATGAGCGATGATCTGGTTTTACAGGTCCGTGACCTGAACGTGTGGTACCGGCCCTCCGGGACCATCGGGCGCAGAAAGCGCCGGCAGGTGCTCCATGATGTGAGCTTTGACCTGCACCGGGGGGAGATTCTGGGCCTGGTGGGGGAGTCCGGCAGCGGAAAGACCACCCTAGCCCGGACCATTCTGGGCTTTGTGCCGGACTATACCGGCACGGTGACCCACTTCACCAAGCGGCCCCAGATGGTGTTCCAGGACCCGGCCAGCAGCCTGAACCCCAGCCGCACCGTGGGCTGGATTCTGGCCGAGCCCCTGCGGATATACGGCAAGTATGACCGGGAGGAGATCCGGCGGCGGGTGGAGCGGACCATGGAGCTGGTGGGCCTGGACCCGGAGTGCCGGGACCGGCTGCCCCATCAGCTGTCCGGCGGACAGCGGCAGCGGGTGTGCATCGGGGCGGCCCTGATCGTGCACCCCCAGCTGATCGTGGCCGACGAGGCCGTGTCGGCCCTGGACGTGACCATCCAGGCGCAGATCCTGCAGCTGATCGCCCGGCTGCGCCGGGAGCTGGGCATTTCGTATCTGTTTATCTCCCACGACCTCAACGTGGTTTACGAAATCTGCGACCGGTGCCTGGTGATGCACCAGGGACGCATCGTGGAGCAGGGGCCGGTGGAGGAGCTATTTGACCATCCGAAGGAGGAATATACCCGCCGGCTGCTGGCAGCGGCGGAGTGAGCGACCTATGACCGAAGAACGGAGACAGAAATTGCTGCATTCGGCGGAGGGCCCCGGGGCGGAGCCCTTCAGCCAGTATAATCACATGAAGGTCACCGCCGTGGACGACGGCACCGCCACCGTGGAGCTGATTCTGCAGCCGGACAGCCTGAACTGCTGGGGCACCCCCCACGGCGGCGTGCTGTTCACCATGGCCGACGTGGCGGCGGGGATGGCCCTGCTGACCCTGCGGCAGGAGGTGACCTTCACGGTGTCCTCCAGCATCGAATACCTGTCCGCCGCGCCGGGAACCGGGAAGCTCACCGCCGTGGGCTCCGTGGAGAAGATGGGCGGGCACATGGGCTTCAGCCGCACGGACATCCGGGACGAGGGCGGCAGGCTCATCGCCGCATTGCGGACGGTGATGTATCTGACGGGCCGCCCGCTGGAGCTGTGAGGGCATTTTTCCGGCGGCACCGGGGGCTGCACATCTGGCTTCTGTCGGTGTGCGGGGTGCTGGCCCTGTACTTTGCCCTGCGGCCGGTGCCGGGGCTGATGACCCGGTTCAGCCGGGGGATCATCATGCCCCTGGAGCGGGCGGTGGCGGCGGTGTGCTACCGGGCGGACTTCTCCGTGGCAGAGCTGCTGTACGCCATAGCGGCGGGAGTTATCCTGCTGTGGATGGGGGCCACCGTCCGGCGGCTGATCACGGAAAAGGGCCGCCGGGGGCGGATCGTGTACCGGTTCGCCCTGACCGCCGTGTGCATCGTGCTGACGGTATACGCCGGGTTCAGCCTGCTGTGGGGCGTCAACTACTATGCCGAGTCCTTCCAGGAGCAGTCCGGCGTGTATGCCCGGGAGTCCACCCCGGAGGAGCTGGCCCGGGTGACGGAGTATTTCGCCCGGCAGCTGGCCGGCTGCGCCGATCAGGTAAAGCGGGACGAAAACGGCCTGTTTGCCGAGAGCCGGGACGACATCTTTGCCGACAGCGTGCGGGTGTTCGATGGCGTGTACGACGCGTTTCCCTGCCTGCGGATGGAGGACCGGGTGCCCAAGGGGGTGCGGTTTTCCACGGCCCTCAGCGCCATGGACTTCACGGGGTTTTACTTCCCCTTTACCGGGGAGGCCAACCTGAACATCGACAGCCCCGCCTGCTATCTGCCCAGCACCATTGCCCATGAGATGGCCCATCAGCGGGGCATCGCCTCGGAGCAGGAGTGCAATTTCATCGCCATTGCCGCCTCCACCACGGCGCAGAGCCCGGCGTATCGCTACTCCGGGTGGCTGATGGGGTTCACCTACCTCTCCAACGCCCTGTACCGGGCGGATCAGGAGGCCTGGAAGCAGGTGCGGGTGCTGCTGCCGGACACGGTGGTGGCGGACCTGCGGGACAACTCCGCCTATTGGGCGGAATTTGAGGGTCCGGTGAACGACGCGGCCCAGAAGGTGTACGACTCCTTCCTGAAAAGCAGCGGCGAGTCACGGGGGACCCAGAGCTACGGCACCGTGGTGGATATGCTGATGGCGTATTATGGATAAGTTAAAAAAGGCGCTGCCGGGGGCAGCGCCTTTTGCCGTTTGCACAAAAAAACGCCCACTTTCCCGGCAAGAGTCACAAATTCCGCAAAAATGGGCGCTTTTTGTCGAGACAGGGCTTGCGCGCAGGGCGTCGGAATGGTAGAATGAGGTTGTTGCGCCCGGAAGGCGCAGAGGAAAACAATTCAGAAAAGGAGAGAGTTTATGGATCGTTTCTTCCATGTAACCGAAAAGGGCTCCACCATCCGGACGGAGATCATGGCCGGTATCACCACCTTCATGGCTATGGCTTACATTCTGATGGTCAACGCCGGTATGTTCTCGAACCCCTTTGGCGACGGCACAGACGTGCTGGGCGTCAGCTACGGTGCCATCTATGTGGCCACCGCCATTTCCGCCGTGGTGGGCACCCTGCTCATCGGCCTGCTGTCTAACCTGCCGCTGGCGCAGGCCTCCGGCATGGGCCTCAACGCCTATTTCGTCTACACCGTGTGTGTGGGCCTGGGCCTGAGCTATGCCAACGCCCTGGTGCTGGTGCTGTTCGACGGCATCATCTTCGTGCTGCTGACCGTTACCGGTCTGCGCAAGATCATCTTCGACTCCATTCCCCACGAGGTCAAGGTGGCCATCTCCGCCGGTATCGGCCTGTTCATCGCCTTCATCGGCCTGCAGAACGCCGGCATCGTGGTCAACGACGCCTCTACCTGCGTGAATCTGCACTCCTTCAACGTGTTCACCGGCGAGCAGACCTGGGCCACCATCTTCCCCATGCTCATCACCCTGATCGCCGTGTTCGCCATCGGCGCCATGAGCAAGAAGAAGGTCCGCGGCGCTGTGCTGTGGGGCATTCTGGGCGCTGCCGTGCTGTACTATGCCATCGGCCTGATCACCGTTCCCGGCTTCTATGCCTCCGCCGTGGCTCCCAACCTGACCTCCGACTTCTTCGGCGCTTTCCGCGATTTCGGCACCCAGGCCTTCGCCGCGGTGTTCAAGTCCGGCTTTGACTTCTCTGCCTTCATTGCCGCCAACGGCACCGGCGCTTTCGTGGTGATGCTGCTGACCACGATGCTGGCCTTCTGCATGGTGGATATGTTCGATACCCTGGGCACCCTGTACGGCGCCTGCTCCGCCGGCAATATGCTGGATAAGGACGGCAACATCCCCAACATGGACCGCGCTATGCTGGCCGACGCCTGCGCCACCTGCGCCGGCGCCGTCTGCGGCACCTCCACCGTCACCACCTTCGTGGAGTCCTCCGCCGGTGTGGCCGAGGGCGGCCGCACGGGTCTGGCCTCCATGGCCACGGCCGTGATGTTCTTCATCGCCATGTTCCTGTCCCCGGTGGCTCAGCTGATCCCCACCTATGCCTGCGCTGCGGCCCTGATCTATGTGGGCGTTCTGATGATGTCCAACGTCCGCAACATCGCCTGGGACGATCCCGCTGCCGCCGTCACCGGCTTTGTCACCGTGGCCTTCATGCCCCTGACCTACAACATTTCCTACGGTATTGCCTTCGGCCTGATCTCCTACGTTTTCGTGAAGATCTTCACCGGCAGGATCAAGGATATCAACGTGGGCACCTGGATCATCAGCATCCTGTTCGCCCTGATGTTCTTCCTGACCCGGTAAGCGGTCCGCAATCGAATTTTACCCCAAGAGGGCGCGGCTGGGCCGCGCCCTCTTGTTATTTTCCCCCCGATGGAGTATCCTATGGACAGCAAATTGCGCGGGAGGTGCCGTATGCACAAGTATGTTCTCATCCCTGATTCCTTCAAGGGCACCCTGTCCGCCCGGGACTTCTGCGCCGTGGCCCGGGAGGCCATCGGGCGGGCCGACCCCGGGGCACAGGTGCTCTCCATCCCCCTGGCCGACGGCGGCGAGGGCACGGTGGAGGCATTTCTGGCGGCCTGCGGCGGCCGGAGGATCGACTGCCCCTGCACAGGCCCCTATGGCGGCACGGCGCCGGGGTTTTACGGCCTGCTGCCCGACGGCACTGCCGTTGTGGAGCTGGCCGCCGCCGCGGGGCTGCCTCTGGCCGGAACGGACCTGCACCCGGCGGACGCCACCACCTACGGCGTGGGCCAGCTGCTGCTGCACGCCGCCCGCCGCGGGGCCCGGCGTCTGCTGCTGGGCCTGGGCGGCAGCGCCACCAACGACGGCGGCTGCGGAGCCGCCGCTGCCCTGGGCGTGGAATTTTACGACAGCCGGGGCCGGACCTTTGTCCCCACCGGCGGCACACTGGGGGATATTCACCGCATTTCTGCCGAAAACCTGGAGCCTCTGCCGCCGGTGACGGTGCTGTGCGACGTGGACAACCCCCTGTGCGGTCCCCGGGGCGCTGCCGCCGTGTTCGGCCCCCAGAAGGGGGCGGACCCGGACATGGTGCGTCTGCTGGACGCGGGCCTGGCCCATCTGGCGGCGGTGCTGCGCCGGGACACGGGACGGGACGTGCTGGATATGCCCGGCGGCGGCGCGGCAGGCGGCTTCGGCGCGGGAGCGGCGGCCCTTCTGAACGCCCGGCTGCGGCCGGGGGTGGAGATGCTGCTGGACGCGGCGGATTTTCCCCGTCTGGCGGCGGACGCGGACCTGATCATAACCGGCGAGGGCAGGCTGGACAGCCAGAGCCTGGGCGGCAAGGCTGTCATCGGCGTGGCCCGCCGGGCCCGGGAGCTGGGAGTTCCCTGCGCGGCCCTGGCCGGGGCGGTGGACGTCTCCGTCCTGCCCCGGGCCTATGAGCTGGGCCTCACCGCCGCCTTCCCCATCAATCCTCTGCCCCTGCCCTTTGAGCAAGTGCGGGTTTCCTGCCGGGAAAATCTGTCCGCCGCAGTGGAGAACCTCGTCCGTTTTTATTGCTCTGCCGTTCGGTAAATCCGCACAAAGCCTTAACGCGAAACCTCCCACATTTTATTGATTCTTTATGCGTTTCTGCGATATTTTAGCGCAGTTTATAAAAGAACCAAGAAATCTGTAACACTTCACAAAATGTTCGTTAATAATTCGGCGATTTGGCAATTGTAAACATTCTGTGACTGTTATAGAATTAACACAGACGGGCCCGCTGCGTATAGGACGGCGGGCCGGGAAAATAACAGCGCGGTGCGCCGCGCCCCCAAATTAAGGAGAGTGAGTCTGTGTTCAAGAAATTCACAAACGGCTGCGTCCGCGTGGTCAATCGCTGGCTGCCGGATGCTTTCCTGTTCGCGGTGATCCTGAGCATCATCGTGTACATCGGCGCCATGTTTGCCACGGGAATGGGTCCGCTGAAGGTCCTCAACGCCTGGGGCGACGAAAAAGGCTTCTGGGGTCTGCTGAGCTTCTCCATGCAGATGGCCCTGGTGCTGGTATTCGGCTCCGCCATGGCTTCCGCCAAACCCTGCAAAAAGGCCCTGCGGGCTGTGGCGGGTCTGTGCCACAACAATATGCAGGCCATCGTGATCACCACCATGGTCTCCACCATCTGCTGCTGGCTGAACTGGGGCTTCGGCCTGGTGGTGGGCGCTCTGCTGGCCAAGGAAGTGGTCCGCCGGGTCCCCACCGTGGACTATCCCCTGCTGATCGCCTCCGCCTACTCCGGCTTCGTGATCTGGCACGCGGGTCTGTCCGGCTCCATCCCCCTGGACCTGGTGGCCGGCAAGGCCTTCGGTGAGGTGACCTATCAGGCCCCCATCACCGCCACCGTGTTCCACCCCGTGAACATCATCATGTGCGTCGTGGTCCTGCTCGCCATGCCCTTCATCAACTACGCCATGCATCCCGACAAGGCCCACACCGTCTGCATCGACCCCACCCTGCTGCAGGATGAGGAGGACAAGACCTACGAGATCAAGACCCCCGCTGACCGCATCGAGCACTCCAAGATCCTGTGGGTGATCCTGGTGGTGACCGGGTTTGCCTACATTGTTTACTACTTCGTCCAGAACGGCTTCACCCTGGGCCTGAACATCGTGAACATGATCTTCCTGTTCCTGGGCATCCTGCTGCACGGCGACCTGCGCCGCTATGTGGACGCCATCGGCGAGGCTGCTGCCGGCGCCGCCGGTATCCTGTTGCAGTTCCCCTTCTATGCCGGTATTATGGGCATGATGGTGGCTGCCAACGACCAGGGCGTGTCTCTGGCCAGCGTCATCTCCCAGTTCTTCGTCAACATCTCCAACAACGTCACCTTCCCCATGCTGTCCTTCCTGGCGGCCGGTATCGTGAACTTCTTCGTTCCCTCCGGCGGCGGCCAGTGGGCCGTTCAGGGTCCCATCATGATGCCCGCCGGTGCGGCGATGAACATCGACGCCGGGCGCACCGCCATGGCCATTGCCTGGGGCGACCAGTGGACCAACATGATCCAGCCCTTCTGGGCCCTGCCCGCTCTGGGTATTGCCAAGCTGTCTGCCCGTGACATCATGGGCTATCTGGTCATCGTTCTGCTGTTCACCGGCGTGGTGGCCTGCCTGGGCTTCCTGGCCTGGGGCCTGTGGTTCTGACCTCCGCTGTCAGACAGCCGCATAAAACCGCATAAAACAGCAAGCCGCCGGTTTCCCGGCGGCTTGTTTGTTCTGATGTTGTCAAGAGTCGACGGTAAAGTCCGTCAGCGGCAAGAGAGCGATTCCTTACTTCCCGAAGTACCGGTTCAGCAGGCCCTCAAAGGCCTTGCCGTGTCGGGCTTCGTCCCGGGCCATCTCGTGGACGGTGTCGTGGATGGCGTCCAGGTTGTACTTCTTGGCCAGCTTGGCCAGCTCGAACTTACCGGCGGTAGCGCCGTTCTCAGCGTCCACGCGCATCTGCAGGTTCTTCTTGGTGGAATCGGTGACTACCTCGCCCAGCAGCTCGGCGAACTTGGCGGCGTGCTCGGCCTCCTCCAGGCCGGCCTTCTCCCAGTACATGCCGATCTCGGGATAGCCCTCGCGATGGGCCACACGGGCCATGGCCAGGTACATACCCACCTCGCTGCACTCGCCCTCGAAGTTGGCGCGCAGACCGGCGATGATCTCCTCGCGGACCTCGGCGGGAACGTCCTCGCCAAAGACCTTGCCCACGCCTACCACGTGCTCGGCAGCCCAGGTCTTCTCCTCGGCCTGCAGGGTGAACTTCTCACCGCTGACGTGGCACACCGGGCACTCGGCCGGGGGATTCTCGCCTTCATGAACGTAACCGCAAACAGGACAGACCCACTTTTTCATAGTAAATTTCCTCCATTTTATTCAGCATTTATTGGTTTTGGGAACCGCTGGCTCCCTCATTGACTGAATGCAGTATAACACGGATGGAGTCGTTCTATAAGTTGCAATTGCAACAAACGGTAAAATTTTCCCGAAAGATTTTTACTCCTGGGGAGGATCGCTCTCCAGCAGCGTCTTGGCGCTGGCCGCCAGGCCCGCCAGACCCTGGATTTCGCTGGGGATGATGATCTTGGTGGCCTTGCCGTCGGCCATTTTCTGCAGGGCCTCCAGGCTCTTGAGCTTGATGACCTGGTCGTTGGGGGCGTTTTCGTTGAGCATCCGCATGGCGTCGGCCAGGGCCTGCTGCACCTTCATGATGGAGGTGGCCTCGGCCTCGGCGGCCATGATCCGGGCCTGCTTGGCGGCGTCGGCCTTCAGAATGGCGGACTGCTTCTCGCCTTCGGCCACCAGGATCTTGCTGGCCTTTTCGCCCTCGGCCTGCAGGATGGACTCCCGGCGTTCCCGCTCGGCCTTCATCTGCTTCTCCATGGCGTTCTGAATCTCCCGGGGCGGCAGGATGTTCTTCAGCTCCACCCGGTTGACCTTGATGCCCCAGGGGTCCGTGGCCTCATCCAGGATGGCCCGCATCTTGGCGTTGATGGTGTCGCGGGAGGTCAGGCTCTGGTCCAGCTCCATCTCGCCGATGATGTTGCGCAGGGTGGTGGCGGTGAGGTTCTCAATGGCGTTCATGGGATACTCCACGCCGTAGGTATACAGCTTGGGGTCGGTGATCTGGAAATAGATCACGGTGTCGATCTGCATGGTGACGTTGTCCTTGGTGATCACCGGCTGGGGGTCGAAGTCCGCCACCTGCTCCTTCAGGCTGACCTTCTTCACCACCCGCTCGATGAACGGGACCTTCAGATGCAGGCCTACGCCCCACACGGAGTGGAAAGCGCCCAGCCGCTCCACCACATAGGCCTTGGACTGCTGCACCACATAGATGTTCCGGACGATAACGATCAGCACCAGCACCACCAGAATGGCGATGGCTACTGCGCCGGGGATAGAGATGTTGCTTGGCATGTGATTTTCCTCCTGTTTTAATATAAGTAGTTTTTACGGACTTACACGGGTTCCACGAACAGGCGCACGCCCTCCATGCGGACGATCTTCACCTGCGCGTTGCGGGGGATGGGCTGGCCGCTTTCGCTGCGGGCGGTCCAGGTCATGCCGCCCACATACACCGCCCCGGTGGGCACGGCGTTGTCGATGCCCTCGGTGACCCGGGCGGTCTGGCCCAGCACGCGGTCGGCATTGGTGGCGGTAACGTCCTTGCGCAGCAGCTTCTTCACCAGGGGCCGGGTGGCCGCCAGGCACACGATGGACACCACGAAGAACAGGGCCAGCTGCAGCCAGATGGGGCCGCCGCAGATGGCGGCAATCAGCCCCGCCACGGAGCCGACTACGAACCAGATGGACGTCAGCCCCACGGTGATGGCCTCCACCACGCCGAAGATCACCATGGCGGCGATCCAGATCAGCGTCATCATATCGGTGCTTCCTCCTTTCAGACACAGCCCCAGCACCAGGGCCAGAGCCAGGGTCACGGCCACTGCGCCGATGCCCAGCCACTTCTCCCGGGGGGCCAGATTGGCGAAAAACGCGGACAGGGATGTTTTCAGGGTTTTCTCCGGCAGCGGGGCCTTGGGTGCGTCCTGCACCGGGGCCTCCCGGGGCACCTCCTGGGAAAACAGCTCATCCAGGGACACCTGATACCGGTTGCATATATAGAGGATCTTCTCGATCTCCGGATATCCCCGGCAGGACTCCCATTTGCTCACCGCCTGCCGGGATACCTTCAGCTCCGCCGCGAACTGCTCCTGGGTCAGTCCCGCCCGGCGGCGTACCTCCTGTAACCGTTCTCCAAAGGCCATGGCCTGCGTCCCTCCGTTTCTCACTGGCCCCATCCTACCGGAAACGGGCCGCTTTGTCTACCAACCTCCGTTTGCACCCGGGGAAAACCCGGAAATTTTTGCGCAACCTCAGGTTGTCATGGCTTTAGTATACTATATTTTCGCCTCCCGCGCCACAACATTTTGAAAAATCCTCCGGGTTTTTACCCGGCGGACAAATCGGCTTGACAAATGTTTCCTGCCCGTGTATACTGAACCCATCTGATAAGAAAGGTGGTGTCCGATATGATGTTTTATAACGCTTTTGTCGTGTCGGGGACCCTTGTGCGCCTGTAACGAGCCTGCCGTAAGATAGGGCGGGCCCCTTGCGGCTGTGTCGGCGTCCTCGGAAGGAGGGCGTTTTTTTCGTGCCCGGAATTTGGAAAAGAGAGAAGAATGAGAGAGGAAGTGTTTTTGCCTTCATGGAAACCACCCGAAAATTATCCCGGCGGGAGAAGCTCGCCCTGATCGGGAAATATCTGCGCCCCTGCTGGGGGCACTTTGCGGCGGCGCTGCTGTGCGCATGCCTGGCCATGGTGTTCAACGCCCTGACGCCCCAGATCATCCGCCTGACCGTGGACTCCATCCTGGGGCCCGAAACGCCCCAGCTGCCCGGGTTCCTGATGTCCTGGCTGAACTGGGCGGCCCTGGAGGCCCAGCCCCTGCGGGCCCTGTGGTGGGCCGCTGCCGCCGTCCTGCTGACGGCCCTGCTGCGGGGCGTGTGCAACTATGGCCAGCGGCTCCAGCTGGCCCGGGGCTCCGAAAGCTATGTCAAGGGCATCCGGGACGATCTGTACCGCCACATTCAGTATCTGCCCTTTGCCTGGCACAAGAATAACCCCACCGGCGATATCATCCAGCGCTGCACCTCCGACGTGGACGTGATCCGCCAGTTCGTGTGCAACCAGCTGGTGGAGGTGGTGCGCACGGTGTTCCTGATCGTGCTGTACCTGTGCATCATGTTCACCATGAACCTGCGCCTGTCCCTGATCTCGGCGCTGTTTATCCCCATTGTGGGCCTGTCCTCCGGTGTGTTCTACAAGAAGATCTCCGGCCGGTTCCAGGCCGCCGACGAGGCGGAGGGCGACCTGACCACCTGCGCCCAGGAGAACCTCACCGCCGTCCGGGTGGTCCGGGCCTTCGGCCGGGAGCGGTATGAGGAGGAGAAGTTCAACGGGAAAAACCAGCGCTTCTCCCAGCTGTGGATCCGGCTGGGAAAGCTCCTGTCCGTATACTGGGCCTCCGGCACCCTGCTGACCTGCCTGCAGGTGATGGTCATCGTGGTGGCCGGCGCCTGCGAGTGCGTGGCCGGGCGGATGACCCTGGGCTCCTTTGTGGCCTTCGTCACCTATAACGAGGCCCTGGCCTGGCCCGTCCGTTCCCTGGGCCGGGTGCTGTCCGATATGAGCAAGGCCGGGGTGTCCATGGACCGGGTGGGCTATATCCTCAACGCCCGGGAGGAGCGGGACCTGCCCGACGCCGTGGACGCCGTAAACGGCGACATCGTCTTTGACCACGTCAGCTTTGCCTACGACGGCCAGCCGGTGCTGGAGGACGTGTCCTTTACCATTCACCAAGGGGAGACCTTCGCCATTCTGGGGGGCACCGGCTCCGGCAAGAGCACCCTGGTGCACCTGCTGGACCGGCTGTATGACCTGCCGGAGGGCGGCGGCTCCATCACCATCGGCGGGGTGGACATCCGCCGCATGAAGCGGGAGTCCCTGCGCCGCCAGATCGGCCTGGTGCTCCAGGAGCCCTTCCTGTTCTCCCAGACCGTGGGGGAAAACATCTGCGCCGTGCGGCCGGACGCCGGGGACGAGGCCATGCGCCGGGCCGCCGCCGTGGCCTGCGTGGACGAGGCCATCTCCGCCTTCCCCCAGGGGTACGACACCGTGGTGGGCGAGCGGGGCGTCACCCTGTCCGGCGGCCAGAAGCAGCGGGTGGCCATCGCCCGGATGCTGATGCAGCAGGCCCCCATTATGGTGTTTGACGACTCCCTGTCCGCCGTGGACGCCGAAACCGACGCCAGGATCCGCGCCGCCCTGCGGGACACCCTGCACAGCGCCACGGTGCTGCTGATCTCCCACCGGGTCACCACCCTGATGCAGGCCGACCGCATTCTGGTGCTGGACGGCGGCCGGGTGTCCGCCCTGGGCGCCCACCGGGAGCTGATTGATCGCCCCGGCATTTACCGGGATATTTACGACATCCAGATGCGCAGCGATGACCGCGCGCTGGTGGAGGAAGGAGGGAACGCCTGATGGCTGCCTTCGACGAGAAAGATTATACAAAATCCTTTGACTGGAGCATCTGGAAAAGGCTGACCCCCTTTGTGCGGCCCTTCCGCCGGGACTTTGTGGGGATGCTGGTGTTCAACGGCCTGTGCGCCCTGGTGGACGTGGCCATTCCCCTGTTCCAACGCTACGCCATCCGCAACTTCATCCAGGCGGATTCCCTCCGGGGCATCGTACCCTTCTCCCTGGCGTATCTGCTGGTGATCGTCCTGCAGGCCCTGTCCGTGGTGGCCTTCGCCCGCAACTCCATGACCATCGAGATGAACATGGGCCGGGATATGCGCCGCTCCCTGTTCCACCATCTCCAGACCCTGTCCTTCTCCTTCTATAACGTAACCCCCGTGGGTTATCTGCTGACCCGGGTCATGAGCGATACAAACCGCATCGCCAGTATGATCGCCTGGAACATGACGGATATCCTCTGGGCCCTGTTCTATGTGCTGGGCACCTTTGCGGCCATGCTGGCCCTGAACTGGCGGCTGGCCCTGGTGGTCATCGTCATCGTTCCGGTGATGGCGGTGCTCACCGGATATTTCCAGAACCGCATCCTCCGCTGGAACCGGAAGGTCCGGAAGCTGAACTCCCGCATCACCGGCTCCTTCAACGAGGGTATCACCGGCGCCAAAACCACCAAGACCCTGGGCACCGAGGAGCAGACCGTGGCCGCCTTCCGGGACCTGACCCGCCAGATGCACGACGCCGGCATCGGCGCGGCCCGGCTCAACGCGGTGTATATCCCGCTGGTGCTGTTTGCCAGCACCATGGCCGTGGCCATTGTGCTGCTGCGGGGCGGCTATATGGTCTCCGACCACCTGCTGGAGCTGGCCACCCTCTCCACCTTCACCACCTACGCCGTGGGCATTTTCGAGCCCATCCAGATGACCGCCGCCAACATCGCCGAGTTTATCTCCCTCCAGGCGTCCATCGAGCGGGTCATGGACCTGATGGACAAGACTCCCCAGATTCAGGACGCCCCGGAGGTCATCGAAAAGTACGGCGACGCCTTCCACCCCAAGCGGGAGAACTGGGAGCCCATCCGGGGCGAGATCGAGTTCCGGGACGTGACCTTCCGCTATCCCGACGGCGGCGGCAACGTGCTGGAGCACTTCTCCCTGCACATTCCCCAGGGGTCCACCGTGGCCATTGTGGGCGAAACCGGCGCGGGTAAGAGCACCCTGGTGAACCTGGCCTGCCGCTTCTTTGAGCCCACGGAGGGCCAGATCCTCATTGACGGCGTGGACTACCGCCAACGCAGCCAGCTGTGGCTTCACAGCAGCATCGGCTATGTGCTCCAGGACCCCCACCTGTTCTCCGGCTCCGTCCGGGAGAACATCCGCTACGGGAAGCTGGACGCCACCGATGAGCAGGTGGAGGCCGCCGCCCGGGCCGTGTCCGCCGACACGGTGGTGGCCAAGCTGGAAAAGGGCTGGGACAGCGACGTGGGCGAGGGCGGCGGACGGCTCTCCACCGGCGAAAAGCAGCTGATCTCCTTTGCCCGGGCCGTGCTGGCGGACCCCCGCATCTTCGTCCTGGACGAGGCTACCTCCTCCATCGACACCCAGACCGAGCAGCTGATCCAGCAGGCCATCGACCACCTGCTCCAGGACCGCACCTCCTTCCTGATCGCCCACCGGCTCTCCACCATCCGCAAGGCGGACATGATCCTGGTGGTCCGGGACGGCCGCATCGTGGAGCAGGGCACCCATCAGGAGCTGCTGCGCCGCCATGGCTATTACCACGATCTCTACAGCAAGCAGTTCGCCGAGGAATCCGCAGCCCGCATCCTGCAATAATTTCCAGAATATGGAAGCCCCGGCAGCGCCGCTGCCGGGGCTTTTTTCACCCCGTTTTCCGGGAAAGCGCTTCCCCTCTGTCCCCCTGTAACGGACAGCCTTTTTGGGGCTTCCGTCCCCCGCTTTCCGCCTGACAGGCGTATACTCCGTGAAAATTCTGACAAGCGGACTCACCCGTTTGCCAGGATTTTCACATATTTGTCCGCCTATGAAATACAGCCGTTTCCTATACCTGACATTGTTAAAACCTTGACCGCTATTTTTTCATTTTGCTTCCAGTTATTTCCAAAAAAGGTTGCCAAGCCGCCGTCTTTTCGATACAATATTCTGCGAGATAGAGAAGAAGGAACCTGCAGCATGTAATGTGGGACCAAAAATCAAGGAGGTCTTTCATGAAAGTATTAGTCATCAATGCCGGCAGCTCATCCCTGAAGTATCAGCTGCTGGACCCGGAAACCGGCCATCTGCTGGCCAAAGGCCTGTGCGAGCGCATCGGCATTGACGGAAAATTCAGCTATAAGCCCCAGGTGGAGGGCAAGGCCGCCGTATCGGCGGCGGACGTCCCCATGCCCACCCATTCCGAGGCCATCCAGGCGGTGCTGTCCGCCCTGGTGGACCCGGACAACGGTGTCATCTCCTCCATGAAGGAGATCGACGCGGTGGGTCACCGGGTGGTCCACGGCGGCGAGAGCTTCGCCAGCTCCGTCCTCATCACCGACCAGGTGATGCAGGCAGTGGAGGACTGCACCCCCCTGGCGCCTCTGCATAACCCCGCCAACATCATCGGCATCGAGGCCTGCCGGGCGGTGCTGGGCCACGACGTGCCCCAGGCGGCGGTGTTCGACACGGCCTTCCACCAGACCATGCCCGAGCATGCGTATCTGTACTCCATCCCCTATGAGTACTATGAAAACGACAAGATCCGGCGCTACGGCTTCCACGGCACCTCTCACCGCTATGTGTCCCTGCGGGCGGCGGAGATCCTGGGCCGTGACCCGGCGGAGCTGAAGGTGGTGTCCTGCCACCTGGGCAACGGCTCCTCCCTGGCCGCCATCGACGGCGGCCGCTGCGTGGATACCTCCATGGGCCTGACGCCGCTGGCGGGCCTGCCCATGGGCACCCGGGCCGGTGACATGGACGTGGGCGTGGTGGAGTTCATTGCCAACAAGTACGACATGACCATCTCCGAGGCCGTGAACCTGCTGAATAAGAAGTCCGGTATGCTGGGCCTGTCCGGCGTGTCCTCCGACTTCCGGGATCTGGAGCAGGCGGCGGAGAAGGACCATCACCGGGCCACCGTAGCCCTGGAGATCTTCGAGTACCGGGTCCGCAAGATGATCGCCGAGTATGCCGCCGCCATGGGCGGCGTGGACGTGGTGGTGTTCACCGCCGGCGTGGGCGAAAACTCCGCCGAGACCCGTGCCCACATCCTCCAGGGTCTGGAGTTCATGGGCATCACCTGCGACCCGGAGAAGAACCGCTGCCGGGGCAAGGAGCAGATCATCTCCCGGGACGGCGCCCCCGTCACCGTGATGGTGGTTCCCACCAACGAGGAGCTGATGATCGCCCAGGACACCATGGAGTTGGTCCTGGACCAGGAATAACGGAAATAAATCATCCCCGGAGGGGCGCGGCCGCGCCCCTCCGGGGATGATTTATTTGATATGTTTTCTGCCTGAACGTATACGGATCGTTATGACCCGCGTCACATATTACGCTCTGTATCAGAAGCTGACGTTCTCCGGGTCCGGCTTCTGGCAGGGCTTCACATCGGTGACGTACAGCACCGGGCCCTCACCGTCATAGGCCTGGCACTGCTCCTTCTTCACGGTGGCCTGGATCTCCACCCACTGGCGGTTCTTGAACTTCTCCAGTCCCTCCCCCTTGCACACCAGGGCCAGGAACTGCATGTCGTTGTTGCAGCACACCATGGCGAAGCGGCCGGGGCAGTGGATCCCCGGGAACTTCTTGGAGTGGCACATCAGCGCCTTATACCGCACGGTGACGCCGTCGTAGCGCTGGGGGTTGTCCATCATGTCCACGTACCAGATGCCGTAGTCGTTGTCCGGCACGTCCAGGTGGCCGCCGGACAGGTCAAAGGGGGCCATGTCCTCGGTGACGTAGTCCTCGCTGGTGCCGTCGGTGTTCTCCAGATAGATGTCCGCCCGCCGGTTCACCATCCGCAGGTTCCGGCCCCGCAGGGCCTTGCGCAGCTCCTCGTTGCAGCGGTTGAAGATGATCATGTCCGCGTTAAGGATTTTTTCCATCATCAGCTGGCCCATGTTCCGCAGATACGGCTCAAAGGTGGTGGCGTCCACCAGGCACATGATCTGATACAGGATCCAGTTGGCGGGCAGGCCCTCCCGGTACAGGGGCTCGAAGCTCCACATACCGTTGAACTCAATAATTACCTGCTTAGGGCGGTACTGCTTTTCCAGCTTCTTGAAGAACTCCGGCGTCAGCTGGGCAGGATCGTCCACGGTGTAGGTAAAGACGTTGAACAGGGATTTGGGGTCGTACTCCGTCTCCCCCTCCTCGCAGCACAGCAGCAACGTCCGGTCCTCGGCGGCGAAGCCGTCCTTCAGGATGCCGTTGATGAAGTCGGTTTTTCCGGCGTCCAGAAAACCGGTGATGAGATATACAGGAATGTCCATAGGCGTCTCCTTACAGGCCGAACAGGGTCTTCAGGCCGTCCTCCTTCAGCTGGGAGCCGATGACGCACAGGCGGCCGGTGTAGTCGGCGGCGCCATAGCGCACCTCGTGCTCCTGGGGCACATAGTCAAAGTGCAGCCACTGGCCGTCGGCGGCGGGCACGATGCCCTTGGCCCGCAGGATGGCGCCGTAGTCGCCGGAATCCAGGGCCGTCAGAATGCGGTCGATATCCGCCTGGGTGAACTGCTTGGGGGTCTCCGCGCCCCAGCTGGTGAACACCTCGTCGGCGTGGTGGTGATGGTGGTGGCAGGCGCACTCCGGATCGTCGCACTCGCCCTCGTCGTGATGATGGTGCTCGTGCTCGTCGTGGTCATGCTCATGATCATGGTCGTGATGATGGTGCTCATGCTCGTCCTCATCCTCGTCATGATCATGATCGTGATGATGGTGATGTTCATGCGCATCCTCGTCATGCTCGTCGTGGTCATGATGATGGTGATGGTGCTCGGCCTCCTCGGCCTCGTGCTCGGCCCGCATCTTCTCCAGCAGCTCGTCGGCCAGAGACACCTTCTCCACGGCGGCCAGAATGGCCTGACCGTCCAGCTGGTCCCAGGGGGTGGTCAGGATGGCGGCGGTGGGGTTCTTCTCCCGCAGCAGGGCCGCGGCGGCCTCCAGCTTCTCCTGGGTCAGCTTCTGGGTCCGGGACAGGATGATGGTGCCGGCGGACTCGATCTGGTTGTTATAGAACTCGCCGAAGTTCTTCATATACACCTTCACCTTGCCGGCGTCGGCCACGGTGACAAAGGAGTTCAGCCTCATATCCGGAATATCCGCCACGGTGTTCTCCACCGCCACGATGACGTCGCTGAGCTTGCCCACGCCGGAGGGCTCGATGAGGATGCGGTCCGGCTGGAACTGCTCCTTCACCTCCCGCAGGGCCTTGCCGAAGTCGCCCACCAGGGAGCAGCAGATGCAGCCCGAGGACATTTCGGAGATCTGGATACCGGCGTCCTTCAGAAAGCCGCCGTCGATGCTGATCTCGCCGAACTCGTTTTCGATCAGCACCAGCTTCTCGCCCTGATATGCCTCCTTCACCATCTTCTTGATGAGGGTGGTCTTACCTGCGCCCAGGAAACCGGACATGATGTCAATTTTTGTCATAACAGTACCTTCTTTTCTTCTCCCGCCGGGCGGGACATATTCTTTCTCCTATATCATAGCCTATTTTTTCAAAATTGCAAGGGGAGCGAAAAAAATTCACATTTCCGTCCGCATCACCGGCGGTTTGTCCCGCTTTTGCCGGGTTTTGTCCCGATTTTTCGGCGGGACAGGCCGGGACGGAAACAAAAGGGTAGCCATCCGGCGAAAAATACGGTATAATGGGGGAAAATCCAAAAAGTGAGGTATTTCCCCTATGTCCGTGAATCAGCAGCAGACCGGCGAATGGGCCCCCGATTGGGCCCCGGAAACAGAGCCGGAATACACCCCCCGGCCCCGGCGCAGCCGGAAGCAGCGCCGCCCCAAGTGGCCCGGCGTGGTCCTGGCCCTGGTGTGCCTGGCCACCATTGCCGCCCTGGTGTGGCACTTTACCCGGCAGCAGGCAAAGCCCCTGGAGACGGCGGCGGGCTATATCGCCTCGGCGTCGGAAACGGCCCCCCTGTACGATGAGGAGGGCGCCGTTCTGGAGCAGCTGATCCGGGGCAGTCAGGTGAACTATGTGGTGGAGGAGGCCGACGAAAATCACCCGGACCAGGTTCGGGTGCCCCGGGAGGACGGCAGCTTCGGCTGGCTGGACCGGGCCAACCTCACCAGCGACGTCAACGCCGTGGTGACGCTGGAGACGGTGTATGTCCGCCGGGCCCAGAACCTGACGGACGGGGACGGGAACCCCACCGGCCCCCTGGTGCTCCGGGGCCAGGCCCTGACCGTTACCGGCTACCGGGGACTGGCGGAGGACGGCACCGTGGCCTATTACCAGGCGGAGGGGGGCTGCATCCCCGCCCGGTATGTCCGGCTGACGGAGGAGGAGGCCGCCGCGGCCTATGACGCGGATATGGCCCGGCTCCACGCCGACCGGGGCGACAGCTGGGGCGGCGGCGACGCGGCGGGGCTGGACTATGATGCCTATGAAAAGCCCAAGTTCGAGAACAACGTCATGCCCGGCACCGTGAAGGCCCTGTACCTGAACAACGAGGCCATCCGGAATCCGGAGGCATACATCGCCGTGGCCGACGGCTGCGGCATCAACGCCTTTGTGGTGGACGTGATGGACGGCGGGGCCATTGGCTACGCCTCCCCGGTGATGCAGCAGTATTCCCCCAGCGCCTACGAGGACGCCTACAACACCTTAGAGGACTATCAGGCGGCGGTGCGGAAGCTGAAGGATGCCGGTTACTATGTCATCGGCCGGATCACGGCCTTCAACGATCCCAACCTGGCCACGGATCACCCGGAGTGCGTGGTGGCGGACCTGGACGGCAATCCGCTGAAGATCGGCGGCATGTACTGGCCCAGCGTGTATAACCGCTACGTGTGGCAGTATAAGGTGGACCTGGCCCTGGAGGCCGCCCGGACCATGGGCTTCAACGAGATTCAGTTCGACTATGTCCGCTTCCCCGACGGCACCTGGGACTATGACGAGGCGGGCACCATCGACTATCACAACGACAATGACGAGAGCAAGGCCCAGGCGGTGCAGCGGTTTTTGCAGTATGCCGCCGACCGGCTCCATGAGGCGGGGGTGTATGTGTCTGCCGATGTGTTCGGAGAGTGCGCGGAAAAGTACGTTACGGCCTACGGCCAGTACTGGGCCGCCATCAGCGGCGTGGTGGACGCCATCAGCGCCATGCCGTACCCCGATCATTATTCCGCCTCCGGCAGCTGGCTGCCCTGGGAGCACCCCTATGAGACCATGAAAACCTTCGGCGAAAAGGCCGCCGCCCGCCAGCAGGAGACCCCCTCCCCTGCCGCCGTGCGCACCTGGATCCAGTGCTACAACGCCATCCGGGAGCCCTATAACACCTATGGCCCCGACGAGGTGGCCGCCCAGATCCGGGCCCTGACCGAAACCGGCAACACCGGCGGCTACATGACCTGGAACGGCGCCTCCAGCCTGGATAAGTACCGCTATGTCAGCGGCGCGTTTGAATAAGGCGGACAAATCGGAATTTGATGGAGGAAGTAGGTATGCTAAACAACAAAGGGTTCGACCTTTGGGCTGATGGCTATGACAAAACTGTCGGCATTTCTGATGAGGAAAACACATACCCTTTTGCCGGTTATAAAAAGGTTCTTGGGTTCATTTTTCAGGCCATAATGAGAGCTGAAAATGCCGTTGTGCTGGATATTGGATTCGGAACAGGCACATTAACGACAAAACTATACGAGCGAGGCTGTTCCATTTATGGGCAGGACTTTTCATCAAGAATGATTGCGTTGGCGTCTGAGAAAATGCCAAATGCGCATTTATATCAGGGGGACTTTTCAAAAGGGCTTGTCGAACCATTGCGGAACTTTCGTTATAACTATATTGTTGCGACATACTCTCTGCATCATTTAACGGATGCGCAAAAGCGCGACTTTCTGTTAGACTTGCGTAACTACTTAAAAGAAAACGGTAAAATTATAATCGGCGATGTTGCCTTTGAAACGCGAAAGGACTTAGAACAGTGTAAATTGAAGGCAGGAGACACATGGGATAATGATGAAATCTACTTTGTCGTTGAGGAACTGAGAAAAGATTTTCCAGACCTTTCATTTACGCAAATGTCCGATTGCGCGGGAGTCCTGATTTTGGACTGACAACTTCAAGTTTGCCGGTTATCTTCAACAGGGCGTTTGAATAAAGCAGAAAATGGGATTTGACGGAGGAGTGTGATTGTATGAAAAAGGTATGGACTTATTTCGCCATTGGATGCGTGCTGGCAATTGCAGGAATGTTCTTTTCTGATATTTGCGGCAATTTCTTCAACGGCATGGATTACGGAAGCGCTTGCCTATTGGGTATGGGAATGTATCTTTGCATAGTGGTCGTTACCTGCACAGGCATTATTGTTTCAAAAGTTACTTGCAGGAAAAAAGAGGACAATTCCGAAGAAAAAGACAAGTAAGCCCGTTCCGGTTTATCGCTCATCTTCAGCGGCGCGTTTGAATAAGGGCGGGCAGGAAAACAGAATGCAGGAGGAATACTGCTGTGAACAAGAAGAAAAAAAGGAAGCGGAAGTCCAACTGGACGCCGCCCCGAAACTATACGGATTTCTTTTCACCGGAAGCTGACCAGGAGTTTAAGCGAAAACATCCAATCGGTTATCCAGCCCTGGTTATGCTGGGCATGGTTGCGCTGCTGTTGCCCGCATGCCTGTTTTGCGTGTTAGTAGATGGGACAAAAAGCGGATGGATTGTACTTGGGTTTGCTGGCGGCTTCGTATTCGGAATCGGCCTGTTTAATTTTGTTGCCATTATCATAAAGCAGTACCTGGGACATTTGGTAAGTATTGCCTGTTTCCTTGTCGGCGGCGTAATGATGTTGATAAGTTGGCTCTTGTGCCGATAACACCGCGGACAGTACACGGCGTATCACTTCCCCCGGCGGGGCGTTTGAATAAAGCAGAAAACGGGATTTGATGGAGGAGTGTGTTTGTATGAAAAAGAAGGTGAAAATCCCGCTGATGGTGTTCTGTGTTCTGGCGGCCCTGGTGCTGATAGACACCCTTCAGGCAAAGGCACTGGACCGTGTGCCCATTCTGAAGGCAGTGGAGGATTATAACGGCGGCGATTTGTACCAGAAGCACAAGGGGATTCTGGTCGATACCTATGTTTTCACTGACGGCAGTCAGAAAACCGTATTCAAATGGGAAAAAATTGACACAAACAGGGAGGATATCATGATGGATCTGCCTATTCCGACGCATTTGCAGCCGTTCTTTACGGTGATCGGCGACAAAAACAACGAGCACAGCGTGACAGGCACTGTACACTGCTCCTGCGGCTGTGAGCAGTTTGAGGTGTGGGAAAGCAATGACCGCAGCCTTGTAAAGCTGGTGTGCAGGAAATGTGGAAAAGAGATCACCGTGCTGGACAGCGGCAGGCACGGCTGGGACGGGTTCGTGTGCAAGCTGGATTTTCTGGACCGCACCCAGCCGCTCCGGAAATATGCCTGCCCGAAATGCGGCCAAGACGCATTTGAGGTCTGCCTGATGATCCATTCGTTGGGAAAGCAGGACTTCCAGGACTTTTTGGACAAACAGGTATCGGAGAATGAGTCGTTCACGATAGACGACTGGGTGAACGGATTTGACTGGATTACCATTGCCGTCTCCTGTGCAGGCTGCTCTTATTTGGACGGGTGCTGGGTGAGCCTGGAAACCATGTAGCCGATTCCCCCGGCAGGGGGTTTGAATAAGCCGGAGGAAACGAGTGTCGACGGGGGTGCTTGACGTGGAGATAACCGAAATTTCAAAAATTTATCAGGTGCGGAGGCTGGGCCGGGATGACGTGGATGCCATCTATGAGCTGTGCCGCGAAAACTGGATTTTTTACCGGTATCATGAGCCCTTTGTGACAAAAGAGAGCATATTGGACGACATGGAGGCCCTGCCGCCGGGAAAAAGCCGCGAGGACAAATATTACGTCGGCTTTTTTGACGGCGGGTCCCTGGCGGCCATTATGGACCTGATCCTGGGCTATCCCGAAAAAAACACCGCCTTCATCGGCCTGTTCATGACCGACGTGCGGTATCAGCACCGGGGCATGGGTTCACAGATCATCAGCGGGCTTGCGGCGTATCTTTCCGCCTGCGGCTGCGAAAAAATACGTCTGGGTGTGGACAAGGGCAATCCCCAGAGCCATGCTTTCTGGACGAAAAATCGTTTCCGGACCATAGGCGAGTCCCGGTACATTGTCATGGAGCGGGAGATATGACGCACAGGCGGGAGAGCCGGAAACAGGAGGAGAAAAGATGCTGCTGAAAATCACAGACGGTCAGGCGCTGGACGAGAGAAGGCTGATGGATGTCTACGCCGAAAGCAACCTGGAAAACACGGACTTTTTCTGCCCGGAGGAGCCGGACAAGGAGGCGGCCGTCCGCATGGTGGAGTCCGGATTTCTGGACTTTCTGAAAAACGAGTTCTTCAAGGAGCCGGAGGCCGTTTGCTGGGTCCTCGAGGAGGACGGCGTGTGGGTCAGCGCCCTGAGGATCTGTAGGATTCCGGAGGGGCCGTATTACCTGGAGGCCCTGGAGACGCGCCCGGACCGGAGACGGCAGGGATACGGCGTCCGGCTCCTTTCGGAGGTCCTGGACGCAATGAAAGCGGAGGGACCGTTCCGGCTCTGCGACTGCGTGGGCAAAAAGAACGCCGCTTCCCTGAAGGCCCACGAAAAATGCGGCTTCCGGATTGTGTCGGAGCAGGGCTACGATTACCTGCATCAGGAGGCGGATGACCGGGATTTCGGGCTGGAATACCGCTATGAAAGGCCGTGACGGCCGCCGACAAAACAAAAATCACCCCCTGCGTGTCCGTTTCCGGGCACGCAGGGGGTGATTTTATCGCTTATTTTACCGCTCCATAATGGGATAGCCCTGGGCACGCAGAGTCTCGTACATCTGCTGCACATGGAGGGCGTCCCGGGTCTCCACCAGCAGGTGCACCACGCAGGAGCCCACCGGGGCCTTCAGGTTGCCCCGCTCGTGGTTCACCTCCAGCACGTTCACGCCCATGTCGGACATGATGTTCAGCAGGGTGGCCAGGGTCTTGGGCTGATCCGGCAGCACCGTGGCGAAGTTGGCGGTGCGCCCGGCCTTGGCCAGGCCCCGGGTGATGATCCGCTCCAGCATGGTCACGTCCACATTGCCGCCGGACAGCAGGGCGCACACGGTCTTGCCCCGCAGGTCCACCTTGCCGTACATGGCGGCGGCGATGCCCACGGCCCCCGCGCCCTCGGCCACCAGCTTCTGCTTCTCCAGCACCGACAGGATGGCTCCGGCGATCTCGTTTTCGCTGACGGCCACCACCTTGTCCACATACTGGCGGCACATTTCAAAGGTCAGGTCCCCGGGGGTTTTCACCTGGATGCCGTCGGCAATGGTGTGCACGCTGGGCAGGGTCAGGATATGCCCGGCCTCCAGGGAGTCCACCATGCTGGCGGCTCCGGCGGCCTGGACGCCGATGACCTGGCAGGAGGGCTTCAGATGCTTCACGGCATAGGCCAGGCCCGAGATCAGTCCGCCGCCGCCGATGGGAACCAGGATCACGTCCACGTCCGGCAGCTGCTCCAGAATTTCCAGGCCGATGGTGCCCTGACCGGCCATGACCCGATAGTCGTCGAAGGGGTGGATAAAGGTCAGCCCCTGCTCGTCCCGCAGGCGCACGGCCTCGGCATAGGCGTCGTCATACACGCCGTCCACCAGCACCACGTTGGCCCCATAGCTGCGGGTGGCCTGGATCTTGGAAATGGGGGCGGCGGCGGGGATGCAGATGGTGGCGGGGATCTTCATATCCCGGGAGGCAAAGCCCACGCCCTGGGCATGGTTGCCTGCGGAGCAGGCGATAACGCCCCGGCGCTTCTCCTCGTCGGACAGGGTGGCGATCTTATAGTACGCGCCCCGCAGCTTGAAGGCCCCTGTCTTCTGCAGGCAGTCCGCCTTCAGATAAAAGTCGCAGTCCGGCACCAGGCCCGGCGCGTGCAGCACGGGGGTCTGGTTGATAACGGGGGACAGCACCCGGCGTGCGTCCTGGAGCATTTCCATAGAGATCATGTTGTTGCCTCCTTGATTCTGTTCTATATACAAAAACTCAATTTTTGTTCCCGTGTCATGTACTACCATGATACCCTCTCCCGCCGCGATTGTCAATTCCTGTTTGCGTCCCCGGCAGGGAAAAATTACCGGCTGCGGATTGTATATTCTGTGGATTCTTTCGGCAGAACCCACATTTCCGGTTGCATTTTCTGTCGAAAAATGGTATAGTATGAACCGTGAATGGCCTTGACACGGCCGAAATAACCAAAATACGGAGAGAGAGGTTTTCCTCCCGCGGAAGGAGCCGCCTATGAAGGATCTGAAGCATCTGATTTTTTTCGAGGACCTGCTGCAGCAGGCCAATAACCAGCTGGTGCAGCAGGCGGTGGACCAGGGGCAGATCGCCCTGGGCTATAACTGCTATTACATTCCGGAGGTGCTGCTGAACCTGCCGGGCTGCTTCTCCAGCCGTCTGCGGGCGCCCCGCAGCGCCTCGCCGGACATCGCCTCGTACTACATGACCGGCCGCAACTGCCCCTATGTCCGCTGCATCCTGGAGCGGGCCATCGAGGGGGGCTACAACTATCTGGGCGCGCTGTTCGGGGCCGAGTGCTGCGCCGCCATGGAGCGCATGGAGGAGCACTTCCAGCTGCTGCACCCGGTGAAAAACGACCGGTTCTTCCTGACCATCATCGACCCGCCCATGAAGGGGGACCAGACCTCCCTGGATTATTACAAGGCCCAGCTGCAGCTGAAGGTGCTGGACGCCCTCCGGGAGCACTACGGCGTGGACGTGTCCGACGACGCCATCCGCGCGGCGGTGGAAAAGCACAACCGCCTGTGCCGGGTCATCACCGGGATCGGCGACCTGCGCAAGCTGCCGGACCCGCCCATCACCGGATACGAGTTCCACGTGATCCAGCTGGTGAGCCAGGTCTGTCCCCACGACCTGATCCTCCCGTATCTGGAGGAGACGCTGGAGGAGCTGCGCACCCGTATGCCCGAGGCGAAGTTCCCCTTCCGGGCCCGGGTGGTCCTGGCCGGCAGCGAGATCGACGACCCCGCCTTCACCAAGCTGCTGGAGATGTGCGGCGCTATGGTTGTGGCGGACCGCTACTGCTTCGGCAGCTTCCCCAGCCGGGAGGAGATCGGGATCCGGCCGGGCGAAACGGCCTTCGACGCTGTGTGCCGCCACTATCTGCACACCAACCAGTGCGCCCGCTTCATGTCCGGCGACAAGATCGACCAGCGGCACCGGGAGCTGGAGCGCCTGGTGCGGGAGTTCCACGCCGACGGCATCATCTATGAGAGCATGAAGTTCTGCGAGTTCTGGAGCTATGAAAAGGTGCTGGCCAGCCATGTGCTACAAAACGAGCTGAACGTGCCCTGCTGCACCATCGAAAAGGAATACACCCTGGGTTCCGCAGGCCAGCTGCGCACCCGGTTCCAGGCCTTTGTGGAGAGCCTGGAGATCAAGCGGATCCACGGGAAGGAGGCCCGGTCATGAAGCTGAAAAACCTGGCGGACGCCGCCGTGACGGCGGTGGACAAAAAGCTCCAGCGGTTCGACCCCAAGTGGCAGGCCCGCAACGGCGCCGGCGGCCTGCGCAGCCGGTATCAGGACAAGACCGGCATCGCCCGCTATCGGGAGTGGCGCGGCGTGAAGGACACCTTCGCGGACTACGGCGCGTGGCTGAACAACCTGATGAGCATGGCGGCCATGGTGGCCAAGGCCCCGGTGCCGGTGCTGAAGGGCTTCTGGGAATACCGGTGGATGGGCTCCTATCTGGGCACCTTCGCCTTTATTGACCGGCTGTTCGAGGGCTATCGCGGCACGGAGCTGCGGATCGCCCACCGGAATATGCACTGCATCGTGGCCAGCCTCACCAACAAGATCGCCCTGGTGCTGGCCAACGACCGGCGGCTGGGCGGCGGCCCCCTGACCGACGACATCGTCCCCATGGACGAGGTGCTGCCCCCGCTGTTCATGACGGGCTTCCCCACCCTGATCCCCATCCCCATCCAGACCCTGCCGGAGTTCATCATCTGCGACATCGACCAGCATCTGGAGCCCCACTATATCGACGTGGCGGAGTCCTTCGGCCTGGCGGCGGACGTGTGCTCCCGCTGCTCGGCGGAGACCGGCGTGGCCATTGACGACGACTTCCCCATGGTGGGCAAGGCCGTCCTGACCACCAATATGCCCTGCAACGCCAGCGAGGCCACCTCCATGTTCCAGCGGCGGCGCTTCGGTATGCCGGATTTCCCCGTGACCCTGGCCATGATCCACAACGAGCCCGGGGCCCATCCCTACTCTACCCAGATGCTCAAGGACGCCATCGCCTTCATCGAGAAGGAATACGGCGTCAGGTACGACTGGCAGGCCCTGTTTGCCCGGGCGGAGCATATGAACGAGCAGAACCGCATCGAGCTGGAGAAGTGGGAGATCTTCAAGACCCCCTATTCCGCCCTGACCGGCATATCCGAGAGCCTGTACCGGCTGTATGCCTGGGCCTCCGTCAACGGACAGGAGGACCGCTTCACCCGCAACGACCGCAAGGTGCTCAAGATCATGCAGGAGGCCTATCAGCGGCGGTACCAGCCCTATCAGGGTACTACCCGGCACCGGGCCTTCCTGTGGGGCCCGTCGGCGGTGTATTATACCGACTTCCCCACCTGGATCCAGAACTGCTGGGGCGTGAACATCGTGCTGAACATGGACTCCACCATGGGCCACAACATGATTTCCACCACGGACCCGGAGCAGGCCATTCAGGATCTGGCCCTGTTCTCGGAAAAGGGCGTCATGCGCCACCACGCCGTGGGCGGGTGGGACAACGTCAACGCCGTGTGGGAGTGGGCCGCCCGATTCAACTGCGACATGGTCATTTTCAACGACAACGTGGCCTGCAAGGGCATGAACGGCGTCCACGCGCTGATGGAGGAGCAGGCCCGCGACCTGGGCTTCCGGTTCGTGTTCCTGGAGCATGACCTGGAGGACTGCCGCACCATCTCCCGCCGGGATATGCGCAACACCATCAACAAGTATATGTCCGTGGTACTCAACGAGAAGCCTCTGGATGAGACCCTGGTGGACTTTGACGACAGCCTGGCCTGGTAAGGAGGATGCAATGAAAACTGTCTGGAAAATCGCACGGATCGTGCTGCTGGCGGCCCTGGGCCTGTTTCTGGGGACCTTCGCCATCTATATGCTGAACCTGGAAAACAAGCTGATCTACAAGTTCATCTATCCCTTCCTGCAAAAACATTACAACAACCAGAAGCGCGACCGCCGGATCTGACCTGCGCCGGATGCCGGTGAGCGGGAAAGCCCCTTGCGGTGTCATTGCGAGGAGGCCCATCAGGCCGACGCGGGCCCGACATCAACCGTCGGGTCTGCCGAACGCACGTTCCTTATGCGTTCGGCTGCAATCCGTATCCCCGCCCAGCGGCCCGCCAAGGGGCGGACAAATCTGTCCGCCCCTCTTCTTTTTATATCGTGTACACAAACGGGTCACCGGGGTTTTTCAGCACCGGGGCCGGGGTGGCGGCGGCCACCCGGGTGCCGCTGCGGACGGACCGGGTCAAAAACACGTTGCCCCCCACCACGGAGCCGTTGCCGATGTCCGTGTCGCCCCCCAGGATGGACGCGCCGGAATAGATGGTCACGTCGTCCCCCACGGTGGGATGGCGCTTCCCCGGCAGGGAAGCGTGGCCGCCCCGGGGAGACATGGCCCCCAGGGTCACGCCCTGATACAGCTTCACGTTCCGGCCGATGACGGTGGTTTCGCCCACCACGATGCCGGTGCCGTGGTCGATGAAGAAGTGGGGGCCGATAGAGGCCCCGGGGTGGATATCGATGCCCGTGCGGCTGTGGGCATATTCGGACATGATCCGGGGGATCATGGGCACCCGCTGGCAGTACAGCAGGTGGGCAATGCGGTAAACGAAGATGGCAAACAGGCCCGGATAGGCAAAGATGATCTCCTCCCGGGAGGCGGCGGCGGGGTCGGACTCAAACGTGGCGTCCAGGTCCTCCAGCAGCAGCTTCTGCACCTGGGGCAGGCGGCGGGCAAATTCCCGGGCGATCTCCTCCGCCCGGTCCACCTGGTCCTCTGGCAGGGCCAGCTTCAGCTGCTCGGTGAGCTTTTCGCAGATGCGCTCCAGCAGCAGGGCGGCGTAGTTCTCCGGGGCCAGGGACATCAGCGCCGGGTCCCCGAAATAGGCGGGAAACAGCAGGCGGCGGACCTCCTTCACCAGCTCGATGACCGCCCGGCGGTCCGGCAGACGCAGGCCGCTTCCGTACAGGGGGGTGGCGCTTTCCGTCAGGGTGCGGCCGATGGCCGCGGCGGCTTCTTGGATGTGTTGGGGATACATAAGCAGGCTTCCTTTCCGTGTGTGGAAAAATCAAAGCGGCAGAGAATGCGTCATGCATCCTCTGCCGCTGCTTTTACGCGCTTTTCCCGGGCGCGTCAGGCCCGGGCCTTCTGGGCAAACCATGCATGACCGTTCCGGGCATGACAACAACAGACCATGGTACAAATGGCCCGGCAGCTGTTCATGGAAACGTTGCGGTTCATGGCGTTTGCTCCTTTTGGAATCTGGCCCTATTATATGCTCCCCACGGCCCCGCGTCCATTGTCATTTTGGACAAAATGCGCCATTATTCGCCCAGCACCCGGCGGTACAGGGTTCCGCAGGCAGGCTGCACCCCCTTGACGGCAAACAGCTCCTCCACGGTGACGAACTGCACCCCCCGGGGCTGCAGCCGGTCCACGATCTCCAGGGCCGCCGTGACGCTGGTGGGATAGCAGTCGTGGAGCAGGAGAATATCCCCGTCCCCGGCCTGCCGCAGCACGATGTCCAGGATGCTGTCCACGTTCCGGCTTTTCCAGTCCTCCGTGTCCACGGACCAGCAGATGGCCGGGGTCCCCAGGGCGCACAGCTCCTCCTGCGATATGAAGCCGTAAGGGGGCCGCAGCCAGTAGCTTCCCGGCCCCAGCACCTGTTCCAGGGCCCGGCTGCATTTGTCCAGGTCCGCCAGGGCCTGGGCGGCGGACAGGTCCGTCAGGTCCCCGTGGCCGAAGGAGTGATTGCCGATCTGGTGGCCCTCCTGCCGGATGCGCCGCACCAGGTCCTCCCGGCCTTCGATCCGACTGCCCACCAGAAAGAACGTGGCCCGGACGCCCCGCCGGGCCAGGCCCTCCAACAGCCGGGGGGTGTTGGACGGGGAGGGGCCGTCGTCAAAGGTCAGGGCCATGTACACCGGCTCCGCCGCCGGTTCCGCCGCCGGGCCTGCCGGTTCCGCCGGGGTGCAGCCCGTCAGCACCAGCAGCAGGGCCAGAACTATCCCCGCCCGCCGCCTCATACCGGCCCCTCCAGGGCCACCGCCTGCATCCCCAGCTCCCGGTGCCGCTGCCACACCGTCTCCCGGGGCCAGGCCGCCATGCCCCGGTCCTTCCAGGGGTCGCAGCAGATATAGTGCTCCCGGTCATACCCCGCCAGCACCACGCAGTGCTCGTTGGAGATCCACATGAAGGGCTCGCCTCCCGGCTCCAGACGGTACCAGGGTCCGTTGACGGTGGGGCGCAGGTCGATGCTGACCCACAGCAGCACCGGCAGGTCCCGGTCGATGTATCGGCGGCACAGGTAGCCCAGCTCCGCGCCGGTCTCGTTTTTGACCCGGTATGTCCCGGCTCCGTCCCGGGACTTAGCCGCCAGAAACCGGGACAATCCGGTCTGTACCGCGCTGGCCCAGCAGCCCAGGGCCTCCGGGTCGTGGGGGTCCCCCACAAAGGCCCGGCGGGGGTCCGGCCCGTGGCGGACGCCGTTCTCGTCCCGGTAAAACCGGCCCCGGGGCAGCCACTCCCGGGCGAACTCCTCCGCCGTCACGGAGAAGCCCAGGTATTGCAGTACCATGGCGGCGCTGACGCTTTCGCAGCCGGTGGGCAGGTCCTGCCCCTGGCCGATAAAGGGCACCGGAAGCCGCTTCATACCGCCGCCTCCCCTGCCCGTCGCCGGGAAACCCGGTTCAGCAGGAACACCTGCCCCGTCACCAGCGCCGCCCCGATGGCCAGGGGCACCCAGGGATTTCCCAGCGCCGGGGCCAACAGATAGCACACCGTGCAGTCGGCGGCAACCGCCAGGCCGTACCACAGCTGGGTGTTCACATGGGCCATGTGGTCGCAGCCGGCTCCGGTGGAGCTCATGATGGAGGTGTCGGAGATGGGGGAACAGTGATCCCCCATAACGGCCCCGCCGCACACCGCCGCCACCGCCATGGGCAGCAGCGGACTTCCGGCAAACACCGGCACCGCCACGGGAATGAGAATGCCCATGGTGCCCCAGCTGGTGCCGGTGGCAAAGGCCAGCACCCCGCCCACCAGGAACAGGGCCAGGGGGAACAGGGCCGTCAGGGTCTCCCGGCCGTCAAACAGCCCCCGGACAAAGGCCGCCGTGTCCAGCCGGGCGGCAAAGGACTTCAGCCCCCAGGCGAAGGTCAGCACCAGAAGCGCCGGGGTGATGAGCTTGAATCCATCCAGAAAGCCCTCCACAAACCCGGAAAAGCTCATGACCCCCCGGGGGATATACAGCAGGGCCATCACCAGCAGGGTGACGGAGCAGCCGAAGCACAGGGCCATGGGGGCGTCGGTGTTGGCAAAGACGTTGGAGGCCGTCAGGGCCAGGCCCGCCTCCCGGCAGCTGCGGCGGCCCAGCACCGCCATGCCCCACACCACCGCGACGATCAGGCACGCCGTGGGCAGCAGCAGGTCCACCGCCCGGCCCCGGGGGCGGTCCCGGCCCTCCGGCGCAGTCTCGGGCCGGGGCGGCTCCTGCCGGATGGCCAGCTGCTCCCGGCGGTACATAGGGCCGAAGTCCCGGCCCGTCAGGGCCACCAGAAACACCAGCCACAGCATCAGCAGGGCATAGAAATTATACGGTATGGCCTGAATAAACAGAGCGAAGCCGTTGACATGGCTGTAATCCGCCGGGATGTACGACGACACGGCGGCGGCCCAGGAGCTGATGGGGGCCAGGATGCACACCGGGGCGGCGGTGGCGTCGATGATAAAGGACAGCTTCTCCCGGGAGACCCGGCAGCGGTCGGTGATGGGCTGCATGATGGCCCCCACCGTCAGGCAGTTGAAATAGTCGTCCAGGAAGATCAGGCAGCCCAGGCCCGCCGTGGCCGTTACCGCCCCCCGGCGGGACCGCACCCGGCGGGAGGCCCACTCCCCGAAGGCCCGGGAGCCGCCGGACCGGGCAAACAGCACCACAATGGCTCCCAGCAGCACGTCGAAGAAGAAGATCTTCAGGTCGATGCCATCCATCAGGGTCAGGAACAGGGTCTCAAAGCTGCGCCAGGGGGCGAAGCCCTCCGTCAGCAGTGCTCCCACCACGCACCCGGCCAGCAGGGAGGAATACACCTCCTTGGTGGCAAAGGCCAGCACAATGGCCACCGCCGGAGGCAGCAGCGCCCAGCCGGTGGCCGCAAAAGAGGCCGGGCCGCCGCGATCGGCAAAGGAGACGGCGCACAGCAGCACCAGCACCGCCGCCAGCACCGCCCCCCGCCTGCGGAAGGTTCGTTTCATGGTCAATATCCTCGCTTTCCCCATAAGTCGGCGCCCCGGCGGGGCAGACCGCTTACTATGAGTGTATGCGGGAGTATGACAGGAGATTTTTGCCGCCGGGGCGTCACAAAGCCTTGTTCCGGGCCGGAATTGCTGGTATAATAATAGGGTTCAGAAGATTTTCAGGAAAGGAACGACATTGCATGGAGCTGCACGCAAAGCTGGTTCGCTCGCAGCTGTCTTTTTTCAAGCCCTTTGTGGCGGGCCTGTCTCTGGAGGCCACCCGGAAGGGCCAGGACAAGCTGGGCGAGCTGATGACCGCCCTGCACCGGCGGGAGGTGCTGGTGCGGGACCACGATTTTGAGCATTTTCAGGGGGCGTGGGTCATGCCCAAGGACCAGCGCCGCACCGGAGTGATCCTGTATCTCCACGGCGGGGGCTATACCTGCGGCAGTCTGGAATACGCCAAGGGCTTTGCCGCCACCCTGGCCTCGGAGTGCGGCGTGCGGGTGTTCTGCCCGGCCTATCGCCTGGCCCCGGAGCATCCGTATCCGGCGGCCCTGGACGACGCGCTGGAGAGCTATCAGTACCTGCTGCAAAAGGGCTATGAGCCGGGGCAGATCATGCTGGCCGGGGAGTCCGCCGGAGGCGGGCTGATCTACTGCCTGTGCCTGAAGCTGAAGGAGCTGGGCATGGAGCTGCCCTGCGGCCTGATCGGCATCTCCCCGTGGACGGACCTGACCGGCTCCGGGGATTCCTATCGGGAGAACCGGGAAAACGATCCCTCCATGACCCCGGAGCTGCTGCAGTTTTACGCGGGGTGCTATACCCAGGACCCCACGGACCCCCTGTGCTCGCCGCTGTTCGGCGACCTGACGGGCCTGCCGCCGTCGCTGCTGTTTGTGGGCGGGGACGAGGTGATGCTGGACGACACCCGGGCCCTGCACGAAAAGCTCCTGGCCGCCGGGTGCCGCAGCAGGCTGCACATCGCCCCGGAGCGGTGGCACGCCTATGTGCTGTACTGCCTGAACGAGAATATGGAGCAGGATTTTGAGGCCATCAACCACTTCCTGGACCGGACCCTGTCCCCGGCCCGGAGCCTGCGGTGGATGCGGCTGGACAACGCCGCCAAGATCTATCCCGCCGCCAAGCGCCGGAACTGGAACAACTTCTTCCGCCTGTCCGCCACCCTGACGGAGCCCATCGACGTGCCCGTGCTGCGGGCGGCCCTGGACGTGACGGTGCGGCGGTTCCCGTCCATGGCCGTGCGGCTGCGGCGGGGGGTGTTCTGGTACTATCTGGAGGAGATCCCCCAGGCCCCGGAAATCCAGCCGGAAAAGAGCTGCCCCCTGGCCCACGTTCCCTTCGGCCAGGTGCGGCGCTGCGCCTTCCGGGTGCTGGTGTATCACAACCGGGTGGCGGTGGAGTTTTTCCACGCCGTCACCGACGGCACCGGGGGGCTGATCTTCCTGAAAACCCTGGTGGCGGAGTACCTGTGCCAGAAGTACGGCATCACCGTTCCGGCGGAAAAGGGCGTTCTGGGCCGGCTGGAGGAGCCAAGCCCCCAGGAGCTGGAGGACAGCTTCCTGCGCTATGCCGGGGACGTTACCGCCAGCCGGGCGGAGAACACCGCCTATCACCTCAGCGGCACCCCGGAAAAGGACGGGTATAAGAACCTGGTGACCATGATGGTGCCGGTGGACCGGGTGCGGGTGTGCGCAAGGAAATACGGGGTGTCCGTGACGGAGCTGCTGTGCGCCGCCATGATGCAGGCCATCGCCGACCTGCAGGCGGAGAAGGTGCCCCGGCGCAGCCGCCGCAAGCCGGTGAAGGTGCTGCTGCCGGTGAACCTGCGGACCCTGTTCCCCAGCCGCAGCCTGCGGAACTTTGCCTCGTATATCACCCCGGAGATCGATCCCCGCACCGGGGACTATACCTTCTCCGAGATCTGCGCCGCCGTGCACCACCGGATGGGCCTGGAGAACAACACCCACACCCTGCGCTCCAAATTCGCCGCCAATGTGGCCAGCGAAAAGTCCCCGGTGCTGAAGGTGATGCCCCTGTTCATCAAAAACATTGCCATGAAGGCGGCGTTTAACGCCGTGGGCGAGCGGAAGTCCTGCCTGTGCCTGTCAAACCTTGGGGCGGTGGAGCTGCCGGAGGCCATGGCCCCGTATGTGCAGAGGCTGGACTTCATCATCGGCGTTCAGGCCGCCGCGCCCCACGACTGCGGCGTGGTGTCCTGGAACGGAACCATGTATATCAACTGCATCCGCAGCATCCAGGAGCCGGAGCTGGAGCTGCATTTTTACCGGGTCCTGCAGCGGCTGGGTCTGCCTGTGAAGGTGGAGAGCAACCGCCGGGGCCGGGGATAAGGGAAAGGAGTGTCCGATATGTATTGCATCAATTGCGGCGTGGAGCTGGCCGACAGCGAAACCGTGTGTCCCCTGTGCGGGACCCGGGTGTTTCACCCGGATATGCCCCGGCAGCAGGGGGAGCCTCCCTTTCCGCCGGACCCCATGGGCCATCCCGAGGAGGTGAACCGCTCCGGCGTGCTGTTTATCCTGACCATGCTGGCGGTGCTGCCCATCGTGATCTGCATCCTGTGCGACTGGAGCGTCAACGGGACCATCCTGTGGTCCGGGTTTGCCTCCGGCGGCGTGGCGCTGCTGTACATCCTGGCGGTGCTGCCCCTGTGGTTCAGAAGGCCCAACCCGGTGATCTTCGTCCCGGCGGACTTCGCGGCCATCGGGCTGTACCTGCTGTATATCAACTTCGCCACCGGCGGACACTGGTTCCTGACCTTCGCCCTTCCGGTCACGGGGACCATCGGGGTTCTGGTGACTACGGTGGTGACGCTGCTGCGGTATCTCAGCCGGGGGTATCTCTACATCTTCGGCGGGGCGCTGATTGCCGGAGGCGGCCTGGCGGTGCTCATCGAGTTCCTGCTGAACCTGACCTTCGGGCTGCACCACACGTTCATGTGGTCCTTCTATCCCCTGGCGGCGGGAGTGCTGCTGGGGGCCATGCTGCTGATCATCGCCGTGTGCAAGCCCCTGCGCCGGTCCCTGCACCGGAAGTTTTTCCTGTGACAGGCTGCTGGCAAAAAAGGGCAAAGCCCTTTTTTGCCAAAAGGCTTGCAGTCTGCCGGGCGGCAAACTCTGCGAGGCTTTTTGGGACAAGCAAAAATCTCCCCGCCCGGGGAGATTTTTTGCGCTTGACAAATACCCGGGAGGGGTATATAACTATAGATACCCCCACGGGGTATCATGAAACGAAGCGAGGCGGGGAAACTATGGAAGAACACAACTGCTGCCGCTGCTCCCAGCGGAAAAAGGAGCGCTCGCCGGAGGAATACAAGCGCCTGATCCACCGGCTCAACCGCATCGAGGGTCAGATCCGGGGCATCCGGGGCATGGTGGAGGCCGGGGCCTACTGTCCCGACATCCTGGTCCAGGCGGCGGCGGTGAACGCGGCCATCAACGCCTTCAACAAGGAGCTGCTGGCCAGCCACATCCGCACCTGTGTGGCCCAGGACATCCGGGACGGCAAGGATCAGGTCATCGACGAGCTGGTGACCACCCTACAAAAGCTGATGAAATAGGAGTGGACCCAATGAGGCAATACAATGTCACGGGCATGAGCTGCGCCGCCTGCTCGGCCCGGGTGGAAAAGGCGGTGGGGAAGGTCCCGGGGGTCACGGCCTGCTCCGTGAGCCTTTTGACCAATTCCATGGGTGTAGAGGGCACGGCGGCGCCCTCCGCCGTCATCGCCGCCGTGGAGGCGGCGGGGTACGGCGCGTCGGAAAAGGGCGCGGCCCAGTCGTCTCCCAGTGCCGATGAGCAGCAGCTGGAGGACCACGAGACGCCCCGTATCCGGCGGCGGCTCCTGTGGTCCGTGGGCATTCTGCTGGTGCTGATGTACTTTTCCATGGGCCACATGATGTGGGGCTGGCCCCTGCCGCATTTTTACGACGACAACCATGTGGCCATGGGCCTGACCCAGCTGCTGCTGACGGGGATCATCATGGTCATCAACCAGAAGTTCTTCATCAGCGGCTATAAGGCCCTGTGGCACCGGGCCCCCAATATGGACACCCTGGTGGCCCTGGGGGCCACGGCGGCCTTCGGCTACAGCACCTATGCCCTGTTCGCCATGACGGCGGCCCAGGTCCGGGGCGATGAAGCCGCCGTCATGACCTATATGATGGACTTCTATTTTGAGTCCGCCGCCATGATCCTGACCCTGATCACCGTGGGCAAGATGCTGGAGGCCCGGTCCAAGGGCAAGACCACCGACGCCCTGAAAAGCCTCATGAGCCTGGCTCCCAGAACCGCCTCCGTGCTCCGGGACGGCCGGGAGGTGGAGGTGCCGGTGGAACAGGTGCAGCAGGGGGACGAGTTCGCCGTCCGGCCCGGGGAGAGCATCCCTGTGGACGGCGTGGTGCTGGAGGGCTCCAGCGCCGTCAATGAGTCCGCCCTGACCGGGGAGAGCATCCCCGTGGACAAGGCCCCCGGCGACGGCGTGTCCGCCGCCACGGTGAACCAGTCCGGCTATCTCCGCTGCCGGGCCACCCGGGTGGGCCAGGATACCACCCTGTCCCAGATCATCCGTATGGTCAGCGACGCCGCCGCCACCAAGGCCCCCATCGCCAAGATCGCCGATAAGGTCTCCGGCGTGTTCGTTCCGGCGGTGATTTCCATTGCCGCCGTGACCACGGCGGTGTGGCTGCTGCTGGGCCACCCGGTGGGCTACGCCCTGGCCCGGGGCATCTCCGTGCTGGTGATCAGCTGCCCCTGCGCCCTGGGCCTGGCCACACCTGTGGCCATTATGGTGGGCAGCGGCCTGGGGGCCAAAAACGGCATCCTGTTCAAAACCGCCGCCTCCCTGGAGGAGACGGGCCGGGTGCAGATCGTGGCCCTGGACAAAACCGGCACCATCACCAGCGGTCAGCCCCGGGTGACGGACATCCTCCCGGCGGAGGGCGTCACGGAGCAGGAGCTGCTGACCTATGCCCTGGCCCTGGAGCAGAAAAGCGAGCACCCCCTGGCCCGGGCGGTGCTGGACCGGGCGGCGGGGCTTACGGCTCCGGAGGTGTCGGACTTTCAGGCCCTGCCCGGCAACGGCCTGACGGCTGTGCTGGAGGGGAAGGCCCTCTGGGGCGGCAGCGCCGCCTTTACGGCCAAGCGCGCCGCCGTATCTCAGAATTTGCAGGCCAGAACCGAGGAGCTGTCCCGGCAGGGGAAAACGCCCCTGTTCTTCGGGGCGGGGGACCGGCTTCTGGGCGTCATTGCCGTGGCGGACGTCATCAAGGAGGACAGCCCCCGGGCGGTCCGGGAGCTGCAGAGCATGGGCATCCGCGTGGTGATGCTCACCGGCGACAACCAGCGCACCGCTCAGGCCATCGGGGCCCAGGCGGGGGTGGATCAGGTCATCGCCGGGGTGCTGCCGGAGGGCAAGGAGGCCGCCATCCGCCGGCTGATGCAGCAGGGCAAGGTGGCCATGGTAGGCGACGGCATCAACGATGCCCCGGCCCTGACCCGGGCCGACACCGGCATCGCCATCGGCGCGGGAGCCGACGTGGCCATCGACGCGGCGGACGTGGTGCTGATGAACAGCAGTCTGCTGGACGTGCCCGCCGCCATCCGGCTCAGCCGGGCCACCCTGCGGAACATCCACGAAAACCTGTTCTGGGCGTTTTTCTACAACGCCATCGGCATACCCCTGGCCGCCGGGGTGTTCATCCCCCTGGGCCTGACCCTGAATCCCATGTTCGGCGCGGCGGCCATGAGCCTTTCCAGCTTCTGCGTGGTGTCCAACGCCCTGCGGCTGAATCTGTTCAAGCTCCGGGATAACCGGCACGATCATAAGAGAACCAATCACCTAAACGACATCAAGGAGGAACAAACTATGGAAAAGACACTGGAGATCAAGGGCATGATGTGCCCCCACTGCGAGGCCACCGTTCGCACCGCCCTGGAGGCCATGCCCCAGGTGCAGACCGCTCAGGTCAGCCACGAAAGCGGCACCGCCGTGGTGACTCTTACCGCCCCTGTGGAGGACGACACCCTGCGCCGCACCGTGGAGGACAAGGGCTACACCGTCACCGCCATCCGCTGACCCTACACAAACAACGAGAAAAGCACGGCGCAAGCCGTGCTTTTCTCGTATAAATCTTCGGCTGAAAGAGGGTCCCAACAGCCGTAACTTACCCTCAGGCTCTCTCCATGGCCTCCCGGAAGTCTCTCTGGTCGGTGAAGATCTCCTGCTTGTAGGGATTCTTCTTCTGTGCCTTGGCCCGCTTGATGATGCTGGCCAGGATCACCACGTTCACCACCAGTGCCACAATGGAGACCACGCCCTGGGCCGTGGGATTGGCGGCGGTGGGCCGGACGGCGGGATCCATGAAGCCGTCGGCATAGACGGAGGTGATGGTGCTGAACACGCTGTTGTCCTGGAACAGGGGGAACACCTGGGCAAACATGCACCACAGGGCCAGGGTGTTGGCCCGGTTCTGGATCCAGCCGCCCTTGTTCCAGAAGTGGTTGGCAAAGGTGGGGGCCAGCAGCAGGGCCAGACCGCAGTACCAGGAGTGGGTGGGCAGGCAGTTGTAGGTATACTCGAAGTTCCACAGGTCATAGGCCAGGATATAGCACCAGGTCATGTCGGGCCACAGCATATCCTTCTGATCCTTGGAGGAGTAAATGCCCCACCAGGCGGTCATGCAGAAGATGTTGACGATACCGGCAATGCCGTTGACCCAGTTCCACCAGCCGCCGTACAGCCACACGTTCTCGGAGGACAGCCACCAGCGGTCGCCGAACTCCTTCAGGGCCATGGCGCCCCGGATACCGGACTCGAAGTCGCTGACCACGGCGATGAGAATATTGATGGCCACAATGGCAAAGGGGAACACCTTGAACCACTCCGTCTTGCCGATGCTCCACTTGTACTTGAGCATCATGAAGCCGATGCACCCGGCGGTGGCGGCGTACAGCTTGGCATAGTGGAACCAGCTGTTCATGTTGGTATAGGTCTGGTTGTTCAGGGCCCATTCCGCGCCGGCGTGTGCACCGATGGCGATGGCGATGAAATACACCGTCAGCACGGCGGGCAGCACCAGAAAGCAGATGATGCCGCCGGTCTTGGTGCGGCGGGCGAACTCGTTGGCCAGCACCAGCCCGGTAAACACCAGCACAAAGCCCAGCAGCTGGTACAGGGCGGTCTCGCCATAGATCTGGAATAACATGTCCATTCCTCCTAAAAAAATTTCTGTCTCCTAAGCTCAGCCGCCTGGTCCAGCCAGAGAAGCCTGGACCATCGGCCATGCCGCCAATATAGCACAGGTTTCCTTAAAAAGTCAACTGTCACGCGGAAGAAAGTGTTGAAAAATCCGAAAAAAGCGGGTACAATGAAACCGAAATCGGCTGTGGTATGTGGCCATACCACAGCCAGAGGAGGAAGCGCGTATGGAGTTTGAAAAGCTGGTGTCCCCGTCTCTGAAGGACCTGTTCATCACCCACATCGAGGCCATGATCCTCTCCGGGGAGCTGCCGGTGGGGCAGCAGCTGCCGCCGGAGCGCCAGCTGGCCCAGTCCATGGGCGTCAGCCGGGCGGTGGTCAACAGCGGCGTGGCGGAGCTGGAGCGCCGGGGATTTTTAGAGGTCCGGCCCCGGGTGGGCATCTTCGTCACGGACTATCGCCGGGCCGGGACCCTGGACACCCTGAAATCCATTATGACCTATAACCGGGGCCGCCTGCGCAACGAGGAGATCCGCTCCATTCTGGAGGTCCGGGACGCCCTGGACAAGCTGGCGGCGGCGGGGATCATCGCCTGCGCCTCGGAGGAGGATATCGCTGCCCTGTTCCGGGCGGCGGAGGCCATCCGGGAGGCCGGGGACAACCGCCATGCGGCGGAGGCGGCCTTTGCCTTCCAGCATGAGCTGGCCATGCAGTCGGGCAACACCCTGCTGCCCCTGATCTTCCGGTCCTTCTATTCCTCGGTGCTGGTGCTGTGGGAGCGGTTCTGCGCCCTCAACGGCATTTCCATGCTCTATGAGACCAGCGTCCGCCTGTGCCGCCACATCCGGGACCGGGACCTTTCCGCCGCCGTGGCCTGGATCGATTACTGCACCCGGGAGACCGTCTCCGGCAGCCGGAGGATCTATTACTGATACTGATTCTTGATTAAAAAATTTAATCAAGAATCCCGTGCGCTGTGCGCACGCACAGCGTGTGAAAACACGCTGTGGCGTCTCATACAAAACCTGACGCACCTTCGGTGCTATAAAAAGCTTTTCAAGCTTTTTAACAGGTTTTAGTATGAGACTTGTCCCAAAAGGGCAAACTCTGCGAGGCTTTTGGGATAGACAGAGAAAAGCACGGCTGAAGCCGTGCTTTTCCGGTTAAATCGGTTGTTTACTTGCCCATGGGGGCGCCGCAGTGGGGGCAGAAGTTGCTGTCGGACACGGTGCCGCAGACGGAGCAGGTCTTGGCGTCGCCGGACTTCTCCTGGGGCTCCTCGTCCTGGGCCTCCTCCTTGCGTTTGGCGGCCTCCAGCCGGGCGATCTTCTCCTTGGAGGCGTTGACGGCGGCCACGACGTCCTTCACGGCGTCGGGCAGCTCACCCTGAAACTCGGAGACGAACCACTCGCCGATGGCCCGATAGTTCTTCTCGATCTCCCGCTGCTCGGAGAGAATTTCCATGTTCATCTTGGCGGCGTCGGTGGCAGCCTTGGCCTTCTCGGTGGCGGTCTCCGCCAGATCCTTGGCCTTTTCGGCAGCCGCACCGGCCACCAGCTGGGCCTTCTTGGTCAGTTCATCAAAAAATGCCATAGCAATGATCTCCTTTCAGATTCTGATTAATTAGGGTCATTATACACCACGGAGGGTGGTTTTGTCAATGCTCGATCCAGTCGGAGGCACGGGACACGGCGCGCTTCCACAGGCGGTAGTCCCGGTCGCAGTCCGCCTGGGGCCGCGTGGGCAGGAACACCCGCTGGCTCCGGCGCAGGCGGGTCAGCTCCTCCAGATCGCTCCACACGCCGCAGCTGAGGCCCGCCAGGGCCGCCGCGCCGAAGGCGGTGGTCTCCACCATCCGGGGCCGGTCCACGGGGATGCGCAGCATATCCGCCTGCAGCTGCATGAGAATGTCCGACACGCTGGCCCCGCCGTCCACCCGCAGGGCGGTGATGTCGCACCCGGCGTCCTGCCGCATGGCCAGCATCAGGTCCGTCACCTGATAGGCGATGCACTCCAGCACCGCCCGGGCGATGTGTGCCCGGCCCGTGCCCCGGGTGACGCCCAGAATGGCCCCCCGGGCGTACATATCCCAATACGGCGCCCCCAGGCCGGTGAAGGCCGGCACCACCACCACGCCGCCGGAGTCCTCCACGGACTCCGCCAGACGGTCGCACTCCGGGGCGGAGTCGATCAGGTGTAGCTCGTCCCGCAGCCACTGGATGGTGCTGCCGCCGTTGAAAACGCTGCCCTCCAGGGCGTAGGCCGTGCGGCCCTCCACCTGCCAGGCAACAGACGTCACCAGCCCCGCCCGGCTGCGGACGGGCTTTTCCCCCACGTTCATCAGGGTGAAGCAGCCGGTGCCGTATGTATTCTTGGCCTCGCCCGGGCGGAAGCAGGTCTGGCCGAACAGGGCGGCCTGCTGGTCCCCTGCCGCGCCGCACACCGGTACCCCCGCCAGCTTTTCCAAACCGGGAATTCCCTTTTTCACCAGGCCGTATACCTGACTATTGGCCACGGGAAGGGGCAGAATAGACATGGGTATCCCCAGCAGCTCGCACAGCTCCGCGTCCCAGCACAGCCGGTGGATATCGAACAGCATGGTCCGGGAGGCGTTGGAGTAGTCCGTGACGTGGGAGCCGGTCAGCTGCCAGATGAGCCACGTTTCCACCGTGCCGAACAGCAGCTCTCCCCGGTCCGCCTTTTCCCGGGCGCCGGGGACGTTGTCCAGCACCCAGCGGATCTTGGTGGCGGAGAAGTAGGCGTCGATCAGCAGGCCCGTGGCGGACTGGATGCGCTCCTCCAGCCCCAGGCGCTTCAGTTCCTCGCAGAACTCCGCCGTCCGGCGGCACTGCCAGACGATGGCGTTGTATACCGGCCGGCCGGTGGTCTTGTCCCAGAGGATGGTGGTCTCCCGCTGGTTGGTGACGCCGATGCCGGCCACCTCCCCCTCCAGCCCGGCTGCGGCCTGGGCCGCCGCGCGGCGCTCCGTCTCCCAGATCTCCATGGGGTCATGCTCCACCCAGCCGGGCTGGGGATAGAGCTGGCGGAAGGGAAACTGGGCCTTGGACACAATGTCGCCCCGGCGGTCAAACACGATGGCCCGGGAGCTGGTGGTCCCCTGGTCCAGCGCCAGAATATAGGTTCCCATAGAAGTCTCCTCTTTCTTTTTGTTTCAGAGTATGCTAATATAGGGTATTATAACACAGAAAGGACAGGATTACCATGACGGATTTCCAGGAATTTACCTTTCTTTCCAGCGACGGCCACACCCAACTTCACGGGGCACAGTGGACCCCGGCGGATCGTAAGCCTCGGGCGGTGCTGCAGATCGCCCACGGCGTGGCGGAGCACATCCTGCGGTATGACGATTTTGCCCGGTATCTCAACGACCGGGGCATCCTGGTGGCGGGACACGACCACCTGGGCCACGGCAAGTCCCTGCCGGAGGGCGGCACGCCGGTGTATTTCGGCGACGGCAGCACCTGGGAGACGGTGGTGGACGACATCCACCTGCTCCATGACCGGCTGCGGGAGCAGTATCCGGATCTGCCCATCCTGCTGATGGGCCACAGCATGGGGTCGTTCCTGTCCCGGTCGTACCTGATCCGCTATCCCGGCACGGTGGACGCCGCCATCATCATGGGCACCGGCTGGCAGCCGGAGATCACCATCCGGGGCGGCCTGCTGCTGGCGGGAATTCTGTCCGGGCTCAAGGGGCCGGACGCCGTCAGCAAAATGGTGACCAATATGGCCTTTGGGGCCTATAACAAGGCCTTCGGCGACAAGCCCCGGACCCCCAACGACTGGCTGTCCGCCGACACGGACAACGTGGACCGGTATATGGCGGACCCCCTGTGCGGCGCGGACGCCACGGTGGGCCTGTTCCGCCAGATGCTGCGGGGGCTGCGGTTCAACCAGACCCCCGGGAACATCGACCGGATGGACAAAAACGCCCCCATCCTGCTGATCGCCGGGCAGGACGATCCGGTGGGCGACATGGGGGCCGGTGTCCGGCGGACCCACGACGCCTTCAAGCGGGCGGGGGTCAGGGACGTGACCCTGAAGCTGTATCCCGGCCTGCGGCATGAGATTCTCAACGAGGCCGCCATGCGGGACACGGTGTACGGAGACATCGGGGCCTGGCTGGACCGGGTGCTGGGCTAACGCAGAGACGCCAGCAGGTTGGGCAGGCCCAGCAGGTCCACGTTGTGGGTCCGGCGCAGCAGGCGGACGGTGAAGAAGCTGTCCGCCGTCAGCACCAGCAGCAGGGCCAGTCCCGCCCCGGCGGGGGCGTGCAGGGCGATGGGGTGCAGCAGGGGCTGCACCTGCCGGAGGGCGAAGGCCGTCAACGGACCCCATACCACCGCAAAGGGCACGCAGACCCGGCGGTTCAGGTCCATGTGGGTGCCGGAATAGTCCCAGAACATGACCCCCAGCAGCCTGTCATAGAGAAAATGCACGGCGTATTCCACGGCGGTGGCCGTGAGGCCGCCGTAAAAGGCCAGGCGGAAGAAGCCCCGGGTCAGGTCGGCGGGCAGGTGCAGCACCGCCAGCATGGCCAGACCGTACACCGGGCACAGGGGCAGCAGGAGAAAGCACTTGCGCACCTGATGCCGGGACCCGGTGACGGCGGCGAAGATTTTTTCCAGCAGATATCCCAGAAAGCTATACAGACAAAACAGCCACAGCCAGTACACGGCGACGCCTCCCTTCCCCCTCATTCTGCCCCGGGAGGGCTGCCGCGATACCCGGGCAAAGGCGGGGAAAGGGAGGAAAGATATGGACCAGTGGGAGCAGCTGCGGCAGCAGTGCATGAGCTGCCGGGCCTGCGGCCTGGCGGATACCCGGACCAACGTGGTGTTCGGGGTGGGGTCCCCCACGGCGGAGGTGCTGCTGGTGGGCGAGGCCCCCGGGGCCAGCGAGGACCGGCAGGGTGAGCCCTTTGTGGGAGCCGCCGGGAAGCTGCTGGACGATATGCTGGCCATGATCGGCCTGCGGCGGCAGGAAATCTACATCACCAACAGCGTCAAGTGCCGCCCGCCCAAAAACCGGGACCCTCTGAACACCGAAAAGGACGCCTGCGCCGGATTCCTGCGGCGGCAGCTGGAGCTGATGCAGCCGAAAATCCTGGTGTGCCTGGGCCGCATCAGCGCGGCGGAGATCATCAAGCCGGATTTCAGGATCACCCAGGAGCACGGCCGGTTTTTTGAGAAAAACGGCATATGGATGACGGCCCTGTATCACCCCGCGGCCCTGCTGCGGGACCCGGCCAAGAAGCCGGAGACCTTCCAGGACCTGAAGCGCTTGCAGGCCAAGATCCGGGAGGTCTGCAGCCGGACGCCCATGGAATTTGCGTGACCAGGGCAAGCAATCAAATAATTTTTAGACAAGCCAACGCGGGCTGTCAGGAAAATCCTGACAGCCCGCGTGTTTTTTTTGGGGGGGGGTCAATCCTCTTTCTGGCGGGCCAGATAGTCCCGGATGAAGTCGATGAGGTGCGCGGTGGCGGGAGGCGCATTCTCGATGCTGCGCACCGCAAGCACGATGTCGCGGTACACCTGGGGGTCGGTGGGCCGGCTGACCACATGATAGGGGGTCTTGTTCAGAACCAGCTGCCCCATGTAGCCGATGCACAGGCCGTTTTCGATCAGGGAGAGGATCAGGTTGTCGTCCCGGCTGGTGTACTCCACCCGGGGGGTGATCTTGTTTCTGCGGAAGATGCCCGTGGCCTCCTTCTGGCTGCCCTCATCGCACAGGATGGTGGGCTCGTGCTGGAAGGTGGACAGGGGGATGGTGTCCATGGCGGCCAGGGGGCTGTTCTCCGCCGCCACGGCCAGGAAGGGGTCCCGCCGGATCAGGATGGAGTCGAATCCCCGGGGCACGGGGGCGTCGGCAAATCCGAAGTCGATCTCATTGCGCATCAGCATGGCGGTGACCCCGGCGTCGTCGTCCCGGATCTCGATGCTTATGCTGGGATACACAGCCTTGAACTCCTTCAGAACGGGGGCCAGGACGTGGCAGGATACGCTGGAAAACGTGCCGATGCGGACGTGGCCGATCTCCAGGCCCTTGAGCTTGGCGGCCTGCTCGTTCACGGCCTCGGCCGCGTCGCTGAGCTGCTTGATATAGGGCAGGATCTGCGCGCCCTCGGCGGTGAGCACCACGCCGAACTGGCTGCGGTGCAGCAGCGTCATCTGCAGCTCGTCCTCCAGGGAGTTGATGATCTGGCTGACGGCGGACTGCGAATAATTGCAGTGCATGGCGGCCTTTGACATACTGCCCAGCTCGGCGGCCTTCAAGAAAATGGAATATTTGGAATTGGTCTGCAAGGGAATGCATCCTCTTTTCCGGGTGTCTGTGAGAAATGCAGGATAAAACAGATTGTCAAATTAATCGCAACTTATTATGTCCGTTAACGGCGGTATTATATCAATTTTCCGAATCATTTTGTCGATTTTTCCACTATAATTGGGAGCAAGACAAAGGCGGCGTAAGGTGATCAATCCCTTGGCGCATGCGTCGAGTCCGGGCTTGCCTACGCCTCTTCCGGATTTCTTTGCAGCCCAATCGCTGTCCCGTATGGTGCGTTCAGCGCTTGGGGGATGATGGCAAGATTTCCCAGAGTAAGCAATAACGGCGGCCCATTTTGTCTCATATTCGCTGATGGTATCTCTGCTGAAGAAATAGTTTTTCAGCAGCTCCGTGTTGTCAGATTGACACCGAGAGAGTTGATTGCATCGAAAATCTGCTACTCGTCCTCGTCCGCATTCAAATCAATGCGTCATACAGCAGACCCGCTGCCCGTCCCGGCACACGGCGGATCTACGAAGGCTACCTCCGGCTGTACATCAACCCGGGACTGGGTCATATCCCGCTGAACAGGCTGACCGCGAAGGATATGCAGCGGTTCTTCGCCTGGCTGAAAACGGAGGGGCGTGCGGACCAATCGGACGGTAAAACGGGGCTGGCGGACTCCCAGCTCCGCAACATCCACAGCCTGTGCCGGCGGGCACTGGAAAAGGCAGTATCGGAGGATCTGATCCCGCAAAACCCCGCGTCTGGCTGCAAGCTACCACCCGCCCGAAAAGGGGAAATGAATATCCTCTCGCGGGAGTCTATGCAGAAGCTGCTGATCCAGGCGAAGGAGGAAAAGTACTACGAGTTGTTCCTGCTGGAATTTGCCACAGGACTGCGGCTGGGCGAGCTGACGGCCCTGCAATGGGAGGACCTGAATTTGACTACGGGCGAACTGCGAATCAGCAAGCAGGCGGTGGTCATAGGCTCGGAGGTGGTGGTCACCGAGCCGAAAACAAAGGCGGCGGTACGCACCCTGCCCCTACCGCCCAAAGTGTTAGAGGTGTTCAGAGAGTACCGGAAAAGGAATGTTTCCAGATGGCTGTTTCCGTCACCAAAGAAGGAGGATTCGCCTCTGCTCCCATCGGTGGTGCGCCAGCGGCTGCACAGGCTGTTGGACCACGCGGGCTGTGAACGGGTACGCTTCCATGATCTCCGCCACCCGTATGTCAAGCACACGACAAAAATTTTTAGCTTGCGCTTGATGGATTTTCAAGCGCAGGCTTATCCTGATGCTCGGCGAAAAACTCGCGGAGCTTGTCAGCTTCATCGGGGAGGACAAAGCCGAAGCCCTGTCCGTCCACTCTGCAATAGAAAGCAGCTTTCATGTCTGTTACCTCAATCGAAAATGTCTTGGATTTTGTATGCGATCTCAATGCGCTTATCGGGGTACACCAGCACCCGGTCGATCAGCAGCTCGGCCAGCTCGGTGGTCAGCGTGTCCGCGTCAAAAATCGCCTTGGACGCTTCCTTGCGGCTGTCCTGCCGCGCCTGTTCGTCCTGCTTTTGCTTCGCCTGTGCCAATACTGCGGCATAGGCATTTTTCGTTTTTAGCAGCAGCTCGTCACACGCGGCCTTTTCTGCCTTGTAGGTGTTCAGGTCGATCTCGCCCATGAGATAGCGTTCGTAAAGTGTGCACTTACCGTCTTGAAGCGCCTCGATCTGCTGCTCATATTCGGCGCGTTCCGGTACGGAAGCATCTACACGGAGCGTACCGTCCGGGGCAAGCGGCGCGGCGGCCTCCATCTGCTTTTTCAGCGTCAGGAATACCGCCTGTTCCAGCTCTGCGGCGTTCAGACGCATCTTGTGGAAGCGGCTTTCTTCGTCTGCTTCGGAATGGCGGCAGTAATAATACGAGGTTTTCTGCATGGTGCGGGACAGCGCATGACCGCAGCAGCCGCAGAAGGCTTTGCCTTTCAGCGGGTAATCCCGCTTCCTTTTGTTGGGCTGGGAAAAGCGGAGCTGGCTGGCCTGCACGGTATCAAACACGGCTTTCTCAACGATGGCCGGGTGATGGTCAGGGATGATGTACCACGATTCTCTGTCCTTCAGGCGGCTTCTGTTGCCGCCTACTTCGAGAACCGCCCGCTTGCCAATCACATACACGCCGGTGTAGCGTTCGTCCTCCAAAATGCGGAGAATGGTGGATGCACTCCAAATCCCGTGACAGCGGGAAATATCGTGGGTATGGTTGCCTCGTGCCGCTTTGTACTGACCGGGCGTGGGGATGTTTCTGCGGAACAGCTCTCGCGTGATGGCGGTGGCGTTGATGCCCTCGGCGGCAAGCTGGAAGATGAGCTGCACAACGGCAGCAGCCTCCGGGTCAGGCTCCATTCTGCCATCGGCGCTTTTGCGGTAGCCGTAGGGACAGATTTTGCTCTGATACTCGCCGCGTTGCATCTTGGCGTACTTGGCGCTCTTGGTTTTAATGGACATATCGCGGCTGTAATGCTCGCTGATGAGGTACTTGAACGCCACGTCCATGCCGCCGGTGTCGCCCTTGAATTTGCTGCTGTCAAAATCGTCGCTGATGGAAATGAAGCGGGTATGGAACAGTGGGAACACACGCTCGATGAAGTAGCCGGTTTCAATGCTGTTACGCCCGAAGCGGGAAAAATCCTTGACAATGATGCAGTCGATCTGATTGGCCCGCACCAGCTCAATGAGCTTCTGTACCTGCGGACGCTCAAAATTTGTGCCGCTGTACCCATTGTCGATGAACTCCATAATCTCCGCGTTCAGGGCTTCGGGCATGGAAGCCGCGTACTCGTGGAGGACAAGGCTCTGATTTTCAATGCTCAGGCTATCGTACTTGTAGTCCTCGATGGAGAGGCGGATGTAGAGGGCGATCACATATTTCTGCATTGTTCCAGCACCTCCGCATAGGTTTCAAACTCGCTCTGGAAGCGATAGCGCACCGTGATCTGCTTGTCGTGGGATACCTCGATGCGGTCGATCAGCCGCTCGATGAGTGCGCCGGTCAGCGCACGGTCAGTCTTGATTTGCGCGGCATCCTGTTCCAGCGCCCGGTGCTGCTCTGTTTGAGCATCCATCGTTCGCAGGCCATCCTCCAACTGTTCCATTTCCACGGCGAGGTCGGCAATGCGGCTTTCGTACTTCTCCTTGTAGCCAAAGTATTCATCCTTGGTGAGAACGCCTTGGACGAGGTTTTCATATAAACTCCGCACGATACCGCGAAGCCGCTGGATTTCCTTTTTGCGGCTGGTGATCTTCTCCCGCAGCTCGGCGCGGTCAGCGGCCTGCCGGGGCAGCTCCGCAAGGGAGAGGGTATATTGCCCCAGCGCCGTATCAAGCGCGTCCTGAAGCATATCTGCCAGCATATCCAGCAACGCATCCTCGCGGATGGTCACGCCGGGGCAGGTATCTTTGCTGATTCGGCTCTGGCTCAGGCAATGGTAGAAGTACACATCATCGGACTTCTTGCGGATATTTCTCTGCCGGTGCAGGTTGCCGCCGCAATGGGCGCAGAACACCTTGCCTTTGAGAAGATTCGGCGTGTAGGCTTTGACCTCCCGTGCCTTGGCGCGGCTGGCGGTCTGATTGAGAATTTCCTGCACCGCCGCGAACTGTTCCCGGCTGATGATGGCCTCGTGGGTGTCCCGTACCACCGTCCATTCCTCGGCATCGGCCTTGACCTGCCGGTGATCCACGGTTTTGGTCTGCCCCTGAACGAGATCTCCGGTGTAGACCTCGGAGCGGAGAATGACGCCGACCGTTCGGGTTTGCCACTTGCCGCTGCCGAGCAAATTCTCATGAGTGATCTTGCCCTGCATCTTCTTGTAGTGGCTGGGGGTAAGAACGCCTGCTTCGTTCAGCCGCACGGCAATGGTATTCAGGCCAGCGCCCTCGGAAGCCCAGCGGAACATCCGCTGCACCACGACGGCGGCAACGGGGTCGATGATAAGCTGGTGGCAATCGTCCTCGGCTTTCAGATAGCCGTAGGGAGTACGCGCACCGATGAACTTTCCGTCCTTCATGGCCTGCCGCTGCTGCGCCCTGATCTTTCGCCCGATGTCCAAAGCGTAGGCTTCGTTTATCATGTTCCGCAGCGGGATGATGATACCGGAATGGGCATCTTCCGGGTTGGCGGTGTCGAAGTTTTCGTTGACCGCAATGAAGCGGATGCTGCGGATACGGAAATACTGCTCAATGTAGTAGCCGGTGTCGATGGTGTTTCGTCCCAAACGGGAAAGGTCTTTGACAATCACGCAGTTTACATGACCGGCCTCAATATCCGAGAGCATCTGCTGAAAGCCCGGACGGTGGAAGTTTGTCCCGGTCGCGCCGTTGTCGATATAGGTATCGTACACGCTGATCTCCGGGTACTGCTCCAGATAGCGGGCAATAATCATCTGCTGGGTTTCAATGGATACGCTGTGCGTGTGGGTATCCTCCACCGAAAGGCGGACATAGATCGCGGCGCGGCAAGCGGCGTCGGCCTCCTGCACGGCCACCGCAGCCGTTTCTTTTCTGCTTTTTCTTGCCATGCTCATCCCACCTTTCTCTGTTCGTAATCTTTCTGCTGCGCAGCCAGCGCCAGAAGCTGCAACGCCTTTTTATATTCGTCCTCATGGGTAAAGGTAATATCCAGTTCCTTTTTGCCACGGACGCGGATGCTCTGTACCATGTGAATGAGCGCCCTGCGGTCTAAGGTTTCCAGCGTGGAGAACTGCGTAAACTGTGAAATCCAGCGGTTGCGCTCACTCCGGTTTTCCAAAACCTCCGTGAGTTTTTCCCTGAGAACGCGGACGCTCTCGCGAATGTCCTCGGCCTGCTTGGTGTACTTTGCCTTATAGGAAGCGTATTCTTCCTTGGTAAGCATACCTCCCACAAGGCTCTCATAAAGCCGTGCCTTGAACTCCAGCACCTGCTCCAACCGGCGCTCGTTGTCGGTGATGT